>Ga0224531_1000107_pt1 | contig 52736 bp, 41 predicted proteins | sample CBST100metaG_FD_179876 | JGI IMG/M metagenome (GOLD analysis project Ga0224531, IMG submission 179876) | Peat soil microbial communities from Stordalen Mire, Sweden - C.B.S.T100 | ecosystem: Environmental > Terrestrial > Soil > Wetlands > Peat | place: Sweden: Norrbotten County, Stordalen Mire...
AAACTGCAACCGCTGTGCGTCCACCCCCACCATCCTCCAAGACATATGCCACACCCCCCTCATAGCAAAAAACTGTAAAGGATGTGTGGAGACAATGTGTAAAGGATGTCATGGAACTGAACAACTTTAGTCGTGCCGCAAATGCAATCAAATCAATGTGCCTTTAGGCCCTGCTAATCTTCGATTTCCCTCAATAGACCTTTTTCCGCAGCCTCTTTAGCCCCTGAGAGAAGATTTCTCCCTCTATACCATTAGGAGATTTGCTCTAGTCGTGCCGTAAGCCGTCTACTGATCGCGGGTCTGGCGAATGGCGTGTGGCGAGGGATGGATCTCGTTATCGTCGGCGGGATTGGGATAGGTGAGCCGCTGGGTTTCGCGGGAGGCGGCACGGAAACATCGCAGATCGCGCAGAATATCGACCTTCTCGCGCGCGTACTGGCCGGCCAACCGGGTCAGGGCGTAGGTGATGATGTCGTTGTGGTGCAGGCCAGGCACCGAGGGGTCGCGGCGCATGTTCAGCCAGAGCCGGTGCACAAGTTGCACGTCGTCGGGGCTCAGCTTGGGCGCGTGCGGGCCAATGTAGAAGACCTTGGTTTCGCCATCCAGCCCGATGATATAGAAGTTGAACTGGCGTTTGGGCTCCGGCAGCGCCTCCCAGGCCTGCCCCATGCGGAAGGCCTGATCTTCCGCGCTCAATGAACTGGAGGAGCCGGAGACGACCGATTCCACCTCGAGCGAGTTGGCGCTCTGTGCCAGGGCGGCGAAAACGTCGCCGGCCGGAACCACGAGCAGGGAGATCTTTTTGCCGAAGCTTTCGGCGACGGCGACGGCTTTGGTAAAGAGCAACTGTTCGTGCTCGCTGAAGCTCTGCTGCTCGGCGCTAAGATATTCCGGGCCGCCGACGCCCATCATGCGCACGCTGATGACCACCACGTCGCGCTCTTCGGTGCTGGTGCGCGCCAAGGTCCACTTCAGCGCCAGCGGATGCGCAATGTCGCGCATGGTCACGATGATGCTGCCGGGGCGTATAGCCGCCGATTCGCGGCTGATCGTGTCCTGGTGCTCCAGTTGGAACTGATCCTTCATCTCCTTGGCCGTGCGCGCGTGCCGGCGCAGGTTTTCCCGCTCCGAAACGGTGAAGATGACGAAGAACACGGCGGCGAAGGCGATGCCGCTTACCGTGGCCACCGACTTGGTGAAGAGGTTGACGACCGCCACGCTGAGCAGCACCATGAAGACCGAAAGCAGGCCGATGGGAATCTCGAATTTTCCGATGCGCAGATTCGGCGGCACCTTCCAGCCGCGCTCGCCCTTGAACTTCCAGCGCAGCACCAGCATCGACAGGCTGTTGAAGGTGAACGACCAGATCACGCCGAAGGCGTAGGCTTCGCCCAACATGATGACATTGCCGCGGCTGGCAATGATGGTGAACATCTGCAGGATGAAGACCATGTTGACGATGCGGTAACTGGTGCCGAATTTGTCGTGCGGCTTGCGAAACCAGTCGGTCAATACGCCGTCTTCGGCCACGCGCATCAGCACACCGGTCGAGCCGATCATCGATGTGTTGATGGCGCCGGATAGAATCAGGAAGCCGACCAGCACCACGAAGATGCGGAAGAGAATGCGACAGGACATCGGTCCGACCATGTACATGGCCAGACCGGCGATCAGGTTGTCCTGGTAGATGTGCGTGCGCGGGCCGGCCGGAATCAGCATCGAGGCCAGCAGCGTCACGCCGCCGGTGAAGATCAGGCTATAGATGGCGATGACGATCGCCGCGCGCTTCAGGTTTTTCAGCTTCGGGTGCTGGATTTCGCGATTGACCTGCGCCAGGCTCTCTTCGCCGCTCATCGCCAGAATCGAGTGGCCGAAGGCCATCAGCACGCCGAACAAACCGAAAATAGGCAGTCCTCTGCCCTTTAGAAATCCCAGCGCGTCGTCGCTGAACTTGAAGTGCGAAGGCGTCGGCGCGGGCGGCAGATGCGCGCCCCGCGTGATGACCGAGTAGGCGCCCCAAATCAGCAAAATCACCACCATCACCGTGGTGATTTGCATAACGCGCAGAGCCTTGTCGCTAGACTCCTCGATCCCTTTGATGTTCTCCCACCAGTAATAGATCGTCACCGCCGCGGCCACGATCGCCGAGGTGTAATCCATATTGAACTGGAAGGGATGGCCTTGCGCGTCCATCAGCGCCGGCGGCAGCCAGTGGCTTTGATTGGCCACGACCATCAACTCGTTGAACAGGCCGGTGACGTATTGGCCGGCCGAAACGCCGGAGATCGGGCCGGTAAGAATGTAGTCGAACATCAGCGCCGAAACGCTGAGCTTGGCGAAACCTCCGCCCAGGGCTTCTTTCACCACGCGATAGACGCCGCCGCGGGTGAACATCGAACAGCTTTCCACGTAGACGGCGCGCACCGCGAAGCTGAACAGCATGATGCCGAGAATGAACCACGGCGCCGACTCGCCTACGGCGTGTTCGGCAATGCCGCCGGCGTAAAACGCCGACGAACCCAGATCGTTGAGGACGATCGCGGCCGCGCGCCAGAAGGAAATAAACGTCAGCATCACTGAGGACGCCACGATCAACCGTACGCGGTCGTTCGGGGGAGCCACGGTCGTTCGTGAAGATGCCATCGCGAGGTCCCAGGGAAATAACTTGCGGTCGAAAATAGAAAAAGGAAACTACCGCTCTGCGACGAGTTTAATTTTCCACAATAGCCCTGTCAAACAAGAAAGTTGAGAGAAGGGCAATCTGCTTTTAACAGAGAATAAAACCGCGGAAATCGCGGTAAGAAAAGATGCGGTCTGCGGCAAGATCGTGGGGAACCCTTTGCTTCAAATCGATTGGCTCGGCTGCGTTAGCTGACCTGCTGCGGCGCGTCTTCTTCGTCGCTGCCGAACAATTCGAAGGCGTCCTCGACAAAGCTGATTGCCACGACAACCGACGAGCCAGCCAGTCCGATGAAAAACATCGTCTCCAGCACTCGGATTGCGAAGACCGCCAACGCCATATTCAAATTCTACTCCACGCCGATGTTTTACACTCGCCTCTGTATGCGTTCATCGTGGAAGCCGTGCAAGCCGTGGAAGTCTTGGACCGCCGCCGTACTCTCCGCCGGCTTGCTGGAGTTGCCCTTTCCTCTGGCCGGACCGTTGCCGCCCTGGCGCTCGATCTTTGCCTGGTTCGCGCTGGCGCCGCTGCTGTGGGCTTTGCTGGCCGAAGAATCTGTCGCCGCGCGCCGTCCGTTGCGCCGCGCCTTCGGTCTCGCTTATCTCTGCGGCATTCTTTGGTATTGCGGCAATTGCTATTGGATTCGCGACACCATGATGCGTTACGGCGACATGCCGGCGCTGGCGCCCGAGCTGCTGACGCTGGCCTTCAGCTTGGTGCTGGGGCTTTACTTCGGACTCTTCGGCCTCGGCCTCGCATTTGTGCGTCGCGCCACCGGCTCGGTGCGCATGGCTCTGGCCTTCGCGCCTCTGCTTTGGGCCGCGCTGGAACTGATCGCCTCGCGCATCACCTGCGTGCCCTGGGATCAGCTCGGCTACTCGCAGGTGGATAACGGAATTCTGACCTTGCTGGCGCCGTGGACCGGCGTCTACGGCATCAGCTTCGTGTTGGTCTCGGCCAACGCGCTTTTAGCCGGCGGCCTGTTGATCGGCGGCCAGGCGAAGCGTCGTCTCACGGGGCGATGTGCCTGGACGATCTGCGGTGCGGTGTTGACTCTCTGTGGCTTTGCCGGAGTTTTTTCTCCCGCGCCCAAACCCGCGCCCACGGCCACCGCCGTGCTCGTCCAGCCCAATCTTGACGTAGGCGACACCAACAACTGGATGGGCGCGGAGTGGAATCGCCACATCGCCGAATTCGCGCGTCTGGCCGGTGAGCAGTGCAAAAGCTACATCGCCGGAATTCCCGAAACCGGCGCGCCGGCCGGCGAAATTGTTTGTCCGCCCTACGCGACCCATCCCGATCTGGTGGTGTGGCCCGAGTCGCCCGCGCCTTTTGCCGAGGACGATCCCCGTTTGCGTGAGGCGCTGCGCTCGATCGCGGCGTCGACGCATTCGCCGCTGATCGTCGGCGGCCTGGGCGTGGAAGTTTCCGCCGAGGCTCGCGAATTGGATTACTACAACTCCGCCATCGTTGCCGGCGCGGACGGCAATCGCATCGGTCGCTACGATAAAATCCATCTCGTTCCCTTCGGCGAGTACATTCCATTCCAAAAGCTGCTCACCTTCGCGCATAAGCTCACCGGCCGGGTTTCGAGCTTTACGCGCGGCACTGATCGCAAGGCTTTTTTGCTGCCGGTGCAGAACGGCGGCAGCCATCGCTACGGCATCTTCATCTGCTATGAGGCGGTCTTCGCCGACGAGGTGCGGCAGCTTGCGCGCAATGGCGCCGAGGTTCTCGTCAACATCAGTGACGACGGCTGGTACGGCGACACCAGCGCTCCCTGGCAGCATTTGAATATGGCGCGGATGCGCGCGATCGAAAATCGCCGCTGGATTTTGCGTGACACCAACAACGGCACCACCGCTTCGATTGATCCATATGGCCGCGTCCGCCAGTCGATCCCGCGCCACCAAACCGATGCGCTGCCGGCCGCGTATGGTTTCCGCAACGATGTGACCTTCTATTCGGCACACGGCGATGTTTTTGCGTGGCTTTGCGTTCTGCTGAGTCTAGGGATAATTGGTTGGCTAAATTACTTTGTCGGATCGTTAAGCCGGCCTAGAAACAAAATCCCGCCCGACTTTGTCTCGCGAATCAGAAACAGAAACGGATGATCGGCGCGAAAGATCACCGGCGGCGGCTCAAAGTGCATGGCCGTGGCGCGGAAGACCAATCCCGTGGCTGCCGCGGCTTCGGTGCCTTCTTCGTTCACTTCCACAAAGGCTTTGTGTACGGCATCGGAGATGGAGAAATCCCGCTTGCCGTCGATGCCGGAGAAATCCGCCTCGCCAGCAAATACCCGGCCCATCCCCATCGCCGCGAGCGCATGGTGCAACTCAAAACGGTCGGTCATGGTGAAACGCGGCAGCGTCACCATCACTTTCTTCGTCGGCGTGAGTTGGCCGATCCATTGGTCAATGGCGTTGGCGGTGAGCTCGCCCTCAAGCGCGGCCAGCCCGGTGGAATCTTTCGGCAGCAGCACCACCATCGTGATTTCGTCGCCCGCGTAAGGCAGTTCCAGCGCCTGAAAGCGCTCGCCCTCGTAGTAGCCGTAGTTGCCCGCGCGGTGCATCAGCGGAGCTTGCACGCTCTGCGTCGCGGAAAGGTGAAACGCGCCTTCTTTTGTTTGCGCTTTGTCGAAAGGAGCGCTCCAGCGGCCCTTAAAGTAGATGGCGTTGGTCAGCACCAGCCGCGTATTCGTCGTGATCGTGCCGGGCGGCAACAGGTTTTGGATTCTGTCGTTGGTCTGCTGCTCGACCCAGCGGTTGATCTCAATGCGCGCTGGTTCGGGAGCATTGCGAAACTCTGCGCGACGCAATCCGGCGGCGTAGTCCTCTTGCGTGAGCTTCAGGTAGCTCGCAAGAATTTTCGCCTCCCGCTCGGCCCACAGCGCGTCGGCCACGTGCAGTTCATAGCCGGCGTGCGGCGCGTTCATCGCGGCCAGCCGCGCGCCCATCGCCGGATGCAACCGCTCGGGCGGCAGCGTGTAGTGCAGCACGCGCGCCATCTCGGCCGCGGTTTCGCCGCGCGCGCCGGCATAGGCCATGGCGAAGGCTGTTGAAATACTCTCTGGCGAAAAGAAAAGATTGCCGGGCTGCGATCGCAGTTGCCCGTAAAGGTCGATGGCGAAGCTGTTCGCGCCTTGAACGGCCTCGGCCTGATCGGCGGCCGGCGCGGAAATGGGCGCTACGGAGTTGGGTATCGCCGGCTGCTGCGCGTTCAGCGTTGCGCAACAGCCGGCGATTGCGAAAAAGGCGCAGAGCAGAAACTTCATCGTACCCTCCGCTGGCCGCTTACGCCCCCGATTGTACTAAGCGCGGGGTGCCGGCTTATTACTTGATGCGATAGACGACCGCATCTTCGATGTATTTATCGCCAAACTTTTGTCCGCCGAGGCGCATGCCGCGCGTGTCCGCTGTTGCCGCGAATGCGTTGCGCAGCGCCACAATCATCGGGTCAGACATAGAGCGCATCAAAATCGTCGGCTGCCTGTGAGAAGGGATTTGGGCTTTGTCCAGCGCCGCGCTGATTTGCTTGTATCCGGCAAGCGGCGAGCGCTGGTCGAGATGTTCGGAGGCGATCACCAAGCGCCAATCTTCGTAATCTGGCAGCTTGGCCCACAGCGCGATATTCGGCGCGCTGCCGTTCTCATCCAGCGCCTTAATGACGCTGTCGCCGTTCTCGATATCGAAACTTACCAGCGCTGGCGTAGCCATGGAAGGATTCCTCCATCAGGAGCTTCGATCGCGTTGAGCAGATCGTCTGCTTGCTGAACCGCTTTTCCGCTTTCGTATCGACTGATCTCCGACCAGTTCTGCAACAGAAGCCAATTCGACTTTAAGGCCGGATTGGACCGCACGGCTGTATTCCAATCATCTTTTACGTCCGCCAGCCGGAAAAGCTCCTTGAGGCTGTGCGTGTAACTCTCAATGACAAGCGTACGGTCGGGAAAGTCGTGTTCGTGCGTTCGCTTCGCAATGCACGCCTTGAGCGCGCATTCAACAGCATACCCTGCCAGATAGTATGCGCCATCCGGGAATCCACTGGCCAGTAAAGCCTTGGATTCCCGGAGGCGAAGCTCGGCGAGACGCTGAAAATCGAACCGGTTCATGGCCTAACCTTACCCATGAATGCGTTAGGGGATTAAGCGCGGCTCAGGTAGGCCCCTTCGCTGGTGTCCACCTTGATTTTTTCCCCTGCGTTGATGAACGGCGGAACCTGCACCATCAGTCCGGTTTCCATCTTGGCTGGTTTGGTCACGCTCGATGCGGTGGCCGACTTCAGGCCCGGCTCGGTTTCCACCACTTCCAGATCCACCGACGACGGCAGTTCCACGCCAACCGGCTTGTCGTCGTAATAGCTGATCTTGATCTGTAGATTGGGCGTCAGGTATTCGACCGCGTCGCCCAGCGTATCGCCCTTCAGAACCGTCTGCTCGAAGTCGACCGGATTCATGAAGTAGTAATCATCGCTGTCGGCGTAAAGAAACTCCATCGAGACCTCGTCAACGACGACCTTGTCGACGGAGTCGGCTGAGCGGAAGCGATGCTCGAACATCGCGCCGGATTTAAGGTTGCGCAACTTGGCCTGGATAAAAGCGCGCAGATTGCCGGGCGTGCGGTGTTCGACCTTGAAGACCAGGTGCAGTTGGTCGTTGTGTTTGATGACCATGCCCGGACGTAATTGTGTGGCGGAAATCGCCATAGGAAATACAGCTCCTTACTTGATTTGCGCGCGACGCGCAAAGATTGTGTGCCGTTTTGGCTTACTTAAATTGTAGTCCACTCAAGATGCCGGCGACCGGTGGCGTGGGACGGGTTTTCGCTCCTGGTGCCGGTGGAGGCACACTCGACACCAAATCTTCATATAATGCCCGGCAAAGGCAATATAGAATGGCGGTAGTTCGGCGAGGCGTGGAAAAACGTCTTAAAACAGTCGGGTTATACAAAAACTCCCATCCACAAAGGCGGCGCGACCTCAGCGCCTGCCCATAAACACAAAAGGGGGACGCGGCCAGCAAATGAAGAATCCAACTTCTATCTGCGTGATTGGGTCCGGGTATGTGGGGCTTGTGGCGGCTGCCTGCTTTGCCGAGATCGGCCACCGCGTGATCTCGGTTGACAACGACGAAGCGCGGGTCAAGCTGTTGCGCGAGGGCGGCGTGCCCATCTTCGAGGAGCATCTGCCCGAGTTGCTGGCGCGGCATCGCGACCACGGCGTGCGTTTCACCTCCAACCTCAGCGAGGCCGTCGAGCAGAGCGAGGCGATCTTCATTGCCGTCGGCACGCCCCAGGGCGCCAGCGGCGCGGCCGATCTCTCTTACGTCGAATCGGTCGTGGCTGAAATCGCGCGCTCCATCAACGGCTACAAGGTGATCGTCGAAAAAAGCACGGTTCCGGCCTATACCAATGCCTGGATTCGCCGCGTGCTGAACCGCCTCGGCGTCAATCCGCAAGGCTTCGACGTGGTCTCGAATCCCGAGTTTTTGCGCGAAGGCACCGCGGTCGCCGACTTTCTTCATCCCGATCGCATCGTGGTCGGCGCCGACTGCGAGCGCGCGGCCGAACTTATGCGGCGAATCTACGAGCCGCTCACCGGCGGTCAATATTACGCGCAATCCGGCGCTTTGCCCGGCGCCTGCTCAGTCGAGCGTCCGGCAAAGCTGCTGGTCACCTCCACGCAGAGCGCCGAGTTGATTAAGCACGCCTCCAATGCTTTCCTCGCGCTGAAAATTTCCTTCATCAACGCGGTCGCCAATCTGGCCGAGGCCGCTGACGCCGACATTGAAGACATCTCCGCCGGCATGGGATTGGACAGCCGCATCGGCCCCGGCTTTTTGCGCGCCGGGCTGGGCTACGGCGGCTCCTGCTTTCCTAAAGACGTGGCCGCCTTTCACTGGGTCGCGCAAGAGCGCGGCGTCGATTTCCAACTGCTCGACGAGATTCGCAAAATCAATGAAAGGCAGCGGGAGATTTTCTTCAACAAGGTGCGTTCCGCCCTGTGGACGCTGCGCGGCAAGCGGCTGGCCGCTCTCGGGCTGGCCTTCAAGGGCGATACCGACGATATTCGCGAGTCGCCGGCGATCGAGATTGTTCGCAAGCTGCTGCAGGCCGGAGCGATCGTAACCGCCTACGATCCGGCGGCCATTGAGCGCGCCAAAAACGTGTTGCCGCCGGCCGACAATATGCGCTATGCCGAAGACGCCTACGCGGCGGCTGCCAACGCCGACGCCGTGCTGATTTTGACTGACTGGAAGCAGTTCGCTACTCTCGATCTTGCCCGCCTCAATCGCGTCGTGCATTTCCCCATCGTCATCGACGGTCGCAATTTGTATAAGCCGCGAGAGATGGAAAACGGCGGCTTTACCTACGTCAGCATGGGGCGGCAGGCAACCAATCAGGCGCTGGAGGAAAAGCCGAAAGCAAATTCTCTTTCGGCCTAGCGCGTTTTCATCGCCGGAGTAGAGAAAAATGGGGTGCCCCATTCTAGCCACGTTCTTTGCGGCTAGGGTGGAGTACAAATCAATCCATACTCCGATATAACCATTGAGAAAAGTTCTTCACCCGTGTCGTAAACCGGCCGCGAAAGTTTTGAAATTTTACTGATCCGGAGTATTGATATAAATCATGCGCGTACTTGTAACCGGCGCTGCCGGCTTTCTTGGCTCTCATTTAGTCGATCGTTTATTGCGCGAGGGCGACGAGCTCTTGGGCGTCGATAATCTCTCGACCGGCGACGAGGAAAATCTCGCTCATCTCAAAAGCGATCCCCGCTTCCATTTCGAGCGGCGCGACATCTGCCACCCCTTCGATCCCGGTCCGGTCGATTACGTCTTCAACTTCGCTTCGCCGGCCAGCCCGCCCGAGTATCTGCGGCTGGGCATCGAAACCCTGCGCGTCGGTTCGCTGGGCGTTGAAAACACCCTCCAGATCGCGCTGCGCCATCATGCCGGCTACCTGCAGGCCTCAACTTCGGAGTGCTATGGCGACCCGCTCGAACATCCGCAGACGGAAAGCTACTGGGGCAACGTCAATCCGGTCGGCCCCCGCTCGGTCTACGACGAGTCCAAACGCTTCGCCGAGGCAATGGTGATGGCCTACCAGCGCACGCACGGCGTCAACACGCACTTGGTGCGCATCTTCAACACCTACGGGCCGCGTCTGCGTCCCGGCGACGGTCGCGTCATCTCCAACTTCATGATGCAGGCTCTTTGCGGCGAACCGCTCACCGTCTACGGCGATGGCAGCCAGACGCGCAGTTTCTGCTACGTCGACGATCTGATCGAGGGCATCGTGCGCCTGGCGCGCAGTGACGAGCATCTGCCGGTTAACATCGGCAATCCAGAGGAGTACACGATCCGGCAGTGCGCCCAGGCTGTGCTCGAGGCCACCGGCGCGCAAAGCGAGCTGCGCTTCGTCGATCTGCCCGAGGACGATCCCACCCGCCGCCAGCCCGACATCGCCAAGGCGCGCGAGCTGCTCGGCTGGGCGCCGCGCATCGGCCTCAAAGATGGGCTTCAGCGTTCGCTTGAATACTTCCAGCGCAAAGCCGCCGTCGCCCAGCGCTAGGCCCTATCGACTTATGGCTTTTAGACAAGCGTTTGAACAAAAATGAACTGCCATTCTGAACGTGGGTAAAAATGCTTTAGCGCTTCTGACAGCGCACCCACTGTTGCACGACGTAGCTGTCGGTCATGCCGGCGATGTAATCGGCGACGGTGCGCGCCAGCCCCTCGGTGGGCGCCTGCGCCAGATGGTCGGCCGGCATCCGTTCCGGGGTGGCCAACAGATGCGCGAAGAGTCCGCCGACGACTTGCCCGGCGTAGGCGTGCGCCTGCTCCTGACCGGGCGAGTTGTAGAGGTTGGTGTAGAGAAACTCCTTGATGGCCGCCCGCTCAAGCTCGATCGGCGCGCTGAACGCGGCCAGCCGCTGGGGCGCGCGGCGAAGCTCGTCGAGAGTTTCGACCCCCAGCGTTTGCACACGAAGACGAGTTCCGTCGATCAGATCCGTCACCAGCGCGTTCAGCAACCGTCGCAAAGCCTCGTAAGCCGTAAGCTTGGCGGTCGCGGCCGGATAGTCGGCGCGCGCGGTATCGTGCAGATTGCGAAAGAGCGGCAAAGCCTCGCGCACCTGGTCGAGATCGAGAATTCCGGCATCCAATCCATCGTCGAGATCCGCCGTGAGGTAGGCGATTTCATCGGCGAAATCGATCAGTTGCGCCTCGAGCGGCGGAAAACGGTCGAGAAAAAACTCGGCCAGCTCGGGGTGTTCGTGCGCCGAATAATCGCGCGAGTGCTTGACGATTCCTTCGCGCACGGCCAGCGTCAGATTGAGTCCGCGAAAACCGGGGTAGCGCTCCTCAAACCAGGTGACGATGCGCAGGGCGTGCAGATTGTGGTCAAAGCTCAACCCGTACGCGGCCAGAGCGCGATCGAGCGCTCGCTCGCCGGCGTGGCCAAAGGGCGGATGGCCGATGTCGTGCGCCAGCGCCAGGGCCTCGGCCAACTCGACATTGAGCCCCAGCGTCGCGGCCACCGTGCGCGCGATCTGCGCCACTTCAAGGGTGTGCGTCAGCCGGTTGCGAAAGTGGTCCGAGAGGCCTTCGTCTTGCAGCCGGGTAAAAACCTGCGTTTTACCCGCTAGGCGGCGAAAGGCGCGCGCGTGCAGAATCCGCGCCGCGTCGCGCACAAAAGGCCCGCGATAGGCGTGCGCCGGCTGTGCGTAGGCGCGTGCGGCCAGCGGGCTTTGCTCACCGCCATCGACGGCGATGGCAGCGGACAGCGGACCGGCGAATTTGTTTTCCGTGGCCATGGTTGAATCCGGCCGCGCGGCCAGCTTCAGCATTGCGCGACTTACGTCTGGTTATACCGCAAAAGGGGCGGAAAACGAAGGAGCGGCGCGCGGTAAGGGAAACCGTCACGTAGACAACGCTCGATTTTAGGGAGTAGTATCCAGCCGTATTTTCCTCGGAAGCCGGCATTTTCCCTTTCCCGCTCAGGCCGGCAGCGGCGGGTTCTTCTCGCCTACTTGGAGGTAGCCATGAAATCGATGAAGGCGGTGCCGCTGGCGCTGGCTGCGCTAGCGGTTTTGTGGATGCCGGGCTGCGGCGCCCGACACTCGACCAAAGAGGTTTTTTACCTGGTGGCGAGCAACGTTTCGCTCACCTACTGGCAGACGGCCATTGCCGGATTCAAGAAAGCGGCCGCCGAATACAAGGTCACGGTCAAGGTCGTCGGCCCGGATGGCTACAGCCCGCAAGAGGAGCTGGATGCGCTGCAAAAGGCCGCGGCGACCAAGCCGGCCGGCATTCTGGTTTCGGTCTCGGAGGCCGCCGTTTTGACACCGGGAATCGACGCGGCCATCGCTGCCGGAATTCCCGTCATCACCATCGATTCCGACGCCGCTTTGAGCCACCGGCTCTACTTTATCGGCACCAACAACCTGGAGGCCGGACGCCTGGGCGGCCGAAGAGTGATTGATAAGCTCGGCGGCAAGGGCAACGTCGCCTTTTTCACGCTAACCGGCCAACCGAACACCGAGGAGCGGCTCAAAGGCTTCAAAGATGTCTTTTCTTCCCGGCCCGGAATCACGATCGCAACTGTCGCCGACATCAAGGGCGACCCTCACGCCGCCTTCGACAAGGCGCAGGAGCTGCTGGCGCTCACCGGCGGTAAAAAGATCGACGCCTTCGTTTGCCTCGACTCCTCTTCGGGAAAGCTGGTGGCCGACGCAATCAAGCGCGCCGGCGGCGGCCGGTTGCTGGTGGCCTGGGATGTGAATCCCGACACCTTGCAGGGAATCAAGGACGGCCTGATCGACGCGACCATCGCGCAAAAGCCCTTCACCATGGGCTACCTCGGGTTAAAGGCTCTCGACGAGATCTTCCACAACCCGCAAGCGCAATTGAGCAAGGATCTGAGCGCCGACGCTTTTGCTCCCTATCCGGCCTTCGTCGATACCGGAAGCTCGCTGGTGGACAAGAGCAACGCCGAGGCGTACTTTACCGCGGCGCAGGCACAGGCGCAGTAAAGCGCAGGTAGGGCATTTTCACAGTAGCGGTAAAGTGTGAAGTCTTTTCTAACCCACCTTCGCTGTCCGCCGCGGCGGACGGCGAAGATGGGGCACCTGTATTTCCGATGCGCCATTGGTGAATATGTTTTAGCTTATTGCGCCTTGACCTGACCGAGGGAGTGATCTTCTTTGGCCAGCTTGACGCGCGCGCTATCGAGCTTCTTCTGTACCCTGGCCACGTCGCCCGGCTCGATGTCGACCGGCAGAGACTTGGCGAATTCGGCCAGCGCCTGCTCCCACTGCGCCGCCGCCAGACGGATGCGGCCGGTTTTCTCGTAGAGGTCGCCCAGGTGCATGTGCACGGTAGGATCGGTGCGGGTGCGATCGGCGGCCTTGCGCAGATTGTCTTCGGACAGCTCGTACTCGCCCATTTTGAAGTAGACCCAGCCGAGCGAATCCAGATAGGCGCCGTTCATCGGCTCCTGATCGACGGCCTTGCGGATCAGCTTGAGCGCATCGGGTAGCTTGACGCCCTTGTCGGCCCACATGTAGCCGAAGTAATTCAGCACCATGGCGCTGTCCGGATCGATATCGAGCGACTGGCGGAAGAACTGCTCGGCCGGCTCGATATGCTTTTGCCGCTCGGCCAGCGTGCCGCGCAAAAACAGCACGTAGGCCCGCTCTTCCTTTTTGGAGGAGAGCGCCTCGGCCTTGTCCAGCGCCTCACCGGCTTCTTTCCAGCGGCGCAGTCGTACGCTCATCTGCGCAATCGAGCACCAGACGCCGCGCTGCGCTGCGGGCTTGGCGCCGTCCAGCAGGCTTTTGGAAATCGCCAGCGCCTCGTCCAGCTTGCCGTTGTCAGCCAATTCGCCGGCCAGCATCAGCTTCATGTCGCTGTCTTGGGGCTCGGCGGCGGCAGCCTTGCGCGAAACCTCGACGGCTTTGTCGAACTCATGCGCCTGATGGTAGGCCTCAACCTGGCCCTGGTAACCACTTTCGGCATATTTGCCGCCCAGTTCGACCATCTTCTGGTAGGCCGCAACCGCCGGCTCGATCTTGTTCTGCTCAAGGTAAACGCCGGCCAGCCGCTCGAGAAAGATGCCGCGATTGGCTTTTTCCTCGTCGGTGTAGGCGCCATTGGCGTGCGCGGTGGCGTCAGCCATCTCCTGGTAAGTTTGGGCGGCCTCATCGAAGCGGCCCAGAATGTCGAGCAACATGCCTTCGTTAAATCCGGCATCGAGGGATTTGGGATCGATTTTGCGCGCCTTGCGGATGGCGACGAGCGCATCGTCGAACTTGCCCTGCCGCCGCTCGATTTCAGCAATGCGCACCAGCGCCTCGGCATTTTCCGGATCAGCCTCGGCCAGTATCTGGTATTGCTTGAGAGCCTCGTCAAACTGTTCGTCAGTCAACAGCGCATGGGCCAGCGTGTCGAGGGTCTGCAGGTCTTCGGGGCCCAGATCGGCGGCGCGCCGATAGGCGGCAATCGCCTCTTGCGGCTGCTTCAACTGGTCATAGAGGGCGCCCAGCGCCATTTCCATCTTCGGCGAGCGGCTGCCGGCGGGAATGGCCTCAATGGTCTTGACGGCATGTTGCGGATCGCCGCTTTGGGCATAAAGGCGCGCCAGATTCAGGACGACCTCTTCGGACTCAGGTTCGAGCGCCTCGGCGGCTTTGAACTCGGCCTCGGCCTTATCGGCCTGATGCCGCGCGGTGTAAAGCTGGCCCAGGACCATGTGGTCCTGCAGGCTTTTGGGATCGAGAGCGACGATTTTTTCGAACTCGGTAATGGCCTGGTCCAAAATATTGGCCCCGCCCGGCGCCGTCGCGCCCGCCAGCTCGCCCTCGCCCAGACGACGCAGATAGATTCGGCCCAACAGCCGCCGCGCCTCGATGCTGTCGGGCGCATTTTTCAGCAGCACGCGCACCGCCGCCTCGGCCTCGCGCACATGTCCGGCGCGAAAATAGAGATCGGCCAGAATCACGCTCAGTTGCGCCGATCCGGGATCGGCATTGAGCGCGACCTTATATTCTTCGATGGCCCGGTTCACCTCGTCGGTGCGGCCCTCGGTGAGCGCGTCGTCCTCATAGGCCCCGCCCAGCGCCAGGTGAAAGTAAGCCTGCGCGCGGTTGGCTGGCGTTACGGAGGGCTGGTTTTTCGCCGCATCCGCCGCCGGAGAGGCGGTCTGCGCGCCGGCCGCGGCCGCGAGCGTAAAGACTATCGCCGCCGCCAGCTTGGGCCCAAGGGTGGTCATCAGAAATCGATTGGTCATCATGCAGGGGATTCCTAGCGCTCCTGGCCGGCAAAGCGGTTAATCTCCGGCAGAGATTGAAACGCGGTCAGACTGCCTCTTCAAGCGGGCGCAGTCTACCTATATAGACGATTTTACGCGTTAATAGTCGCACTTGCCGGGGGGATGGGCCTGATTTTCGTCGCGCATCCAACTTCGGGAGCGCCGCGAAGAGGTTCGGGCGTTATTCGTAAACCTCTCGCCGATGCGCAATGGCCTTGACCTGACTCAGCGGAACGCTTTGTTCGCCGCGCCGCGATTAGGAGGCTAGAAGATCTTCAAACTCTTGCCAAAGCTCGGCGTGCTGGCGCAGATCGATCTGCACCGCAACCTTGCGGCCATTCGCGTCGGTCAGATATTGGATTCCGGTCATCGAGCCGTCTCCGCGCCGCCTGATTCAGACGCTATTCCGCCTTGAATCGGGCGTCAAGGCGCTTGCCCCCCACCCTAACCGTCCGCCGCGGCGGACAGCTAGAATGGGGCACCCCATTTGGCACATATTCAAGCGGCCAAAAACTTAGTGGCGGAAGTGGCGCATTCCGGTGAAGACCATGGCCACGCCCAGCCGGTCGGCGGCGGCGATCACTTCTTCGTCGCGCACCGAGCCGCCGGGTTGAATCACCGCCGTCGCTCCGGCTTCGACGATCGACTCGAGACCGTCGGCGAAGGGGAAGAAGGCGTCGGAGGCAGCCACGCAATCCTTCAACGAAAGCGCGGCCTTCATGGCTCCGAACTTGGCCGAATCGACGCGGCTCATTTGTCCGGCGCCGACGCCGAGCGTTTGGCCGTCGCGCGCGTAGACAATGGCATTCGATTTGACGTGCTTGCAGACGCGCCAGGCGAAGAGCAGGCTGCGCAGCTCCTCGGGGGTAGGCTGCCGCTTGGTGGCCACCTTAAGCTCGGCCGCGGTTACGTGGCCGGTGTCGGCGTCCTGCGCCAGCATTCCGCCGGAGACGTGTTTGTAGACGAGGCCGGCCGGCGCGTTCTTCACTTCGATCAGCCGCAGGTTCTTCTTTTTAGCGAAGCGCGCCTTGGCCTCGGCCGAAAAAGACGGCGCGGCGATGGCTTCGACGAAGAGCTTGGCGATCGACTCGGCCGCCGCGATGTCCACCTCGCGATTGACGCCGATGACGCCGCCGTAGGCCGAAACCGGATCGCAGGCCAGCGCCTTTTCGTATGCTTCGAGAATCGTGGCTCCGGTGGCCGCGCCGCAGGGATTGGTGTGCTTGACGATGGCTACGGTAGGCTCGTCGAACTCCTGCGCCAGATCCCAACAGGCGTTCAGGTCAACCAGATTGTTGAAGCTCAGCTCTTTGCCCTGCAACTGCTCGGCGCCGGCGATTCCTTCGCCGGACTGGTCGGCATAAAGCGCGGCCCGCTGATGGGGATTTTCACCGTAGCGCAAAGCCTGCTTGAGGGGTAGATTGATGCGTAGCGTGGTAGGCAGAGCCTTGGTATCAAACTCGATGGCGGAGTCGCGCAGCGGTTCGCTGGCGATCTGCTCAAGCGTGCCGGCGATGGCCGCATCGTAGCTGGCCGTAAGCGCAAAGGCTTTTTTGGCCAACTGCCAGCGCGTGGCCCGCGTCAGCGCGCCGGCGTTGGCCTTCAGTTCCTCGGCCAGCAGCGCGTAATCGGCGACGCGCGTCACGATCGCCACATCCTCAAAGTTTTTCGAGGCCGAACGCACCATCGACGGGCCGCCGATGTCGATGTTCTCGATGAGATGGCCGAAGGCCACGCCGGGCTGCGCCGCGGTCTTTTCGAAGGCGTACAGGTTGACCACCACCATGTCGATGGGCTTGATGCCGTGAGCGGCCACCGCCGCCTCATGCTCGGCGTTGCCGCGAATGTAGAGCAGCCCGCCATGCACCAGCGGATGCAGCGTTTTGACGCGACCGTCGAGCATTTCAGGAAAACCCGTCAGCTCGCTGATGTCTTTGACCTTGAGGCCGGCCGCGCGCAGCGCCTTGGCCGTGCCGCCGGTTGAAATCAGCTCCACGCCGAATGCTTCGAGCGCCCGCGCAAACTCCACCAAGCCCGTCTTATCGGTTACGCTCAATAGCGCGCGGCGAATCGCCTTCGCGCCCTTCTCATTTGTTTCTGTAGTCGTCGCCATCTCTCTCCTTGTTTCAACCTCGCGCAGGCCGCGCACAGGCACAATTCCAGAGTACAACGCGGCCGACGCCGGCTTTGCACGCAGCGAGACTCGAAGGGGGCTTCGTACCAATTCGTACCCAAAGGAGGGCGGACAGCGCGGACGGAAATGCTTTAAAGTGATCTTATGGGAAGTTATCCCTCGATGCCCCAGCCGGAGATTCTTCCTCCGGAGAGCGGCTTTACGCCGCCCCCACCCCCGCCCCCCTCAGCTCCGGAGCGCAAGTCGCGTCCCGTCTGGGTGGTCGCTCCAGCTACGCATGTACTCGTCGGCCTGAACTGCGGCGTATTTCTGCTGATGTTGTTGCACGGCGCCAGCATCTGGATGCCCTCGATTGACCAGATCATGCAGTGGGGCGCGGACCGGCCCTACAACGTGCTCGTCTATGGCGAGTGGTGGCGCATTGTGACGGCGATGTTTGTTCATGTCGGCATTTTGCATCTGGCCACCAATATGTGGTGCCTGTGGAATCTGGGCCTGCTGGCCGAGCCTCTGATGGGGCGCTTCGGCCTGGCGGCAGCCTACATTCTGACCGGCGCGGCAGGCAATCTGCTTTCCACTTTTTACAACTGGGTCTGGCCGCTGCGCGACTCCTCGGGCGCGCCCTTCTTTCAGGCCGGCGCGGGAGCCTCGGGCGCGGTCTTCGGCATCGCCGGGGTGTTGATCGTGCTGCTCAAATCCAAGCGGCTGCCGATTCCGCCGCTGGAATTGAAGCGACTGCGCAAATCGGTCATCTATTTTGCCGCCATCAATCTGGTGATCGGCCTGAGCGTCAACTTCGGCAGCGGCTTTACCGGCGTCGCGATCGACAACTCGGCTCACATCGGCGGCTTTCTCTGCGGACTGCTCTTTGCCGCGCCGATGGTGCCGCGCATTGGCTCTCCGCGCCAGGTTTTCCGATGGCGGCTACGGCTTTCGGCCTCGCTGGTGGTGCTGCTGCTGGTGCTCTTCGGGTTTTATATCGCGCACATTCAGCCGCCGCAGATTTAAACCTCTGACCGGATGAAGAAGTTCCATGGCATAGCGGGAGGGCTCTTGCCCCGCGCGCTATCCGTGTTATCTTACTGCCATGCGTAACTTCCCAATCACGGCGCAACAGCGCACAACCACGATGGCCAGATGTTGTTATGCGCGTGGACGTGGGAGCTGCGAAAGTTTGACGATTTAGCGTCAGTTCATTCAGCTTTTATCACGGCCCGCGATCTTACTGATCGCGGGCCGTTTTGCATGGGGGAGAAAAGCCCGCCGCCGCAGGCTGAAAAGGACAAGATGGCAGGCCGTTAACCATTTTTCGCACCCATCGATAAGGACCATTCGAGACCATCATGAGCACAAATCGCAAAAAGGCATTCAGCACCCGCTCGATACACACGGGTGAGCCGACAGACCCGGCGACGCAAGCCGTCGAGCCCTCGCTGGTACTCTCAACCAATTTTGTATTCAATCCGGACGAGGCCGGTTTTTCTGCCGAAACGCTGAGCGATAAGACGCCGAATGTTTACGCGCGCTGGTCAACGCCTAACGTGCGCGCTCTGGAAGAAAAACTCGCCGACCTGGAAGAGGGCGAAGACGCGCTCTGCTTTGCCAGCGGCATGGCGGCGATTTCGGCGCTGATTTTGGGCACGCTGCACAGCGGCGACCATCTGGTACTGAGCGACGTTTGCTATGCCGGGGTGTCGGAGCTGGCGCGCAATACGCTGCCCGGCTTTGGCATTGAAGTAACGACGGCGAATTTTTCCGATTTGGAGGCGGTGGCCGCCGCGGTGAAAAGCAACACGAAATTGCTGTGGGCCGAGTCGCCCTGCAATCCGATTTTGCGCCTGACAGACATTGCCGCAGTAGCCGAGATCGCGCACAACGCTGGCGCGCAACTGGGCGTGGACTCAACCATGGCCACGCCGGTGGCGACCAGACCGCTGACCCTGGGCGCCGATCTGGTGGCGCATTCGCTGACCAAATACCTGAACGGCCACGGAGACGCGCTGGGCGGCGCCATCATCGGCCGCAAAGAAGCGTTGGGCAAACTGCGCCAGGGCGCGTTGATCCACTTTGGTGGCGCGCTGAGCCCTTTTAACGCATGGCTGATCCGGCGCGGGCTGCACACGCTTGAAGTACGCATGAAAGCCCACCAGGAAAAAGCGCTCCACGTCGCGAGCTATCTGGAGTCGCACGCGGCCATCAAGCGCGTAATTTATCCGGGGTTGGCTTCGCATCCGCAGTACGCGCTGGCGCAACGGCAGATGAGCAACGCATCGGGCATGTTGACCTTCCAGACCAAGGAAGACGGCGTGGAAGTGGCGCGCCGCTTTTACCGCAAGCTGCAGGACTTTACGTATGCGGTATCGCTCGGCAAGCAACGCAGTCTGCTCTTTTACATTCCCACGGAAGATATTCTGAAAAGTTCGTTTTCACTGGAAGGCGCGGCGCTCGACAGCTACAAGGATTTTGCCGGCGAGGGGATTTTTCGCGTCTCGATCGGCTTGGAAGACGCGGAGGATCTATGCGTCGACCTTGATCAGGCGTTGCGCAAAGATTAGCAAAGGCCCGGGCCTTATCCTCTTCGCTGCGCAAGATGGATGGGCATGGGATCTCTCTCGCCGCGCGCCGCGGAGCTGTAGGAATACTCCTCCGGCGTTGCCGCAAGCCCGCGCCGCACCGGATTCTCTTCGAGATACAAAAGCCGCCTTTGGTATATTGCAGGGCTTTTTCGAGAGACACATCCGGAGCGCGGGCGTGATCAGGGCGTGAAAGTGGTCAGGCATGACGACGGATGCGTGCAAGAGAAATTCGTTCTGGCGGCGATAGTCGAGAATGGTTTGCTCAAGCAACTCCGCCGTAGCCGTGACCTGAAAGAGATTGCGGCGCGAATCGCATCCCGGAATCATAAACGAAAAACCCGTGGCAAAACAGGCTGTGGAAAAACTCTGAATTTTGGACCAGGGGGAGAAAAACATCCCTCGGGGCCTGAAGACCACGTTGATTTGCTCTAGAAGATTAGGGCATTTTCGCTCATGGTGCAAAGAAAGAGCGGTCGTGGGTGCCCCATTCTAGCCGCGCTCTTTGCGGTTAGAGTGGGATGGAAAAACAAACTCCCTCTTTGCGGCCATGATGAAAATGCTACAGTCGCGGATTTACTGGACCGTGCCCTGAGGCCGCAACCGGCGCAAATCGAGCGCGCACTGCAACGCGTTTTGCGCGCTGATGCGGAGATTGTCCGAGGCCGCCCAAAGCCAGATGCGCTCGGTGGCGCTGGCGCTGTGGGCCATTCGCTCGGGGCGCAGGCGTACCAGTACGTCGTTCTGGCCGGTGGCGGCCAGATTCGAAGGCGAATCGGTATCTTCGAGAATCAGATCGATGTGTTCCGAGTTGAGCGCTTCTTCCAGCGCGGCGATTTCGACCGGGCGTTCGAAATCGATGGCGATCGAGAAGGTGTGGCCGTGGAAGACGGGGGCGTGGAGCACCTGCACGGAAAGCACCGGCCCGCGGCCGCCGGTGAGCGTTTCGTAGTGGCGGCGGATGCGGTCTTCGACGGCGGCCAGATTGACCGACGTGGCCTCGCCCATGCCGCAGAGCAGGTTATAGGCTGCCTGAGCGTCGTAGATGGCGCGCGGCAACGTCTGGAAGTTGAGCAGATTGACGGTTTGCTGGTGCAGCTCGTCCATGGCGGCGCGGCCGAACTCGCTGGCCGGCTCGAGAATTGTGGCGGCGGCCACGCGGATCGTCGCTGCCTGCTGCAGCCGTTCGAGCAGCAGCGCCAGCGAGACGACCGCCGGATGGGCGGGGACGAATGCGGGAGTGAACAGGTCGGCGGCCGGGCTGTCGGTCTTCAGCCACGGAGCGCGCACCTGCACGCCAGGCTCCCGGTCCAGTGCGCCGGTCAAATCCAGAACCGTCGAGCCGGCGCTCAGCGCCTTACGCCAGTGCTTCAGCGTCAGAGTTTCGCTGCCGCAAAAGAAGGTGAAATCGGTGTGCTCGAAGACCTCGGCGCTAATCGCCTGAATGAAGGTGGCTTCGTCGCCGATCTGGTCCAACTGGCCCTGTGCTACCTCTTCGTCGAGTAGAACGATCTTGGCCTCGGCGAGCGGCGATTCGGTGAGAACGTCTTTTAGTTCACGGCCCAACAGGCTTGAAGCCCCGGCAATGGCGATTTTGTACACAGGCAACCTCGGTAAAAACTGGTGATCAGGTTAGCGAGTCAATTCATCAACAAATTCGCGGACAAGTGCAGGGGAAGAGTTCATCTTATTTGCCGCAGGCGGCGGAAACTAATCGGAAAAGCGTGGTCCGGGTGGCTCCGGTTCGGTGGCCGTGGCTGGCGTGAGCAAAAGCCGTTTGCGCCGGCGTCGGCTCCATCCGTAGGCCGCTCGCGCCCAAATTCCCGAGAACATATAGATCAACGCCACCAAAAACAGCACCACCGTCGAGTAGCGCAGAGCAATATAGAGAATCAATGCGATCACGACGAGCAGTTGGAATGGGTGGCTGCGGGAGAAGTTGATCTCCTTGGCCGACCAGAAGCGCCAGGTGCTCACCATCAGGAATCCGCACAGGCCGACCAGAACCAGCCAGCCGATGGCGACCCACCATTCCAGAACAGGATATGCGTTGAAGAAGTGCACGGTGGCGGCCAGCAGTCCGGCGGCGGCCGGAATCGGCATGCCGACGAAGTATTTGCGGTCGGGCCGGCCGGGGTTGCGGGGCTGCGCGTCGTGGCTGATGTTGAAGCGCGCCAGCCGAGAAGCGCCGCTGAGCAGATAGAGGAAACAGATGAAGGCGCCGGCCTGGAACAGATGCTGGCGCAGAACCGGATTGATCGAGTCGGGCAAAAAGTGAAAGCCCCAGACGAAGGCCAGCAGAGCGGGCGCGATGCCGAAGGCGACCAGGTCGGCCAGCGAGTCGAGTTCGCGGCCAAAATCGCTCACGGTATTGGTCATGCGGGCGATGCGGCCATCGAGCGCGTCGAAGGGAATCGCGAACAGAATAGCGATCGCGGCCCAGTCCAGATGGATTTGCGCATCGTGGCCGACGGCTTCAATCGTCTGCAAAATGGAGAAGTAACCTGCGCCAATATTGCCGGCGGTAAACAGCGAGGGCAGCAGATACATGCCGCGCCGGATACGCGCCTGTTTCCGGTTTTGGTCCTGTTCCGAAGTGAGCGTGTTCACGCCTTCTCTCCTTGCGGCTGAACGGCGGCCATGGCGGCCAGTACGCTGGCTCCGCCCCGGACCCGGTCGCCGACTTTGACGCGGAGAACGGCTGCGGCCGGCAGCAGCACATCGACGCGCGAGCCGAATTTAATCAACCCCACCCGTTGGCCGCGCTCGACCCTCTGGCCTTCGCTACAACTGCAAACGATGCGCCGGGCCAAAAGGCCGGCAATCTGCTTGAAGGTGATTTCGATGCCGGCGTCCTCGCCCTGGCCGCGAACCGTGATTGCATTCTGCTCGTTGCGGTCGGCCGAGGCCGGATTCATGGCATTCAGGAACTGCCCCTTCTGATAATGCACGCGGCTCACCGTGCCGCCAATGGGCGCGCGGTTGATGTGCACGTCAAAAACGCTCAGGAATATGCTGATGCGCTGGCGAGGACCGTCAGCGGTGGCGATGGCGGCCGTCTCTGTAACCAGACCGTCGCCGGGCGAGACAATCACTCCCGCGCCGGCGGGAATCGCGCGCCGCGGATCGCGGAAAAACCAGAGAAAGAATGCGGCCAGCAAAACCGGCAGCGCACTCAGCCACAGGCTCGAGGTGAGAACCCAGCAGGCGGCCGCAACCGCCAAAAAGACAAATCCGTAGATGTAACCGTCGCGAACCATCGTTCCCAACGATTATACGGTGATTGGGCAAAATATCGTAGGCGCAAAGCATTACAAGCGGGCACTTCGCGCCCTCATCGCGGCTTAGCCGCACTCGCCACGCGAGCCTGCTGCAAAAAATTCTCGCCGAACCGGCTTAGGCTACAACCGGAATCCGGCGCTCTAGCGCGCTGATCAGATCCTTGGCATGCAGCTTGAGCTTTTTCAGACGCACGGCCTCAAGCTGTTCGTCTTCGCTGAGGTAGGGCTTTTGCAGCAACTCATCCAAACGCTGAGCATAACGGCGATGTTCGGTTAGCAGGCGATCAAGATCTTCACTCAGCGTGGAAACCTGTACTTCGTCCATCCGGCACCTCCTGCGCCGCGGCCCCTGGGGCATTCTTACGGGCCACGGTTTTTCTTGAATCATTAACTTATATCGCCCTGGTGGGCCGGTCGGCAAGCGGGAAAATCGACAAAAGTAACCGGAGGGCTCTGAATTCCTGGCGAGACATAAAAAAGTGAGCCGCGACCGGAAAAGCGGCAGCTCGACGGATCGGCGAAGCCGCTCAAGCAAACCGGAGACGCATCAGAATTGCATCTTCAACAGGATCAACGTAGTAGTTTGCTCTGCGGCCGGTTTCTGTCATTCCGGCGGCGCGATAAAACCGCAGAGCCGCGGCATTTGAGGCGCGAACTTCAAGCAGAATTTCCTCGGCTCCGGCCGCGCGCACTTCGTTGGCGAGAGCCGCGAAGAGCCGCCGGCCCAATCCTTCGCGCTGGCTTGTGGTGGGCACTGCGATCGATTCCAGTTCAGCCTGTGGCGGAACGAGACAGGCGATAGCGAAGCCTAGAATCTTTTCTTCATCCGCTTCCTGATTCGCCTCGTGGTCCATTGCGGCCGCCAGCGAGATCCGGCGCGGTCTGGCGTCGAGGTCGAGCGCGGTTTGGTAGGCCGCTAGTTTCCAGTGCGGCGCGGTCGGCAGATGGGCGGCGATCTCCATGGCTTGCGCCAGATCGGCGGCCACCATCGGTCGTATGCGCGCCTCTGGCTTCATTTGCGCAGTGGTTTGGCCGCGGCCAGTTGGCTGGTGAGCTCTGCGCCGAAGATTTCCGCGTCGGAGCGGCGCAGATAATGCGCGTCGAGCTGCTCGATGTCGGCGAACTCGTGGCGCGCGACTCGCTCCGCGCAAAGGCGAAGCGCATCGGCGGCGGTGGGTGCGGCAACGCGAAGCTCTTCGGCATTCGGCCAGGCGGTTGCAAGCAGCCGTGCGGCGCTCTCGTCGCAAACGGCAACCCGCGCCGGTGGCGCAAGCGCGACCAGTTCTTCGGCTCCTGCCAAAAGCTCGCGCGGCGCGGCTGCCGGTTCGGTCAGGCCCGGTTCGGCCAAGCCTAGTTCGGCCAGACGTAGATAGATTTCTTCGCGATGCGCGTCGAGCGCCGCGCAAGCGACGCCGGCTGATGCGGCCAGCACCTCAAGACGCGAAACGGCGACGAGGGGAATCCTCGCCCCCTCGGCGAAGCCTTTGGCGGTGCTTAGCCCGACGCGGATTCCGGTAAAGCTGCCCGGCCCGTTGACGACGACGATGGCCTCGAGCTGGCGCAATTCTGCCCCTGCCGCCGCCAGCACTTCCGTCACAGAGGAGAGCAGCGTGGCCGAGTAGCTGCGCCCGGCCAATTCGTTCTGACCGAGAATTTCGACAGCATCTGCCGCCGCCCGGCCCAATGCGATTGAGCCGGTGGGGCCGCAGGTGTCAATGCCGAGAATGAGCTGCGATGTGGACACGGATCGCGCCTTAGACCTCCGCCAGCGCCTGATCGAGATCGGCGATCAGATCGTCTTTGTCCTCGATGCCCACCGAGAGCCGGACGCGGTTCTGGTTGATGCCCATCGACTGGCGCACCTCTTCGCTGACCGAGCCGTGCGTGGTCGTGGCCGAGTGCGAGGCCAGCGACTCAACGCCGCCCAGCGATTCGGCATTCAAAAAGATCTGCAGCGCCTTCAAAAAGCGTTCGGCCCCGTCGCGCGATTCCAGTTCAAAGCTCATCATCGAGCCGAAACCTTTCTGCTGCCGGCAGGCAAGCTCGTACTGCGGGTGAGTTTTCAGTCCGGGGTAAGCCAGCTTGCTGATTTTGGGATGTGTTGCCAGGTAGGCGGCGATGGCGTGACCATTTTCTTCGTGCTGCTTGATGCGCAGCGGCAAGGTCTTGATTCCACGCAGTACCAAATAACACTCAAAAGGCGACATGATGCCGCCGGCGGCCTTTTGCACCAGCAGATAACGGTCTTTGTGCTCGGGTTTGGAGCCGATGATGGCGCCCCCCAGCCCGTCGGAGTGGCCATTCAAATACTTGGTCGTCGAATACACGACGATGTCGGCGCCCAGCTTGAGCGGACTTTGCAGAATCGGCGACATGAAGGTGTTGTCGACGCTGACCTCGGCTCCGTGGGCGTGCGCCAGCTTGCTGATGGCGGCGATGTCAGAGAGCACCATCAGCGGATTGCTCGGCGTTTCAACGTGAATCAGTTTTGTGTTGGGCTTGATGGCCGCTTCGACGGCAGCCAGATCGCTGGTGTCAACATAGGTGATTTCGATGCCGTAGCCGCTGATGATTTGGTTGAACAAACGCACCGTGCCGGCGTAAACGTCGCGCGAGCAGATGAGGTGATCGCCGGTGTGCAGCGGAGCGACCAGGGCGTTGATGGCGGCCATGCCGCTGGTGAAGGCGTGAGCGCTCACGCCGCCTTCCAGCGCGGCCAGAGCCGTTTCCAGCCGGTCGCGGGTCGGGTTGCCGGCGCGCGAGTAATCCCAGCCGCGGTCACCGCCGATGCCGGTCAGCTCGAAGGTCGAAGAAAGATAAATGGGGACGTTGACGGCGCCCGTCAGCGGGTCGGGTTGCTGACCGGCGTGCACGGCGAGAGTCGCATATTTGTATGGACACATGATTGGCTTATGGCTCCTGATTATTTGTTATTAGCTTATCGTGCGACGCCGGGCGGCGGTCTTTGAAAAATCAGGCAATGGTGTGCGGAACGTTCCGAAATGCGGCTTTAGCTATTGAGCGGCAGAGGTGATATGCGCCCTGGCGCGGCGGTGCGGTGATCTGTCTGAAGATTTTCCGCACCATCCGCACGGCCTGGACGGTAAGCTTTTGGCCACGCCAGGCAAATATGTCGCTACGTCGGGGCGCCGTTGTTCTTGTCTCCGTTGCGTCCTATTGCCCCGGAGTCTTGCAGATGAAGTTCTTCGCCTCCTGCGGGTCGCCCGTGCCGTTGTAGGCGGCGTATTGCGGATAAGGGCAGAGCGGGCGCGTGCGTCCGGGGAAAGCCGCGCCCTGGGCGAGGATTGAAGCCGGCGCTTGGCCATGCTCGACCCAGTTTTCCAGCGCCGTTAGCGAATCGAATTGATCGGTGGCCGGGCCTCCGCCGCAGTGGCTCATGCCGGGAATCATGAACAAACGAGCTGTCGATTCCGTCTTTTCCACTCCCCCGTTGGCCTTCTCCAACTGGCGGTAGTAGTCCATGATGTCATCGGCGGAAAAGACCGGATCGCTGAGTCCCTCGTAGATGATCAGCTTGCCGCCTCGGGCCGCGAAGGTGGAAAGATCGGTATCGACGGCATCGTTGATGCTCGCGGTCTGTTCGATCAGCGTCGCGGCGCGGTTAAAATCGATATTTTCCACCGTAAGTCCATCGACGTAGGGATGAACGAAGTACTCCGTAAGCGCGGTGGCGCCCATGGTGACGTTGGCGGCGTTGGCGCGCGCCGTCTCCGAGGTGCCCAGCTTCCACATCCGCCAGCCCATGTCGCCGACGCCGGCATCGTAGGGCCAGCTCGAATAGATCGCATTGCCCTTCGAATCGTGCGCGCCGTCAAACGATTTCTTCAACGCCGCAACCTGTTCTTTGGTCAGGCAATCAGCCGCCTTGGCACCCTTGCAGGTCAGCGCGGCGGGATCGAATTTGCAGGCGGAAAAGTTGTTGATTTCGCCGTCCTTCAACCCGTCCAGTGCATCGCACTTGGCCACCACTGCGTCGGCAATCAGTTTCATGTCGGCGTTTGAAAAGGACTTGCTCAGAATTGGATGGCCTTCGGCGTCCTTGGGCGCGGCGGCCAAAAAAGCCTGTGTGTCCCATGCTTCGCCGACGGCGGCATGAGCCAGACGAAAGCCCGGATCGCCCGCAACGGCTCCGTCAAAGTCCAGCGGCGAACGCTGAACGGCCATCATGGCCTCGCGGCCGCCGTTCGAGCAGCCCACAAAGTAGGAATGGTTCGGAGTCTTGCCGTAAAAGGCGGCAATCAGTTGCTTGGCCACATGCGTCGTGGTGGGCGTGGACTGGTAGGCGAAATCGATTCGCGCCTGCTGCTCGTGGCCGAAGGCGCCGCCTGTCGAGGCGCTGTGTCCGCTGTCGTCGCTGACCACGGCGTAACCGCGCTCTAGCGCCGACTGAAAGCCGCGGCCGACCGATCCCAGCGCGGGAGAAACCATGCCGTCCATGCCGCCACCGCCCTGGAAGAAGAATTTGCCGTTCCAGTTGGCGGGCAGGCGAAGCTCGAAGTGAATGCCGTAAGGCTTTCCGTCGGCGCCGATGCGGTTTTGAATAACGCCCGTTACCTTGCAAAAAGCGGGCAACGCCGCTGCTTGCGGATCGGGCTTTCCCATAAAGCCTGGCGCTTTACTTCCCGCCGCCACCGCTTCCGTGCTTTCGATCGTGGTTTCCGCCACGACGAAATTTTTCAGCCCGGCGCAGTCCTGGGCGCTCGCGCCGGAAAAGGCCGCGCTCCAGATCAAAATTACCGTTCCAATTCCAACTCCACATCGCGTCATGTGCATAGAAAATCCACCTTTCTTTCGCCGTTTTACTTCATGGAGGCAGGGCGAAAACTGCGCTGACTTGGCAGCGACGTTTCGCCGCCTTCCACTAGAGCATTTTTACCAATGGCGTATAGAACTCAGAATCGCCGAGTTGACGCGAAGATCCGTGAGCGGCAACCTTCAGCACCATTCGGCACTCTACAGAATGGGTAAAAATGTTCTATTAGGAGTGACGTGCTGGAACGAGGGGGAGTTTCATCGTTGCCTTCGGCGTCTTGGCCATTTCGCACTGCGCTTCTCTGCGGCGCGTGGAACCCACAGAGTGTTACTGCGGCCTTGACGCCGCGGTCGATTGATGCGCGGGGGGGCGCACTACGGGGAAATAGCCGGTGCGGGTGCGGACCGAGAGCTTGCCCATCCCCTTGGCTTGAGCTGCGACTTCCACGCGCCGGAAGCCGGGGTCGGTAGTGGGCTTGGTCGAGTGGTAGCCCAGCGTGTATTGGCTGCGAATGTCGCGCGCCACCTCGGCGGCGATCTGGTCGATCTGTTCGATCGATTTGGGAAAGAAGGCCATGCCGCCGGTTTCCGCCGATAGCATCTCCAGCGCGCGGCGCGCGTGGCGAACCTCGGCGCGGCTCATCTCGTCGCCAAACAGCAGTCCCACCGTATAGATCACCGGCCCGGAGAGTTGTTGCACGCGGCGGATCGTCTGCTCCAGATTGAAGGTCGAGGCGTTGTCTTCCCCGTCGGTAATCAGAATCAGAACCTGCTTGGGACGCTTGGCGTCGGCGGCCAGCTTGTCGGCCGAGGCCACCACCGCGTCGTAGAGCGCCGTGCCGCCGCGCGAGTCGATGTGCAAGAGCCCGTCGCGCAGTTTTTTGATGTCTGCGGTTATGTCGCAATCGATAAAGGCTTCGTCTGAAAAGTTGACCACGAAGGCTTCGTCCTGGGGATTGGAGGCCTGCACCAGATCGAGCGCGGCTTTGTTCACCGAGGGGCGTTTGCGGTACATTGAGCCGGAGTTGTCGATGATCAGTCCCATCGAGACGGGCAGATCGGTGTGCTGAAAGCTGATGAGCGTTTGCTTGGCGCCGTCTTCGGTGACGGTGAAGTTGTCTTTGCCGAGGTTTTCGACCAGCTTTCCACCTTCGAGCACGGTGGCGTTCAGCACCACCTCTTCGACATCGGCGTGGAAGACAAAACTTTCGTGCTGTTTGTGGAGCGTGCCTGTCGCCGGGGTCGGCGCCGGCGCGGCAAGGTCGGGCGAGCGAACGGGGTCCGCGTCCTGGTCCGCGTTTTGGGCCGCGGGCTTAGGCTGAGCGGCCGGAGCCGGCAAAGATTGCGCCGGGAGCAGAAGCCCGGCAGTGGCCAAAATGGCGGCCAGAAGCGCGTTATTGCAATGGCGCATAGTACCCAGTGCGAGCATAAACTGTCAGCGGCGGCAATCCCTGTGGGGGATTCACCTTCACCTTCACTTTACGCCATTTCCCGTCGTTAGAGAGCTCCCGGGGTTTGTAGCCGATCACATATTGGTTGCGCAACTCGGTGGAGATCTTTTCGGCGATGTCGCCCATCTCGTCAATGTCGTCGACGAGGAAGAGCCGGCCGCCGGTCGTTACGCTGATTTCGTCCAGCAGTTGCGGGCCGGTGCGCTCCTCGGGCGTGGGCGCAAAGGGGTCGAAGATGCCGATCGAGTAGATTTCGACGTCGGCCTCGCGCACCTTCGAGCGCACCTCGCCTTCGGTGTAGCGGGAGCGGTTGTCGCCGCCGTCGGAGACGACCACGAGCGCCTTGCGTTCGTAGTGCGCTTGGCTCATTTTGGCGATGCCGTAATAGATGGCGTCGAGCAGTGCCGTGCGATGGCCGGTGTGAATCGTGGCCAGTCGCGCCTGAATGTCTTCCATCGAACTGGTGAAGTTTTCAATCAGCTCCGGCCGGTCGTTGAAGCCGATCATGAAAAACTCGTCCTGCGGGTTGGCGGTCTTGATGAAGCGCAGAACGGCCTCTCGCGCGCGGACCAGCTTGGTGCTCATCGAGCCGGAAAGATCGAAGATGATGCCGATTGAAACCGGCGCGTCTTCGCAGGCGAAGCTGGAGATTTTTTGTTGACCGTTGTTTTCGAAGATCTGAAAATCTTCCTTTTCAAGGCCGGTGATCATCCGGTTCAGCGGATCGGTGACGGTGACCGGAACCAGCACCATATCCACGTCCATGCGTATAAACGAGCCGGGATGGATGTGCAGCGCAGCCTTGCCGCTTTCAGGCGCGGCCTCGGCGCCCGCGGGCTCGCCAGCCGGCGTTGAAGAAGCGGCCGGCGGCAGAACGTGCACTTTGTTGAGCGGATCTTCTTGCGCGCGGGCCAGCGATAAAAACAGCAGCAGCGCGCAGACGCAGAAACCAACTTCGCGGCGGAGAAGCCGTCTCCGTGCGCCGCCGTAGATTCGATCTTCGCGCTTGTGAGGGAGCGTCGTCATCGATCGATTCCTGGTGAATGTTTCTGTCCGAGGGCCCGACCGAGCCGATAGTACCACGGCTGCGTGGCCGCCTGTGTTAAGCAGACGCAGCCGTTTCCCATAAGCAGGCGCGCGGCTTCCGTATTCCGGCATCGATCAAGAGCAGGAAAGCTCACGCGCGCTGGGATACAATCAAGCCGAAGCCCCGCGCGGTCCCCAGCGATCCGCCAGGGCATAAAATCCACCGTTTCAACGGGGAACAGGATCTTCCCATGGCACGCATTTATCCTTTTCGCGCTTGGCGCTATAACCCCTCTGCGGTTCGGCTCGACGACGTGGTCACGCAACCCTACGACAAGATCACGCCCGCCATGCAACAGGCCTACTATCAGCGCAGCCCTTACAATTTGGTGCGCATCACGCTGGGCCTCCCCGAGCTTTTCGATGCCGAGCATGGCGAAAACGTCTATACCCGCGCGGCGCGCGACTTCCGCTCCTGGCGCGAGCAGGGCGTTTTAACCCAGGAAACCGAACCCTGCGTCTTCGCCTACGCGCAGCGCTTTCGCGTTCCTGGAACCGATGCGGTCAAGGAGCGGCGCGGCTTTATCGCTCTCGGCAAGCTGCATGACTACAACGAGCGTGTGGTCTTCCGCCACGAGCAGACCCTTTCCAAACCCAAGAGCGACCGGCTCAATCTGTTGAACGCCACGCACGCCCACTTCGGCCAGATCTTCATGCTCTATTCCGATCCGGCCGGCAGCATTGAAAAGATTCTCTACGAGGGCTCCGGCGCGGCCGACGTCGAGGTCACCGACGAATACGGCGTTCTGCACCGGCTCTGGCGCGTGAACAGTCCGGCGGCGATCCGTCTGCTTACCACCGCCATGGCCGATAAAAAGCTGATCATCGCCGACGGCCACCATCGCTACGAGACGGCGCTGAACTACTCCAAGCTGCACGCGGCCAAGGGCGAAGCCAAGGCCGAATCGAATACGAACGATCTGCCGCAGCCGCTTTATCCCGAGGCCGCCGTCATGATGACCTTCGTGAATATGGATTCCGACGGTTTGCTGGTTCTGCCTACGCATCGCGTGGTGCACAGCCTGGCGAATTTCGATCCGAAGGCCTTCTTCGTCGCGGCGGAGCAGTTTTTCTCCATCGAGCCGCTGCCCACGGCCCAGGCTTCAAGCTACATCGGCAAACTGGCGCAGCAAAAGGGAACGGCTTTTGTCGCCGTCACCAAGACCGGCGCGTTTCTTTTGCGCGCTAAACCGGAAGCGATTGCGCCCCTGCTCGCCGCGCTGCCCGAGCGTCAGCGCCAGCTTGATCTGTCGCAGTTGCATGCCGTGGTTCTCGATAAGCTGCTCGGTCTGGACGCCGAGAAGGTGCGCGAGCAGACTAACCTGCGCTATCTGCGCGATGCGCAAGAGGCCGTCGAACAGGTGCGCAAAGCCGAGGCCGACGTGGCCTTCCTCACCAATCCCGTCACCATGGAACAGTTGAAAGAAGTGGCCTTTGCCGGCGAGGTCATGCCGCAAAAATCCACCGATTTTTATCCCAAGCTGCTGAGCGGTCTGGCCATCTATGCGTTGGAGTGAGTTGAAATTGAAGAGCCGGTGTTGGTCGCGCGCCGCGGCTGGGGCGCTGGTATTGTGCGCCGCGTTGGCTGCCGCGCAGTCTGCGCCGCAGCGATTTGTCGTCGTGCTCGATGCCGCGCATGGCGGCAGTGACGTTGGCGCCAAGCTGGGCAATCAGGCGGAAAAAAATTACACGCTGGCGCTCAACGTCAAGCTGCGCTCGCAACTCGGCGCGCGCGGCATAACGGTAGTGACCACGCGCGAGGCCGACTCGGTTGTCGAGCCGGATCGCCGCGCCGAAATCGCCAACCATGCCGGAGCGGCGGCTTGTCTGAGTTTGCACGCGGCTACCACCGGCTCGGGCGTGCATCTGTTCGTTTCTTCGCAGGCTGCCGTGGTGGTCGATCGTCTGGCGCCCTGGAAGACCGCGCAGGCGGCCTGGACGCAACGCAGCCTGGCGCTGGCCGGCGTGCTGAATTCGGCATTAACCAACGCCGGAATTGCCGTAACGCTGGGCCGCACCGCGCTGCCCGGCGTCGATAGCATGTCTTGCCCGGCGGTCGCCGTCGAGGTGGCTCCCGAGCACGCGCGGATCGCGCAAAGCGGAGCCAAGGGCGCGGCCAACTTCGATGACGCCGGTTACCAGATGCGCGTGGTTAAGGCTCTGGCCGCCGCGCTGGTCGAGTGGAGAGAAGAGGCCAAAAACAAGGAGGCGCGCCAGCCGTGATGCGCCGCTATCAGACGGTTCTCTTCTTCGGCTTGCTGGCCGCTTCCATCGTGATGGGCGGCGTGCTCTGGCATTTGCGTGAGCGCGCCCACGAGCAGATGCTCGACAGCGAAGACGCCGCCGAAACCGTCGAGGCCGCGCCCTCCGAGCAGGTTTCGCTGATGGTGGCCAACGATGCCGACAACACCGTCACCGCGCGCGATCTCGCGCTGCCGCTGCCGGAAAATCCCGAGGCGCAAGCGCGGGCGATGCTGGGCAAGCTGCTTGATCTTTACGCTGCTTCTGACGCTACGCATCCGGTTCCTGGCGGTGCGGCCTCGGTCACTGAGGTTTTTCTGTTGCCGGTTTCCTCCTCGGGCCAGTTCAATAAAAACGCCGGCGATTCCGGGCCGCAGTTGGCGGTCGTGAATCTGACCGATGCGTTTGTCTCCAACCATCCGTCGGGGCTGGAGACCGAAACGCTGACCGTGCTTTCCATCTGCGCCACGCTGCACGCCAATCTGCCCAATATCGCCCAAGTGCGCTTTCTCGTCGATGGCCAGCCGCGCGCTACGCTGGCCGGTCACGCCGATCTGACGCGCACTTATCTGGCGGCTGAAACTGTTCCCACCGAAGGAGCGCACCCGTGAGCACAACCGCAACCCCAACCATTGGCGTTTTTGACTCCGGCTTCGGCGGCTTGACCGTTCTGCGCGCGCTCATTCGCCGCATGCCGGCCGCGCGTTACATTTTTTTGGGCGACACGGCTCGCCTGCCCTACGGCTCCAAGTCGCAACGCACCATCGCGCGCTACGCTGCCGAAAGCGCGCGCTTTCTGGTCGACGAACAGAAAGCGGAGTTTTTGGTGATCGCCTGCAACACCGCCAGCGCCCTGGCCCTCGACGCCATCGAGCAGGCCGTGCCCGTTCCGGTGCTGGGCGTCATCGAGCCTGGAGCCGCCGCGGCCCGCGCCGCCTCGCAAAGCGGCGATGTGCTGGTCGTTGCCACCGAGGCCACCGTGCACAGCCACGCCTACGCCGCCGCCTGCCAGGCTCGCGGCTTGCGCGCGCTTGAAAAAGCCTGTCCGCTGCTGGTGCCGCTGGTCGAGGAGGGGTGGACCGAGCATCCGGTCACCGTCGAAGTCATCGAAATTTATCTGAACGAACTGCGCGCCGAGGCCGCCGCCGCCGGACTCAAACCCGATACGCTGGTTCTCGGCTGCACGCATTATCCGTTGCTGCGCCCGCTCTTCGAGCGCGCCGTGCGTTCCGGCGTCAAGGTCATCGATTCGGCCGAGTCTGCCGCCGCCGCCGCGGTCGAGCTGCTCGGCGACCGCGCCACGGCCGCCTCTTCGGGCCTTGTTGCCGAAACCAGAGTGCGCTGCTTCGCCACCGATTCGGTAGAAAAGTTCGAGCGCCTGGGTTCGCGTTTTCTCGATCGCTCGGTCGGCCGCGTCGAGCTCGTAGACCTCGGCGGTTAGCGCTCTCGATGGTGAATGCCGCCGAATCTGCCTGGCGCGCGAAATCGTGCGACTGTGTCCACTGTTTCAAAGTGAGTCAAGTCGCGGAAAATTGTTAGAAAAGTCTAATCTTTTATCCCTTTTCTCCGATATAACGCTCAGGCGTGGTTTGCCCAGCCCTTATGCAGGAGCGGTGATGAGCACAAGCAGTATTTCTTCGCTGGGATCGTATGCCGCCGATGCGTACAACGTCCGTGCATATAGCAATGCATATAACCAATCGGCTAACGAGTCGGCGACGGTCAAACGCGTCGACAAAACAACCTCGCCGACGAACGATTCGTCGGCTGATAGTGCGTCATCGCGCAGTTCCCGCTCTCTTCGTGGAGCAGAAGATACCTCGGTGAGCGATCTGAGCTCGAACAGCGACGACGTGCGGCGGTTGAGCGGCAGCGCGGCCAACCATAGCATCAGCAGCGATGTGGAAGGTTCCGACAAACAAGCTGGCACGTTAATCAACGTCTACGCCTAGGTTCCATCCCTTGTCCTGTATCATTAATCTTGAAGCATTCCGCTATTCTGGATAAAGGCCGTCCAATTTCCCCTTCGGAACTGTGGCCTGGAGGATTCGGAACAAGATGATTGATTTAACGGGCAAGACGGCCGTCGTTTTCGGGCTGGCCAACAAACGCTCAATCGCCTGGGGCATCGCGCAAAAACTGCATCAGGCTGGCGCTACGCTGGCCATCTGTTATCAGAACGAGCGGCTCAAGGCCGAGGCGGCTGAGCTGATTGACGCGCTGCCGGGCGCCAGCGGTTTTCAATGCGACGTCTCGAACGACGGAGAGATCGAAGCGGTCTTTGCCGCGCTCAAGCAAAAATACGCCAAAATCGACATTCTGGTGCACGCCATCGCCTACGCTCCGGCAGCGGAGTTGAAGGGCACCTTTCTCGATACCAGTCGCGAAGGTTTCCGCATCGCGCACGATGTCAGCGTTTACTCGCTGATCGCGCTCAGCCGCGCCGTCGTGCCGCTGATGCCCGCGGGCGGCAGCATTCTAACGTTGAGCTACTACGCGGCCGAAAAAGTCGTGCCCCACTATAACGTGATGTCGCTGGCCAAGTCCGCGCTGGAGTCGGCGGTGCGCTATCTGGCCTACGAATTAGGTGTGAAAGACATTCGCGTGAATGCTATTTCGGCCGGACCTGTCAAGACGCTGGCCGCGCGCGGCGTGGGCGCGCTGGGTGATATGCTGCATGAGCACGCCGCGCGCGCACCGCTGCAGCGCAACGTCGATCAAAGCGAAATCGGCGGCTCGGCGCTTTATCTGGTCAGCGATCTGGCCAGCGCCGTTACCGGCGAAATCCACTACGTCGATTGCGGCTACAACATCATGGGATATTAGCCAGGCTGGCGGTTTCAGACTGTCTGCATCGATTCGCTTGGAATACTCAACGCGGTTTTGCTGCTTTTCGGCGGTGTGTTTTGTGTCGCGACCATGTTGCGGCCGTGCTGCTTGGCCTGGTACATGGCGGCGTCGGCGCGGCGCATCATTCCCTCCCAACTGCAGGCGGGATCGAGTTGAGCGACGCCGGCACAGACGGTGATCTTGATGGGGCCGGTTTCGAAGGGGATTTCCAATTCCTCGATGGCGATGCGGACGCGTTCGGCAATGCCGAAGGCGGCCATTTCGGTAGTGTCGGGCAGCAGCACGGCGAATTCTTCGCCGCCGGTGCGGGCGAATAGATCCTGCTGGCGGAGGATGAGCTTGACGCAACAGACCAGAGCCTGGAGCGCGCGGTCGCCGGCGGCGTGGCCGCGGGTGTCGTTCAGGTGTTTGAATTTGTCGATGTCGAGTACGATCATCGACAGCACGTGTCCGTAGCGGATGCAGCGCGCCGTCTCGCGCAACGCCGCTTCCTCCATCGAGCGGCGATTCAGCGCGCCAGTCAATGGATCGGTGCGGGCCTGCTCGGCCAACTCCTGTTGCAGCTCGGTGACTAGAAACCAGAGTTCGCACATGGTCATGAACGATGCCAAAAAGGCGGCCGCGGCCAGCGAATAGAGCCAGCGCGGATCGTTATGGGCCAACACGGTTTGCCATGGCCGCTCGTAACTTATGTTGGTCAGCACGGCCCGGTAGGCGGCTACGGCCAATTGCGCGCAAAGAATGATCGCCGTCACGCGCGCGATCATTTTGAATGGTCCGCGCCCGTACTTCCACATGGTCCAGACCGAGACGCCGCATATCGTCAAGAAGGGAATATTGACGACATTGCCGATGTAGGGAATTTTGGTAAAGAAGGCAATGGTGTAGGCCGCCAGCGCCAGAACGATCAAGCTCCAAAGCCGCCGTTGCCGCAGCGGCGCGCGATTGACGAACCAACGCAGGCCGATCCATTGCATGACAAAGGAAATCAGATAAATTTCGTTGGCGGTCATGCCGGTCAGCACCACCGGCGCTTTGCCTTCCATTCCCTGCAGAATGAGCTTGATCAGGCCTACGATCTGCGCGGCGGCAAACCAGCGCATGCCTCGGACGCGTCGGTTGTACCAAGCGAGAAGGGATATGCACACCGTGAAAACGGTGACTGTCGCGATATTCGTAAAGAAGTACGTCCCGTAGTCCATCTTTCAGCTCGAGACTGCATGGCCGGCTTACAGCCACTGTTTATATCGGCCGAAAAACCATTTCGATCTCTTGGGGAAAATGGCTCTTCTCCCACGGCTCGTTTCAGTTACGGCCGACGGTTAAATTTTGAAGCGGTATGATTGTATCGCTATTACGCGATTCTGAAAGAGTACGAATGTGCTTTCTCTGTATACCGTTCGTGCTATACCTCTTACCTTTTCGTCAAGATTTCATGGCCAGGATTTCGTCCCATAGCGTCGGCTCGATGGGTAGGCCAAGCCGCAGGTTTTCGGCGCGGATACGCAGCGCTTGCTCGCCGGGATAGCGTACGTGGGCGTGCGGCTGGGCAGTTGTGCAGTGCGGCTACGATTTCAGCGTAACGGCGATCTTGCGCGCGTTGCCGCCCGTGGCGGTGATGGCGATTTCGCCGGTCGCGCGCTTGACGATGCTCTTGAACTTCTCGCCCCACTCGACCAGCACCAAAGCATCATCGCCCAACAGATCGTCGATGCCGAGAGTCTCCAACTGGCGCTCGCTTTCGAGCCGGTAAACATCCAGATGGTAGAGCTTGATGGGCTGGCCTTCGCGTTCGCCGTCGAACTCGTGCAGCAGCGTGAAGGTGGGGCTGGTGACTTCATCGGGCTCGGCGGCTTCGAGGGCCTGCGCGATGCCTTTAACCAGCGTGGTTTTGCCCGTGCCCAAATCCCCGCGCAGAATGAGCAGTTGCGGCGGGGCTAGCAGCCCGGCCAGCTTGCGGCCGATCCCGACCGTCTCCGTTCCGCTGTGCGTGGTGAACTCGTAGACTTTGCCTTTCGCTACTACCGCGGCTTCCGTCATGGCCAAACCTCATTGGGAACGGCTACATCTGTTTTTGGCTTGCTGCATGCAATGCCCTTGCAACCAAAGATACCCGCTCCGGCCGCCACAGGGAAGCCGGTGCGCTTGCGATTGAAAGGCCTGCGCCAGCCGCGCCAATGCGTCGGAGGCCAGCAGCGTATGTTCGTCGCTTTCGCAAACGGTCAAATCCGCCGCCAGTCCGTGCAAATAAACCGCGGCCTCGACGGCGCGAGCCGCATCGCCCGGGTGCTGAGCCAGCAGGCCGGCAATCAATCCCGTGAGCAGGTCGCCGCTGCCGCCCTTGGCCATGCCGGGATTGCCGCTGGTGTTTACGGCCGTGCGGCCATCGGCATGAGCGATGATGGTGCGCGCGCCCTTGAGCACCAGCGTCACGCCGAACTGCCGGGCGAATTGCCGCGCCGTTTCCAGGCGATTGGCCTGAACCTTGGCGACGGTTGTCGCCGCCAGCCGCGCCATTTCTCCCGGATGCGGCGTGAGCACCAGCGTGCGCCCCTTGGCGAGTTTGGCCAGCAGCACCGGCTTGGCGGCGAGAATGTTCAGTGCATCGGCGTCGATGACGGCGGGAATCTTTGTTGCCGTAAGCAGGCCGGCGGCGAACTTGGCGGCTTCGGAACTTTGCCCCAGGCCGGGGCCGAGCGCCAGAACCGTTTTGCCCGCCAGCAGCGGATCGAGCAATTTGGGTTCGCAGTTTTTCGCTGCGATCTGGCCTTCGCCGCCGGCCAAAAGCGGCCAGGTCATCAACTCCGGCGCGAAGGAGGCGACGACGTGCAGCGCCGGGGCGGGAACCGCGGCGGTGACCAGCCCAGCGCCGGAGCGCAGCGCGGCCAGCGCCGTCATTGTTGGAGCGCCTGCCTTGCCGCCGCCCGTGCCGAATGTTCCGCCCACCACCAGCACATGGCCGAAGTTGCCCTTGTTGGCCGCCGCCAACCGTGGCGTCTGCGCCAGATCGAGCGACGAGCCGGCCCACTCCAGCCCCAATGCGGAGACGATTGCTTCGTCGGGCGAGCCGATGGGCGCGACGACGACCGGCTGATTCCAGCGGCGGGTCAGATTCCCAAAAATATGCGCCGGCTTGGGCGCGGTAAAGGTAATGACGGCGTCGGCGGGGAAGACCGGGCCGGAAAAATTCGCGGCGGTTTCGTCGGCCGGCCAGCCCGAGGGCAGGTCTATGGCCAGAACCGGCGCGTGGGCTATTACCTGCTCGCGGCTGGCACGCAGCCACGCGAGCGCGGCCAGCGGCAGCCCGCGCATCGGCGGCTTGAAGCCTGTTCCCAGCAGCGCGTCCACGATCAGGTCGGCGTCCAGCGCGTCGTTGTGCCGGGCCAGTTCCTGCTCGTTTGCGATTACGTACACGCGGCCGTGCGTGGGATGGTTGAGCTCGCTCCAGGCCACGGCGGCATCGCCGGAGATTTTTTCTGGCGCGCCCAGCAAAAGCGTTGTCACGCCGAGGCCGGCTTCGGCCAGCAGCCAGGCCGTCATCATGCCGTCGCCGCCGTTGTTGCCGCGTCCGCAGAGCACGGTAACCCGGCGCGTGGCAGGGAATTGTTCTCGCGCGAAGGCGGCCACCGACGAGGCGGCCGCGCGCATCAGGTCGATCGACGGCACCCCATACCGCTCGCTGGTAAGGCGATCGCAGGCTTGCATCTCGACAGCGGAGAGTACGCGCATCGCCTTCATGGTACTAAAGAGACGGCCAAGGCTGCAGTGCGCGCCGGATTTTTTCGGCGATTGGCTACTTCAGCAGCCGGGCTTGAAGCGTGGCGCGGCTGTTGGCGCGGGTGAGCGTGCACTGAGAATTTTTGTCGCAGCGGAAGTGAATCGCGGCCGGAAAGCTCTGCCACTCCGGTGCGCGACCGCGCAGACCGTTGACGCCCACCCAGAAGACGCGGCCCGCGCCAGTTTCGACCACGCCCCGAGCCGGGTTGTCGCCGACGATTGTGTCGTCGCCCTCGATCGGCGAGGCCAGATGTTCCGGTTGCGCCGCAGCATTGCGATGCGCGCTTTTTGCGGCCTTGGCTTGCGCTGCCTCGTCGTCTGCGTGCTCGCGCCATTTGCGCTGTTTATCGAGAGCCGGAAAGTTGGAGGCAAGCGACCAGGCGGCCAGGCTGCGATAGGCCTTCAGCGAGCAGGGCAGGGGACCGGAGGCTTGAATCTCGGCGATCTGGCCGTCGGCGCCGGCGATGTTTTCAACGGTGTCGCCGCTCGCGTTCTTGCGCGGCGCAAAGGGCTGGCCGGGCGCGGGCAGAACAATCTCTTTGCGGCAGGCCGCGCGCCCAGTCGCGTTTTCAAGCTGAATGGTGACGGTGAGCGGATAGGGAGGATTGGCGGCCACGGCCTTAAAGACGGCGGTCTGTTCGGGAGCCAGCGGATCGAGAAAAAGTTGGTAAGTGGGAGATCCTTCCCAGCGAACGACCAGACGGCCGGCGATTCCCGCCGATTCCAGCCGGCGATTTTCCAGGTCAATATACGGTGCCGGCGGTTTGGAATGGAAGAGCTTGGGCAAGGCCAGCAGAGCCACCAGCGCGGCAGCCAGCACCAGCAGCGCGAGCATGAAAGACGATCTGCGGCTAGGCGAGCGTTTTGTCGGCTGTGGCTGGTCGGCATCGGCCGGGTTAAGAGAGGCGCGGTAGCCGTAAAGCTCCTCTTGGTCGTCTCGTTCCGCGAAGGGAACGACATCGTAGCCGCCGGATTCATCCGGCGCAGCGGCTTGAGAAGCTCCTGATTGGTCGGCGTCGCTCATGAGCAAGAAAGGCGATTCGGCGAGCAAAAAAATTGTTCGGAAGAATCAATGCCATTGATAGCACGGCCAGCGCTGCGGCGCAATGATCGAAAGTGTTAGGCCCGGCGCAATTTTATCCCCGCACCGTTTGCGCCAGCAGCCATACGTTCAAGCCCACAATCAGCGCCGCGGTCGTCCACGAGAGCCCCTGCAGCCAGCGGGCGTTGACGAACTCGCCCATTTTTTTGCGGTTGCCGGTAAACATCACCAGCGGAATCACGGCGAATCCCAACTGGAAGGAGAGAATCACCTGGCTGAGGATGAGCAGTTTTTCGGTCCCTCGTTCGCCGGAGATGGCCACCACGATGAGCGTGGGCACAATGGCCAGCGAGCGTGTGATCAGCCGCCGCAGCCAGGGCGCGACGTGCAGGTTGACGAAGCCTTCCATTACCACTTGACCGGCCAGGGTTCCGGTAATCGAGGAGTTTTGGCCGCTGGCCAAAAGCGCCACGGCGAACAGCGTGCTCGCGCCGGCCGCGCCCACCACCGGGCTGAGCAGCTTGTAGGCGTCCTCGATGGCGGCCACCTCAAAGTGCCCGCTGCGGTGAAAGGCCGCCGAGGCGACGATGAGAATAGCGGCGTTGACGAATAGCGCTACGGTCAGCGCCAGCGCCGAGTCCACGTTGGCCATCCGTATGGCCTCGCGTTTACCTTCGGTCGAGCGCGAGTAGCTGCGGCTTTGCACAATCGAGGAGTGCAAATACAGATTGTGCGGCATCACCGTCGCGCCCATGATGCCGATGGCGATGTAGAGCATCGCGCTGTTGGTGGCGATTGCAGGCGAGGGAATGACGAAGCTGCGCAGCGCGGGCAGGTAGTCGGGGTGGATCAGCAGCAGTTGCACGCCGAACAGAACGATGATGGTTCCGATCAGCGCGATGACAATCGATTCCAGATAGCGAAAGCCCCAGTGCTGCAAAACGAGAATCAGCAGCACGTCCAGGCCGGTAATCAGCACGCCGAAAAACAGCGGAATGTGGAAGAGCAGCTCGAGAGCGATCGCCGAGCCGACCACTTCGGCCAGATCGCAGGCCGCGATGGCGATTTCGGCCATCAACCAGAGCGCGAAGCTGACCCGAGGTCCGTAGCTTTCGCGGCTCATTTGCGCCAAGTCGCGCTCGGTCGCGATGCCGAGCTTGAGCGATAGGCTTTGAAGCAAAACCGCCATCAGGTTTGAGAACATGATGACAAACAGTAGCGTATAGCCGAAGCGTGCGCCGCCGGCAATGTCCGTGGCCCAGTTGCCGGGGTCCATGTAGCCGACCGCAATCAGAAAGCCCGGGCCGACAAAGCCAGCCAGCCGCTTCCAGAAAGTCGGCGAGCTGGAAATGCGAACGCTGGAGTGAACCTCGGGTAAGGAAGGCTCGGGAAGCGGAATAAGCGAGATGGTTTGCGTGGCCATTACCGTTTCTCCTGGAAGCAAGCGCGGGCTGCCCCCAAAAACAGTATGCCACAGCTAGTTAACTATAGTTAACTAAAACATGTTATTTTTACTTATTGTTGATCTCCGGCCTTAGCCAGACGGCTGCCGCCGCCGGTTTTCCTAGAACGGATTTCGTGCTATCTATTTCAATAGAAACGGTTTGGTCGTAGTTCTGGCTGGCCACCCGCACGCTCTTTCCCGGCCCCACCCCGGCCTGATGCAGAAATTCCAGCAGCTTGGTATCGCGCTCCTGAAGGCTGGTGACGGTGTATGAGCGGCCCACCCCGGCCTCGGAAAGTTGCAACTCGCCGCGGCGGTGGCGCTCGATGGGATTGATGGGCAAAACCTCGTTGCCGTGCGGACAGGCGCCCTGCTCGCCCAGCTTTTCCTTCAGCTTGGCCTCGAAGGCCGGCGAAACGGCGTGTTCCAGCCGCTCGGCATCCTCGTGGATCTGGTACCACTCCATGCCGAAGACCTCGCTCAACATGCGCTCGATCAAGTGGTGGCGCAGCGCGGTGTGATAGGCCGTTTCGCGTCCCGACTCGGTCAACCGCACGATGCCGTCGGCGCCGATTTCGACATAGCCATCGCGTTTGAGCCGCTTCAGGGCCATGGTCACCGCCGGCGCCGAAACCTCCAGCCAATGGGCGAGGGTGGCCGGAATGACCTCGCGCCCTTCGGCCTCGGCCTCCAGAACCGCTTTCAGGTAATCTTCCTTCGAAGCGTGGATGGATTCTTTCATAGGAACGTTGCCACCTAGTTTATAAGGAAAAACAGCTTTTAGCGCACAGCTTTTAGCGGATAGAGGGCAGTTGTCAGTTATCAGCTATCAGCCGTCAGCTTTTTGTCTTTCCAGCCGGTGCTGAAGATCGCAAGAACGCGGCGAAAAAAGCCCACCATACAATAAAGGGATTCAGGTCCCAAAATCGAAACCAGAATCCCTCTTGTTCGTGCCGATTCAAGCGGTCAAAAGCCTGATTCCCGCCTCATCGATTGCCCCTGAAACACAAAGCTGACAACTGACAACTGAAAGCTGACAACTGTTTCTTCACTTCACGTAAACCTTCGGCTCAACCGAAAGTCCCGGCCGCAAGCGGTGTTCTGAATCTTCCTTGGCCAGGTCGGTGAAGTCGATGCGCACCGGAACGCGCTGGACGACTTTGACGTAGTTGCCGGTGGCGTTTTCCGGTGGGAAGAGTGACAAGACCGAACCGGTGGCGCCGCCGATTTGCGTTATGCGGCCGCTGTAGTTTTTGCCGGTTGAGTCGACTTCAACCTTGACTGTTTGGCCGGCTTGCATGTGCTTGAGCTGGGTTTCCTTGAAGTTGGCCGTCACCCACAGGTCGTCGAGCGAGACCAGCGTCAGCAGATTCTGCCCCGCGGCCACGTTCTGGTCGATTTCAACGCTTTTGCGCGTTACGATGCCGTCGGCCGGCGAAACGATCTTGGTGTAGCTCAAGTTCAGCTTGGCCTGATCGAGCTGTGCCTGGGCTTCGGCGACTTGCGCTTCGGCCTGGCGGGCGCGCGCGCTTTGCGCGGCCACCTGCTGTGGCGCTGTCTGGGCGTACTTCAACATGGCCTGGGATTGGTTTTCGCGTTCGTGCGCCACGTGCACGGCGTCGACGGCGCCTTTCTCGGTGGCCTGAACGCTGGCCAATTGGGCCCGTGTGGCGTCGGCGGAGGCCACGGCCGCATCGAACTGCTGTTTGCTGATGACGTCTTTGGCGACCAGCGGCCTGTAGCGATCGAGGTCGGCCTGGGCCTTGGTGGCATTCGCTCTGGCCTGTACGACCTGGGCCTTGGCCGCGTCCAATTGCTGTTCGGCCTGCTCGATGGTGGCTTGGGCGCCGGTTACGTCGGCGTTAGCCGAACGCAAATTGCTGCCCGTGTTGACGCTCGTAATCGGCACATTGACGTTGGCCGCCACGGCGTTGGCCTGGGCGCTGGCCAGCGCGGCCTCGGCGTTTTCCACCGCCACCTGATAGTCGCGCGGATCAAGTTCGGCGATTACGTCGCCGGCCTTTACTACCTGATTTTCGGTTACGTCCACTTTGAGAACGTGGCCGTTGACGCGCGCGCTGACCTGCATCAGATGGCCGCTGATCTGCGCGTCGTCGGTGTCTTCGCTGTAGGTGGAGTGCCACCAGACGCCAAGGGCCACGACCGCCACCACGATAGCGGCGATTACAAGAATGCCTTTGCGGCGGGACTGCGGTACTTCAATCTCAGTCTCTGCAGCCGATTCGCTTGAGGCCGGAATGGTGTTGGAATCCGCCACGGTTACTTTCCTCCTAGATATCTCTTGTAGTCTTGCCCATCGCCCAGGGCGCGGGCCAAGCTCAGCTTGGCGATGTTGTGCCGGTAAAGGCTGGCCACGTACAGGTTGTCGGCCTGGGCCACGGATTGCTGCGCCTGGCTGACGGCCAGGTTGTCGCTGACGCCGTTGGCGTAACGCTGCTGCGCTTCGCTCAAGGCCTCATGGGCCAGATCGACGCTCGACCGCGCGACTTCGACTTGTTGCTGTGCCGAGATGATGTCCAAAAGCGCGTCGCGTACGTCGGCTTCCACCTGCGCTTGCTGGTCGCTTAACTGCGCCCGTTCCGTCTCCAGTCGCGCTTGCGCCTGCTGTGCCTGGCCGCGCAGCGCGAACTCGTCGAAGAGCGGTACGGTGAGCGCTGCTCCGGCATCGACGGTGCCGTGCGAGTGACCCAGCGTCGCTCCAATGTCGCCGTAGTCGCCGTTCACGTTGACTACCGGATAACGCGCCGCTGTCGCCGCTTTGCGTCGTTCGGTCGCCGCTGCCGTCTGCTCCACCAGCGAGGCCAAGTCCTTGCGGTGGGTCTTGGCTTCGGCGATCAGCTTGTCGGCTTCTATCGCGTCGAAGGGTGCATAGGGGGCTTTGTCGGCCAGATTAAATTTCTGCGCTAATGGCAGGCCAATCGTGCGGGCCAGCGCCAGTTTGTCTTTTTCCAGAGCGTTTTGTGCGGAAATCAATTGCTGTTCGAGCGTTTGATAGTCTACGCGGGCGCGCAACTCGTCGAGCAGCGGCGCGGTGCCGGCTTGGTGGTTGGCGACGGCCTGGTCGAGCGAAATTTTGGCCGTGGCTACCTGTGCTTCAACGCTGGCTACCTGCGTTTCGTCGGCCAGCGCCAGCAAATAGGCGTTGCCCACGGTCAGAATCACCAGATCGCGCGCGTCTTCGGCGGTTAACTGCGCGGCGGCGAAGTTGTGCCGCGCGGCCAGATAATTGCGCAGCGAGGCCACGTTGATCAGCGACCATTCGAGCGAAGCACGCACGTCGGTAAAGCCGTAAGGGCCGAGCATCGTCGGAAAGCCTGTGATGCGTATGCCCTCGGCCGGCAGGTCGGACTGCATGACCGTTTCTTTGGCCGCGAAATCAACCGCGGGCAGCAGCGCTTGCAACTGGCTCAGTCGCGCACCGCGCGCCGCCGCCGTCTGCGTGCCGCTCAAAATAATGCCCAGGTTAGCCTGCAATCCGCGCTGGATGGCGCTATCCAGCGTCAGATCGAGAGTTTGCGCCGAGGCTGTGCCCTGCGTAATGCTGCCCTGGAAGGGCGACACCGCGGCCGAGGCAGTAGGCATCTCCGGCACGGCCTGCGCGGCCATGCCCGCGGGCGCGCAAAAAAGAAGGCCCGCGGTCACGCCCAGCGCGCAGGTACGAGTTGTGCTTGTACTACGATACTTTGGCAATGTGAACCCTATTCGAGAACAGCGAACTCAATCGCTCCGGGGAAAATCGTCTACACCATATCTACACCATAGTTTGATGCATTTGGGGTCGGTGCGGTTCTTCCTTCTATTGTACCGAATTGCCGCTGCGTTGGCGGCACTTCTCTCCGTCGCAGCGGCGAACAACCTCCTCTCGATCGATTTTGCCTTCTGACAAACTTTTTCTTCGAAGATCGCAAAACGGCATCGGCGGCTTTCGCCTACATTTACGGACTACCGGCCGAATCGTTTCATCCTCCTTTGCGGCAAGCTGCGGAAGTCAAAAGTTACGCGGTTACTCTTCATTTTGATGCGCGAACTTGCTCTCGAACGGATCTGCGACTATTACAGGCTGCCGATCACTGCCTTTTTGCGGATCATTTCTCCTCTCCCGCTTACGGCATTATCTTTAGCCGTGCCAGAAGGCTCTGTGGCCAGGCTTTCATCTGTGCGCGTGCAAAAAAAGTTGCAAAAGCGGTTTGTTGGTGCGTAACTCATTTTTAATAGCAAAGGAACTCAAAAATTTAGTGGCCAAATTTGCTCGTTTTTGTCTCTGAAACCGCTTCAAATCGGGCGTTTTACCCTATTTTGGTCGGCTTTTGGGCGTTTTGGCTGCTCTCGCAAAGAAGATTTGATGCGCAAAAAATAACCGTTGCGGTTTTGCCGGCGTAGCCGTTTTTAACCATCAATTTTGCAGACGATCCTCCTCTGCGGGCAGGATGGGCGTGCCGGAAGCGGCGCCAACGCGGTAGACTTCCTTCAAGGCCCAGCCATGGCACGAAGCACGCGCAAACCTCAACTCTTCAACGGTCGGGACTACTCCTGGATGCAGTTCAACCGACGTGTGCTCGAAGAGGCCGAAGACGCCTCGAACCCGTTGCTGGAGCGGGTAAAGTTCCTGGCCATCACCGGCTCCAATCTCGACGAGTACGTCGAAATCCGCCAGGCCGGCCTGTTGCAGCGCATTGAAGACGGCTCGCGCGAGCCGGGCTTCGACGGCCTGCGTCCCGACGAATCGCTGACCACGCTGACCGCCGAAATTCATTGCTTTGTGGCCGCGCAGTACCGCTGCTGGAATGAGCACCTGCTGCCCGAGCTGCGCAAGCAGGGAATTCGGCTGCTGGCCTGGAAGGAATTAAGCGAGGAGGCGCGCGAGTTCGCCCGCGGCTACTTCCAGCGCGAGGTCGATCCGCTGCTGACGCCGATCTCGATCGACCCGGCGCATCCGTTTCCGCGCGTGCTCAACAAAGCTCTATGTCTGGCGTTGTTGCTGCGGCCCAAGCGGCGCAGCTCCGGACCCAAGGTGCTGGGCGTGGTCACGGTGCCGCGCGCGCTGCCGCGCTTTGTCCGTCTGCCGTCGGAGCCCGAGCGCCGCGATTACCTGCTGCTGCAGGATCTGATCGAACAGCACTTGGCCGGCATGTATCGCGGCTATCAGGTGTTGGCCTCGGCCTCCTTCCGCGTCACGCGCAATTCGAACCTCTACTTCGAGGAAGAAGAGGCCCGCTCGCTGCTTGAGACGATTCGCGTTGAGCTGCACAATCGCCGCAAGGGCGACGCCGTCAGGCTGGAGATCGAGACCGGTGCCGACCAGGAGATCGTCGAGCGGCTGCGTGTGAACTTCGAGCTCGATGATCGGCAGGTTTACAGCAGCGACGGTCCGGTGAATCTTTCGCGGCTGATGTTTTTGTACGACGATGTGGAGCGGCGGGAGCTGAAGTTTCCGCACTTTACGCCCAAGCCGCTGATCCTGAGCCGCAAGTCGACGGGCATCTTCGATGAGTTGCGCCATCGCGACATTCTGCTGCATCATCCCTACGACTCCTACGATCCGGTGGTCGCATTTGTCCAGCAGGGCGCGCAAGACCCGGCCGTGATGACGATGAAGCAGACGCTTTACCGCACCAGTCACGACTCGCCGATGTTTCAGGCGTTGACCGAGGCCGGCGCCAGCAAAGAGGCCACCGTGGTGGTGGAGTTGATGGCGCGCTTCGACGAGGCCTCGAATATTCACTGGTCGCGCTCGATGGAAGACGCCGGCGTGCAGGTCTTCCACGGCGTGGTGGGCTTGAAAACTCACTGCAAGCTGGCCATGCTGGTGCGCCATGACGAGGACGGCGTCACGCGCCGCTACTGCCACCTGGGCACGGGCAATTACAACCCCGTGACGGCGCGCTTCTACACTGACCTGAGTTTGCTCACCAGCGATCCGGAGATCGGCGAGCGCGTGCACATGGTCTTCAACTATTTGACGGCGCACGCCGAAATCGACGACTATTCGCCGCTGCTAGTGGCCCCACTGACCATGGCCGAAAGTTTTCAGCGGTTGATTCGTCGCGAGCAGGAGCACGCCGAGGCCGGCCGGCCGGCGCGGATCGTCGCCAAGATGAATTCGCTGCTCGAGCCCTCGATCGTGCAGGCGCTCTACCGGGCTTCACGGGCCGGCGTCGAAATCGACCTCGTCGTGCGCGGGCTCTCGATTCTGCGTCCCGGCGTCAAAGGCCTTTCCGAGCGGATTCGCGTGCGCTCGATTGTCGGCCGCTTTCTCGAACATTCGCGAATCTTTTACTTCGCCAACGGCGGCAAAGGCGAAATCTATCTCGGTTCGGCCGATTGGATGCCGCGCAATCTCTTCGAGCGCTGCGAGGTGGTCTTCCCGGTGCGCGATCAGGTGCTCGTCGCACGGCTGCGCGACGAGGTTTTGGCCGCCTACCTGGCCGACACCGTTAAGGCCCGCTTGCAGCAGCCCGATGGCAGCTATCTGCGCGCCAGCAAAATCATGAAAGACGCGCCGGAGTTTTGCGCGCAGGATTTTCTCATGCGTCTGGCCGAGGGCAAGGCGGATCTGGACGGCATTCCTCATCCAGGCGCGAAGCGCGCTGCTAAGGCTGCCGGCCGTCGCTCCATCAAGCGCGGAAACTGAGCGCCTGCTTCTGCGTCCCCTGTCTCTGCCAGAATTTCGCGCTCAAGCTAAAGAATGCGGCGCGGCCGGTCACCGGTTTGGCCGCGCCGGTGCGCTTTCACCCGATTTGCCTGTGCGCTGTCTGTAATGCCCGCACTGCGAGGTTTTAGCTTTTGTTCTTGTTTTTGCTTTCAACGGTTGTGAAGAGCCACTTTTAAGTTACCAGCAACCGCAAAGTCTCCGGCTTCGCCGAAAAAACTTGCAGCACTTCCTGAGCAAGTGCCTTTTTATCACACAGCATACGCTGTAGCGCGATTTTGCGGGCGTATAGAGAACTGCGCCTACGATTTTTTAATAGAAAAACGGTTGACGCCCTTCAACGTGCGCAATATGATGTTTCTGTATTGAATGGTAACGATCCCATGTTTTAAATGGTAACGATGCCATTTGAGCGAGAAACGAAACTGTGATGCCGAATGCGGTAAACCGTTTTTGATTGCTGTGGTAACGATTCCATATGAGCGAAAACGGGGATTTGATTAAAAACATCAGATAGAAAACAAATTGGAGAAATCGTTTGAGTCTATACGGAGGGATCAATGACGAGTCAAATTAGTCCACACTGTTTGCATAATCGCCTATTGGGAATATGCAAAAAATACACACGTTGCATCTTTACTCTATGTATTGTCTTTATATCGTCGATAGTATTTCTCGAAGCACAAGAGTTCCGTGGTTCGATCTCCGGTACTGTTACAGATCCCACGGGAGCGATCGTGCCTGGCGCAACCGTGACCGCGACAGGGCCACAGCAAACATATAAAGCCGTATCGGGAAGCAACGGCCAATTTCTTGTCCCGTTTGTGCAGCCCGCAACCTATACAGTAAAAATTGCGCACGCTGGCTTCAAGACAGAAGAGCGCACAAGCGTCATTATCGACATCAGCACTCGATTTAATTTAAACGTCGTTTTGCAAGTCGGTAACGCCAATACTGAAACCGTCACCGTCTCTTCGCAACTTTCATCGCTCTTAAGCACGGAAGATGCTTCCGGCGGAACCATTGTTGATCCCGACAAGATTCAGGCGCTTCCGCTGAATGGGCGGCAGGAATACATGCTGCTTTCATTGACGCCTGGCGTGCAATTTACTCAAACCTCATTTGGCTCAAGCGGGTATTCAGGCACACGCGGTTGGGATGAATCGAACTCATATTCCGTCAACGGGCAGAGCGGCGCCTATAACCAGTTTTCGTTAAACGGCGTGCCGATCTCCCGTGAAAGCGGAAGTGGCACTGGAACATGGTTTATCGCGCCGAATATCGACGCCGTCGAGGAATTCAAGGTCATGAGCAACACCTACGATGCTCAATATGGCCGATACAGCGGCGGTACGGTTAGCACGATTTTAAAAAGTGGCACTCGCTCATATCATGGGACGTTATTCGACTTTTGGCGTAACTCCGTTCTCGATTCAAATACATATCAATTAAAGCAAGTGGGAACGTCAAAGGCTTATCACAACGAGCATCAATATGGCGGTAGCGTCGGTGGCCCCGTCATCCCGCATAGAGACAAATTATTCTATTTCTTTAGCCTTGAAGGCTGGCGCGAGATAATGCCTGCGACGGTTAAAACAGCGGTTCCAACTCCAGATACATATCCCGACGCTAACGGCGATGTAAATCTTGATAGTTATGCTACAGCTTTAGGCATTTCTGGATTTTACAACCCAACTAGTTATTCTTGCTTTAAGCAAGGGGCAAATGGCTGTGCGAAATACAAAAGAGATCCATTTCCTGGAAATGTAATTCCACACACTATGGTTTCACCGTTTTACAAGAAACTGCTTGCTTTATATCCAACAACAGGTCTCCTGTCCGGATACCAGAAAAACTATATATTTAAAGGTAAAAACACCTACAAATATACGCAGCCTATCTTGCGAGTTGACTACAACATAAACGATAAAACCAAGTTCTTTGGCAGTGCGGCATGGTGGTCAGGCTGGGAATACAGAAACAGCAACGGCATCCCTGGGGCTGGTGCAAGGGGCGATATCGATAACCATCGTGCATCTCAAACTATTGCTCTCGATTTGACGCATACATTCCGTCCGACTTTAGTTGGGGATGTGCGCGTTGGCTATACACGCTCCTACTCTCGCGATCCTGATGGCACTGTTAGTGCGGGAGATGCAACCTTAACTTCGTCGTATTTTGGCTTAACAATGCCGGCGATACCGACAACGTCTAACAATTATGCCCCTGAGCTTACAATGGATAACATTTGGGCAAATGTAATTGGCAATGAGGCTGATCCATCAATCACTGAAACATACGTGTTAAGCCCTTCAATAACGCATGTCATCGGCCACCACAATTTACATTATGGCTTTGATTTTCAGTTGTACCATGCAATCTCAAGCAACGTCGGAAATGCAAACGGAAAATTTAACTTTGGCAGCACATTTTCCGAAGAATATCCAAATAATGGCGATAAATCCGGTGATGGTATTGCAGACGAAATAATGGGATACCCGAATAGCGGCAGCGTTCAAGAAGATCTATCCACGTATGAATCGTACAAATATTACGGGGCGTTCATACAGGATAACTGGAAGGTAACGAATAAACTGGCACTAAACCTTGGCTTAAGGTGGGATACTGAAACCTCTCCCGTTGAGCGGAACAATCATTTGCTGGCTGGGATGTGCATGACCTGTAAAAACCCGGTTACTAACCAAATTACTTATCCAACAAATAACATCTTGGCAAATGGCGCCACGATGGCGAATCCGATGTATGGAACCGCACAATTTGCATCGAATTCATTGACCGCCTATGAAAATACATGGGGAAGCTTGCAGCCGAAATTTGGCGCAAGCTATCAGCTTAATCCAAAGTTAGTTCTTCGCGGCGGTTGGGGCATTAGTACCGCTTTTGGCATCGAACTCGGCGGAGCATCGCCGTGGAACCAAAGCACAAGTTTCAATGCTAGTTCGGATGGCGGAATAACGTCCACTAATTATTTTAATAACGGCGTTCCATATCCCAATGGGTTTACCCCCGTACCCGGTAGCAGCAAGGGCGGTATGACTTTTGTTGGTAATACCGTGTCGATGGATCAGCGTGATCGTAAGCTGGTTAGTACGCAACAGTATTCATTTGGACTCGAAGCGGAACTACCGTTCCATATTTTAGGCAATCTTGAATATGTTGGCCAACATACGACCAATTTGAGAACGTCAAAAGAACTCAACGGCTTAAGTGACAGCGACGTTGCAAAAGGGCTTGCGGATGCAAGTTATTTGGATGAACTAGTTCCGAACCCGTTTTACAACGTTTTGTCCAGTAACGTTAGCTTAGGTAACAATTCACAGATTAAAGCAAAGTATCTGATGGTGCCATATCCGGAATTCGATGGCGACTTTTATGTCTATACTCATGCGGATGGCTACAGCAATTACAATTCAATGATTGCCAAGGCTGAAAAGAGAATGAGCAATGGAAAAGGCTTAAGCAATGGCCTGAGTTTCCTGTCCTCATTCACATGGGCAAAACTAATGTCCGCAACTGGTTACCTGAATAATTCTGCTATGTGGAAAACGGATTCAACGCCTTCCTATCACTTGGATACAGGCAACAATGCTCCAGCATGGCAACTCTCATTCAGCGGCATGTACGGTTTGCCTTTTGGCCATAATAGCTGGTTGCTGGCAAATACCAACAGAATCACCAGTGCACTTGTCAGCGACTGGCAGCTTGAATGGATTTTCCAGAATAGATCGGGATTTGCTATCTCATTGCCATCCAGCTATACCTACTCATGCGGAACATATAATCCAAAGCCGGCGCATAAGAGTTGGAGTAGTTATTTGAATAACTCATCGCCTTCATGCTGGGGTAATGAACCTGAATACTATATTTATACGCATGACACATCACAAACGAGAGTTAAAACGCCTTGGGCGCAGCAAACTCAGCTTGGTCTTCAAAAATCGATTCCGCTTCATCGGGATCTAGCCCTCCGCTTTAAGGCAGAGGCGTTTAACGCAACCAATACACCAATTTTTGGCTCGGCGAGTACAGGTTCGCCAAACATCTCGCCAAAGCGTGTTGCCAGCGTTGTTGATCCGACTCAACCTGGAGCATGGAGTGGGTACGGAACGATTGGATCGACGCAGCAGAACTTCCCGCGCCAATACCAATGTTCCTTAAAATTACAATTTTAATCTTATAACTATAAACTTATAGAAAATTAGATACTTAAACGAAGGCGGAGCGCTTGCGCTCCGCCTTCTCTTTTTCGCTAGAAACACTTATTGGTTTGTTCCGGCTTCAAACCTACAGGCATGGTAGTGTCCAGTATCTTTCGCACTTTTTGATCTCCCGTCTTATTCAGGAAGGTTGTTGGTTTTTGGTTGTTTTGCTTCTGGCCCCCATGGGGGCCAGAAGCAAAGCGGTCAGG
>Ga0224531_1000111_pt1 | contig 51779 bp, 33 predicted proteins | sample CBST100metaG_FD_179876 | JGI IMG/M metagenome (GOLD analysis project Ga0224531, IMG submission 179876) | Peat soil microbial communities from Stordalen Mire, Sweden - C.B.S.T100 | ecosystem: Environmental > Terrestrial > Soil > Wetlands > Peat | place: Sweden: Norrbotten County, Stordalen Mire...
TCAAGGAAGCGCCCTACTCACGCTGCATCATCGAGGCTGACCGTAACTCTGCGGCCGAGGGCTGATGCGATGTTGACCAGCGCATCGAGGGAGAAGCGCGCAATGCGCCCGCGGAGCAGGTCGTTGATGCGCGGCTGCGTGACTCCACACCGCTTCGCAGCCTCTGCCTGAGTCCACCCGCTCTCCTTGACGATAGTCTCGATTTTAATCATAAGTTCCGAGCGCAGACTCAGGTTTGCCGCCTCTTCCGGCGTGTCGGCAAGCGCATCCCAAACATTGTCGAATTCTTCGATCTCCAGTTTTTTCATCATCGACCTCGCATCAGTTGTTGGAACCGCTCACGTGCAATTTCAATATCCCGCTGGGAAGTGGCCCTGGTCTTCTTTTGGAAGGCATGAATCACATACACCGCCTCCGTCAATCGAGCGGTGTACACCACGCGGTACGTGCCTGACTCCTCCCAAACACGGATTTCCTCGACGCCTCTACCAATGGAGGGCATCGGCTTGAAATCCTCCGCCGGAAGCCCCATTTGCACTCGTTCTAACTGGTGCCCAGCCTCTTGGCGAGCATCTGCTGGAAACTCTCGCAATGCCTTTCGAGAATCGCCGAGAAACCGTACCGACTTCATGGCAGCATTATATCCGATTGAATATACATTGCAATCGCAAATCGCATCGCGGGTCAGCCGCCCGTGGGGGCAATGAGCAGAGCTGTCGCCACGCGATTTCGTCCTTCATGCTTTGCTTTGTACATGGCGTTGTCGGCAGCCAGAAGCAGGCTTTCCGGCATCCTGATGGTTCCACCTTGGCGAGCGAGTGCGGTAGCTACGCCAACGCTTACGGTGAGCCAGCCCCCGCCTTCCGGATTTCCCTCGTGAGGAATTTGCAGAGCCTCGATGGAAGACCGTATTTTTTCTGCCGTTTCGACTGCGCCGAGGGTAGAGGTTGAGGGAAGAATAACGGTGATCTCTTCTCCGCCATAGCGGGAAACAACATCCGTGGCGCGCACGGCCCCGCTTACGGCAACGGCAACCGCGCGCAGACAGTCGTCTCCTGCCTGATGTCCGTACTTGTCGTTGAATTGTTTGAAATGATCGATATCGAGCATTAACAAAGAGATTTGCGAACCCTCGCGCAAAGTGCGCTTCCACTCGCTGTTCAAGGCCTCATCAAAGGCGCGGCGATTCAATATCCCGGTAAGACCATCCGTAAGCGCCAATGCGGAGAGCTTTTCTTCCAGTATCTTGCGCTCCGTAATGTCGCGCATGACCATGACGACCTCTAGGGGTTCATCGGTGGTTGAGTCCCGAATCAGGCGCACGTTCATCTCCATCCACGCTATGGTCCCATCCTTCTTTCGCATCCTCAACGTCCCAAGATCGGTCTGAACGCCAGGAGCGAGAATGCGGGCAATGGCAGTGTGCATCTCAGGAATATCTTCAGACAGGATAAAGGCATCCGCCCCCTTGCCTATCATCTCCTCTGGGGTCCAGCCTAGAACTTGATGGCAGGAGGGAGACACATAACGGGTCACCTGATCCATCCCGACGCGGCAGATGATATCAGCGCTATTTTCCGCAAGGAATTGAAAATCAGTCTCGTTTTCGCTCGACATGGGCTTCTCCACTTCCTATGTTGGAGAGTCTATGTGAGCATCTTCCCTTGAAACTGTCCGTAATTGACCGGCAAGACAGATTACCGCGCGAACAGCCTGATCTTCGTGGCAGCCAGCCGAATTGGTCCTGTGCATCAGTCGGTCGCGGGAATAATGACCAAAGCCGTCCCCACGCGATTTCGTCCTTCCCGCTTTGCTTTGTACATGGCGTTGTCGGCCGCCCGAATCAGGCATTCCGGCATCTCGACCGCGGCCTCACCTTGTCGAACAAAAGCTGTAGCTACGCCGACACTTACAGTAACCCGGCCTCCGCACTTTTCATTGCCTTCATGAGGAATCCCTAACGCCTCAACTGCGGAGCGCACCTTTTCGGCTGCCCCGACAGCCCCCGCAGAAGAGGTAGAGGGAAGAATGACGGTGATTTCCTCTCCGCCGTAGCGGGCGACACGATCCGTGGTGCGCACAGCGCCGCGCACGGCAGCAGCCACCGCGCGCAGGCAGTCATCTCCCGCCAGGTGTCCGTACTGGTCATTGAACCGTTTGAAATAGTCGAGATCGAGAAGCAGCAAAGAAATTTGCGAACCGTAGCGCGCGGTGCGCTTCCACTCCAGAGCGAGCGCTTCGTCAAAGGCGCGGCGATTCAAGAGCCCTGTCAGGCCATCGGTGAGCGCCAAGGTAAAGAGCTTATCCTCCAACGTCTTGCGCTCCGTGATATCGCGCATGACAATGACGGCCTCTTGGGGCTCTCCCGTGGCGGGATCGCGCACCAAGTGGGAATTTGCCTCCATCCACGCCACGGAACCATCCCTTTTTCGCATCCGGACCGCCACGGATACGGCCCGAGCGCCTGGCACTAGAAGGCGGGCATAGGCAGCGACAAAGACAGGATGGTCTTCAGTAAGAACGAGGTCATCTATCATCCCGCCTATCCTCTCCTCCGGTTTCCAACCCAGAAGCTGGTAGGAGGAGGGAGAAATATACCGAATCACCCGGTTCATCCCAGTGCGACAGATAATATCGTCGCTATTCTCGGCAAGGAATTGGAAGTTGAGTGCGTCTTCTTCCGCTTTTTTGCGCTCCGTGATGTCGCGCATAACCATGATGTGTTCTTTAGGCTCCCCTGTAACGGGATCGCGCACCAGGCGGACGTTGATCTCCACCCACACGATCGCCCCATCCTTCTTTTTCATGCGGACGGTCGTGACGTCGGCTTGATCTTGTGCAGCGAGAATTCTGACACGGGCAGGAAGAAGAAGAGGCAAATCTTCAGCCAGGATATAGGCCTCCGGCCCTTTGCCCACCAACTCCTCCGGCTTGAAGCCAAGCAGATCGAAGCATGAGGGAGAGATATACCGGACCACCCGATCGAAGCCGGAGCAGCAGATAACATCGACACTATTTTCCACGAGGGATTTGTAGTCGATTGCGTCTTCGTCAGGCATAAAGCCCTTCACCTTCCCCCTCGGGGCCGCTTGCCATGGATCTCCATTTAACTTCCAAGACTACGAGGCACTATAGCACCAGTTTGTCTCCGTTCATGGTCATTTCGGTATTTATTTCCAAATTACGGGCGACCCCAGCCGGGGCGCTGGGCCAAAACTGTGCGAGATTGGCCGAACCATCCTGACTGTGTCGCGGGACTGCGCTGCGAAGCGGTTTCTGGAGACCAGAGATATTCGGAGGATCGGATGGCCCAGTGCTGAAGAGTTGCCACAAAGGGGCGCCCCGGCTGGCGTATTATGGCCGGTATGAAGATTGAGGCGATTCAAACGGCAATCCGCGAGGCCGGCTTTGACGGCTGGCTGTTTTACGACCATCATCACCGCGACCCCATCGCCGGGCGCATCCTGGGTATGGACGAAAAGGCGCACGTCAGCCGGCGCTGGTACTACTTTGTGCCCGCCACGGGCGAGCCGCGCAAGCTGGTGCACCGCATCGAGCAGAAGCGGCTGGACGCGCTGCCCGGCGCCAAGGCAATGTATTCGAGCTGGCAGGAACTGGCCGCTGGTATCGAAATGATGCTGGCCGGTGCGCGCACGGTGGCCATGCAGTACTCGCCTGACAACGCCATCATGACCGTGTCGATGGCGGACGCGGGGACGGTAGAGTTCCTGCGTGGGCTGGGCAAGCAGATTGTCAGCTCCGCCGACCTGGTGAGCCAGTTTGAGGCGGTGCTGAACGAGGAGCAGATGGCCAGCCACGGCGTTGCGCAACGGGCCATTGACAGCCTTCTGGCCGAGGGTTGGAAGGAGATTGGCCGCCGCCTGCGTCCGGGCGCCGGAAAGGCGGGCGCCTATTCCGAATTCGATCACGTGCAATGGCTCTGCGAGGCGATGCGCCGCGAGGGCCTGGTGTGGGACGACGGGCCGAATGTGAGCGTCAATGCCAACTGCTCCGACTCGCACTATGAGCCAACCGCCGAGCTTTCCGCGCCGATTCGGGAAGGCGATTTTCTGCTGATCGACATCTGGGCGCGGGTGAACAAGCCTGACAGCGTCTACTACGACATCACCTGGACAGGAGTGGTGGGGCGCGAACCAAGCGCGCGGGAACAATTGGTCTTCGAGACGGTGGTGAACGCCCGCGACGCGGCTATCCGCACCGTCGAAAACGCCTTTGCGGCAGGCCGGCGGATTTGTGGCTTCGAGGCCGACGACGCGGCCCGGGCCGTGATCCAGACGGCCGGCTTCGGCGAGTTTTATACGCACCGGACCGGGCACAACATCGGCCAGGAGGTGCATGGCGTGGGCGCGAATCTGGATAATCTGGAAACCCACGACGTGCGGCTTCTGCTGCCCAACACCTGCTTCTCGGTTGAGCCGGGCATCTACCTGCCGGAGTTCGGCGTGCGCAGCGAGATCGATATGCTGACCGCGCCCGGCAAGGCATGGGTTACGGGGCGGATTCAACGGGATTTGGTGCGCATCTAAGCTGAGGCACGAAGCCTAAACCGATCGGTTCGAGGAAGATAACCTGTATGGGATTTGCAGCGGCAGTGAGCCGCGGAGGAGTACTGCCATGACAGAAACCAAGGCTTTCCCCTATGAAACCCGCCTCAACATTCTGCATGGGCCGCTGGAGGTCATTGATGTGAAGGCCCTTGCGGATGCCTGCGAATATAAGTGGTTCAATCAAACGCTCTGCAAGGTGAACAAATCAGTCGTCCGCGCGGCCGTGATCGAAGGCGAGTATCACTGGCATAAGCACGATGAGGACGACGAGTTCTTCTATGTCATTAAGGGTAAGCTGCTCATCGATCTCGATGACCGGACCGTGGAACTTGAGCCGGGGCAGGGTTTTGTGGTTCCAAAGACGGTGGTACACCGCACACGCGCTCCCCAACGGACCGTGATCCTGATGGTAGAGAACGCAGGAATCGTACCCACGGGAAACTAATCGGCAGTCTGCCTGGCTCCGGATTCCTGCCCTGGTACGGTATAGTCAAAAAAGAATGGCAACTGAAGAAAACAAGAACGGTACGGCAGAGGCCGGTTCACACGCGACATCGCAACAGGGGTTTGTGTACCTTCCCTTGATCGCCGGCTGGCTGGTTCCCGGCGCGGGGCATTTTCTGCTGCGCAAGTGGGGACGCGGGGCGCTGCTTTCGGCGTCGATTCTGGGTATGTTCGTGATGGGGCTGGCCATGCAGGGCAAGCTCTACGCCAACGCGCACGACATTCTGGACATTCTGGGGCTGGCCGGGGACCTGGGGAACGGGCTGCTGTACATTGTCAGCCGGGTTCTGGGTCTGGGCGCGGAGCAGGTGCAGGTAACCACCGCCGATTATGGCACGCGCTTCATCGTGGTGGCCGGCCTGCTGAACGTGATTGCCGCCGTGGACGCGCACAATCTGCGCACCGGGAGGAAGTCATGACCCACTTTTTGGCGGTTGTGCTTTTCGCCTTGTTTGCGTCGGTTGTCTTCGGCATCACCCAGCGCGAGACGCCCCGGCGGATGATCCGCTTCGGAATCTATTGCTTTGTGCTCTTTGTTGCCTCGGCGATTGTACTCAGTTGGCTGATGTTTTTCATCGCGCGATAAGTTTTCCAACTGAACTTCGCGGTTTCTCAGGTCTCAAAATCGAGGCATGGGAGACTCATCGTTGGCCGACCTTCCGCAATTTTCCAAGCCTTCAGGCAATACTGTTCCGCTGCCAGACGGCGGCGTCGAAGCTGTGCGCGCAGTCGTAGCCCTCGGCGCGGTAGAGTTCGATGGCCTCTGAGTTGGCTTCGGTGACGGTGAGCGAAACCTCGGAGACGCCCTGGCGCAGAAAGCAGGAAGCGGCTATATTCAGCAGCATCCGGGCCAAACCCTGGCGGCGGAACTCGGGATGGACGCAGATCTGGGTGATGTGACCGCTCTCCGGGCTGACCCGTGAGCCGAGCACCATGGCCACCATCTCGCGGCTGATACGATCCACCACCACGTGCGAAGCTTGCGGAGAGAAGACGCCGCAGCCGGCGTAGCGGACGATGTTGTTGAGAAAGCGCATTGAGCCGTATACCGAGCGGTACTGGTCATTGACCACGCTGTCGGGATGGCCCTGGTAAGCCGCGGCGATGAGCCGTGCGGAGGCGTTCAGGTCCTCGTCGCGCCAGGGACGCAGCTCCAGCCTGGCAGGCAGACTCACGTGCGGTACGGCGAAAAAGCCGCACAGCGGCCGTACCATGAAAAGCCGCCGGAAGATTTGGAAGCCCGCATCGAGGAAGATGGCGGCGTGGGAGCCGGAGGGGTGCAACAGCAGTTGCGATTCCACGCGGTCCACCTGAGGCGAGTTCAGCAGCAGCTCAAGCAGGTGCATGAGCAGCTTATCCTCAATCTGTTGAGCTGAGATCTGGTGGGCGGAAATTTCGCTGGCCTGGACTCGGAGGACAAAGCTCGCATCGTCGCTTGGACTGGGCACCGCAAAAACATCACCGATGACAGCTTTGGTCTCCTCGTAGACACAAAAGACATAGCCGATAATCTGGCCAGCCTCCAGGGCCGCGTAGCCGGGGAGCATATGGCTGTCAAGATACTGCATCAGCAAGTTGGCCGAGACGTGATAATCCCAATGCAGGCGCTGTTTCCACAGCTCCCCCTCCGCCTCCAGCACAGGGCGCAACACCGGCGCCGCAAAGTGCCGCAGGTCGAGGATCTCAACGGAAGGGCCTGATGCCATGGTTCTCCTTTTGAAAACATCCCGGCCAGAGATCGCTCCGATCCAGCAAGGCTACCACGGCCAACTACAAATGGAGGTTCGATACAGTTTAGAGCAAAACCAGAGGGAATATGCCATTCTTGAGAGTGTGCAAGGTGGCATTTTCTTCCACCCCAACGAGTAAAGACCGCTTGTTGGGTTCCCCGGTGAGGAAAAAGCCGCTTGAGGACAATGCCTCAGAAACCAGCAACTCTGGTTTTGCTCTAACGGCTGCCGACCATGTAGACCACCAGCCCCTGCTCAGGCCAACTGAAGAGCTGCTCATAGTGCCGGCCTTCCAGATACTCTTCAAGCGCCGCCTGCGTATGCAGGTCCACTCCGCCGCGCCCGGTGACTCGAGCCACCAGCAGGTGCTGCTCGTCAGGTACTCCGCTCTCTTCGTAGTTCACCACTTCGCGATTGCGGTAGAACGAGAGGCCGTACTCGACATCGCGCCGGACGCGAAAGACCGCTACAGTTTCGTATGGAGAGGCGGACGCAACCAGCCGCTCGGCCAACGGACGCGCGGAGTAAGAGCGGTCCAGCACGTGAATCACCCGTTTAGTCCGGGCAATGGCCGGAACGCCGAAAAACGGGCCCACGCCATAGAGAAATAGGACTAGGACCATCAGCACGCCGATGGTCACCACGCGCAACCGGACCACGCCGAAGCCCTTGACCACCACAACGATCAGCAACGCCGCGCCGATGGAGGCCAGCAGGGCCACCACCAGAGCATGGAGGGGCGGCATTTGCGCACCATGAGCCACAAACCAGGGCAGGAGCAGCGCAAATAGGGTCATAACGGCGCAGAGCACCGCATGGCTCACCAACACCCAGAGTTGGATACCCGCCTTGCGCCGCCGGAAAATAAAGTCCCCGGTAAGGATGGTAATGGGCGGAATGGAGGGCAGGATGTAGCCGGGCAGCTTGGACTGCGAGCAGGAGAAGAAGACGATGGGAATCAGCGCCCAAAGAACAAGAAACTCAGGAAAGGCATCGCCGGGCCGGCCGGCGCACGGCTTGCAAAGGCTGGAGCGGCGCGCCCGCCACTCGCACCAGGAGGTCTGGATGCCGTCAATCAGCGCCCGTACCGCGATTACCGTCCACGGCATCAGCGCCAGCAGCACCACGACCAGGTAGTACCAGAATGGCTGCTGGTGCTCATAGCGATTGGTGGCGAATCGCTCCAGATTGTGTTGCAGGAAAAACTCGCGGAAGAAGGTGGGATTCTGGTGCTGTACGGCGATGAACCAGGGCAGCACCATGGCGAGATAGAGCAGCGCGCCCGGCCACCAGAACGAGCGGCGCAGGATCGACCAGTCCCGGCGCAGAAAGGCGAATGCGGCCACGATGACGAGGGCCAAGAACGGCGCCACAGGCCCCTTGGCCAGCGTGGCTACGCCGGTGAAGAAGTAAATGTCAAAGAGCCAGAACTTGGAGTCGGTCTCGTACCAGGCATACCAGCCCAGCAGCCCGATGGCCAAAGGCGCCGCCATCTGCATATCCGTGGAGGCGCTGCGGGAAAAGCCGATGATGGCGGCGGAGGCTGCCGTGATGAGTGCCGCGTCCAGGTGCCCACCAGGACGGAACCGCCGCATATGCAGATAGATGAGCACCACCATGATGAAGGCGAAGGTGGCCGCGGGTACGCGCGCCGTCCAGTCATGCACGCCGAAGTCCCGGAATACGAACATCGCCCGCCAATAGTAAAGGGCTGGCTTCTCCAGCCAGGGGTGGCCGTAGAGATAAGGGGTGACGCAGGCGCTTAACTGGTCCTTCAACGTATGGGCCGATTCGAACCGGTTCAGCATTTCATGGGCGATCTGCGCATAGCGGGGTTCGTCGGCGCCAACCAGCCCCAGACCGTCGCCGCCAAAGAAGGGAGTCAGCCCATAGGCAAGAAAAAAGATCGTCAAAGCAAGAAAAAAGGCCGCCTCGCAAACGCCTGCCCGCGGGGGAAACCGCCAGTGCAGTTCGTCGGGCGAATCCGGATCGGGTGGCACCAGAAAAGGCTCAAGGTAGCCGAGGAGCCAACTGGGCAGCCGGCTGTGACAACCGTGGGGCGGGTCTGGAGCAGATGATTCCTGAAAAGTTTTCACTCCCAGCGTTTCTCCAACGGGCAGAATTCGCTTGCCTTCCACAGATCAACGAACAGACTTAGGTCAGGGCAGTTGGGGGGAGCTGACCGTTCCCGACTAGGGTCTATACTTCCTTGAAACGCAGAGGTCATATCGCTGCGCCTCGACAGGGACAAGGCTAACAGATTCGGATGGAATCGCAATGGACTCATCGGCCATCTTCCCCAGCCAAGGATGCTACGCTGGGGCGCAATTGGGCCAGAATTTCATCGAGCGCGCGGTCCAGCGGCCCCTCGAGGGTGCAACCCGCGGCGCTTTCATGGCCTCCGCCGCCCAGCCTTTCGGCAATAGCTGCCACGTTCACATGGCCTTTGCTGCGCAGGCCGAGCCGGATTCGCCGCCCGGGCAGTTCGCGCAGAAAGACGGCGGCTTCCACCCCGGAGACGTACAACGCAAAGTTCACAATGCCTTCACAATCCTCTTCGGCAGCGCAGGCGCGCACCATATCGTGGTGCGTAACCCACAACCAAGCCAGACGGCCCTCGCGCTTCAGATTGCCGAGCGCCGTGCCCAGCAGCAGCAACCTCGATGCAGGTGTGGAAAAATACACCTCCTGGGCGATGCGGACGGGATCTGCTCCGGCCAGCACCAACTCCCGCGCCAGGCCGAAGGTGGAAGCCTTCATGGAGCCGTAGCAAAAGCCTCCCGTGTCGGTTAGCACCGTGGTGTAAAGGCAGGTGGCCATCTGGGGTGTAACCCTAGCCCGGGCAGCCTTCACCAGCCGGTACACCAGCTCGCCTACACTGGCCGCCTCCCGGTCAATCCAGTTCAGATTGGCAAACTCGCAGCCGGTGGCATGGTGATCGATGTTGACGAGGAAGAACTGCTCCAAGCCGCTCAACCGTGTGCGTTCCAAGCCATCACACTCTAGCATAATCACGGCGTTATAGGGGCCATGAACGAGCTGGGCGGTACGGATATCCTCCGCACCGGGCAGCCCGCGATAGATGTTCGGGATGCGGTCGGCGGTCACCAGGTCAGCGCGCTTGCCCATCTGTTCGATGAGCATTCCCAAGGCCAGCATGGAGCCCACCGCATCGCCGTCTGGCCGCGAGTGGGAGCAGACCAGAAACCGCTCACCCTGACGCAAAACATCCAGGATTTGCTCGATCTGGATCGGCTCGATCCGGTTGGCCGGTCGGTTCTCGGGCGAGGGACAGGGTGCGGGGTTCAGAGCGAAACGCGTTGCGCCGGCTATTGCATTGCGTTTCGGTTGGAAAATTGGATTGCGGCTGGAATGATCCATGTGTGGCTACTCCGCCGGGATCCTTTCGTCCGCCTCGGGACTCTGCTGCGCGGGCGCCTTCTGCCGCTTACGCTGCCGGTCCATCAGCTCTTCGATACGTGCCTGGAAACGGCCTGAGCGGTCAGCCAGAAAGCTGAGGTCAGGTATATGGCGCACGCCCATCCGTTCCTTCAGCTCAACACGGATGTAGCCCTTGGCGGCCTCCAGGCCCGCCACTGTGTCTTCTTCGGCTTTGGCAATGTCCTTGACGGCGCTATCGACGGCCACATATACAAGCGCTGACTTGCCGCCGGGATTCAACACCACCTCGGTTACGTAGCAGAGATTGATGCGCGGATCGACCAACTCGCCCTCGATCATTGCTCCGATCTCCTCGCGCAGCGTCTCCGCCACCCGGTCCTGGTGGTGCTTTCTTCCCCTGTGCTCTGGCATGATCCCCTCCATCTCCGGGCAGACCAATCAGCATAACAGAGAACACCGGAAAGCCGGGCAGATTTGCGGAAACGGAGATGTAGCAGCAGCGGGAGCCGGAACGGGTATTGGAATCAAGAGCTGGCCGATTGTGTGGCATCCTTGGGATCTCTGGACTTGAGTAGGAAGGAAAGGAAGAACATAGCTGCCGCTCCAGCGCCCAGAACAATATAAATATCCAGATACGACAAGGCGGCGGCCTGCCGCATCAGAGACTGGTAAATCAAGGCCAGCCCGGCAACCTGTGATCCTGCGTTGCCAGCACCGCGCGTCCGTCCGGCCATGGCTTGAAAAGCCATCGTCAGCCCAGGTTCTCCCGGACTCAGATGCTCGGTCAGCCGGGCAATATGAAATTGCTGCCGGCGGGCTAGAATGGTCTGCACCAGCGAAATGCCCACGCTGCTGCCAATGTTGCGCGTAAAGTTAGTCATTCCGGAGACCGCGTCGCTGCGATCCTTGGGAACGCCGAAATAGGCGACCGTAATTGCCGGGACGAAGACCAGTCCCAGTGGGCCGAACTGCAACATCATGATGTAGGCGGCGGTTTGAAAACTAATATCCAGAGAAAGAAGCCGGGTGGTATAGAGCAGTCCGGCGGCGGAAGCAATCCAACCCACAAGGATCAGATACTTGGCCGGAATTCTTCCCGTGAGTATTCCGATTACGGGCATGGTGATCATCATTACCCCTGCACCGGCGGAGACCACCAGGCCAGCTTGCTGCGCGGTGTAGCCGAGCAGCATCTGGAGAAATTGAGGCATCAGGACGGTCGCGGAAAAAACAACGGCGCCAGCCATAAACATCATCACATTGGCGCTAGAAAAATTGGGAATCCTGAACAAGTGTACATCGACGATCGGCTGCTTTTGGCGCCATTCCCAAAGCACCATCCCGGTCAGGCAGAGCAAGGAAATCACGACCAGCGTGGTAATGAAGCTGGAGCCGAACCAGTCGTCTTCCTGCCCTTTATCCAGAAAGATCTGCAGCGCCGCAACGCCCACGGCTAGCAAGGCGAATCCGACAGTATCGAAGTGCATCTCGCCGGGCTTGAAGCGTCGCAGGAAGGGCGGGTCTTCCACCAGCTTGTAGATCAGTCCCAAGGTCAGCAAGCCCACAGGAATGTTGATGAAAAAGATCCAGCGCCAGGAAAAGCTGTCGGTGATCCAGCCACCCAGGATAGGGCCCAAGGCGGGCGCAACCAGCGCAGTCACGGCAAACAGAGCGAATGCAGAACCGCGCTGTTTCGGCGGGAAGGAATCAGCCATGATGGCCTGCGACATCGGCTGCAGACCGCCGCCGCCCGCTCCCTGAATCGCCCGTGCGAAAAGCAGGACCGGTAGGCTGGGAGCCATGCCGCAGAGCAGAGAGCTAATCACAAAGAGCACAATGCAAATCATGAAAAAACGTTTGCGGCCCAACGCACTGGAAATCCAGCCGGTGATGGGCAGAACGATGACGTTGGCGATCAGGTAGGTGGTCAACACCCACGTGCCCTGCTCCTGACTGGCCCCCAGATTTCCGGAGATGTGGGGCAGCGCCACATTGCAAATGCTGGTGTCGAGCACTTCCATAAACGAGGCAAGGGCCACCACCACGGCGACCAGCCAGGGGTTGTATTTTGGTTTCCACTCTTGATTCGGTTGGCCGTCGGCCAAGATGCTTTTCATCGGAATCTGGTTTATTATAAAACGAAACGATTTGTTTTGTGTATCATGGCAACATTGCACGGAAATGGGTAATCAATGCGCCTGCAGAACGGCAACGTCAAAACCAAGCTGAAGCGCCCCGCGGGAAGACCCCGGAGCGAAGGATCGCGCATTTCCATTTTGGAAACGGCATACAGTTTTTTGCGAAGCAAACCGGTGGCGGGGATCTCGACCATCCACATCGCGCGGAAAGCCGGGGTAAGCTCGGCCACGGTATACCGCTGGTGGCCTACGAAAGAGGCGTTATTGCTGGATGCCTTCCTGCACCAGGCGAACCACGAGGTCGTGCTACAGCCAGAAGGCTCTCCGCTGGAACGGCTCAAGGATTATGTACGCCAGATCGGACGATTCTTCACCGGCGAGAACGGCATCGTCGTCGCGCGGCTGCTAACGGCCATCCAGGATAACGGAATTCTGCGCAAGGAATTTCTGGAGCGTGTTTACTCGCCGCGCGACAAGGAGATTCGAGCCCTCGTGAAAGAGGCAATCCAGAAGCGGCAACTCCCCCCTGGCACGGAAGTAAGCCCATTTTTGGACACAATCATCGGTCCCCTTCTTACCCGGTTGCTGATTCGTCATGAACAGATCGACGAGGAGTTCGTGATATCAGTATTTGACTGGGTTGTGGCAGGGACGATCGCTCAAAAAACAACCGGAAAATCCACGCAAGCCTAGATTGAAGCACAGTGAATATGACCTTGCCAGGGATATGTCTAAGTGGTTTTTTCCCAAAGAAATAGCCACTTGGCGGGTTACCTCCAAGGGATGCCGCTCTGGTTTCGCTCGAGCGCCTGCCCATACACTGCAATGTTCAGTTCAGCTCTCGATGTAGTCCCAGAAGGAGTCGGTCAGCTCCGCACCCAGTTCATTGATCATGCGGCGGGCGGCGCGCTCCACCTCTTCAATGAGCCCGTGCAGGTAGTCGCGGGAGCGGGAGATGGCCACCACGCCGATGGTGGCCGACTGCCACGTCACCGCTTCATCCATCTCGGCCACGGAGACATTAAAGCCCTGCTTGAGCTGGTCTTTGAGCGAGCGCACCACCTGCCGCCGGTCCTTGAGCGACTTGGCGTGCTCGATGCGAATCTCGAGGGTCAGTTGGGCGATGGGCATGGCATCACAGGATTTACAACGCCAGTGTAAGACGGGGTGAGGCCGGTGGGGAGATTTTATTTTTGAATTTATTCAGCAGATTGCGGGTTTTGGCACTGCGGGGATACTGGCTCAAAACACGCACAATCCGACTTTAGTCGGATTCGAGTTGCATTTGGACGGAGTAGGATGCGAATCGTTGGTTCAGAAAGTGCCCATTCGCTCGCTGCAGCGAGGCGAATATATGTGTCTGCGTGATCTGAAGATCAGGAGAGCCAGAGGAAGGAAATTCATATGAAAAAGACGATCCGCACGATTGCAATTTCCATTGCGATCACACTATTGCTGTTTTCAGGAACAACGTTAATGAAGGCGCAGAGCAACAACGCTACGCTGACAGGCACCGTCGCTGACAAGACCGGCGCCGTCATTCCAGAGGCCAGGATTGTCGTGATCGAAGAGGCTTCAGGCGTAACCCGCTCGACCACCAGCGACCAGCGCGGCTTCTTCTCCTTGGTCGGCGTGCCGGTATCTACCTATGACGTGGAAATCTCCGCGCCGGGCTTCAACAGCCTTCGCCGCAAAGGGATTGCCGTTCACATCAACGACCAGATTGAGCTGAAAGGCATCGTTCTGACTGTGGCTGGGACCAGCATCTCGGTCATGGTCACCGCTACGGCCACCGAGATGACGCCGACCACCTCAGGCGAGGTCAGCTACACCATCTCGGATACCCAACTTCATAACATGAACTTGGAAAGCCGCAGTGCCATCGAGCTTCTGGGCTTGGTTCCCGGCTCGGGCAACACCGGCAACTGGAACAGTGCCGCATACAACGGCAACCAAGCCGGATTTACGCAAAATGCAAGCGCCTTCACGGTCAACGGCAACCGTTTCGACCAGGTGCAGTTGGTGAGCGACGGCGCTTCAGTTACTGATCTGAACACAGCTGGCGGAGCCTCCGTGACCCCAAACGTGGACATGATCGCCGAGTTGAAAGTGGAATCAGCGGCTTATTCCGCCGCGCAACCCAACGGCCCCATCGTGGTGACCACTGAAACAAAGGCTGGTGGCCGCGACTTCCACGGTGAAGCCTATATGAGCGTCCGCGACCACTCCATGGATACTACCGACTGGCAAAACCTGACGAATGGCCTGCCCAAGTCGCAAACCAGCCTCTTTTATCCCGGCGTCAACGTCGGCGGCCCGGTGCTTATGCCCGGCGTCAGTAGGGATCACGAAAAGCTGTTCTTCTTTGCCGCCACCGAGATTGCGCAGCAGCATGTGGACCAGGGCGTCCGCAAGGCCGCCGTGCCCACCTCCGCCATGCGCAGCGGCGACTTCAGCAATGTGTGGGATATGGACCTGTCGAACGCCGCCAACGGATATGAATATTGGCCAGTCTCCACGTATCCTTGCGGCGGTAACCCGCTCCCAAGCTATTGCAGCGGCAGCGGCAAGGTCATTCCCAGTGCGGCCGGACAGATTCTGTTGAGCGCTTTTCCGTTGCCCAACGTCGATCCGCTGGCCCACACCGGTAACAATCTGATCACGGACTTTACCACCTCCGATCCACGCAATCAGGAGATTCTGCGGATGGACTGGGCCGTCAACGACAATTTCCATATCTTCGGGCGCTTCAATCATGAGAATGAGAGCGTGCCCTGGCCTTATGGACCGTATAACCAGTGGAACCAGGTTCCCTATCCCGCTTATCAGACCGGGAAGGACGCATCGAATTCGTGGAACGGCACGATGACCAACGTGCTGAGTTCGTCGCTCACCAACGAGGGTTCTCTAGGTTACACACGGTTTACACTCAAGCAGGCGCTCAGCAATCTCAGCGCCGTTTCGCGCACTGCGCTTGACTATCCCTATGCCAACCTCTTCACATCGTCCAGCGATCTGATTCCCAATGTTGAATTCGAAGGCGGAAACACCGCGATCGCCAACGAACAGCTGTACATAGCAGGCGGCGAAGCTCCGCCGTACCTGGGCGCGCAAAACAACTTTACCGTCAACGACAGTCTGACCAAACTCAGGGGCAAGCATATGTTCAAGGTTGGCTTCTTTGGCCAGTTTGGGCGTTACAACCTGCTCACCACAGGCAACGACAACGGCTCGGTGGCCACGGAAAGCTATACCGGAGTTACCGGAAATGACTGGGCTGACCTGCTGTTAGGATATGTTTCCGGCTTTACCCAGAGCAGCAGCAATATCAAGGCCGACATGGAAGAGAAGCGCTTCGATTTCTTTGCCCAGGACACCTGGAAGACGACCTCGAAATTGACTCTGAACTACGGCCTGCGCGTAGATCATATCGGTTCGTGGTTCGATCGTGGCGGACGCATTGCCATCTTCAACCCGTCTGCCTATGTAGCAACGGCAACGCCAAATTACAGCTCCTACACCGGGATTCAGACTCACGCAACCACGCCCTCGGTTCCGCTCTCCGGATCCAAACCGCTCGGTTTCCAGTGGGCGCCTTCTGTGGGCTTTGCCTACGATTTCTCCGGCAGCGGCAAGACAGTGGTGCGTGGAGGCTTCGGCACCAACTACTACATCGATCCCGGCACAAACTCCTTTTCTGCCATCGAGGCGCCGCCGAACTTCAAGGTGGCCACTCTATGGGCTAGCTCCGGCAGCCCGTACACGCTTTCTGGCCTATCGACGCTAAACTTTACCAACGTCGTTCCCACGGTATGGGGCACGGCCAATCCCAGCGACCATCGCGCTCCACTCACTTACTCCTGGAATCTTGCCGTCTCCCAGGCATTCCCATGGTCCAGCAAGATCGAGGCCAACTATGTGGGTAACGTAAGCCGAAACCTGGTAGGTTACGGCAAGCAAAATGTAGTGCCGGAGGGAAGTGAGAAAGGCCCATGGTACGGAACCTGGTATGACGATTATCAGACTCCTTACCTGCGTCCTTATCCGGACTATGGCGACATTTCGACTCTTTATCACAATCTGAACTCCAACTACAACGCGCTGCAGTTGACTGTAACTCGCCAAAAGGGCTGGTTGAACTACTGGGCCAGCTACACATTTGGCAAGTCACTGGCTTACAATGCCGAGGACGCCTTCGATATGAAGCGGTGGTACGGGCCAACTCCGTTTGACCGCTCACAGATTCTCAGCTTCTCCTACTACCTGACATTGCCCTCCATCGGCAGGCAGCACATGGGCAACCATGCTCTGGTCAACGGAGTTGTAGATGGCTGGCACGTCTCGGGCATCTTCCAGGCTATGCCGGGCGGACCAATCGGCAACAACTTTGGCTCTGAATACGCGGCTAATCGCAATACCATCGGCATTTGGGGAATCGTTTCCACGACTGTCGACGGACAAACCAACAGCAACATTTCCCTGTCCTCGAATGGAGGTTCATTTGCGGATGGAACGCCGGACGAGATTGCCGTGCCCAAGATGATCTGCGATCCGCGCAAGGGTCTTGCGAAGAACCAGTACTTCAATAACACTTGCCTGGTGGCGCCGTCCTACCTGGAGAACGGAACCTATCGTCTTCCGTATATCCATGGTCCTGCGTTTATCAACGATTCCACCGGCATCTTCAAGACCTTCGGCATGGGCGGGAGCCGCAAGCTTGAGATTCGCGGCGAAGTCTTCAACCTCTTCAACCATCCCTGGAACGAATTTCTCGCCTCCGACTCACAGATGTATCTGGGCTTCAGCGCTGCCGGCGGGACAGATACAGCACTTACACCGACTGCCGGAACCGCCGACAACAAGACTGGCCACCGACAGATACAATTAGCAGCAAAGTACTATTTCTAACCAACCACTTTTCCGGCGTCGAGCCGGAAAGAAACCTGGCAACGGAAAGAGTTACTTCTTTCCGTTGCCATGCAAACAAACAGATGTGAAATCGCCGTGCGCCTTTGCCTCAAACTCGCCTGTATGCTCTGGCTGGTCCTGCCGATTGCAAACCCCGCGTCCGCGCAGAGTTATGCCATCGGAGCCGACGTTTCGTCACTGGCCAAGTGCGAGCGGGACGGGATGGTCTTCAAGGAAGACGGCCAGCGGCGTGATGTGCTGACTATCCTGCGTGAGCACCAATATAACTGGGTACGCCTGCGCCTTTTCCACGATCCGGCGGCCAGCCCAGACAGACTTCCCAACGATCTGGACTACACGCTAGCTTTAGCCAAGCGGGCAAAGGCAATGGGCTTTCATCTTCTGCTCGATCTGCATTACTCTGACAGTTGGGCCGACCCAGAAAAACAGCCAATTCCCGAGGCGTGGAAGAAGCTCAAGCACAAGCAGCTTGCCGATCAGGTTTTCATTTACACGCGCGATACGATTTCCGCGTTTGCTCGAGAAGGCATAATGCCGGAGATGGTGCAGGTGGGCAACGAAATTACCCACGGTATGCTCTGGCCCGACGGCAAACTCCCAGATAACTGGGATAACTTTGCCGATTTGCTCAAGGCGGGCATTCGCGGCGTGGATGCAGGACGTGGCGCGCGACCTAAACCGCGCATCATGATCCACATCGAACGCAGCGGAGACTATGACGCGGCCGTCTGGTTCTTCGACAATCTCATTGCACGTCACGTGCCCTTCGACGTGATGGGCTTTTCCTACTATCCTCGCTGGCACGGCAACATTGCCAAGTTACGAGGGAATCTGCACGATCTCGCGCTTCGCTACCAGCACCCGATCATTGTTGTCGAAACTGCGTACAACTGGACTCCAGGCGACTTCATTGGGAAGAATTCCAACTTTCCGGAAAGCCCGGCGGGACAGGAAGATTTTCTGCGCGCAGTCAATGCCGCGGTCCGTTCCATTCCGCACGGGCTGGGGCAAGGCGTGTTCTGGTGGGAGCCCGCCGCCGAGGCCGAACTGCGAGGACGAAGTTTCTTTGACAGCAACGGAAATATTCTGCCTGTGATTCATGCGTTGGAAGACAAACGTCAGCCGTAACACCGCATATGCGGCTGATCGGCAATGGCCGGCAGATCATGCCACCAACGCCAGATCCGCTGGAGCAGGGCGTTGGTTTAGCTCCCTTATGGTGACTGGATATGCGTGCTTTGAAAGGTATGTGAGTTATGCGCCATCCCGAGGTATCTTTATTTCTGCTTGTCTTTGTGTGCTGCCTGTACGCGCAGCCGCCTGCCAATCGCCTGGTATTCGACGCCCGGACCTCCAGTCCGGCGCCCCGGCCTGTTTTGACGCAACTGGGGAGCAATCGCGCTCCGGATGGAAGCACGATCACGGTAAATAGCCAGTATCTGATGCGAAACGGGAAGCCATGGATTCCGGTCATGGGAGAGTTTCACTTTACGCGCTATCCGGAAGCTAACTGGGAAGAAGAGATTCTCAAGATAAAGGCCGGCGGCGTTGACATCATCTCGACTTATGTTTTCTGGATTCATCACGAGGAGGTTGAAGGCCAGTTCGACTGGAGCGGACAACGGGATCTGAGAAGGTTTACCGAGTTGTGCGCCAAGCACGGTATGTTGCTTTATCCGCGCATCGGTCCCTGGGCTCACGGGGAGGTTCGCAACGGGGGACAGCCTGACTGGGTGCTCAAGAAGAGCGCCGTGCGCTCCAACAACCCAATTTATCTTTCAGAAGTGAAACCATTCTATGCACAGATAGGGCAACAGCTTCATGGGCTGCTCTGGAAAGATGGCGGACCGGTGATTGGCATACAGATAGAGAACGAATATGCGCTCAACGGTCCAGGGCAAGGGCGGGAACACCTTGCCGCTCTCAAACAGATGGCCATCGAGAGCGGCCTCGACGTGCCCTTGTATACCGTTACAGGCTGGGATAATGCAGTAGTTCCAGAAGATCTGTTATTGCCCGTCTACGGCGGCTATCCAGCAGCTCCGTGGGATGAACGCACCGGCACGCTCCCACCGAGCGACCTTTATACCTTTCGATTTTCAAGCCGCGTAAGTAGCAATATGGGCGCGCTGGGCGGCAAGATAGAGGCCAGCGCCGGTCGTGATGCAAGTCTGAGCGAAACCGTTCCCTTTCTGACCGCAGAGGTTGGCGGCGGCATTCAAGATACATATCATCGCCGTCCGGTGTTGGCGACCAGCGATGTGCCGGCGACGATTCCTGTCATGCTCGGTTCGGGAGTCAACCTTCTGGGCTATTACATGTATCAAGGTGGAGAGAATCCCGATGGGCTGAAGACCACACTTCAGGAGTCGCAGCGCACAGGCTACGCAACCGACGTGCCCGTCAAGAGTTATGACTTTCAAGCACCGTTGGGCGAGTTCGGCGAGATGCACGCGGAAGTGCGGGAGTTGAAGTTAGATAACTATTTTCTTCAAGACTTCGGCATGGAGTTAGCTCCAGGAAGAGTGATTGAGCCTACTCCGCGGCCATCCGGTCCGGGCGACTTATCGGTTCTTCGCGCCTCCGTTCGGCTGAACGGGCAGAACGGGTTTCTGTTTGTGAATAATTACATCCGTGAGCAGAAGGTCCCATCACGGCCCGGCGCGCAGTTTGAAATCTGTCTTCCGGGGAAAACTCTGCTTGTTCCGGCCAAACCTATTACCATTCCTGCCGACAGTTACTTCTATTGGCCCGTGAACCTGGATCTTGATGGTGTCACGCTGCGCTACGCGACGGCGCAGCCTGTTCTAAAAATGCGAACAGGCGGTGAGTCTTATGTTATTTTCAAAACCATCCCAGGCATTCCAGCGGAGTTTGCGTTTTCAGTGGCAAGCCGTGCGGCGATCCGCATCGAGCGAGGCACGCTCTCCGAGGACAACGGCCTGCTGAAGGTTCAAGATACTGACCCTGGGCTGAGCACGGCAATTACCTCTCACGGCGGCAACGGAGTTACACATATTGTGCTTCTCAGCGCGAAGCAGGCAGAGGATCTTTGGAGAGTGAACTTCGAGGGACGCGACCAGTTAGTGTTAACCACATCCCAAGTCTATGGCGATGGACAACATATCATTCTTCGGCAAATTGGCAGCCCATCCTTTGATGCTGCATTCTTTCCTGCGGGTAAATTTATTGCCGGTCAAGCGTCGGCCACAGACGGAACGGGAAAGCAAGGCGGGATTTTTCAAGAACTGAGTTTTCGCCAGCCTGAACGCATAATCGCGCTCCATGTGGCGCAAACAAGAGCCGTCGGCAAAGCGCCCTCGCCGGTCTTAGGTCCGAAGCTGCCGTGGCGGCAAAACGCCGTAGTTATGGCGCCTGACGAGAACAGCTTCAGCCAGGCGGGCGAATGGAAAGTCACCGTTTCTCCAGGCGCGCTCAATGGGCTCAGCGATCTCTATCTGGGAGTGCATTATCAGGGCGACGAGGCACGCCTGCTCAGCGGCGGCCGCCTGCTGACGGATAACTTCTTCAACGGAACAGAGTGGCGCATCGGACTGAAGCGGTTTCTTTCCGGTTCGTCCCCGGCCACATTTTCGCTCCAAGTGTTGCCGCTCAGCCAGAAAGCCCCCATTTTTTTCGAGCCGGGCAAGCGGCCCATCTTCGATAGTGCAGGGCAGGCGGGAGTTCTGAATTACGTGGAGGCTCTTCCCGAGTACGAGGTTGACTTGTCAAGATGACGTGTTCCACATGGCGAGGCCGGCGCTCTATATGTGGAGCAATCCCCTCTGTAGCGCTATTACCACGGCCTGGGTGCGGTCACTAGCGTTCAGGCGCGCGAGGATGACGCTCACATGGCACTTCACGGTCGCCTCGGTGATGCCCAGCTGGCCGGCAATCTCCCGGTTGGACTTGCCCTCCGCCATACGCGCGAGCACTTCGCGTTCGCGGTGGCTGAGGCTTGAGTCGGGCATGCGCGCGGCCAGAGCCTGTGACATCGAAGGGGGAAGATAGCGTCCGCCGGCATGAACGCGGCGCACGGCGCTGACCAGCATCTCTTGGGGCAATCCCTTGACCAGATATCCGCTGGCTCCAGCCTCCATCGCCTGATGAATATCCTCATCGCCTTCGTAAGTGGTCAGCACGATGAAGCGCGCATCGGGCGTTTGTTGCCGAATCCGGCGGATCGTCTCGGCTCCGCTGATACCCGGCAAGCGCAGGTCCATCAAGGTAATGTCCGGCTTGCAAGCGGCATGTTGCTGAATGGCCTCTTCGCCACTGCCTGCCTGAGCAACGCACTGCATCTCCGGGGATGAGGAGATCAGCGCGGCAATACCCACCCGCATGATGGGGTGATCGTCCACGATAAGTATCTTGATCGGCGTCATTCGGGCGCAATTATAGCTGGTGCCGACGAGCCTTGTCGCGCCAGGAAATGCAGATGCTCCGACAACTGATGCGGCGCGAGGCGATGGATTCAGGTATTCCACACATTCGGCAGAACGCGGAAAGAATGGGGCGCGGAGTAGCGTCGATTTCTCGCCGAATTAGTCACATCCGAATCAGAGAGAAAGATTGGCCCTGGGTATCGTGACCAGCAGCCGTGTACCCTGTCGTGGCTTGCTGTCAATCTGGACCTCTCCGCCAAACCGATGCACGCGCTCGCGGACGCCCCGCAAGCCATAGTGGCCATCGCTCGGCAGTGCCAACGGGTCGAAACCGTCTCCATCGTCGGCGAGCAGCATCTCCAGCGCATTTGCGGAGAAGCGCAACACGGCGTGAATCTTTTCAGGATGGCCGTGTAGAACCGCATTGAACATTCCCTCGCGCGCCACCATGATCAATTCATGCGTCGCCTGCTGGCCAAGTGGATAGATTTTCCCTTCCGTGCGGCAGTCCACGCGTACCCCATACTCCCGGCTCACGCGCTCGGCCATCTGTTCGATGCAACTGGCCAAGTCGTGCGGGGCCTGGTCGCCACCTCGCAAATTCCAAACCGCTTGGCGCGCCTCGTCCATGGTCGCGCGAACCTGAGTACTGGCGTATTCGATCAGATGCTGGCGCGATTCGCTGTCACCCGCTTCGCTGCTGGAGGCGGCCTCCAGCATCGCAGAGACGCTGGCACAGCCCTGAATGAGCGTGTCGTGCATCTCCCGCGCCAGCCGGGTACGTTCGGCGAGCACCGCCTCGAAGCGCCCATGCACCTGGCGCATCTTCTCACGATAGGCCAGAAAAGAGATCAGCCCTGCGGCCAGCAAGCACAAAGCGATAAACCAGGATGTCCGGTAAAAATAGGGCTGCTTGACCAAGGTAATCGAGGTACGGACGGTATGCGCCGGATGATCCGTCTCCCAAGCCTCGACAAGAAAGGTGTAATGGCCCGCGGGAAGATTGGTGTAGGTTGCCAGACGCTGTTGCGCGCCTGCGTAAGTCCAGCCGCGGTCATATCCGTCGAGCTTGTAGCGGAAGCGCAGGCCTTCCTGGGAGCGCAGCAGCAACGGCTCATAGGCAATCTCCAGGCGGCTGCTTCCCGCATCCAGACTGAGGTTTGCGGCGGGCGGTGCTGGGCGGCCATCCACGGTAACAGCGTCGATATTCAGGCTGGAGATGGAGGGATGCTCGAGTTCATCCGGGCGGATACTCCAAAGACCCTGGCTAGTAGGAAACCAGGCTTCACCGCTGCGGGTGAGGGCTCCTGCCGGCTGCGTTCCCCCATAAAACTGCGTGGGCTTGCCGCCCTCATTGGCGCGAAAGATGCGCAAGGAAAGGATCTGCCGCGGGTCGTTGGCCTGCGCATCCAGTTCGGCGCGGTTCAACAGCATCACTCCGGAAGGGCCGCTGAACCAGAAATGGCCCTGCTTATCCTCCAAGATGGAATAGATGCTGTCGCTGGCCAGTCCGTTGGATGTGGTGTAGTGGGATAACTGGCCGTTGCGATAGCGATATAGTCCGTGAGCGCGCGTGCCAATCCACATTCCGCCATCCTCATCCTGGTGGAGCGCCCACACTTTCTCGTCGGCCAGCGCCATGGTCATCGCATTATGAACAAACCCTCCACTTCTGTACTGGCTCAATCCATGCTCGGTGCCAATCCAGATGGTTCCATTGCGATCCTCAAGAAGCGAGCGGATGCTGTTATAAACCAAGCCGTTCTGCGCGGTGAAGTTATAAAAGGCTCCATGATCGAAATGACTGACGCCGTTATCGGTTCCGATCCACAGAGCGCCGTCCCTGGACTCAAGGAAGACGCGCACGAAGTTGTTCACCAGGCCTTCATTGGTGGTGAAGTGCGCCATTCCATGATCGGAGAGATGATAGACGCCACCGCCATCGGTTCCGATCCAAAGCGATCCGTCATGACCACGCAGCACATTACGAACCCGCATATCGCCCAGAGCTGGAAATCTGACCGGCGTGGCATGGCCGCCCACTCTATGCACGAGCTGGTTGGAGGCGACCCACAGCGAGCCGTCGGTATCCAAAGTCACTGTGCCGAAATCCGAATCGGCGGCCTCGGAGAGGCCCAGGACGCGCACCGGCGTGCGGCTCAGGCGCATCATGCCAACCTGGGTTCCCAACCACAGATTCTTTTCAGAGTCGACGAAAATGGAGAGTACGGTGTTGCTGATCAGGGTGGAGGGCGCCTTAAGACGGGTGACGCGATTGGTGCGAATCCGAAAGATTCCTTCGCCGATCGAACCGGCCCACAGTTCACCGTTGGGCGCCTCGCGCAGTGAGCGGATGGTTCCGGAGACACCCACTACGGGTGCGAAACGCATCTCTCCCGGCAGCAGCCGGTACAGACCACCGACCGTGCCTACCCAGATCACCCCGTCAGAGGTCTGTAGAAAGGACTTCACCTTATTTTTGCTGTCATTGCCGGGTAACGAATACTCGTGAGACTGGCCGTCTTTCAGAGAGTAGAGACGCGAGCCGCCCACCCAAATGCGGCCAGAGCGGTCTTCCATCACGGCGTGCACATTGAAGACGGGTAAGCCAAGCGGCTTATCAGCACGTTCCAGGCGGTTGTTTTTGGCCCAGAAAAGGCCATCGTCGGTGGCCATCCACAAAAGTCCATTGTGGTCCTCGGCGAGCGCCCGCACAAAATTGGCAGTCTGGCCCTTGGCGACTGGATAAGTATGAAACGCGCCATTTTGCCACTCGATCAAACCACTGCCGTCGGTTCCGATCCACAGGCGGCCATCGCGACCGGCGAGTAGGCAAAAGACGTTGTTCTCTCCGAAGGCAGGCGTATTCTCATGAGCAAAGAGGTGAAAGCGCGCTCCATCAAAACGCAATAGACCACCGCTGGTTCCCACCCAAAGGTAACCGTCCGGAGACTGTGCGAAGGCTTGCACAGTCTCCTCCGGCAAACCATCCTGCGACTGCCAGGAGTGGATCGTGTAGTTCCACTCTTCGTTGCCCGCCGCAGGTGTTTGAAAGGCCAGCTGCTGCGCCAGTACGCTTGGGGCTGCCTGCGCAAGCAGCCCGATAACTGCTATCGGAATCCCATACAGCAATAGCCTGACTGCGTATAGGGTTCCTTGCGACCGCGAGGACAAACCAACCGGATGTGGAACGGCGTTCAAAAGATAGCCTCCACACAAAGATGCCTTGATTAACAATATGCTTACTTATGATTCTCGCGCACGATTGCAAAACCAGAGTTGCTGTATCCAGAGGCGGTGTCCTCAAGTGGCTTTTTTCTCTCCGGGATCCCCAACGAGCGGACTTTACTCGTTGGGTAGAAGAAAAGCTACCGTGCAAACTCTCAATAAGGGCATATTAACTCTGGTTTTGCTCCAAGCAAGGAATGAACTTTGTGCTCCCGCCCCCAGCCGGAATTGATCAAATTTCGACCACAAGAACCGTACAGGGTCAGTTGCTCGCACGGCTCTGTCCGGTTTCAGCGGAAGCGGGAAGATTGGAGATCAGATCCTGGTGAGTTGCGATGCGGTTGGCCCGGGAATCTTCAGGGTTTGGAGGTCAGAGTCCTGTACGCCGATGAGATAGAGCAGGCTGTCAAGACCGAGTTGGCTGAGGGCGAAGTCGGCGTTGGCGCGCACCACGGGCTTGGCGCGGAAGGCAATGCCCATGTCGGCCAGCTTCAACATGGGAAGATCGTTGGCGCCGTCGCCTACAGCCACCACCTGCTCGAGGCTGATTTGCTCCTGAGCCGCAATCTGTTGGAGCAGCGCCGCCTTGCGCGGGCCATCGACAATCGGTCCCGTAACCCGGCCGGTGACTTTGCCGCTGGCAATCTCAATCTCATTGGCGTGGATATAGTCAATTTGCAGGCGCCGCTGCAGATGGCGAGCATAGAAGGTGAAGCCGCCGGAGAGAATGGCCGTCTTGTAGCCGAGAGCCTTGAGGGTGCGCAGCAGACGCTCGGCTCCATCGGTGAGGGGAATTCTGTCCAACAAGCTGTAAACCTGCTCTTCGGGCAGTCCCTTGAGGAGCGCCATCCGGCGGCGAAAGCTTTCCTGAAACTCGAAGTCGCCGCGCATGGCAGAAGCGGTGATGGCAGCCACCTGGTCTCCGACGCCGGCGAGTTTAGCCAGTTCGTCAATCTCCTCGCCGGCGATGATGGTGGAATCCATATCGAAGGCGAAGAGGCGTCGATTGCGGCGGTAGATGCTATCACGTTGGAAGGCTATGTCGATACCCAGTTCATTGGCCGCGTCCAAAAGCTGAGCGCGGAGGGCATCCTCGAGCGGATCGGCGCCGGGGCCTTGCCCGGTGAGCGGGTGGCGCCAAATTGCCTTGATTTCTACGCAGGCATAAGGTGAGGAGTCGGCGAGCGCGAGACGGGCGCTGGGGCGATGGATGCGGATGACGTCGAGACCATGGGCGGCGGCGATGGCCAGTACCCGTGAGAGATGGTGAGCCGTGATCTGGTTGCCGAGCAAGGTAATCAGGAAGGCGGGGGGCGGTTGCAATGAGGAGCAGGGATGGGCGTCCGGCTGAGAGAATCTGCAATCAAGGCCTAGTTCCGCAGCCAGCGCGGAGATTGTTGGCTGGAGCGCGTCAGAGTCAGAGTCCTCGACCAGAAGAGCCAGGGCTAGCGTTCCATGCATGACCGTCTGGCCAATGTCGAGAATGCGAGAGTCCAGTTCGACGAGCTTGCCGGTGATGGTAGCCGTGGCTTCGGCTTGGTAGGGGCCGGAAAATTGGATCAGCATGGGTGACGGTCCTTGTGTTCGCAGGTCAGCGAGTCAGCAGTGCTTGCTGCAATCCGGAGAGAGCAGTAGGCATTGATGGATCCGCACGAATTGAAGTTGCGCGTAAAAGCCTGGATTACAGTTTTACCAGCCGGGCTTCGAGCAGGCCTTTGATTCCGATGATGGCATCGATGGCCTCCGGGCTGACATCCTCATCGACCTGGACAACGGCAAGGGCACGTCCGGGTTTGACTCCGCCTCGTTCGCGGCCCAGGGCGAAGTTGGCGATGTTGACGCCGTGCTGGCCGAGGATGGTACCGATATTGCCGATGACGCCGGGAACGTCGAGATTGCGATAGACGAGCAGATTGCCTTCGAGAGGGGCTTCCACGTCGATGCCGTCAAATTCGAGCAGGCGGGGGTGCTCACCGTTGAGTACAGTGGCACTGGCGCGAGTGGAGTTCGTCAGCGGGTCAGTGCCCTGGGCGCCGTGGAGGGTGATGCCAAACACGCTGGTGGCGCTGCCGCGCTGGCTTTGCAGCTTCTCTTCGTGGATGCGAATGCCGCGCTCGTCTGCCACGGCTGCGGCGTTGATGCGGTTGACGTCCTCCGATTGCGCCAGCAGGCCGGCGATGGCGGCGTTGCGCACCAGCTCGGTTTTGGCCTCGGCCAGCGCACCGGAGTACGTGAGCACGATGTTTTCAATGCGCTGCGGAGCGGCTTGGGAGACGAAACGGCCGAGCCGGTCGGCCAAATCAATAAAGGGAGCGAGGACGAGGTACTCTTCGTGAGTGAGCGAGGGCAGGTTGACAGCGTTTTGCACCACGCCGAGCTTAAGATACTCGCGCACCTGGCGCGCGATCTGAATGCCGACCGCCTCCTGCGCCTCGGCTGTTGAGCCGGCGATGTGCGGTGTGAGAATGACGTTCTCCATCCCGGCAAAGGGCGAATTGACGGGCGGCTCCTGGGTGAAGACATCGAGGGCCGCACCGGCAACCTGACCGCTTTTGAGCGCGGCGACCAAGGCAGCTTCCTCAATCAGTTCGCCACGGGCGGCGTTCAGGATGCGCACACCCTTTTTCATCGTGGCGATGGTGCGATGGTTGATGATGCCGGCGGTTTGCGGAGTGAGGCTGACGTGCAGCGTCAGATAATCGGAGACGGCGAAGAGCTCCTCAGCGGAGACCAGCCGGATGCCGTTTTCGCGGGCCACGGCGGCGGAGACGAATGGATCGTGGCCAAGCAGCTCGAGTCCAAAGGCGCGCGCGCGTCTGGCGACTTCAAGGCCAATATTGCCGAGGCCGAGAATGCCGAGGGTCTTGCCGCGCAGTTCGACGCCCTGCAGCTTCTTCTTCTCCCATTTGCCGACGTGCATGGTGGCGTTGGCCTGCGTAAGCTTGCGGGCCAGAGCCAGCATGAGGCCAATCGCCATCTCGGCGACTGCGACGGCATTGGCGCCAGGGGTATTCATGACCACAATGCCGCGGCGGGTGGCGGCATCGACGTCAATATTGTCAATGCCCACGCCGGCGCGGCCAATTACGCGCAGATTAGGGGCCTGGGCCATCAACTCATCGTCGACCTGCACAGCCGAGCGCACCACGAGGGCGTCTGCATCGGCCAGAGCCGCCGGCAGCCCGTCCGGAAGCTGATCGTGCGCCAAAACCTGCCAGCCTTGCTCCGCGTCAAAAACTGCGCGCGTCGCCGGAGAAACCTTTTCCGCCAAAACGATCTTCATGGTTTGTCCTTTGTCAGCGTTGCCGGAGTTTCTGCCGGCCTCGAATTCGTCAAAGCGAATGCCGTTCTGCTCGCAAAAGAGATCGAACATTCGCACCACGGCGGCGTGCGGCTTGCCCTCGCCGCGTTCGTACTTCCAGATCGAGTTGGGATGAACGCCCAGCTTCTCGGCCATCTGGTATTGGTAGAGATCGAGCTTGGTGCGGGCGATGATCAACTTTTCGCCAAATGTCAGTTCCGGCATCGATAGTGTCCATGCGCCGCGAGCGGCGCCTCTTTCCTGAGCGGTTCTCCAATTATCGTGCGCCTGTCGGCCCAATACAATATGGCGGCGGCATGGGCGCACTGGAGTGGAAGAACCACTCAAAGCACTCAGACTTTCATAGCGGCGGCATAGATGCTCTGCGCGGGCACCAGGCCTTGCCCAAACTCAACCGGCAACTGCAATGTGTCTTTGGCGATGTGCTCCAGAGCGGCAACCAGGGCGATCGTGTCGAGTGGATCAAAGTAACCGAGGTGAGCGATGCGGAAAATTTTCCCTTTCATCTCGCCCTGGCCGTTGGCGATGGTGGCGCCGTAGTGGGATTTGAGCTCCTTGACCACGGCTGAGGAGTCGATTCCATCAGGTGTGGCGACCGCCGTGACCGCGGCCGCGGGCGCCGTCGGCGCAAACAGTGTGAAGCCCATTGCTGTCAGGGCAGTACGCGTCATCGTTGCGCAGGTTTGGGCGTTATCAACCAGCAGGGTACGACCGGCAGCCAGATCGCCGCCGGCTTGGCTGGCGATGAAATCAAGCGCGGCGCCGAGGGCGGCAATCAGAGAAACCGCGGGAGTATAGGCACTTTCACCGGCTTTGGCGTTTTTACGCTCCTTGCGCAGGTCGAAGTAGAAGCGAGGATTTTTTGCTGTTTCAGCCGCCGCCCATGCGCGCTCACTGATGCTCAGATAGGAGAGGCCGGGCGGAATCATAACGGCCTTTTGCGAGCCGCCGATCATAACATCGACACCCCAACTGTCGATGTCAAAGTGGGTGCTACCGAGGCCGGTGATGCCGTCGACGATCAGCAACGCATTTGAGTTGGCCTGCCGGAGCAGAGCGGCGATGGCCTGAATGTCGTGGCGCACCCCGGTGGAGGTCTCGGTGGCCTGAACATAGACCGCGCGGGTGTCGTCATGGAGAGCGGCGCGGATAGCGGCCTGGTCGAAGGTCTCCCCATAAGGCGCGGAGACCACGTCGGGCCTCAGGCCAAAGGTCTTGGTCAACGAGGCCCAGCGCTCGCCAAACTTGCCCGCGGATAACACCAGCACACGATCGCCCGGAGAGGTGAAGTTGCTCACCGATGCCTCCATTGCGCCGGTACCTGAACTGGCAAGCAGGAGCACATCGTTTTGGGTGCCGACAAACTGCTTGAGCTGCGCCAGAACCTTGGAGTAGAGAGCTTTGAACTCCGGCGTGCGGTGGTGCATATCGGCCGCGGCCATGGCAAACTGCGCGGCGGGCAGCAGAGGGGTGGGTCCAGGGGTGAAGAGGCGAAATTTGCGGAACATAGGAGCCGGCTCCTTGATGGTTAAGATAAGATTCTTGAAGCGTGCGGTTTTGAAGTAATCACAGAATACATAATAATGTGGTTATTGTGAATGCTGGGTCATAATAATGTGCCACATTGCGGTATTTCGGGCGAAATTGTGGGGTGTCTGACCAATCTTGGCCTGATGCGTAGGACAAGGAGGGAGAATAGAGGGTGAATTTGTGATTGCGGTGAACTGTAGGGTGTCTCATCGGCACCGCTTTTGGAACGATCATCGAAGCAGCCGTGATGCAAGGCCTCCTGATCGACAATCCCGTCCGATTTTGCGAAACCGGCCCTCTATGCACCGCCCTCGAAGCCAAAGAAGACATCAAGCTGGCTGATGGCTCCGGTGCGTTCAAATATGGCAGCACAGGTTGTGGCATCGAGGTCAAGTGCTTCGACTACAGAACGGACACCATCAGCGCGGGTGATCTCGATTCTTTGCGGTCCCGACTGATGCGCCACCACCGGAACCTGACAGGTGGTAAGCACCATCGTTCTGGGATCAAGATGAAGGCTGCGTTGCTGGCCGTCGATATCGTAGAACTGGAAGAGCCTCGCTTCAGTGAGAAACTCGTTGCGGCTAACCAGGTAGCGTCGGAAACAGAGCTTGCCGTCTTCGACAACGACACCCATTTCGCCGAGCCGCGAGATAATATCCTCTTTTACCTGACCGGTCATGCCCGGCTGCTGCGCTCCCGCAAATCCAGGGGTGTGAGAGTAAGGATCGGTGGGAATTGCGCCGAAGAGCTTGGGCGACTTGTGGACTCCGATGCCTTCGCGGATTTCGTGATAGTGACTGATGAGTCGCTCGAGCAGAGCGGGGTCTTCACCGGCGCATGCAGCCTGGTTCAGCACCTCCTGGACTGCCAGAAGAAGCTTGGAGACCATGTGCCAATAAATGCAGCCAAGCCCTTCGTATTTATAGAACGTGCCCGAACGGCCGGTGAAGGACTGGTGATCGAAGACCTCTTCATACAGAACAAGGATCTGCTTGTTCTCCTGCTCGGGCAGGCTTAGCGACTGTAGCGCCTTCTTCAACAGCGTGCCGTTCCGGAAGGCCGCATTAAAATGCGCCACGCCGTTCAAATCCTGAACCACAATGCGGCGGTCGCCGGATTTGATCATCGCCGTCAGCGATTTGGATTTGGCGATGCCCGCAACGGGAATGTTGTTCTTCTCAAAGAAGCTCGGCAATTGGCGATCCGGATAGAGAACATAGCTGTTCTGGTCAGCGCGATAAAGGCGGCTCAAGCGCAGCGCATCGAGCAACTCAACCGAATCCTGCGCGGAAAGAGCACCGGAGCTGAGCGCGGCCACCTGTCCTTCGAGCATTTCGTAGAGGCGGCGAAGTACGATTGTATCTCCGGAAACTTTCATAAGGTTGTAGGAGTGATAGAGGCCATCTTCGCGGCGGTTGGCACAAATCGAGTGGTCGATGTGCCGGAGTGCAACGTCACAGAAGGCGATTAACTCCACAACAGAGAGCGGCGCCTGGCGGCCGGAAAAGCCGTGTGCGTAAATTCCGGCACGATAGTCGCTTCCCGCGCTGCCAAGGGAATCGAGGACAAGCTTGCGGTCCCGGTCCGAGACCGGCCCGTCAAGCAGGCTCGCAGTTTGTTCCAGCGTTTCGGCTACGCGATGAAATGCCTCAGCCACTTCCGAGGAGACTTCGATTGCAGGCGTGCCGGCCGCGGCGAAGATCTTGCGGCAGAGCGAGAGAAACCGGCGCAGATAGCAGAGGGTCACCATGGAGACGCCAAAGCCGACCAATGCGTTGTTGGCGTCGTTCCACTCCGGCCGCTGCGTATTCATCCACAGGCCGGCCTCGGGAATGAAGTTGAAGAGACGGGCAAGCACCACAACCAGCAGCTTTTCTGCCAGGTTCGCGCGATATGGTGCGCCGTCCGCGCCGGGCAGGGCTTTGCCGTCCGCGCCCATTGCGGCCACTCTCTTACGGATCTCGTAATCGAGAGCGGTATCGAAATCGATGGTATTGCGCGGATCTTGAAGAAGCGCGGAATAGGGCTTGATGCGGTAGGGAACATTGGCGTAGGTAAAAACACGGCGCGTCAACAGGCTGGAAAGAGTGCCCGGATTATAGTGCGCAGATACTTCAAGCAGCTTCAAGAGGTACACAACCTGGTGATCGCCCCAGTAGCCGATGTACGACCACGCGTCGTGCGGGTCCTGCATCTCCCACTCGTAGCCATCGCGCATGATGCGATATGGGTTGTAGCCATCGGCGGTCGAAGAATCGACGAACTTGAAGATCATGCTTTCGATGTAGCCAGGGAATGAAAGCGCCAGCGCCTCCCAGTTCTGGAAGATATCGCGCCAGTTGCCCTGATAGTTCAAGATCTTCTCGCCCTGATCGTTCTGGATTTCGATGGAAAATTTGTTCCAGGGACGGCTGGGGTCGCCGTGACGGCGGCTGAAGGTAAGCGGCAAGTACTCGTGCGCTAGCCTGTCGAGGTCGGGGTCATCCTGTTCACGCGCAAGAGCGAGAAGGCTGTTGTGCGGCAGGGTTTCTGGTAGCGCGTCGAGGAAGGCGGCCTGACGCGCGGCCAGAGCGTGGTTCGCTTTGCCGATGAAGGCTTTGAAATCGGAGCGGGAAACCAGGTAGCCATGTTCGGGAATTCCACCGCGCATGGTGTTGAACAATGCATTCGAGAAATGCCGGTCAGAGCTGAGATCGTCGCCCGTGCATTGCAAGCCGTCGGCCTCAGCCACGATGCGAACCAGGTTCGCGGTTCCACGTTCGATATCCTCATCAAGCTGCGCGCGCAGATTCTTGCCCGAGTTGAGCGCACCAACAAGTGCTGCGACATTCGCGGCGTCCTGTTCGACATCCGCAACAATGCTCCACTCCTTGCTCTCACCCGCTGGAAGCGTCAGGTGGGTGTTGACAAAATATGCGCCACGGCGGCCGCGGATCAGTTTCTCTTCGTTGACCGTACCGCTCCAACGGAAGCGGCCAAGCTGGGCCGAGCACAGGAGATGATGAACGGACTCCAGTCCCTCTGACCAAACCGTGGTTACACGCAGCGCCTCGCTTGGCTCTGGCCGGTCAACCGGAACAGCGCTCAGTTTGAAAAGGCCAAGACCGGTCTTCGAATCGAGTTCGTTCTCTTTGTAGCCGTCTGCCAGGGTGCTGTATTCGAGCTGGAAGCGGCGGGTGAGCCCGTGCGGCAGAAGATTCTGGATTCCATCGAGTACATTGATCCCCACGGGTTCCGCGCTCTGGTTAACCAAAGCCGCACGGCGCACAAAGCCGAAGCGATTGCTCAACATCCAACTGCAGGAAAAGGACAGGCCGAGGTCCTGGTTCACTTCTTCAAAGATGATTTTGTTGCTGTAAACGCTTTTCGACAGGCTGCGAGTGACGCGATAGTAGCCTTCATAACGCTGCGAAAAAGGTTCCCACAGCGCGGTGCTCCCGCCGTGGGATACGAGAAGGATCGTCTTGCCGCCAGTCAAATCCTGGTTGTCATGTATGCGGTCGTCCGTGGTGTAGGGAAAGAGAGCGCGGTCAGGGCTTTTGCGGCCGGCAGTCAAAGCGCCGGTTGAGGAGACAAACATCCAATGATCCGAGTCGCTGACCAAGCTCATCAGAAACGGCGGCATGGCGTCGTAGTTGACGATGCGGTAGAAACGCTCGCCATCGATCTCGATTTGCCCCCCTTCCACCTTCTTCGTGTCCTGATGGAGGGGCGTTCCTACCTCAAAAACCGTACTCATTGGATAGCCTCAATTTGGGACCCTTTTCCCTCCGAAAATCTGTCAGGACTGGACCTCGTTGTATTGAATCGGCAACTTACTCACTTCTAAATCCAGGTAAGTTGCCGATACTACGTGAAAATAGCGGCCCAGTTACTTGCAGCGAATAACTGCTCTACTTTGCAGATGGCTGTGAATCGTAACTCGGCGATGTTGGCCCGGCCGGCATCAACTCCGGATACAGTCCCTGCATCGCCAGCTTGGCCTTGCGGTCCTCTGAAAACAAACCCCAGTGGCCTTCTGTCCCAGTGCCCTTCCAAGACTCGTCAAACGCCTCGAAGTAGAAGACCGTTACGTTGTTTGCCTTTGCCCATGCGTTAAGCTCCTCGAAATAGAGCTTCTGCTTCTTTTCGTCACCGGCCCGCGAAACGTGCTGGGGGCCAACTGTGTAACTGGCCCAGCCGGCCTCGCCGATCACAACCGTCTGTCCCGGATGGGCCTTGCGGACACTTTCATAGTCTTTGATCGTCGAAGCCATGGCTGTGCCGATGTCTTCACGACCCCACATGGGGTACGCGTGCATGGTGATGAAATCCACGTGATCCGCGAGTTGGGCTTGCGGCTGCTGCCAATAGAGAAAATCGTCGGCGATGGTGACCGGGCATCGCACCGCCTTCCTTACCTGTTCGACGTACCCGATTGCTTGTGTCTCGGTCAACTTGTGATCGGACCAGGAAACCAGAATCTCGTTGCCGACGCTCACCGCCAGAACGATCTTGTTGAATTTGTTTGCCAGGCGAACTCCAGTGGCAAGCTGTTCTGCGTTCTCGCTTTCGTGGCCCGCTTTGCCGTCAAGCCAGATGCCGAGCAGCACCTTGATTCCCAACTTCTTATGCTGGATAACTTCCAGCACGTCCTGGGAGTGCTGATCCCCGCCATAAAGGCGGATCAATTTCCAGTTCTTTTTTAGGATCGTCAGGTCCTGGAGAATCTGCTCCTGGGTTGGATAGCGATTCAGTTGCGGACTCTGTCCCGCGCGGTAGCCGGAGTAGTCGATGGCGTTGCCGTACCATTTCTGTACCCTCAGATCGGGCTTCGACGCAAACGGAGAGGCAGCAAGCGGCAAACCCCAGAAGCAGAGCACGGAGACGCATAACAAGGCTATTTTCTTATAAGCATTTTTCATGGCTCGATTTCACCCCTCCGTTCCTTCAGGTCCGCCTCGATCTTCACCATCAGGGCGTCGTTCAGCGGATAAGCCGCCATTGCGGCGGCGGCCAACACCAGCAGCACGCTAGGAATCCAGCTCATGGAAAGGACGATGCCGTGAAGCGAGCGGCCAGTTTGTTCCACGTTCGCCACATACCCGAAATACGTGAGTATCAGGCCAAGCATCCATGCGCCGACAGCAAATCCGATCTTGGTTGCAAATATTGCCGAGGCAAATATCAGCCCCGTATTTCGCCTGCCAGTGCGCCATTCGGCATGGTCGGCCGTATCCGCGAACATGGCCCAAACAAGCGGCGAGTTGAATCCGATAATGAAACTGGAAACGATCTGCAGCGCAAACATGAACCAAATGTCCGCAGGCTTCGCAAACGCGAAGAGACCGATCACCAGACCGCCTGTACCGAGCGCCAGCATGAAGAGCGGCTTTTTGCCAATCCGCTTAGCCAACCGCGAGGTAATCGAGACGGCCGCGACAAACGCTAATCCGTTCGATAGCAGGAACAGACCCAATAGATCCTGCCGCTTCACAAAGTACTTGAAGTAGTAAGTGCTTACCGACCCTTTCACGGCGAAGGCCGCCAGCGTCAGCAGCAACACACCAACCAAAACGATCCATGGCTTGCTGCCGAAGAGTTCGCTTATATCGTTCTTGAGGTTCGCATTCTGCTGCGCGGGTGGCGTGACGCGCTCGCGGGTGCTGACGAAACAGAGCATCAGCAGGAGAATGGCAAGAGCGCCGTACAGAACCATGGTCAACTGCCAACCGCGAGTATCGCTGCCTCGACCTAGGAACTTGACCAGCGGGAGGGTGAAGAATTGAACGAACATTCCAGCGGTAAAGGCGCCGATAAAGCGAATCGACGAAATCGAGGTGCGCTCCTGGGAGTTCGGCGTGAGCACACCCATCAACGCGGAATAAGGAATGTTCACCGCCGTGTAGATGAACATCAAGGAAGTGTATGTGATGTAGGCATACGCCAGTTTGGCTCCACCGCCAAGGTTTGGCGTAGTGAAGGTCAACACACCGGCTGCGGCGAACGGCACGGCGCCCCACAGGAGATAAGGGCGAAAATGTCCCCAGCGAGTTCTGGTGCGGTCGGCAATCGAACCCATCACCGGATCGGCCACCGCGTCGGCGACGCGCGTAACCAGCAGCATGGTTCCTACAGCAGCCGCCGAAATACCGAAGACGTCTGTATAGAAAATGACCAGGAAGAACTCGAAGGTCTTCCAATAGAGATTCGAAGCAGAATCTCCCAGGGAGTATGCGACCTTCTCCTTGAAGGAGATACGGTCTGCGAACGGAACCACGATTTTCGTTTCTTTCACGAGTGCCTCACCATCCGGTACGCCCGGCGCAATCGATTGAACCTCTTAATTGGTGTACACCCGCACGTAGTTCACCAGCATCGTCGACGGAAACGGAGTGGTGGTATTGGGACTTCCCGGCCAACTTCCGCCCACGGCCAGGTTGAGGAGGATGAAACTCGGCCCATTATCGAAGGGCCAGACCGCGCCGCTGAAACCGCTGATGCTTGACGGCGTATAGGTGACGTAGGGGCTGGCGGGGTCATCCACATAATAGGCCACGCTTCCCTTGCTCCAAATCATGCCGTATTTGTGTGGCGTGGCTGCGGTTTCCCCCGCGGGGAAGTAGAAATCAGTACCTAGATTGCTTCCGGTAAAACCGGTTCCATGGATCGATCCGGCGTTCCAGTCCGGCGTGCCCGCAGCGTTAATCCGCTCCATTACATCCATCTCGCCGCTAGCCGGCCAGTTGACCGTGGCAATACTGTTGCCCATCAGCCAGAACGCCGGCCAGAATCCCTGCGCCTCCGGCACTTCGGCTTGGACTTCAATCCGGCCGTATTGAAAGCTGAACAGCCCTTCGGTCTTCATCCGCGCCGAGGTGTACACTCCGCTCGATGGCTGTTCGGCCACGATGTTGAGGCCGCCGCCTGGCGCAACAAAAGCATTCGGTGTTGTGGTGCTGCACGGAGTAGCCGTTGAACCCCAGGCGCAGTAATCCTCCAGCTCGCCGTTGCCCCATCCGCTGTTGTTGCCTGTGTCGTAAGTCCACACCAGCTTATTGGGCTGGACGTTGGCACTCGTTGAGTTAGCAAACTCGTCGGACCACACCAGTGTCCCCGAAGGAATGTTGAGAGTGAAGGCCTGCGTGGCCATGCTACTGTTGGTGTCTCCCGCGGCCACGGCGATCGCGTTAACGGTCAGATTCGATGCCACCAGAAAGGGCGCCTCATAGACCATCGAAGAGGTGGTCGGGGTGGTACCGTCCATGGTGTAGTAGATGGTTGCCCCGGAGGTGGTTGTCGCCAGAGTGACCACCACAGCGCTGTTTTGCGCGGCCGTTGTGGAGATCGTAGGCACTGCCGCCTGCGTTGTTCCACTTCCAGTACCGGTGTTTGTTGTGCCGCCTCCGCCACAGCCGGTGAGGAAGACCATGCTTGCACACAGCACGAACCGAAAGCCTGACTTCATCAAATCTGCCATACGATCACTCCTACTGCTTGATACATCCCGCTCTGTCCCCGCATGGATGTGCGGGGACAGAACCGGAGACAGGAATATTCATTAAGACTCCAGTCAGCCGGTGTGCGAATGACTGGAGATGTTGTTGGATTGGGTTAGAAGGTGAAGCGAGCGCCAAACTGGCCAACACGCCCGCCTACGCCACCGTAATTGAGAATCTTGCCGAAGGTTGCGTCAGCCTTGTTTGTGTCGGGACCGGCCAGCGCGTCACGGTTGAAGACGTTGAAGAATTCAATGCGCAGGGTCAGGTTGTAACGCTTGTCTGCTCCCACGGAAAGAATTTTGTGTAAAGCGAGATCCTCAGTGGCGGTGCCAGGATTGCGCACTTGCTCTTGGTAGTTCCCCGCCGTGCCCAGTTGACCTGCGGCAGGATCCGCAAAGCAGCTACTGTTCAGCCAGACCTGGCCGAGTTTCGGGCTGCCATTGGTCAGCTTGCAGCCGGAAACCAGATTGACGTAGATAGAGTTGAATCCCGGATAGCTGTTGGTTGAATGTACCGAGATCGGCGTTCCCGTGTTGTAATGGAAATCGCCGTCAATCGTCCATCCGCCGACCAGCTCATCCATGAGCGTGCTGACGTCGGACATCAACATCTTGCCCCTGCCAAAGGGAAGGTCATAGATCACATATCCCTTGACGATATGCGTGGTGTCGAAGCTGGCAATATCTTTGGCTTCGGTCTTCAGGTCGTAAGTGTTTTGCAGCGGACCGGTCCACCACGGCTCCTGGAAGTCAGAGGCAATGTCGCCATGGGCGCGCGACCAGTTATAGCTGGCTTGCAGGGAGAGTCCCTTTGCCGCACGGCGCGTTACGCTGAATTGCACGCTCTTGTAGTCGGCGTTGCCCAGCGGTGTTCCCACCGAAAGCAGCGGCCCGGTATAGCCTGCATAGACCTGCGGATAGGGAACAATCTCGACCAAGGTCTTCTGATCGTTACAAGAACCCCATGCCGCGCAGACCTTGCCGAAGTCATTCACCACGGTTCCCGAAGCAACAAAATTCTGGTAGTCGGAGATCTTCGGCTGATCGTGCTGGAAGAAACCGCTGTGCAGGTGCGTGCTCCAGCTCTGAATCCAGTTCACGTCTACCTTGGTTACCTTGTCCAGCTCACGCTGCACTCCAATGTTGTACTGCCAGGTGTTGCCCGGTGTGAGCGAACGAGGATCGATGCTGATCACGTCTGAGGTGATGTAATTCGGACTTTGCGCTCCAGGCGTGGTTGGAGTTACCAGCGTCGGGTTGTAGCCGCCATCCCAATTGAAGTTGCCTTCCTGGGTGATGTCGTGGAAGCCCACGTCGCCGGCCTGCTGGTAGGGAACGCCGCCCCAGGTGTTCATGTTCAGCGGCGTAAAGAACACTCCGCCGTTGCCGCGCGCCACTGTTTTGCTGTCCAGTTTGTAGGCCGCCCCGATATGCGGAGCGTAATTGTAGTAGTCCTGACGGCGCTCAAAAGACTGGCTGCCGTTCTTCAGGTACTCATACGTTCCCATAAAGCCGGAGGCCGGGTTCAAATCGTCCAGTTCGAAGCTGGACCAGTGACCGAACTTCTCTTTGTAGGGATTATTGAAGTCCCAGCGCAGACTCAGATTCACGGTCAGTCGCGGATCCACCTTGATGTCGTCGCTAACATAGGCCGAGAAAGCCTTGCGGCGTCCGTATTCATTGTCGGGGTTGTTGCTCTCCGCGTTGTAGACATCGCCCAGCAGGAAGCTGCCGAATGCGTTACCGGTCGTCTGCCATCCGATGCCTGCCGTCGTGGACGGATCGAAAATGATTGGATAGCCGCCCATGAAGGTGCCGTTATCAGTGTGATAGTTGAACTGCATGGCGCGAAACTCGACGCCCGCCTTCACATTGTGGCGTTTATGGCTCCAGATCAGTTGATCGCTGTAGATGAATGTGTTGCCAGCATAGAAGTCGTTGAACTGGCTGCCCACATTTGAGAAGTTCCAGCCGTTCTGGTAGTTGGCGCCATTCGTGTACTCGCCGGTTTCAAAGTAGATCAGCGGGAAGTTGCCCGCGGCGTCCGTTACACCGCTGGCCAAGCCCAGATCGCTGTCCCATTTGCCTGTCTGGGAGGTCGCGCTGCTGGGGTTGCGGAAGCGGTTAAAGGTGGCATAGACGGTATTCAGCAGGGTCGGCGTGATGGTGATTGCGTCGCTCAGGCGCGCGCCCGGAGCCGTGGTGTTATGCCAGTAGGAGTTGGCCATCGGACCGCCATACTTGGCCGTTGGCGACCACGCCCCGCCCTGATCGGCGTTGATGCGCGGATAGTCATCCCAGTAAAACGACCCGGCGATATGCTGCTTCTGGTTCGGGTTGTAATCGATCTTGATGCTGGTTTGCGTGTTGTGAAACCAGGGATCGGGCTGGAAGGAGGGCCCTGCTTCGTTGAGGGTGTTCGTTGAAGCGGGCGCATAGTACTTGTTGTAAAGCTGGAGAATCTTGGCCGTTGTCTTGCTTATCAGGCCGGTGGGTATCTGGTTGTTGGCAAAGACGCAACCCGTCCCCGGCATATAAATTGAACCCTGATATACATTCACCTTGTCAACGCTCGAGTTGCACACACCGGCGTTACTCACGGGATACGCAGTGCCAACCACATTGCTGGTCGTCAGCATCGGGCTCATATCGGCATACGCCAACACGTTGCCGCTAGAGTCCAGGCCCATCATCGCATTGGTGGGAACGGTGCGCCCAAGCGGCCCCAGATTCCACATCGACTGCATGTAGCGTTCGAAGGATCCAAAATAGAACAACTTATCCTTGATCATCGCGCCGCCAAAGCCGCCGCCCCAGTCGGAAAGTGTTTCGTTCAATTTCAGATAGGCATTCTTGTTGCTTGGATCCTGAATGGCATCGAGTTTGTTCCATGAGCTCACAGCATCCAGGTTTGACGAATGCATAAAGCCAAACAGACTACCGTGATACTTATTGGCGCCGGACTTCAACTCATATTTGAAAACACCGCCGCCCGAGCGGCCCGCGTCGGCGCTGATGCCTGAGGTATCCGCCTCGAACTCCTGCACGGATTCCATCGGGGGCTGCGACTCGCTGATGTAACCGCCCAACTGCGAAACCGCCGAGGTGCCGTCGATCAGCACTTCCTTGGTCATCGCCATGCCGCCGTTAATGTGCGAGCTGTAGTCGTTGCCTTCCACTCCCGGCAAGTACGCAAACATAAAGCCGGAGAGATTGCGGCTGCCCTGCACGTTCAAGGGAAGCTCGCTCACCTCTTCGTTGTTCAGGTTGGAGGAGACTTGGGAATCCTCGGCTTGCAAGATCGGCGCCCCGCCGGTCACGACCACAGTTTCCGTTGCCTCGCCGACTTGCAGCGTGGCGTTGATCTCCGCTATCTGGCTGATCAGCAGCGTAATGCCGGTGCGGTTCAAGGTTTTGAATCCACTACGGGAAAAGCTCACACTGTAGTGGCCGATGGGTAGGTTTTGAACCCGGTAAAAGCCGGTGTTGTCCGTGGTTGCGGCCTGCACCTCGCCGGTGCTCGTGTTGGTCACAGTGACCTGCACGCCAAGTATTACTGCCGACGATGCGTCCTTGACCGTACCCACGATGCTGGCGCGGTCCGATTGCGCGAGGATGGGCACCGCCATGGTCAGCGCAATCAATACGAATAGGGCCAAAATTTTCTTTGGCGTCATGGGAACTCCTCCAAAAAGCCGCACTCAACGTGCTGCTGCTGTGCGCATCTACTTCCACTCGGCCCTCTTGTCGAGTTGATATGCGCGCCCAGTTGAATTTAACCGGTTTATAAACCGGTTTTATAACCGGTTTATAAACCTGGTTTTAATGTCGATGAAACTCTAGCGTTTTGTTTGTGCGAATGTCAAGTGATTTTTGCTACTATCGTTCTGTGCGTACATCCAAGCAGCGAGCCAGTGTTCCGAAACCACCTATCGGAACACCATCTAAGCCTATTAGTTTGCGCGAGTTGGCTGCCTACCTCGGGCTTTCGCGCTCCACCGTCTCCCTGGTGCTCAACAATTCGCCTGTGGCCCAGGGGCTCACGGCGGACACTCGCGCGCGTGTGCTGAAGGCCGCCAAGGAGTTTAATTACAAAGCCAATTATTTTGCGCGCATGCTCAACAACAAGCGGAGCCACATGGTGGGCATCCTCTCGCCCGATCTGGGTGAGGGCTACGACGCGGCGCTTCTTACCGGCATTGAACGCCTGCTGATTGAGCGCGACTACCTCTATTTTGTTTCCAGTCATCATTGGAACCGGGACCTGATCCGGCAGCGGCTGGAAGTCTTTGCCGAGCGCGGGGCGGAGGGCGTGATCATGATCAATACGCCAGCCGTCACTGCACCGAATCTTCCAATGGTTTCCATCGGCAGCCTGGAATACGATTTTCCCCTGACGCAAATTACGTTGGATAATGCCCATGGGATTCGGCTGGCGCTTGAACACCTGTATGCGCTGGGCCATCGGAGAATCGCATTTCTGAAGGGGCACACGCAATCGAGCGATGCCGTATCGCGCTGGGCCGCCTGCGTGGAAGCCGCTCAGGGGCTGCGCTTGGACATCTATAAAGAAAACGTGGTTCAACTGAAGCGCATTGACGATGGGCTGAACCCCATACGCGAGGGATATGCCGCCGGGAAGCAGTTGCTGAAGGCGTCGCAGAGATTCACGGCGCTGCTGGCATTCAACGATATGTCGGCCATCGGCGCCATCCACGCTTTTCGCGATGCAGGGAAACGGGTTCCAGAAGAAATTTCAGTGGTGGGGTTCGACGATGTTCCGGCGGCAACTATCGTGCAGCCGGCTCTGACAACAGTTCGCCAGCCGTTGATCCGGATGGGCATACTGGCCGCCACGAAGCTGTTGGCCAGCATTGAAGATGCCAATTTGCAGCCAAGCCGGATCTCGATTTTGCCGGAACTGGTGATACGGCAGTCGAGCGCGGCTTGTCCGCAAGGCTAAGAACATTTCTTCGCGTGGACTGTCGCCGACTACCCGAAACAGACAGGTGAATTCATGCTCGACGACCGGTAATCCCTGCACCGCAGGCGTGGGCTACAATCCCTTGACTGGCGCGCAACGGAGTGTACGCCCTCTGCATATCGATCTTTTGGCAACAATCAGGTAGGCTCGGTAGAGGGTCCGGACTGTTCAACTTCTCTTCCGGCATGAGCAAAACCTACCCAGCAAAGGAGCGCTTCAAGGTCAAAGCGGGAGCCACTTTTCCCAACGTGCTAAACCACACCAACCCGGGCGATCTCAATCTCGATATAGACCTCAGCAACCCGAGCATCGGCCTTGTCCTGAAATCGCCCGTGACAACATGGGGAACGCGCGAAGCAGCCGGGTCGGCTCGGGTCTCGTGCAGTGTCCATATGTAAGGGCCATCAGGGTTCAGGACCGAAGGGCCACTTGGCTCTTGCTGTCTGTTCGTATGAGAGAAGGTACCGTTTTCTGAGTCAGGGGGAAACAGGGGGATTCCTTCTTTTCCGGCTGTGCCTGTTGTCTTTGGATTACAGGAAGATGACTTCCAGGGGGTCTTCCGTCCTCTTTTGGCGGCCACCGCTTCCAAAATGGAAATCGCCCGTCAAGTGCGGAGTAAATGTATGGTCCGCCGCCATTCCGTATGCAAACAATGCAGGTGGCAGGTTGGTCTGCGCAAATGTATACGGCCTTGGTTGGAGAGTTTTCTTCTGGCCATGGTGGAATACACTGCGCCCTGTCCCTCACTAAGTAGGCGGTCTTGTGAAGACTTTCTACTCCACAGGTTTTAAGAGTGCCGGGTTTGACCGTTGAGCCACCCCATTATTCGCCTAATGAGCGTTTCCGTCCTCAATGCGTTTTTCAGCAAGATCATCAGAAAACCAGCTTCGGCTCAGCATTCTCCAGGCCGTTTGTGACGCAAACGGTTTTCCTGATATCGCTTCAAAAAATAGTCGATGGTCTCGACGCGTAGCCGAATTGAGTGGGCAGGACAATTCTCATCCATGTCTTTGAAGGAAAAGAAGGGCGTCCCGGAACACTCGACAATTTGCTCGATGGCGCTGTAGATGGGAGCGTCATGGCCGCACTTGAAACTGGAAAACTCGACCGCCGCCAGGTTGGGATGGCGGGCCGTGAACTTGGCGGCCCAAAGCTTGTGATTGGAACTGGCCGAAAAAGTAGTCTTCCACACGTCGGAGATATCCAATGCATGAGCGATTACTCCAGCGCGAATCTCCTCGCCGAAGAGTCGTTCCAGCAGGTCATCGTCCATAGGCAAGGTGCTCTGCGAAAAGATGGGGTAGCCCAGCATCTGGAACTGCGCCATGATGCCGTGGTTGATGCCGGGGTCATGATGATAGGGGCGTCCCAGCATCACGATTCCCAAGCGATTTTCGGCCTCCAACTGGTCGAGAACCTTGCGGGCCTCGCGACGGAGGCCGGATTCATAACGCTCCAGTTCGCGAAAACCAATCGCGACAGCACGATCATTTTCTTCTTGACTGAGACCCAGCACCGGCCCCCAGGCCTGACCCATCTGGCGCGCGAAGAGTTTGCGATGCGACAGGTTGACCAACGGATGGACGTACTGAATGCCGCGCCCGGCAATGAGATTGGTCTCTTTGGTGAAGGCCGCCTCAACTGTTTCCGGCGTCACCGAGGCTGTGGGGCAGCCGTTGTTAGCCCTCGTATTGACCAGTGGCGTGGCCAGTACATCAAACATGGGAAAAAAGATCACGTGCAGCGGGTTGCGGCCATGCTGCTTGAAAAGCAGGTTATGAAAGTGGGCGATGGCGATTTTTGAAGGAAAGCAAGGATCGATCGATCCGCGGCTGGAACCGGCACGGTACATCTCGCTGTTCGTGACGTCCGAATAAACAATGTTTTCCGCGCGCACACCGAGGCTTTCCAAATAGGCGCTGAATAGCGGCGCGTAGGCATACATATTCAGAACACGGGGAATGCCGATGCGCATCAGCGAACGGCGGCGCGCGAGCGCAACCCGGCGGCGCTCCGCGGCAGTCCAGGAACGCGCGGGAAGCGGAGCGGCAACGCTCTCCGGATGGCGCGAGAGCCACACTTCACTGGCGGCTCTTTCCACCATGTTCGGATAGGCGGCCCTGGTGGCTTTCTCATGGGCCTGGATGCCGCGCATGGTTTGCGGATCGTCAACCGCGCCCTTTTCGCAGCCGGCAAGAATGATGCGCCGGCTTCCGGCTTTCAGCGCCGTCTTTTCGGAATCGGCTTCGCGGCCTGCGGCGTCAGCGATCTCGACGTCGAGAAAGGTGCGCAGGCAGGCATTCTTGCAAAAGCGGCAGCGGGTTTCTTCATTGCATATGGTGGTGTAGCGAATGCGGCTGACGGCATCCATGCCAATGAAGGTGGTGGCGCGTCCTTTGCGCCACAGGCGCAGGGCTTCGAGACCCACGCCGAGGGCTCCGGCTTCGCCGCAATGCGGGTGAACCACAATCTCCGGCTCGATGCCGGTCGAGCGAAAACCGGCGCGCAGAAAGTCGACTTCCGCCTTGACCGCGGCCAGGTTGTTCTGCGTGCCTCCCTGCAGGACAAAACGCGAGCCCAGCGCGGTGAGGTTAGGAGCCTTGGCCACATACAGAAAAACGTTCCGCGGAAGTACCGTGGCCAACCCGGCCAGGATCTCTCCGGCCCGCCAGCCCTGACGCTGGAAGTTAACGATGTCCGATTGCAGGAAGACCGCGCAGCCATAACCAAACGTCGGCATCGCCTGGGCGGCAAAGGCAGCCTCCGCGTAGCGCTCGACCGGAATGCCGAAGCCCTCCGCGGTGGATTGCAGAAAATAACCATTGCCTGCCGAACATTGCGCATTGAGCCTGAAATCCCGGACGCGACCGTGGCGCAACAGAATAAGTTTAATGTCCTGTCCGCCGACATCGACGACCACATGCGGATCGGCAACATAGCGCAAGGCTGATTCGGTGTGCGCCACGGTTTCGACCAGGGCCACGTCAGCGCTCAGCACCTGTTGCAGAATATCCTTGGCATAACCCGTTGTTCCCACGCCGAGCGTCTTCAGGCTTGCGCCGGAGTCCTCTTCCACCTGGCGACGCAGATCGCCCAGCACCTCGATGGCATCCGTGATCGGGTTGCCCTCGGAAAGCCGATAGGCCTTGGCCAGCACCTCGCCGCTGGGCGACAGGAGCACAGCCTTGGTGGACGTGGAACCGCCGTCGAGGCCAATAATAGCCTCGACCTGTTCCCCACGCTGAAACGTTGCGGGAATGAATCGTGCGGGCTGGTAGCGTGCTTGGAACGCCTGCAACTCCTCGGGTGAAGCGCACAATCCAGGCTTGGAGGCAAACCTCCGCTCCTGATGGCCGGCAACGGAAAAACGCTCCAGCGCCGCGCATCCCAGGTAGCGACCCTTCTCCTCCGTTTCTCCTATTCCGAACTCAACCGCGCCCAGTGCCGCGAAATACAGCGCATCTGGAGGAACCTGAATCAGATCTTCCGCTGCCTGACCGGGGGGCAGCTCGATACCGCGCTCCTTCCAGAGCAGGGGAATGTTGTGTTGCCAAGCCTCACGCATTCCGCGCAGAAAGGCATTGGGCCCGCCCAGCAGCAACACATCCGGCAGAAGCGTAGAACCGCGTGTCAGCACGGTGAGATTCTGTAGCACAATGGCATCAAAGAGCGAGGCCATCAATTCAGCGGGCGGAACTCCCTGCTTCTGCAAGCCATTGATGTCGGTCTCGGCAAAGACACCGCACTTTCCCGCGACGGGATGGATGCGCACGCCACGATAGGCAAGATGCGGCAACTCATCGGCGGAAATCTTCAGCTTGGCCTGTATCTTGTCAATGACCGCGCCGGTGCCGCCCGCGCATTTGTCGTTCATGGAAGCGATCTTCCGGCGTCGTCCGCTGCCGCTCTCTGTCTTGAAGAGAATGACCTTGGCATCCTGGCCGCCTAGTTCAATGACCGACTGCGCTTCGGGATACATTTTCTCGACTGCAAGCGCGACGGCATTAACCTCCTGCACAAAACGGGCGCCAATCGGCACGGCGAGCTCATGACCTCCGGAGCCGGTGATGAAGATGCGGCAGTTGCCGGGCGCAATGCCGATTTCGCTTTCCATGCGCAGCAGGAATTCGCGCAGCATCTCGGCCTGGCGTGTGTCATGGCGGCGATAGTCGCGCCAGAGGATGCGCCCACCGCCGGCCGCGACCACCACCGCCTTGACCGTCGTGGAACCCACGTCCACACCTACGAGGAAATGAATCTCGCGGGATGGTTGGTCGTGGGTCTGGGTCTTATCGGGCATCGTCTCTCAATGCTTTCCCGGCATCCGTGCCAGTGCGGCGTGGCCATCGATCAGATCGCCAACATGCAAAACGAAGTTGGCAGCCCTGCCAGCGATCCCCCGGCGGCGCGGAATTGGATAAAACGGGCTGCGCAGTGGCCGATGTCTGGCGACGTAATCCCTGATTTCGGCGAGCGATTTGCCAGTGGAAGCAAGCGCGGCATCGAACTCCGCGCGAGCCTTGACGCGGGCTTCGCCAAGGGCCATCTGTACGCGGCTATAGGCGCTGATCTCTCCCTCGCCCGCAGTTTCAACAGGCAGGAAAATCATCTCCGGAAAGTGATTGATCACAGCCGACTGCACACCGTCGGATTGCGAGGAAGGCATACAGCCGAAGGGCTTGAGCGCCAGCACCATGTGACACAGCCCCTGTGTGGTGTAGTAAACGTTCTTTCCTACCTCGAGATGGCCCTCTCCGCCGCGCGCCTGGGTGTCGTAGAAGGGATGCGCCAGCCGGGCCAACTCGCGCTGCGGAAGCAGGCGCGGCGTAATGCCTCCCATGTGGCGGCCGGTGCGCGCATACAGATAACTCCAGAGAACTTCGCTCAAGCGCAACAACGACCGCTTGCGGCCATACTTCCACGCATTGGCCATCTGCTTGCCCGGCTGCCACCAGCGTGCTTCGGGATAGGGATCTTCGAGGCCTTTCTTCGCTTCCATGCCAATACGAGCCTGATACAGCAAGTAGCTGATCCAGCCGCCAATCGAATCAACATGCACCTGCGCGCCTTCGCCTTCGAGGAAGCTGAACATATTGAAGTTGCCATCGCCCTCGGTGAGCTGCGCCCAGAACTCGCCGACGATCTTCACGACCGGCTTGACACGGGTGTGATCGACCTCGACCTCATCCAGGCGCCGGCGCGCGTCATGCATTTGGCCGACAAACTCCGCGCTGTAGAGATGATCCAGAATCTTGCCCGTGGCGTTGAGAAATCCCGTGAGCCTGGGCGTGCGCCGCAACGGCGCTGCGAGCCATCGCGGTGCGCGTTCGAGAATCTCGAATCGACGGCGGGTCTCAAGGAAATGACTCAACTGATCGACTACATCCGCAATCGCCCGATCCGTACTGCCCGGCACGACCTCAAAGGGGCGGATGCGATAACTGAGGTCGTTGATGACATCGCCCAGGTTGAGCATGTTGAGCGCGCCCAGGTTGAAGTCCAGCGTAAACTTCAGGCCGGGATTGTCGGCTGCGGCCTTAATGGCCTGCTCGGCCTGGTACAGGATGATGCGGAATCGCTCATAGCCCGCATTATTGAGCGCCAGCCGATACTCCGACTCATACATGCCGAAGCGGCAGGGGCCGCAGGAGCCGGCGCTGAAAAAGACATACTTTTCAATGATCTCCGGACGCGAATAACCCTTGTCTTCCAGAGAACGCAGAAACTTGATGAGGTTGCCGACCGTAAAATAAGTTGGATTGCACTGGCCGTTATTGCCGTACTCCCTGCCAAAGGTGAAGGCCGCCAGATCAGGAGTTGGTAACCTCTGGCAGCGATAACCGCTGGCGCGCAGAATGGCCTCGATGAGGCGCTCATGCTTCCAGGTGAAGCCGCCGAAGAGGATCGTCACCTTGTCCCGCTCCTCGGCAGTGAAGGGCCGCTCCAGGGGACGGTGATAATGCCCGGTCTTGCGGTGCACGGCGGAGACTTCGACCGGTCGCTTCTGCTGTGCGGGGACGCACCGCACCAACTCTTCCTGCAAAGGAGGAGCAGCGTTCGCGAAGTTGAGATCGAGTTCCATGGATGAAGAACCCCACTACGGCAAGGCGCATCTGCGTCTGCTCTCCGCGCGGATGCACCTTTCTAGTCCTTTTTAGTTTAAAGCACCGCTGGATACTCGGTTAAAATGTTGGGGCCAGGGCAATCGCTTTCACGCAATGAGCCCCACCTTCATGCATGAATAATGTAGGTTAAGGGCCGAATCAATATAAGCTTGTTCGTGCCCGCACACCTCCCTCCGGGAGGAACGGAATAAACTCAAGAACGCTGGGCAATAGGCGAAATTCATGAAAAAGCCCAAAAGATAATTTTCCGGTGCGGGGAAAGAAAGACCATGTCAACAGCGGACTGCTGGATCATCGAAAACTACGCCTACCGCCGCTGCCCGTCTCCCGCGCGAGAGTTCAGTTTCGCGGTCTCGCCGCACAATCACTCCGACCACTCGATTGAGAATATGTCTTTTCTTAACGAAGTGGTCAAGCTGCGCTTCATGCGGCCTTTTCGCGGCCTGCTGCAAGACGCCTTCGGGCTGGCGGGCATTGCGGATCTGGACTATGCCGACATTTATTACCGCTCCCCATTGACGGCCGAGGATGTGCTCCTGGCCGAGTCCGCCAGCGCAGAGACCCTCGGCTTCGCGGGGGTCCATCTGGGAATTACCGACCACGATGAAGTGGCGGGAAGCCTCGAACTCGGGCGCGCGCATCCGGAAGCGGCGCATCGCAATCCCCTTGGCGAGGAGATTTCCATCCACTTTGATGATTACCTCTTCCACCTGGGTGTTACGGGAATGCCCGCTGCGGGAGTTGAGCAGTTCCACCGTGAATTGCAGGCGGCGGCCAGGGAGTGCCGCCTGAACGACCTGTTTGAGATGTTGCACTCGAGCGGCGCACTGGTGATCTTCAATCATCCCCTGGTTCCCTGGGGTAAGGATCCCGGACGCAAGATTCCCGCCGAGGCGTTGCTCAGCCGCTACGGATGGGCGATTCATGCTCTGGAGTACAACGGAATGCGCGGCAAGAAAGAGAATGACAGTGTTTTGCAGTTGGCCCGGCAAGTGGGCAAGCCGGTGGTCGGCGGCGGCGACAGCCATCTGCTGCTGGCCAGTTCAGTCCTCTCGCTGACGCAAGCCGCAAGCTTTCAAGAGTTTGCCGAAGAGGTCAAAGAGGGCCGCGCCGTATCGCTGATTCTGCCCACATTCTTTGCGCCCTTGGGCTGGAAGATCTTTTTGCGTGTACTTTATTTCATCGCCCATTACCGGCGCATCGGCCACTTCCGCGGCCAGCCGGTCGGCGAACTGCTGCGCGGCAGAATCGTGCTTCTGGACCCGGTCGGATTTGTCTCGCGCGGTTTTCTGAGCGCAACCTCGGCACTGGGATTGATGCGTTAAAGTCCTTAAGCGCTGATCAATTTTTGGGGAACATTCTGTGCGCCACGCAGAAACTCCGCAATCCGTTCGCGCGCATCCATTGTGCCGCGCAGGCTGAAGCAAAGATCCGCACGCAGTTCCGCAAGAGCTCTTTGTTCAACACCGGAAACGGGAAATCGCTCCGCGTATCCGCAGAGCAGTTCCGCGCAGGTTTGCGACGCACGCGCCGCGGCGCGGGCCGCCGCGAGGATACTCAGATCGCGGAAGATGGCCGCATATTCCTTACCCTGCGAGCGATGATCCGTCTCCATTTCCAGAACATCCAAAGCCAGCGAACGCGCCGCCAGCAGTCCACAAAGCGCATCCGCCATGGCAAAGGTAACGCCCTGGCGCGCGTCGCAGAACAGCTTGGCGCCGCGCGCGTCTGTATGTTGCCGCAATCGCTCCAGAGTCCAGCGCCAGAGCCGCATTCCGGCCGCCAGACTGCGCATTCCCTCTTTTGGCAGGCGCTTCGCAAGCCCGTCGATTGCCGTCGTCCACTCTTGAAACTCGGCCAAAAAGCGCGCTTCGGTCATGGCAGCTGAAACCAGGCGTCGTTGCAACGCCGAGGGCCCCATATACATATCCTCGATCTGCGCATCAATTAGGCGGGTTTGCAGCGCGATGGTGGCCGGCGCATCGGACTCGCTCCACGCGGCCACTCGCCGCAGCGACTCGGAAACGTGGCTGCTGCTGAACAGCTTTGCCGCCGGAGAGAAAAGCGCGGCCAGCCTTGCAGTGGCAGTACGATCCCTTGCCCTGTCCAGTTCGTCGTTGAGTCGCGCCGCGCAAAAGCCCAGCGAGGCCGCGGCCTCACCTGTCGCCCACAGATCGGCTAGGTCGAGCCGGAACTCCGCGCCGCCGCTTTTCTGTCCGGGTGGATTAAACCAGTCTTGAACGGTGGAGAGTGCCTTGGCCGCGGTCATCAGGCCGAGCAGGGCGCGCATCCGGCGCAGGGACGGCTCCAGCAAGGTGCGATGAGTAAAGCGCGGAACCAGCGCTTCATGCTCCATCAGATAGCCTCCAACGATGCGCGAGGCCGGCACCTTGAGGCGAAAGACTGGATTGGTGGTCGAAGCAAAGCGGTGTCCCAGCTTGCGCACCGGCGCGCCGCGCTCGAAGTCGCCTGCGTCCCCCGGCTCGAGAATCACCAGACCGCTTCCGCACACGCCATCGCGGCCCTCGACGGCAACCACCACAAACTCCGCAAAGTCCATGTGGCTGGTGAAGCGTCCGCGCTTGTGAATTTCCAGCAGAGGTTCGCCGTCCGCGTTCGCACCGGCCAACGTCATGCGGCCAGCAAGAGAAATCGCATCCGCGCCCGCGCCGGGAAGCGGTTCGGTCAGGCAAAGAGCGCCGTGGCGCAGATTGAAGTGATTCAGATCAAGGCGGCCCAGATAGCGATTGCGCTGCGCTTCGGTTCCAAAGTCGCGGATGGGCATCTGCGCAAGGCTTCCCGAAAGGCTACAGGTGGCCACGCCGGCGTCCACGCTGGCCAGTTCCCAAACCGCCAGCGCCAGCCGCAGAGTGAGTCCGTTGTGCGCGGAGGCCAGGATTCCGGTGATTCCCTGGGCATCCAATGCGCGGAGGACACGCGCTTTTTCGCCGGTCCATTCGCTGGTTGCGCAAGCCTGCGCGAGCAGTGGCGCCACCGTTCCACGTGCCGTCTGCCGGGCTTTGTTGCGCGCCTCCAGCAGTTCCGCGTGGCCGGCGATCCGCCAAAGTGCTTCGTGCGCCTCATCCCACCAGCGAAAATCCATCACGGGTCCTATTCAGAGTCCTTGGAAGTGCTGCACTCGGCCAGCGGTCGTGGTTGACAAGCAAAACGCATCACAATGAATTCACTCTATTTTCATGCTTGAGAAAAAACGAAGCGATCTGAAAGGCTTTATGCCATCTTAGAGTGCGGTCCGTTGGGCCGTAAAGCGCTTTCCAATGAAATGAATGTCATGCTCTTTTGCCGGCAAACCGTTCCATAATGAACGCCTTGCGAACCGGAGCCGATGCTAAAATGTAATCCCTGTTGCAGAGGTTCATTTGTGGTTCCGGAAGGATTGACATGGCGCGGTCAGCGCTTTTTATCCTGTTATTTTGTGTCACCAACGCCT
>Ga0224531_1000112_pt1 | contig 51302 bp, 36 predicted proteins | sample CBST100metaG_FD_179876 | JGI IMG/M metagenome (GOLD analysis project Ga0224531, IMG submission 179876) | Peat soil microbial communities from Stordalen Mire, Sweden - C.B.S.T100 | ecosystem: Environmental > Terrestrial > Soil > Wetlands > Peat | place: Sweden: Norrbotten County, Stordalen Mire...
ACCGCAAAAGCATCTTCTTCGACGCGCCGTACAGCCTGGGAGTGGCTCCCGGCAACCCGGAGATTTGTTACGCCAGCGACCTCTTCCGAAGCTATCGGACGCTCGATGGAGGAAAGAGCTGGGCACAGGTCAACTCCGTGCGTACGGCGGATCAGCACTGGACAACCCGCGGACTCGACGTGACGACAAACTACGGCGTGCAATTTGACCCGTTCGATTCGAAGCATATTTTCATTGACTACACCGACATTGGCGCCTTTGACAGCCAGGATGGCGGCCAGTCGTGGGATACATCGACCAACGGGGTTCCGGATGCGTGGCGAAACACAACCTACTGGCTGGCCTTCGACCCCGAAGTGAAGGGGCTGATCTGGGGCGCATTCAGCGGAATCCACGACCTGCCTCGGCCGAAGATGTGGGCGCATGGAGAGTTTCTGGATACGGCCAGCGGCGGAATCGGCGTTTCAACCGATGGCGGACGAAGCTGGACCCCATCCAACAACGGCTTGGGAGCAACAGCCTTCACGCACGTGCTGCTCGATCCGACTAGCCCGGTTGGGCAGCGCACCTTGTACTCTTGCGGATTCGGCCTGGGCGTCTACAAATCGACGGACAACGGAAAGACATGGCAAAAAAAGAATGATGGCATCACAGAAGCAAGCCACTTTGCCTGGCGAATCATACGTGGCAACGACGGCGCGCTTTATCTGATCGTGGCTCGCGCCAACGACGGACGCTATGGCTTGAGCTGGGGAAGCGGCGCTCTGTATAAATCTGTCGATGGGGCCGAGCACTGGACGAAGATGGCGCTGCCGAAGGGCGTCAACGGGCCAACCGGGCTGGCGCTGGACCCCAGGGACAATCGGCGTATGTACCTGGCCGCATGGGGACAGGAGAGAGCCGACGTGGACACGGGAGGCGGGGTGTTTCTTTCCACAGATGGCGGCCAGAACTGGCAGCCTGTCTTCAACCAATCGCAGCACGTCTATGATGTGACGATCGATCCAAAAACGCCGGATACGCTCTACATCTGCGGTTTCGATGCGGCGGCATACCGCTCGACTGACGCCGGGCTTCACTGGACGCGCATCAAAGGCTACAACTTCAAATGGGGCCATCGCGTGATTGTGGACCCCAACGACGCATCCATGATTTACATCACGACGTTCGGCGGAAGCGTATGGCATGGGCCGGCTGCAGGGGATCCGAGCGCACCGGAGGATATTGTGAACCCTGTGCCCGTTGCACAGTGATGTGTCTCGGCCTTCGTTTTCGCCCCAGGTCTCTGACCGGATGGTTTTGTACCATTGAGTCCGTAGTTTCCCAGGTCTCAAAAGCGAGACCTGGAGCACCTGTGCATTGGTACAACTTCAAGCGGGTTGCTTGACTCTTTTGGCGAGGAAGGTCTCCATGAACTTGGTGTCGAAGTCGCCGGCGCGGAAACCGGGGTCGGCAAAGATCTCCTGATGCAGCGAAATCGATGTGTCGATGCCCTGGACGATGAATTGACTGAGCGCGCGCTCCATCTTGGCGATAGCCTCTGCGCGGTCGCGGCCATGAACGATCAACTTGGCAATCAGCGAGTCGTAGTAAGGCGGGACCACGCCCTCAGCGTATTGCGCCGTGTCAACGCGCACGCCGTTGCCGCCGGGAACGTTGAAGGCCGTAATCTTGCCCGGTGAGGGAGTGAACCTCACAGGGTGTTCGGCGTTGATGCGGCACTCGATAGCGTGGCCGCGCAGTTCGAGCTTGGCGGGCAGAATCTTGTCCAGCCGCTCTCCGGAAGCGATGAGCAACTGCGCTCTCACGATGTCAACGCCAGTGATGGCTTCGGTAATAGGGTGCTCCACCTGGACGCGGGTGTTCATCTCAATGAAGTGGAGTTGCCCGTCCTCATCCATGAGGAACTCGACCGTGCCGGCGTTCTGGTAGCCGATGTCGCTCAGGCAACGGCAAACAGTGCGCCCCAGTTCCTCGCGCATTTTGGGCGTCACACGCAGGCTGGGCGCCTCTTCAATCAGCTTTTGATGACGGCGCTGGATGGAGCACTCGCGCTCGAAGAGCGAGGCCACGTTCCCGTACTCGTCGGCCAGCACCTGAAACTCGATGTGGTGCGGGTTCTCGACGAACTTCTCCATGTACAGCTCGCCATTGCCGAAGGCATTGGCCGCTTCGCTGTATGCCGCGTGGAAGAGATTGGGCAGTTCCTCCGGCGAGCGCACGATTCTCATGCCGCGCCCACCGCCGCCGGCCTTGGCCTTGAGGATAACCGGGTAGCCCACCTTCTTTGCCCAGCCCAGAGCCTCCTCTGGCGTGGCAACCACGCCATCGGAACCGGGCAGGATGGGCACTTTGGCCCGCTTCATGGCTTGGCGCGCCTTATCCTTCTCGCCCATGAGCCGGGTGACCTCGGGCGGCGGACCAATGAACTTGATGTTCGAAGCCCGGCAGACTTCGGCGAAGTTGGCGTTCTCGCTGAGCAGGCCATAGCCGGGATGAATCGCATCCACGTCGGCGATTTCAGCGGCGGAGATGACGGCGGGGACGTTGAGATAGCTCTCCGCTAACCGCGGCGGACCAATGCAGATGGCCTCGTCGGCAAAACGCACGTGCAGCGCGTTGCGGTCAGCCTCGCTGTATACAGCGACCGTGCGGATGCCGAGTTCCCGGCAGGCGCTGATAATGCGCAGCGCAATTTCACCGCGATTGGCAATGAGTACTTTACGAAACATGCACGACCCTTTGAGCGGAGTTAGTTGTTAGCTGTTAGCGGAGTTAGCGATGTTAGCGGAGTTAGCATTACCAAGTCTCAAAATCGAGACCTGGGGCACCCAACATTGGTAGAACTTCAAGCGGGGGAGAACTGGCGGAGTTAGTTTGGCTAACGCCGCTAACTCCGCTCGCCCGACTAACCGAGCCGGATGGAAAAGAGGGGCTGGCCGAACTCGATGGGCTGGCCGTTGGCAACCAGGCACTTGACGATCTCGCCGGCGGCGTCGGACTCGATCTCATTCATCAGCTTCATGGCCTCAACGAGGCCAATCACCTGCCCTTTTGTTACGTGATCGCCGGGAGAAACAAACTGCGCGGAGCCAGGCGAAGGCGAGCCGTAAAAAGTGCCGACAAGAGGCGACTTGACCAGATGCAGGCCAGCGTCGGGGGCAGAGGCAACAGGCGCTGACTCCGCCGGGGATGCGGGCGGGGTTGCAGCAACCGCGGCCTGCGAAGCCGCCGGCGGCGCGGAGCCGATCAGGCGCGCCAGATCGCCCAATCCTGACGATGAAGCCTCGGGCTGGTTGAATTTGAGACGGAGTTTCAGGTCGCCCCGGTCCAGATCGAACTCGGCAACCTGATATGCCTTCAGGAACTCAATCAGTTGTTTCAGATCCTCAATATCCTGTGGTTTCATTCGCTCCTTAGCTCTCCCGCGACGCGGGCGGGACGGGTTGAATTAGAGTTCGATGAGGGCCTTGGGCGATGGAGTGAGCACCTGGCCTCCGGTTCTGGTTACAGCCACCATGTCTTCGATGCGAATGCCGAACTCACCGGGCAGATAAATTCCCGGCTCGATGGTGATGACCATGCCAGCAAGCAGCCGGGTTGTCTCTCCGGCGCCGACGCGCGGCGGCTCGTGAATCTCCAGGCCGACGCCATGACCAGTGGAGTGGGAAAATGCCTCCGCCAATCCGGCCCGGCGCAGTATGCCGCGAGCTGCCTCGTCAACTTCTCCGCAGCTTACACCTGCCGTGACCGCGGCCACCCCGGCTTCCTGAGCCTCCAACACCGCTTCATAAGCGGAGCGCTCGTTGGCCTTGGGCTTGCCGAGGTGCACGGTACGGGTCATATCCGAGCAATAACCATTGAGAATCACGCCGAAATCCATGGTCACAAATCCGTTGCGGGGCAGCTTGGCAGCTGTCGCGCGCCCGTGCGGCATGGCCGAGCGAACACCCGAAGCAACGATGGTCTCAAAGGACATTCCCTCGGCTCCCAGCAGACGAGCCTGATGCTCCAGCTCCGCGGCAACCTCGAACTCCGCCAGACCGGGCTGGATGAAGCCAAGAATGTGCTCGAAGAGCTTGCAGCCCACCAGCGCCGCCTCGCAAATCAGCGCCAGTTCGTCTTCATCTTTTACACGGCGCAGAGGTTCAACCAGCGGAGTGGCCAGCGCGGAAAGAAAGCTGCGGCGAAGACGCGCGGGCAGAGCCGCTCGCCAGCGGACCAGATCGGCCACCGAGGTTTGCGCGGGGTCGAAGCCGGCAAACTCGACGCCGGGTTGGGCGGCAAGCCACTGAACAGCGGCAACAGCCGGAGAACTGGAGACGATCTCGACCTCGGCGACAGAGACTTCTTCAGCCGCCTGCGTTCTGTAGCGGCCATCCGTAAAGAGGCGCGCAGAGCGGCGCGTGACGGCCAGCGCGGCGCTGGAGCCGGTGAAGCCGGAGAGGTAGCGGAGATCGGGCAGATGCGTGACCAGCAGGCCGTGAAGCCCGGCTTTGGTCAGACGGCGGCGAAGTTGGCCGATACGGCGAAAGTGGTCCACGTGTTCAGAATAACAGGGGGTAGGGATTAGGGAATAGGGGTTAGGGATCAGGGCGGCACCTTGTTGAGGTCTGCACTGAAGGCCGGGATTAGTCAATTCGAATCCGGTTACCAACTTGACACGCTGGGACTCAAGATCAAGTTCGATAACGCACCTGAAGATAGAGACAGCCTATCGCTTTTTCCTAACCCCTAATCCCTAATCCCTGTTCCCTGCTTTTCACATTGCCGGACGGACGGGCTTTTTCTGCTGCGGGTTGAGTTCGGCGTCTGCGGCGTGGAGGTCGGACTGGCGGTCCATCCACTCGTCCATGCGGCTGCGCTTGAAGCGCCAGCGGTTACCCAGCTTGAAGGCTGGGACGAAGCCCTCCGAGGCGTATTTATAGAGCGTGTCAGGGGAGATGCCAAGATATTCCGAGGCCTGGCGAATATCCATGACTTCGCGCACCTCGGGGACCAGCAAGTTGGAGTGGACGGCTGAGTTGCGCATAGTTTTCCCTTGAATGGACAGACACACCAGGCAAGATTCCGGTCTGGTTGCCGATACTCTTGTATATACCCCTGTTTCATATGGGATTTCAAGGGATTTCAGGTAGTTACAGGAAATTCATCTGCTTTCGGGAGTCCGATTCCGGGAGATCGATGGCTCGGCCGCTGAGAGCTGACACAATGAGTTGTGCCTCAGCTTCGGCCACCCCAAGAGCTTGGGGCGTTATGCCGGATGGTGCGCTCCGAAACTGCTTGGGGACGGGGGCGGTGGATATGCCTAATTCTGGTTGTCGCGGCGATGCAGGGTGGGTTTGTCGTCGTCGCTGGCGGGGACGGGCTTGTGCAGTGACGGCTTGTCGCTGCTCTTCGAGTCGGTGAGGCGGCGCTTGTTCTCGATGCGCGCCAGCCGCGCCTTGACGTCGTCAAACTCCGACGTGGTCACCATGTACTGGTCGCGCGCGGGCAGGATGCGGGCAATCTCCTCCTGGGTGCGCAGAATGCGGTCGGGGGTCTGCGGATGGTCGGCAAAGATTTTGGCGACAGCGCCGGGCTTGCGCTTTTCAAGCACGCGAATTTTCTCAAAAAAACTGATGAAGGCTTGCGGATCATAGCCGGCGCGGTACATATATTGCACGCCCAGGTAGTCGGCCTGCGCTTCAAACTCGCGGGAAAACTCGACGAACGCGACCGGCACGCTGATGGCGGCGCCTTCATAGATACCGAGGCCCGTCCAGCCGCCGATGAAGATCAGCGGCATGGCGGTCAGCTGGGCGTAGCCCATGCGCGTCTGCTCGCGGACCGCGTGATGAGCGCAGACGTGGGCGATCTCATGAGCCATGACCCCAGCCAACTCCGCCTCTTCGCCGGCATTCAGAATCAAGCCGGAGTTGACGAAAAAGAAGCCGCCGGGCAGCGCAAAGGCGTTGATCTCATCCGAATCGATCACCTTGATGGTGAATGGCACCTTGCAGTCGGAATTTCTGACGATATTCTGTCCGATGCGGTTCACATATTCCGTGACCACCGGATCGGTGATGAACCGGGTGCTCTTCTCGATCTGCGTGGCGTAGATCTTGCCCATCTTGATCTCGGTATTGGACGAGTACCAGTTCCACACCCCGCGACCGCCGATCTTGCGATTGCCCGCAGCGTTGACGTCGTCAATGGAGCCCGGCTTGACGCTGATCTTCTGGCTGCCCGGCTCGATCACCTTTTCCGGATTGACGGCGGCGGCAGGAGTATCGCCCCCTACGGGGGCTGTTCCCGGCGCAGGCTGGGCTGTGGGGGTGTTCGGCGGAGTGCTCGACGGGGACGTGCCGGATGGAGCGGATTGCGCCCAGGACAGCACAGCCAGGGCAAACGCCAGCACCGCAGTTCCGGAAGCTGTTCGCACAGTCTTCATGACCTCACCTTCGGCACAAATCCATTCTCGCAGCTTGGAGTCCGGCAGGTGGACCGCTCCGCGCGAATATTTTGACGCCTAACTTTGGCGGTGTAGCAACCGTTCAGAAGAGGATTCAACCCTAATTGCCGATTCCCTCCCAAGCCATCGTGCTGAAAAATCAGAAAATCTCCTCGAACATTTCCGACGCCGTATTTGAGGAGTGCTTCGAGGAAGAATCCGCCGGATTTGAGCAAAATTGAACAATCAATCGTTTCGAGCCTATGCAACGATAAACAGTTGATTACAGTCCGCGACGGATGTGAGACGAGAGTGTCCATTGGAGGGTACGAGCTTTCCCAGGCTTCACCTCCGATGCTTTGCGTTGACGCGTTCATAGCGCTCAAGGAGGGTATTCATGCAGTTACATAAGCTTTGCTTCTTCATCCTGCCTCTTCTAACACTCCCAGCCTATGCCGATTCTATAAGTTTAGGAACCGCAAGTAATTTTGCGGTTCTGGGCTCAACCGTAACCAATACCGGCCCTACAACTATTAATGGAAATTTGGGAGTTTATCCAGGGACTTCGTTCACTACCACTGGTGGCTTCACGATCAGTGGGACAGAGTATCTGGGGGGCACGGTCGCAGGGCAGGCGCTGAGCGATGCATCCGCTGCATATACTGCAGCCTTAGGCTTGACACCCACTTCCAACTTATCGGGTCAAGACCTTGGCGGACAGACATTAACTTCAGGCATCTATCAATTTAACTCGTCATCCCAATTAACGGGAACACTTACTCTGAACGCCGAGGGCAAGAGCAATGCTGTCTTTGTATTCCAGATAGGAACCACACTGATCACGGCAAGCAATTCGAGTGTGATCATCGAGAACCCCGGTTCAAATGATGAAGTGATTTGGGTTGTCGGCTCCTCGGCAACCATCGGTACGGGCACCGCATTTGAAGGGAATATCCTCGCACACACAAGCATCACGCTGGATAGCGACGCAACCGATGCCGGCGGCAGCGCATTGGCGCTAGGCGGCGCAGTGACAATGGATAACAACACCATCTCCACCGGCAACAACGGTCTCGCCGCCCCATCCGCCGTTCCGGAGCCTGGAAGCATGGCCCTGCTCAGCTCCGGGCTGATCGCCTTAGCTGGATTTGTGCGGCGCCGGCAGCACAGCTAGGCCTTTCTTCTTGTTGAACTGAAGATCCCTGAATCAGGGATTGTCTGCTTTCACGAAAGCCCCACCCTTGCGGATGGGGCTTTCGTGTTCTTGGCCGACCATTGGGAGGCTTTCGCCTGGACGGCCAGTTCTCAGTCGTAGTATTCGAGGCCGAGATGGGTGATGAGGTTCACGCCCATGATGTGGCGCAGGGTGTTCTTGAGCTTCATCGACTGGATGAAGAGGTCGTGCTCCGGGTAGAGGCCGGGAGCGCTCTGCGGCGACTTCAAGTAGAAGCTGAGCCACTCCTGAATGCCGATGGAGCGCAGCTCCGGCGTGCGCTTGGCCAGGTCCATGAAGAGCACCAGGTCGAGCGCGACGGGCGCGGCCAGAATCGAATCGCGGCAGAGGAAGTTCACCTTGATCTGCATCGGGTAGCCAAGCCAGCCGAAGATGTCGATGTTGTCCCAAGCCTCTTTTTGATCGCCGCGAGGAGGATAGTAGTTGATGCGAATCTTGTGGTAGAGATCCTTGTAGAGATCGGGGTAAAGCTCCGGCTGGAAGATGTAATCGAGCGAGCCGAGCTTGGACTCTTCCTTGGTCTTGAAGGATTGCGGATCGTCCAGAACCTCGCCGTCGCGGTTACCCAGAATATTGGTGGAGAACCAGCCGGAGACGCCCAGCATACGCGCTTTGAAGGCCGGCGCCAGAACTGTCTTCATCATGGTCTGGCCGGTCTTGAAGTCCTTGCCGCAGATGGGGGCCGCGTTGCGCTTCGACAGCTCAACCATGGCCGGAAAATCCACCGTCAGGTTGGGCGCACCGTTGACAAAGGGCACACCCTCGGTCAGCGCCGCGTAGGCGTAAAGCTGTGAGGGGGCGATGTCAATGTCGTTGTTCTCCATCCCCTTCTCGAAGGCCTCGATGCTCTGGTGCACGGCCTTGGGCGTAATGAAGATTTCGGTCGAAGCGGCCCAGAGAACCACCACGCGGTCCACGGTCTTCTTGAAGGCCCGGATATCAGCTCTCAATTGCTCGGCCAAGTCGCGCTTGTTCTTGCCCTTTTTCACGTTGACGCCGCTGAGGCGCTTTACGTAGTACTGGTCGAAGACAGCCGGTATCGGCTTGATCGTCTCCAGGTAGGGCTTCAGTTGCGCCACCAGTTCCTTATTCAGCACCTCGGCGTGCGCGGCGGACTCGTAGACGTTGTCCGTGAAGATGTCCCAGCCGGTGAAGACGATGTCGTTGAGATCGGCCAGCGGCACAAAGTCCTTGATCTTCGGCGAGTTGTTGTCAGTGCGCTTGCCCAGACGAATCGTGCCCATCTGCGTCAACGAACCAATCGGCTTGGCCAGCCCGCGGCGCACGGCCTCGACTCCAGCGATCAGCGTAGTGGCAACGGCGCCCAAGCCGACTACCATCACTCCCAGTTTGCCCGTTGCGGGTGCAATATTCGATGCTCCGGCTGTCTTATGGCCGCCTTGCTCTTCAGTTCCCATCTTTTCTCCTAACCAGATTTTGACTGCTCGAAAAATCCGCGCTGTTCAATTCCTCTTCAGGCAACCGCAACAGCATACACATTGCCGAGCAGCGCCAGTCTTATGCGTTCCATGCGCTCGTCTACGCGGCCGCTGCCGTTCTAATGCGCTTTACGTGCGACCACACAAACCAGGCGATCCCTACCACCAGCACCAACAGAACGGTGTTATGAAAGCGGTGAAAAAGTTCATGAAAAGGCGAATGAGGATCGTTCCAGCTTTCGCCCAGTTTCATGCCCGCGTAGGCCAGCACGAAGCACCACGGCCAAGATCCCACAAATGTGTAAATGTGAAAGCGAAGCTTCGGCATCCTGGCAATTCCCGCCGGAAACGCAATGAACGTGCGCACCACCGGCAGCAACCGCGCCAGCATCACAGTGATGGCGCCGTACTTGAGGAAAAACTCCGTCATGCGGTCCAGATCGTGGTGGCTCATCAGCACCCACTTGCCGTAGCGCTCGACCAGCGGCCGCCCACCCCTGGCACCGATCCAATAAGCAATTGCCGAGCCCAGGTTGCAGCCGATTGCCCCCGCCGTGGCTACCCATGCCAGACCTGCCCAGACATTTCCCGCGCCGAATCGCCCGGAATAAACCAGGAAGCCGGCAAAGGGCATGATGATCTCAGAAGGCAAGGGAATACAGGCCGATTCAATGCCCATCAGCGCAACAAGTCCGGCGTAACCGCCCGCGCCGATGACATGGGTTATGAATTGAACCAGGTAGGCAAGAATCTTTTCGCTCATGAGCGTACTTAGTATATAAGCCCAGGGGCGCGATTGGCGGACCTGTGACGCGATAGAGACGGAAAAGGAAAATGCACACGTCTGCAATTTCATTTTGTTACGATGAAGGGGATGATCGCACACTAGATTTGAAATTGAGGAGGTTCCCTTGGCCGATTTTCCCCCCGTCCCGCTGACGATTGAAGGCTCTTTCCTACTCCACCAGTTCTTCCGCTTCGACTGGAAGGCGTGGCACAAGCTCTCCATTGCCGAGCACGAGCGCATCACTGCACAGACGGCTGCGGCGCTCAAGAGGCTGGAACGCAATGGCTCCGACGAGCCAATCCGCACTGCGCTCTTCTCGCAACTCGGACACAAGGGCGACCTGATGCTCGTCCACTTTCGCAATTCGCTTGAGGCGCTCAATCAGGTTGAACTCGATCTGGCGCAGACCGCGTTGTACGACTTCCTTGAACTGAAGCACTCGTATATTTCGGTGGTCGAACTAGGGCTTTACGAATCCACGCGCAAAACGTATGAAGCCGCCGGCGCGAAGGGCTTCGAAGAGCACACACCGGAGTGGAATGCGGAGATTGCCGCCACGCTTGAGCGCCAACTCATCGCCATGGCTCCGCGCCTCTATCCCGCCATCCCCGAGGCAAAGTACCTTTGCTTTTATCCCATGGACCGCAAGCGCGGCGAGGCGGTGAACTGGTACACCGTGCCGTTCGCGGATCGGCAACGCATGATGCACGAGCATGGCCTGATCGGCCGCCGCTACGGCGACGTGGTGAAACAGATCATCTCGGGGTCCATTGGCATGGACGATTGGGAGTGGGGCGTGGATCTCTTCGCCGATGATCCGGTGGTTTTCAAGAAGCTCATTTACGAGATGCGCTTCGACGAAGCCAGCGCCGTGTACGCGCTGTTCGGGCAGTTCTTTATCAGCGTGAGGCTGCCGGTGGAGAAACTTGGCGGCTGGCTCGAAGGAAAGCTGATTGAAGCCTGACCAATGCCCATCCAACAGACAAAACTCGCACGGGTCAAACAGCAGGCCGCCAAACCAACGGCAAAGGCGCAGGCGCTCAATCGCGCACTGGCGCCGGAGCGCGTCGCCGCGATTTTGAAAGGGCTCGATGAAGCCTATCCCGCAGCCGAGTGCGCGCTGACGCACCGCTCGCCGTGGGAACTGCTGGTGGCCACGATTCTTTCCGCGCAATGCACCGACGTGCGGGTCAACATGGTCACGCCGGAGTTATTCCGCCGCTTCCCTACCCCGCAGAAGATGGCCAAGGCAACACTGGAAGAGCTGGAAGAACTGATCCGCACCACGGGATTTTTTCACAACAAAGCCAAGTCGATTCTGGGCGCCGCGCGCAAGGTGGTTGCAGATTTTGGCGGACAAGTTCCGCAAACTCTCGCCGAACTCATCACCATTCCCGGCGCGGCCCGCAAGACCGCCAATGTCGTCCTGGGCGTCTGCTTTGGCAAGGCTGAAGGCGTGGTGGTCGACACGCACGTCTTTCGCATTACGCGCAGGCTGGGACTGGCGAAAGGCGATACGCCGCAAAAGGTTGAGCAGGAGTTGATGCGGATTCTGCCGCAAAACCGCTGGATTGATTTTTCTCACCAGATCATCCAGCACGGGCGGCAAGTTTGCGATGCGCGCAAACCCAAGTGCGACCGCTGCAATCTGGAACAGCTTTGTGTGTCGAAGGATAAGACTTGGCGGAGTTAGACGATTTAACCCTGCTTATCAATGCTTTTCAGTTGCTTCCCGTCTTCTGTTACCCAAGCAATAAGTCCATTTGCACTACCGCCATGAATAACGGAAGCGGCAGCAGATGGGCTCGAGAATTCAACATCACTTGTAAACAGCAGAAACCCATCTTTTACTATAAGTTTGCCGTCTGCAACGAGATCTTTTCGCTTCGCCAAAACATAAGGGTAGCTCTCTGCGGACGGACGTTCTTCCAATACAGCAGTTGACCCTTTGTACACAACAAAACCGCTTACAGTTCTCTGGCCATGAGCCAAAGCCCCTTTCATCTGACAAATTAGTAGGGCATTCTCACTTCTATGTGTAGAAAGTTGAGTAACGGGTGTCAAAATATCGCATCCAAGTACCGGAAGCAATTGACGAATACGCGCTAAAAAAACCTCCATATCTTCTCGATCGGATTCTGGAAGTTTTTGCGCCTCCCGCTTGGTTCTGATCGAGTTTAAACCTCTTTATCCGAGAGGCTTCTTCAAGAATTCTTGACTCGAGATACCTAATGTGGGCCTTAGTAAGATTTTCATCTTTACTCAAAAAAGCGATCACAGAAACCCAGAATTCCTTTGTCTTATGCTGTTTCAAACGATCACGCAGAATTTCCGCTTCTCCAATATAGGCAAACGGCTCATTTGTCTGAGGATCGCTACCAATCAATATATAAACTCCAGTTTTGCCAAGCTCTTCACGTCCCAAAAGTTCATCAATCTCGGTCCTCGGTGCGGCCAGCGCCTTACCTGTCCAATTTGAGATCTCTGCTGTACGTAGACTTTTCGCGTTCCCGTGTGTGAAGAAAGAGCCTGATTGTAGCCGAGTTATTCTGCATCACAGAAGAATAACATTTCCCTACTTGTGTACTTCCAAAATTTGCTGGACAGCAACAATCAGGCCGGGAATGTCGGAAGGGTCGGCTTCGGTGATGGGCGGCCAGTCCAAGTCGCGTAGCGTCTGGGTGGTGATGGGGCCGATGGAAACTGCCGGAACTGCTGCTAACGGCCACGCGATTCCAGCCTGACGGGCGGCTTCGGCCAGATGCGTTGCGCTGGAGCTGCTGGTAAAGGTCGCGGCGTCAATTCCTTCATTCAACGCCTGACGAAGCTGCTCGGGCGCGGCTTCCGGCAGGACGTTCTGGTAGGCGTCCACCACATCAACTTCAGCGCCAGCCGCGCGCAATGCGTCGGGAATCACGTCCCGCGCAACGGCGGCCCGCACAACGAGAATCCTCTGCCCCGCAGCCTGCGCGACCAAACCCTTCACCAAACTTTCAGCCACGTATGTTTCAGGAACAAAGGCAATTTTCAAGCCGGCCAACCACGCCGCGGATGCCGTCGCATCGCCAACCGCCGCCACCTGCGGTGGGGCCGAACTTTCCAACGAGATGCCCAGGAAACCCGCACGCTCGGCAAGCGCGCGCACCGCATTGGCGCTGGTCAGAATCAGCCAATCGTAGCGATCGAGCTGGCGCAGTGCCGTATCGAGCGACTCGAAACTCTCCGGAGGGCATATCTCCAGCACTGGAACTTCGACCGGTTCGGCTCCCAGCGCACGCAACCCTTCACTGAGCTTGCCAGCCTGATGCGCGGCGCGAGTGACCAGAATCCGCCGCCCGGCCAGCGGCAGCGCACTCACAGCAAGCCTCCGGCTGTAGCCGCAAGCAGCGGTCCCGCCCCGGCTTCGAGCAGCTTTTGAGCCGTCAACTGACCCAGCGCAACCGGGTCAGCGCCCGCGTGGGGCGCACGATGATGAACGCGCACGGCCTTCCCGGTTTCCGGCGCGGCGACGACCGCAAAGATTTCGTCCCAATGCTCGGCGACGTTTCCTTGTGCCTGACGACAATGAATACCGATGGGCACCTGACAGCCACCGCCAAGAGCCGCAAGCGCAACCCGTTCGGCGGTGACGGCAAAGCGCGTCGGCGGGTCGTCAAGGAAGGCGACCGCCGCAATCGTCTCCGCGTCGGCTTTGCGCGTCTCAATGCCCAAGGCTCCCTGGCCGGCAGCCGGACAAAAGTCTTTCGGTTCGAGCCGCTCGCGCACCCACTCGGTTTTTTCAAGGCGGTCAAGGCCCGCCGCGGCCAGCAGAATCGCATCGACCTGCCCCTCGGCCAGCTTGCGCAACCGTGTGCCCACATTGCCGCGAAATTCGACGGCCTCGATGTCAGGCCGGAGAGCCTTCAATTGCGCGCGGCGGCGCTGGCTGCTGGTGCCCACGCGTGCACCCTGGGGCAACGAAGCAAGACTCTCGAACCGCACCGATACAAAGACGTCCCTGGGGTCAACGCGCGGGGGCGTGGCCGCCAGCGTGAAGGGCGCAGGCAACTCGGTGGGCAGATCCTTGAGCGAGTGCACGGCCAGGTCCACACGCCCCTCGGCCAGCGCCTCCTCAATCTCTTTGGTGAACATTCCCTTGGAACCAACCTGCGCGAAGGTCACCTCTTGCAGACGGTCGCCGGTGGTCTTGATGATTTCGATCTCAGCAGAGTGACCCTGGGCACGGAGCAACGCAGCAATGTAATTTGCCTGCCAAAGGGCGAGTTGCGAACCGCGGCTTCCGATGCGAAGTTTCATGGGCGGCTCACCCCGCTGGTCTCGTTCACTTGCTCGGCCTCAGTTTTCTCTATTTTAGAATTTCCTGATTCCGTCTCAGCATCCGCCACGCTCTGCTCAGAAGCGCTAGCGGGCAACGACCAGGTTTCGCAAAGGGCTTCAAGGCGCACGGCATCGTTCTCACGGGCGGCCTGCTTGAGCGCCTGCATAGGCGGATGGAGAAATTTGTTCACCAGCCCGCGGGTCAGCGCCTCGACTGCGGCAATTTGCTCCGCACTCAGCGAACCCAGCCGAACCTGCGCGTGCCGCAGCTCCGCTTGGCGAATCTCCTCAGCTTGATGCTGCAAAGCGACAATCGCAGGAGCGACATTGACGGCAAGCTGATGCTGATGGAATCGCTCGACCTCGGCCTCGATCAGCGCCTCAGCCGCAGCAGCTTCGCGGCTGCGCTCGGACCGATGCGCCGCGGCGACTGCTTGCAGGTCGTCAATGTCGTAGACAAAGATGCCTTCGAGCTCGCCCATCGCCGGGTCTACGTCGCGGGGCACGGCAATGTCAATGAAAAACATGGGCCGATTGCGGCGGCGATGCAGGAAGGCTTGTCCATGCTCGCGGCGGAAGATGGGATGCGGCGCGCCGGTCGAGCTGATCACGATGTCGGCCTGGCTGGCAGCATCATAAAGTTCCTCGAATGGGATCACCTGCCCCTGAAAGGTCTCGGCCATCCGCCGCGCGCGCTCCAGGGTTCGGTTGGTCACCAGAATCGCGCCAGCGCCCTGCTGCACGAGATGCCGCGCGGCCAGTTCGCTCATTTTGCCGGCGCCCACCAGAAAAACCGTGCGGCCCTGGAGCGATCCGAAGATTTTGCGCGCCAGTTCCACGGCCACTGAAGCGATGGAAACAGAATTCGAGCCGATCTCGGTTTCAGTACGAACCTTCTTGGCGGCGGCAAATGTGCACTGCAACAGGTGTTCGAGTTGGCCACCCACGGTGCCCGCGGCGTGAGCCACGGCGAAAGCCTCCTTCACCTGGCCCAGAATCTGCGGTTCGCCCACCACCATCGAATCCAGGCTGGCAGCCACACGGAAAAGATGGCGCACAGCCTCCTGATCGCGGTGTTCGTAAAGGTGCGGAGCCAGCAGCGCCGGGTCCAGGCCGAAATGCCGTTGGAGAAAGCTGGTCAGGTCAGCGTTGGGCGACTCGACCGCGGCCAGAATCTCCACGCGGTTGCAAGTGGAGACAATCATGCACTCAGTCACGCCGGGCACAGCGGCCAGAGCGCGAGTGGTCTCCGGCAGATCCTCGCGGGAGATGGCAATCCGCTCGCGCAGTTCGATGGGCGCGGTCTTGTGATTGACGCCAATGAGAGCCAGAGTCATCGCGGACCGTACCTGTGCACGGAGCTGAAGACATTGGCCAGCAGCACGGCCATCATCACGAGAAAAACCGCGCCGGAGAAATAAACTGCCCGGCGGCCACGAAGGCCGACGCTTCGGCGAACAAAAAGAAGGGTCACGTAGACGGCCCAAAGGACGAAGGAGGCGATGACCTTGGGGTCAAGTAAATAGGCCGCGCCCAGAGGCGTTTCCTGCGCCAGAACCGAGCCGATCACCAGACCCACGGTCATGCAGGGAAAGCCAAATTCGAGAGTGGCGTGGGCGATGCGCTCCAGGGTATCAAGGGGCGGCAGCCAATCCAGAGGGAGCCACCATGAGTCCTCGCCGGGCTTGCGCTTGCTCTTCAGGCGGCGCTCTTGGACGAGGTAAAGGACCGAGGAAAGCAGGCTGAATCCGAGGGCAACATAAGCCGCCAGCAGCGCGACAATATGAGCTACGAGCCAACTTATGCGCACACCTTGCGAGGGGAAGGTGTAACGGTCGGGACCCAGGGAGGGTACAAAAACCGTGAAAAAAGTGATGGGTAAGGCAAAGATTCCAAGGGAGATTGCGTCGTAGAGCCACCAAACGACAAAAAATATGCCGGCGACGGCAAAGCCCAGCAACGACTCCATTTCGCGCACGCCAACAGGCATCCAGCGATGGGCCTGGACAAGCATTTCAACAAGCGAAACGAAGTGAAAGAAGAAGGCCAGGCCGGCCAGATGAACGCAGGTCTTGCGCCAACGCACAATGCCATATAGAACGGCAGGAAAGACGGCCACTGCCGCCGCCGCATAGAGGATCGCCGCAACTCGGAGCCAAAGCAGGTACATTCAATCCTCACCTTACTGGTGCAAAGAAACAGTATACTGTGATGCAAATCACCGGGAGGGGCTAAAAAAAGGCCTTGCTGTTCTCCCACCGCGTAAGCACTTTTCTTGATTGTCTCTCTGAAAACAGCGAGATAGGGGAAATTACCCGCACAATCCGGTGCATATCCCGCTGGAGGACGCCGCCCGATGTGCGAAACAACCATCCCTGGACGACAAGAAACGCTGCTCGACAGGAGATGATGGTACCTGAAGTAAACTTCGCTATTCTTTGTGGATATTCGCGATGGAAGATTCGCTTTCTGGCGCATATACTTTACGAACGTAAGCCACTGGACAAAGGAGGCATGGATTGCCCGAGTCCGCCAAGGAAAAATTATTGGATCCCCTGGGATGGAAGATGCTCATCGAACTGCAAAAGGACGCTCGCATCTCCTTTGCCGAGCTGGGCCGCCGCGTTGGGCTCTCGACGCCGGCAGCCGCGCAACGCGTTCGCCGCATGGAAGAAGAGGGCATCATCCGCGCTTACCGCGCCGAGATCAGCCCAGCACATGTCGGGTTGCCCATCACTGCCTTCATTCGCATGAGCATTGTGGGCGACGTGCTAACCAAACTGACCGCACGGGTCCGCTCCATGACCGAGATCGTCGAATGCCACCGGGGAACGGGAGCAGACTCGTTCATCATGAAGGTGAACGTCGTCTCGGTGGAACATTTGAACGACGTGATCGACCGCCTTACACCCTTCGGAACCACATCCACTTCGCTGATTCTGGGTTCCGTTATCGAAAAGAATCTGCTGGGGCCGGAAAATCTCAAATGGCCGGCGTGATGGGACAACAGTTTTATTCCCCTCAATCGCTAGAAAGGCGGCAACGACCCGGGCCTGAAGGCCCCGCAAGTTCACTCTCTTTCAGGGGGCTGAACAGGCTGCGGAAAAACTCTTGATTCCGGGTGAAATTGGCGGAAAGTACCCCTCCGTGGCTAAAGCCAGCGTTGATTCTGTTGGCTTTATGCGGGGGTTAAAACCCCCGCCTCCCTCCGGATCGAGTTTTTCCGCAGCCTGTGAAGCCCCCTGCTCCCTCCGGAATTTTCGATTGACAACTATAGAACTAGAAGGCTGATTCCTAGTTGCGAATCCTGGCCAGGAGTTCTTCGACCTCTGCCTTTTCAGCGGAGGTGACCGGCAGCAGCGGTGAGCGGGCGCGGCCTCCGTAGTAGCCGTTGAAGTCACAGGCGTATTTCACGCTGGGAATGCCCAACTCACCCACGATGCGCCGATTGGGATCGGCGATGCGCTTCTGCTTTTCTTCGGCGAGCTTACGGTCGTGGTCCTTCCAGGCTAGATAGACCTCCTGGCAAGCCTGGGGAGCAAAGGCGGCAAAACCAAGGATTCCCCCGCAGGCTCCAGCCTCAAGGGCTCCAAGGAGCGTGGTTGCCGAGCCGGTGATCACCCGAAAACCGACTTCTTTGGTGCGCGTCTTGATGGGTGCAACCGGTAGAGTTGCCTTGACGGCCACGCCACTGGCCAAATCGCCAGCGGAGATGAGAGCATCGCCAACGCCAGCCCTGGGCGCCAACATACGCCCGGTGACCGCCTCGAAGACGGGCGTCACGGTTACGCTGCGCCGGGGCGCGGCGCTGGTCCCCTCGACCAGAGTGCGAATCCGCTCGACGTTGCCGGTGGAATCCTTGATGCCGAAGATGTTGGGATGATGGGCCAGTTCAGCTACCAGTTCGATGGGAATGTTGTAGGGCACGCAGTGAGGAACGTTATAGAGCAACACCGGCAGCGGCGAGCGGTCAGCCACGCAGCGGAAGTAGTTGAGCACAGCCGCCGGAGACATCTTGCTGGCGTAGTAGGTGGGCGTGCGGACCAGAACGGCGTCGTAGCGGAACTCGGCCGCAGCCTCAGCCAGCTCGACCGTGGCCTTTACGCTCTCCCGTCCAACGCCGGCGATGAGCACCTTTTCCGGCGCGACAGCCTCAGCGGCGACACGCAACACGTCGCGGCTCTCGCCGTCGTCCAGCAGCGGGGCTTCCCCCGTTGAGCCCAACAGCAGCACTCCCGAGAGCAAGCTGCGGGAATAGCGGGCCATATTGGCCTCAAGTTTACGGAAGTAGACGCGCTCGTCCGAGTAAAACGGCGTATTAACAGCGGCAAAAATACCCTCTAGCAACATGAAGTTATTGTAGAGGCACAGGCTCTGAGCCAAGAATTACCCCGCATGATTCGCAGCCAACTCAAGCGGGGCAGCACGTCGGACTCTTCTCAATCGCCGCTGGCGGGGTGCAATTGTTGCAAGGCATAGACCGTGGTGTGGCGGCGCTGCATGGCGGCGATGCCCTCCGCGGCGGCCTGCCCGGCTGCGATCGTTGTAATGGCGGGAATGCGCGCCATCACCGCGGAACGGCGAATCGCTTTCTCATCGAAGAATGTGTCTTGGCCGCACTGGGTGTTGACGATGAGCTGAATGCGGTCGCCCTTGATCAGATCCACGATGTTGGGCCGGCCCTCTTTGACCTTGTATACGCGCTCAACCGAGAGGCCGGAGTTCTCCAGAGCGTTGGCCGTGCCCTCGGTGGCGACGATTCGGAAGCCAAGGTGAACGTAGCGGCGCGCCAGTTCGATGACCGCAGGCTTGTCGATGTCGTTGACGCTGAAGAAGACTGTTCCGCCGCAGGGAAGAAGCTGTCCGGCCGCGAGCTGGGCCTTGGCAAAGGCCTCGCCAAAGCTGGCCGCCACGCCCATTACCTCTCCCGTAGACCTCATCTCCGGGCCGAGAACCATATCCGTTCCAGCGAATTTGCTCCAGGGAAAGACCGGCGACTTCACAAAGTAGTGCGTCCCGGTATCGAAGTCTTTGCCACTGGCAAGCTGGGCAGGCAACAGATCGCGCAGCTTGCGGCCGGTCATCAGCCGCGCGGCAATCTTGGCCAGCGGAATTCCGGTCGCCTTCGAGACGTAAGGCACGGTGCGCGAGGCACGCGGATTGACCTCGATGATGAAGACATGATCCTGGCCCTCGGCGTCGCGCTGGATGGCGAGCTGCAGATTGACCAACCCGATCACGTTGAGCGCCAGGGCAAGTTTGCGGGTATAAGTGCGGATGACATCAAGCGTCTCAGGACGGATGCTCACGGCGGGCAAAACGCAGGAGGAGTCGCCGGAGTGGATGCCGGCCTCTTCGATGTGCTGCATGATTCCGGCGATGACAACATCCTCAGAGTCGCAGAGCGCATCCACATCGATCTCGATGGCGCTCTCCAGAAAGTGATCGACGAGCACAGGCCGTTCCTGCGAATACTCGACCGCCTGCTTCATGTATTGGGCAACCGCGTCGGCGTCATATGCGATGACCATGGCCCGGCCACCGAGCACGTAGCTGGGCCGCACCAGCACCGGATAGCCGATGCGCTCGCCAACGGCCAGTGCTTCTTCAACGCTGGTAGCCGTGCCGCCCGCGGGTTGCGGAATCTTCAGTTCATCGAGCAGCTTGCCGAAGCGCTTGCGGTCTTCCGCTAGATCAATCGACTCAGGCGATGTGCCGATGATGGGAACGCCGGCTGCGCGCAGCCTTTGAGCCAGATTCAGCGGCGTCTGCCCGCCGAACTGAACAATCATGCCGATCTCAGCACCCGACCGCGCCTCGTGGTTGTAGATTGCCAAGACGTCTTCCAGCGTCAACGGCTCAAAATAGAGCCGGTCGCTGGTGTCGTAGTCAGTGGAAACGGTCTCAGGGTTGCAGTTGACCATGACGGTCTCATAGCCGTCTTCCCTGAGCGCAAAGGCGGCGTGGCAACAGCAGTAGTCGAACTCGATGCCCTGGCCAATGCGATTCGGCCCCGAACCGAGAATGATGACCTTCCGCGTCGAGGTCGGCGACGCCTCGTCCTCTTCGTCGTAGGTCGAGTAGAGGTAGGGCGTCATGGACTCAAACTCGGCCGCGCAGGTATCCACCAGCTTGAAGACCGGTTTGATTCCCTTCGCTTCGCGCAGTTCCCTCACCTGCTGCGTACCGGCGTGCCCCTCCAGTTTCCACTCGGTGGCGATGCGCTCGTCGCTGAGGCCCATGCGCTTGAGATGAAGCAGCTCTTCCGTGCCAATCGTCTCTGGCGTCGTTTCCGCAATCGTACTTTGCGCCAGCGTGATTTCTCGAATCTGATGCAGGAACCAGGGGTCCATGCCGGTGAGCCGCGCCACTTCGCGCACGCTCATGCCGCGCTCAAAGGCAAAGCGGATGTAGCCGAGCCGTTCGGGCTTGGGCGTCACCAGCATCTGCGTCAGCCGCCGAGGCTCCAGCACCTCCGTGCCGGTCTTCTTGCCTGTTTCCAGCGCGCGCCACGCCTTCATCAAGGCTTCCTTGAAGGTGCGGCCAATGGCCATCACCTCGCCCACAGACTTCATCTGCGGGCCAAGCGTCTCGTCGGAACCGGGGAACTTTTCGAATTGCCACTTGGGAATTTTGACGACGACATAATCAATCGTCGGCTCGAAGCAAGCCGGGGTTTTCCTGGTGATGTCGTTGGGAATCTCGTCGAGCGTGTAACCCACGGCCAACTTGGCGGCGATCTTGGCGATGGGGAAGCCGGTGGCCTTCGACGCCAGTGCCGAAGAACGCGAGACGCGCGGATTCATCTCAATCACCGTCATGCGGCCATCAACGGGATTGACGGCAAACTGCACGTTGGAACCGCCGGTCTCGACGCCGATCTCGCGCATCACGGCAATCGCCGCGTCGCGCATCCTCTGGTACTCGCGGTCAGTAAGCGTCTGCGCCGGAGCCACGGTAATCGAGTCGCCGGTGTGCACGCCCATGGGATCGAAATTTTCAATCGAGCAGATGATGATGACGTTGTCCGCCAAGTCGCGCATCACCTCCAGCTCATACTCTTTCCAGCCCAGCACGCTCTCTTCAATGAGGCACTCATGCACCGGCGAAAGATCAAGCCCGCGCGCCAGAATCTCCATCAACTCTTCGCGATTGTAAGCAATGCCGCCGCCTGTGCCGCCGAGCGTGAAGCTGGGACGAATCAGCACGGGAAAGCCGAGCTTGCTGGCAAAATCCAAGCCGTCGCGCAGATTATTGACCAAGGCAGATTTGCAAACATCGAGGCCAATGCGCTGCATCGCATCCTTGAAGAGCAGGCGATCCTCGGCCTTCTTGATGGCTCCGAGCTTGGCACCGATCAGTTCGACGTTATAGCGGTCAAGAATGCCCGCGTCGGCCAGATCAACGGCGAGATTCAGCGCCGTCTGCCCGCCGACCGTCGGCAGCAAAGCGAACTTGCCCGAAGCAGGATTGGAAGCGAGCATCTCCGCCTCGATGCGGATGATTTCCTCAACATACTCGCGGGTGAGCGGCTCGATGTAAGTGCGGTCGGCCAGCTCCGGGTCGGTCATGATGGTGGCGGGGTTGGAGTTCACCAGCACCACCTCATAGCCCTCCTGTTTGAGAGCCTTGCAGGCCTGCGTGCCGGAGTAATCGAACTCCGCTGATTGGCCAATCACAATCGGCCCCGAACCGATCACCAAAATCTTCTGAATGTCATTTCTGCGTGGCATGGTCTAGTTAGAGGCTCCTGCGATTGCCATGGCTCGCGCTTTAAGCGAGGTTAGAAGGTTTTCAAAGTTCAGTTCGACTAATGGCTGGCGATAACTTCCATTTTCAGAGGAATCCTCGCTGGAAAGCAGTAATGCCGCACAGTCATACAGCCGCTCCCTTACCAGCTTGGTCATCAAAATCTCGTACCGCTTGGCATAAGAAGCCTCGCGGAACTCAGGAAACACAGGGAAATGAGGCTCCTTGACGCCTACCGGGCTCTGTGATTCAGCAACATCTTCGAGCACCATTACATATCCCAGCCATGGCCGTTGCGATAGAGCAAACGCGCCCTCCCGGTAAGCTGTCCAAATGTCGGTAGCACTTCCCAGCGATTCTTCCGTCCGATTATTGAAGTTATTGCCAAAAGAACCTACCTGCGACTTGAATTCCATCGCTGCGATCAGTTGTCCATTTACTACAACCAGCAAATCCCATTTCTTCTCAGCCCTAAACCAGCCTGGAAGCTCGACCGCTTGGTTGCAGAATATACTTGCCTGATCGATACCACATTCGATAAGGAAATCCCGCACCAACTCGACGAATCCATCCATCTGCTTGCCGCCAGTAACCGCGGTTCGATTCCCAGCGTCACGCGCGCCAGATTTAGCCCCCTGACGAAGCGATTGATTTCCCCGAGTCGACCAGAACTGCTTGACGGCGGTGCGGATTCGGTTCTCCCAATAGGGTTGCAGACTCATGGCTCCTCCACCTCCGTCACTTTAGGCCGCCAAAAGAGTCCGCCGGTCTCTCTGTAGAAACGCGCCACGGACATTTTGTGATACTTGGCGCTGATTTCAAATCCGATGCTGTGCCGCCCGGTTCGGGCCGCGGCAATTGCGTTGGTTCCCGAACCAGAGAATGGATCAACCACAATATCGCCGACGAAGCTGAACATCCGGATCAGCCGCTCAGCCAGTTCGACCGGGTATGGTGCGGGATGATCCTTCGTCGATGCTCCAGGGAGGCCGGTCCAAATCTGTTGGAACCAGTTCTGGTAATTTTCGGCACTGATGACAGAGAGCAATCGCTTGGCGGCAGTGGGCTTGCGATAGCCGCCCGGCTTGCGGAACATGAGAATGTACTCGACATCGTTCTTGATAACGGAATTCGGTTCATAGGGCTTGCCGAGGAAACCACCACCGCCGGAAACTTCATAGGCAGCGTTAGCAATCTTGTGCCAGATGATGGGAGCGAGGTTGTCGAAACCGATCTTGCGGCAAATCTCCTGGATGGAGGCGTGGAGAGGAACAACCGTATGCCGGCCATCGTTCTGCCGCCTGGATAGGCAAACATCACCCACGACGCAGATCAGCCTTCCGCCGGGAACCAGCAGGTCGAAACATCGCTGCCAAACGCTCCTCAGTTCTGCCAAAAACTCGTCATAGTCGCTCACATGGCCCAGTTGGCCGAATGCTTCGTCATATTTCTTGAGCGTCCAGTATGGAGGAGAAGTTAAAACCAGATGAGCACTTTCCGGAAGGAGGGAGCGCATCTCTCGTGCATCCCCATGCACCAGAAAATGGCTAGTTGGAATGCGCAATAGCACCTGCTCCAACAGGCTCATTACGGCGGGGTTGCGCGCCAACCGAGGAATCTCCGTCTGTTCAAGAGACTCGAACTGAAACGGCTCCCGCAAGAAGGACGAGAGATCCAACTCCGGGATGACGATTGCTCCCGGCTCCGGCTCTTCCCTTCTGGCTGCGAGTCCGCTCATGATTTCCACTCCTCCATCAGCTTGCGGAAGTCATGGAAAAGGTAGTTCGAGTCGTGGGGGCCGGGAGCGGCTTCGGGGTGGTACTGGACGCTGAAGAGCGGCAGCGTCTTATGGCGCAGCCCTTCGAGCGTCTGGTCGTTCAGGTCCACGTGCGTCAACTCCACTTCGTTGGCGTTGATCGAGTCGGGATCGACGGCGAAGTTGTGGTTGTGGGCCGTGATCTCCACCTTGCCGGTGGCGATGTTCTGCACGGGGTGGTTGCCGCCGTGGTGGCCGAACTTGAGCTTGTAGGTTTTGCCGCCCAGAGCAAGGCCGGTGAGTTGATGGCCTAAACATATACCAAAAATCGGCACGCGGCCCAGCATCTTGCGAATGGCGCGAACAGCATAATCAACCGGCTCCGGGTCGCCGGGACCGTTCGAGAGAAAGACGCCGTCGGGCTTCAACTCCAGCACGTCTTCAGCGCTGGTTTCAGCCGGAACCACCGTCACTCGGCAGCCCTCGCGCACCAACATCCGAAGAATGTTGAGTTTGATTCCGAAATCGTAAGCCACCACATGGAGGAGCTTGCCTTCCCACCCTTGCCGCGATGAAGCCGCATCAAGGATGGGGCACCCAGCGCTTGCAAGTAAAGGATCGCCCGTCTGGTTGCGGCTGTCGGTATCGTCAAAGGTGTAGATCGACTTGGTGGAGACCACGCGGGCCAGGTCAGTCCCGGCCATCTTCCTGATGCCGCGAGCCTTCTGGACCAGCGCCTCGGCGTCGGCTGTTTGCGTTGAAATCACGCCGCGCATGGCTCCGTATGTGCGGAGATGACGCACCAAAGCGCGGGTGTCGATCTCAGCCAGCACTGGGACGGAATAGCGTTCCATGTACTCGTCGGCGACCCGCTCGGAGCGCCAATTGGAGCTGATGGGCGAGAATTCGCGGACGATCAGGCCCTCGATATAAGGCCTGGCCGACTCGTTATCCGCCTCGTTGGTGCCGTAGTTGCCGATCTCGGGGTTGGTGAGGACAACGATTTGCCCGGCGTAGGAGGGATCGGTGGCGATTTCCTGGTAGCCGGTAAGGGAAGTATTGAAAACGACCTCGCCCCGGCATTCGCCAGGTGCACCATAGCCGTGACCGCGAAAGATGCGCCCGTCTTCGAGCGCTAAGATTGCCTGCATCACCTCTCCGAGGGGTAGATCTTATCGATTTTAACAGCCTTTGAGCAGTTTGAGCCGGTGGAATACCGGGCGTAATTTCTCCGTGCCCCTAGCGCACCGTGCCCGCATCGCGTGCCGGCCAATAGACGAAAGTAGCCTTCCCGTAAATGAGTGAACGCTCCACGGGACCGAATTCGCGGCTATCGGAAGAAATGGACCGATGGTCGCCCATCATGAAGTACGTCTCCGCAGGAACGACCATCAGCGGCATTGAGCGGAGATCGCGGTACTCCTCGGGGACGTAGTTCTCGCGTTGCCGCTTACCGTTGAGCCAGACTGTGCCGCGGTCGATGAGCAGCCGGTCTCCGGGCAGGGCAATGACCCGCTTGATGTAGCTTTTGCCCGGGTCGCGCGGATAACGGAAGACCACCACGTCGCCACGCTCGATGGGCGAGAGGTGATAGACAAACTTGTTGATGAAAAGGCGGTCCTGATCCTCCAGCCGCGGCAACATACTGGTGCCTTCCACACGCACAGGCTGGTAAAGAAAGGTGATGATGAGCACCGAGGCAGCGGCAGAGACCAGCAAATCACGTATCCATAGCCCAAGGCCGCTGGCCTTACGAGGCGGCGCGGGCTGCGGGGCGAGAGCTGGCTGGTTCAAGTCTGCCCCAGGCGCGGTGGTTTGTTCGCTGCTGGGGGGGGTGGGGGAAAACTCTTCCATCTGCTCCTGCTCATGTAGAATCAATCTCTTGCTAGTTTCGTTCGGCGAAAATGAGGTACGAAAGCAACCCAGGGGCAAATCAACGATCTCAAAAAGAAATTTTGAGGAATCCTGAGAGCTGGATGTAACAGGTTATCCGCCTATTGAGATTGTAATCTTTCGCCCATCCAGGAGAAAGACGCAGGAGCAGCACCCAAGTGTTCGCCCTTCATTCAGACGCATTTACACGGCTTGCCCGTCTTAGCTACCCCGCTGCCGTCCTGCCGCGATACTCTTAAAGCCGACGTGATCAAGAAAGACAAACAACACGGAACTCCACTCTCTCCCCTTTTGGACAAGAGCTTCGGCGAGCCAGCGCCCATCCAGCCTTTGGATAAGAGCGACGCGGAGCTAACGCCGTTCATGCGGCAGTGGACTGCGGCGAAGCGGGAGAATCCCGATGCGCTGCTCTTCTTCCGGATGGGCGATTTCTACGAACTGTTCTACGACGATGCGGTAACGGCCAGCCGGGAACTGCAATTGACGCTGACGGCGCGAGACCGGGGACGGAACCAGCCGATGTGCGGGGTTCCCTATCACGCCGTGGAGGGCTACCTGGCGCGTCTGCTGCGCATGGGCTACCGCATCGCCCTCTGCGACCAGATGGAGGACCCCAAGCTCACGAAAAAACTTGTCCGGCGGGAGGTGACCCGCGTGCTCTCGCCTGGGACGGCTCTGGACGCCGGGCTGGGACAGGAACAGAACAATTTTCTGGCGGCGCTTTTTGAGGGCGGCTCCCAGAAAGAGCCGGTGTGCGCGGTGGCCCTGCTGGACGTTTCCACAGGGGAGTTCCGGACAGCGGAGTTCTTGGGCGCGGCGGGGCAGCAACAGGCGGTGGACGAGATTCTGAAAGCGGGATCGAGTGAGGTGCTGCTGGCCACGAGCGCGGAGTTGCCCGTGCAGTTGGAACGGATTCCGGCGCGGACGCGCGTGGAGGACTGGGTTTGGACGCGAGAATTTGCCGTTCCGCTGGTGGAGCGGCAACTGAATGTACAGTCGCTGGAAGGGTTTGGGCTGACGGGGCATCCAGCCGCGGCGATTGCGGCCGGGGCTGTGCTGCACTACGTAAGGACGACCCAGAAGAATGAGGCGCTGCACATTGACAGCCTTCGATTCGAGGAGCACTCGACGGCGCTGGAACTGGACCAGGTGACGGTGCGGAATCTGGAGTTGGTCGAACCGCTGTTTTCAGGACAGGACGACCGGGCGACGCTCTTCCACACCATGGATGCGTGCCAGACGCCGATGGGCAAACGACTCTTGCGAGCTACGATTCTGCGGCCGCTGGTGGACGCCGAGGCGCTGGAAGCCCGGTATGAAGCAGTGGGCGAAGCGCATGGGGATCTGGTGCGGCGCGAAGAGATTCGGCGGGCGTTTTCAGGGCTTTTGGACCTGGAGCGATTGCTGGCGCGCCTTTCTTTGGATTCGGCGGGACCGCGCGACGTGCGGGCGCTGGCGGCGAGCTTGAGCCGTCTGCCGGGGCTGAAGACGGCGCTCGATGCGATGCAGGCGGCACGATGGCGCCAGTTGGCGGAACGGCTGGATACGCTCGAAGATGTGACGGCGCGGATTGCAACGACGCTGGTCGAGGAGCCTCCGCTGACGCTGGCGGATGGCGGTGCGATTGCTGCGGGCGTGGATGCGGAACTCGATGAACTGCGAACGATTTCGACGACCGGCCGGCAGCAGATTGCGGCTATCGAAGAGCGGGAACGAGAGCGGACAGGGATCGCTTCGCTGAAGGTAAGGTATAACTCGGTTTTCGGGTATTACATCGAAATCACCAAGGCAAACATGGCCCTGGCCCCGGCCGATTATGAACGCAAACAAACGCTGGTCAATGCGGAGCGCTTTACGACGCCGGAGCTGAAGGAATATGAGCGCAAGATTCTGACGGCGCACGAACGATCCATCGAGATTGAGAAGCGGATCTTTGCCGAGCTGCGGCAGACGGTTCTGGAGGCCGCGAGGCGAATCAAGCAGGCCTCCTCGGCTGTGGCGGAGGCGGACCTGCTGGCTTGCTTTGCGCACCTGGCGGCGGGACGGCGCTATGTGCGGCCCACCATCAGCGAAGATCCAGTGATTGAGGCCGTGGCTGGCCGCCATCCGGTGATCGAGCAGTGGATGGAGGAGACGCGCGAGGGAAGGTTCATTGCCAACGACCTCTATTTGAATGCGGCGGACTTGGATGGAAAAGGCGACGGGCCGAGCCTTCTGCTGATTACCGGCCCGAACATGGGCGGCAAGAGCACCTATCTGCGCCAGGCGGCGATGCTGGTTCTTCTTGCCCAGATGGGCAGCTTTGTGCCGGCTGAGAGTTTGCGTTTTGGCTTGGTGGACCGGATTTATACGCGCATCGGGGCCAGCGACAACGTGGCGCGGGGCCGCTCGACCTTCATGGTGGAGATGACGGAGACGGCAACGATTCTGAATACGGCGACGAACCGATCGCTGATCCTGCTGGACGAGATGGGCCGGGGAACGGCAACCTTTGACGGGCTGTCACTGGCCTGGGCAACGGTGGAGTATCTTCATGCCGAGACCGGGGCGCGGACGCTCTTTGCCACGCATTACCACGAGCTGACGATGTTGGCCGAGAAGCTGCCGCGCGTGCGCAATCTGCGCGTGGGGGTAAAAGAGGCGGCGAGCGGGATTGTGTTTCTGCATAACATTGAGCCCGGAGCGGCGAGCAAGAGCTATGGCATTGAGGTGGCGCGCCGGGCAGGACTGCCTGCGGCGGTGATCGAACGGGCAAAGCACTTGCTGCGGCAGCATGAGAAGCAGGAGCGGCAGAGCGTGCAGGTGGAAACGGCTCCGGAGCCTGTGCAGTTGACGATTTTCACGCCGCTCTCGCAGCGGATTGTGGACCGGATCGAGGCAACGGACGTGAACCAGTTGACGCCGTTGCAGGCGCTGAACCTGCTAGAGGAACTTCAGCAGGAGTTGAAGGAAAAAAGCTGAAGAACGGGGAATCGGAACCATGGGTACGACAGAATGAACGCGAAGACGATGATGGTGGCCGGCATTATGAGCGGGACCTCGGCCGATGGGATCGACGTAGCTATTGTGCAGATTGCGCCTAGGAAGAAGCGGGCCGGGCTTGAACGACCGGCGCTCACGCTGGTGGCGCATGAGGGATTTGCGTTCCCTGCTCCACTGCGGCGAGCCGTGCTGGACGCAATGAATGCGTCTGTAACTTCGACGGCGGAACTGGCGCGACTGAACTGGCGGCTGGGAATAGCCTACGCGGAGGCGATCAACGCGACGCTCGAACGGCACAAAGTGAAGCTCGACCTGATTGGCAGCCACGGACAGACACTCTACCATCAGGCACGCGCTGAAAACTACGCGGGCCGGCGCTTCGGCTGCACCTGGCAGTTGGGCGAGCCTGCGGTACTTGCCTCGGGCACTGGAATCCCAGTGGTATCGAACTTCCGACCGGCGGATATGCTCGCCGGAGGCCAGGGAGCGCCGCTGGTTCCGTTACTGGACTATGTGATGTTTGCCGACCCCAAACGCGGGCGCGTACTACAGAACATCGGCGGCATTGCCAACCTGACCGCTATTCCCGCTGGCGCCGCGGTCGATGCAGTGGTGGCCTTCGACACCGGCCCAGGAAACATGGTGATCGATGCGCTGGCGCACGAGCTCCTTGGCAAACGATTCGACCGCAACGGGAGCTGTGCCGCACGCGGCACCGTGCTGGCAGGGGTGCTGGCGGGCGCGCTGCGCAATCCCTACTTCAAAATCAAGCCGCCACGCACGGCGGGACGAGAACAGTTTGGACGCGAGTATGCCGCAAAGTTCCTGGCTGCTTGCCAACGGCACAGTAAACGGCCCGAGGATGCACTGGCCACGGCGACCGCGCTGACGGCCGAGACGATTGCGCGAAGCTATAAAACTTTTGCCCGGCGCGGGATGAAGGGCTCTGGAGTAGATTACATTGTCTCCGGCGGCGGGGCACGCAACGCGACGCTGATGGCGATGCTGGCAAAGCGGCTGAAGCCGCTGGGTTGCGAGTTGGCGGCCAGCGAGCAGTTCGGCCTGCCCGCCGAAGCCAAGGAAGCCGCGGCCTTTGCGCTGCTGGCCTGGCAGACATGGCATCACCTGCCGGGGAATGTTCCCAAGGCCACCGGCGCAGCGCGGCCAGCGATTCTGGGACAGGTGACGTACGCCTAGAATGCCGTTGGCGCTTCCGCGAAACGGCTACTGGCAAAGGTTCATGGCGTTCCATCCTTGCGACAGAAACAGTTGCAGGGATGAAACGCCCGGCAAGTAGATAAATTATCTGTCAATCCGCTAATATTCTGGGCTTTCACGGCATACCCGTCATATTCTGCAACGGCCCCTCAACCTTTTGGAGGCCTGGCTCGTCTACCCAAATAGAAATGATATTTTGCCCCAGGGCGCCAAGAGATTCCAGCCCTGGAGAGTTGGCTTATGAAGGACACGATGAAGATTCGATTTCCGTTATGGATTGCGCCTGTATTGACAGGAATTGCACTGCTGGCCGGCGCGGTTTTGGCCGAGGCACAGGCGCCCTCCAGATTTGTGGGCGCAATCACAGCCATCAGCGTCAACACGCTGACAGTCAAGACCGATGTGGACGGTGTTCACCACGTGAATGTGCCTGCTTCGGCTGCGATCAAGCGCATTACACCTGGACAAAAGGATTTGAGCGCCGCGGTGACGATTCCGTTCAACAGCCTTGAAACCGGGGACCGCGTACTGGTGAAACTCGACCCAGGCGCCCCTGCCGGGACTGAAGAGGCATTACAGATTATCGCCATCAAGCAGTCCGATGTGGCGCTGAAACAACAGAAAGATCGCGAAGACTGGCAACTGCACGGGGTGGGCGGGCTGGTGAAGAGCGTTGATGCCGCCTCGGGTGTCATTGTGTTGACCAGCGGCTTGGGCACCATGGAGAAAACGATTACCGTGCGCACGACCAAAGCGACCATGCTGAAGCGCTATGCGCCAGCCTCCGTCCGCTTTGACGCGGCGCTTCCGGCGCCAATCGATGCAATCCACGTGGGAGATCAGTTACGAGCACGCGGCGCGAAGAATGCGGACAATACAGAGATTGCCGCCGAAGAGGTAATTTCCGGCAGCTTCCGCAACATTTCCGGAACCATTGCTTCGCTCGATGCGGCCAGCTCGACGCTGGTGGTCAAGGATCTTGCGACAAAGAAGCCAGTCACCATTCACATCACAGAGGACGCGCAGATGCGGAGGTTGCCGGATAGCGTGGCGCAGATGCTGGCGGCACGGCTAAAAGGAAGCCCGACCGGCGGTGCGGCATCAACGCAGCACGGCGGCGCCGGTTCATCGGTCGCCAGCAGCGGAAACGGGAAGTCTCATAACGGTAGCCAGCACGGAGAATCGAATGGCCAGGGCGGAAGCGGAGACCCGCAACAAATGCTGAGCAACTCCCCGGCTATTCAACTTGGCGACCTGAAGAAGGACGAGGCAGTCATGCTGGTATCAACAGAGGGCACAACCGAGGTCACGGCCATTACGCTGCTGGCAGGCGTTGAACCCCTGCTTGAAGCTCCCGCGGCTAGCCAGAACCTGCTTTCAAACTGGAGCATGAGCTCCGGCGCGCCCGATGTTACCCAATAGTCCCACACAGAACAAGTGAAAACAAGCGAGGAACACGTGTATTCAAGATTGCATTGCTGCACACATTTTCTGATTTTACTGGCGTTGGGCGTGGCCGCAGTATTCGCGGCACAGGCGCAAACCCCCACAACGCCGGCTGCGCCTTCCGGAGTTACGACGACCGCTGCCGTACCGGCAACTCCCGTTACAACGGCCACCGTGCGCGGACACATCGCCGACCCTTCGGGCGCGCTGATTCCAGGCACAACGATCACCATCGCTACCCCGGCGGGAAAGGTTGTGGCCACGGCGACTGCGGATGCGGTCGGACACTATGCAGTGAGCAATCTGGCTCCCGGCAACTACATCGTGCGGGCCAGCTTCCAAGGCTTCGCGCCCTTTGCTTCACCGGTGATTCAGCTTGCCGCCGGACAGGTGAAGCATGTGGACATCTCAATGGCTATAGTGGCCGAGGAGCAGAGCGTGGTGGTCACTGACGAGTCGCCCGCGCTGGTCAATGTGGAGGCGGGTGGCAACGCCAACGCGATCATCCTGAAAGACAAGGATCTGGATGCGCTGTCGGACGACCCGGACGAGCTATCAAACGAGTTGACGGCGCTGGCCGGACCCTCAGCCGGACCAAATGGCGGCCAGATTTACATTGACGGATTTACGGGCGGAAACCTGCCGCCCAAGTCGGCGATTCGCGAGATCCGCATCAATCAGAATCCCTACTCAGCCGAGTTCGACCGTCTGGGCTACGGACGTATCGAGATTCTGACCAAGCCGGGCACCGACAAGCTGCACGGGCAGGCCTTCGCCATGGGCAACGACAAGAGCTTCAATACCGGCAACCCCTTCACCAAAGATGTTCCCGACTACCACAGCTACCAGTTCAATGGAACCCTGAACGGATCGCTCTCGAAGAACGCCTCTTTCTTTGTCAGCGCCGAGCGGCGCAACACGCAGAACGCCAACGTCTATGACGCCAAGATCGGCGACAATGTCTTCGACACAGGCACGCTGCTGAATCCTCACACGCGCACCAACGCTTCAGCGCGCCTCGACCTGCAACTGGGCCAGAAGAACACACTGACGGCGCGCTACGGTATCTATCACGATACGGACAATAGCGATCTCGGCAGCACTCTTGATCTGCCTACCCAGGCCACTTCCTCAACTTCAACGGATCACTCCGTGCAACTGAGTGACGCCCTGATTATCAATAACCATATCGTCAACGAGACCCGCTTTCAGTATCGTCACGAGTCCTCATCGGAGACTCCGGCGAGCACGGCTCCGGCGTTTTCTGTCTCGTCGTACTTCACCGGTGGCGGCTCGTCGTCTCAGCGCTCCGACGATCACTCCAACAGCTTCGAGTTGCAGAACCTGACCACCATGTCTCTGGGCACGCACGCGCTCAAGTTCGGCACGCGCCTGCGCGACAATCGCGACAGCAACTCCACCAACGCGGGCTTCAACGGCAGCTTCACATTCGCCACGCTGGACGCCTACACCAATGCAGCAGCGGCCCTGGGAAGCGCGAGCTTTGTCTACGGGCTTTCCGCCGACGCCCTGCCGCAGACGTTGAGTTACACCACCGGCCCGCAGGCGGCCAGCGCCAGCGTTTTCGACGCGGCGGTCTTTGTTCAAGACGACTGGAAGGCAAACAAGTTTCTGACCGTTTCCGGCGGCCTGCGCTGGGAGTCGCAGAACCACATCTCCGACCACAGCGACTGGGCGCCGCGCGCGGCTCTGGCTTATGCACTCGACGGCCATAAGACTGGCAAGACCAAGACCGTGCTGCGCGGCGGCTACGGCCTCTTCTATGACCGCTTTTCGCTGGGCGACGAAATGAATCTTGTCCGCGACGGCGGCAATGCCAACAGCCAGGTGCAACACACCATCACGAATCCGTCCTGCTTTGCGAGCACCTATATCTTCGGCCTGACCAGCGACGAGCTGGCCAGTTGCATCTCCTCAGCCAGCGCGGCCACAACCAGCACCAACACGATCTCGACGGTTGCGCCCAACTATCACTCGCCCTACACGCAACAGTTCGGCGCCAGCCTCGAACGCCAGTTGACCAAGAGCACCTCGGTCACGGCCACCTACCTGCACTCCTTTGGCGTACATCAGATGGCCACCATCGACGCCAATGCTTATGAGACAGGGACATTCGTCTTTGGCAGTTCCACATTGACCGGCACGCGACCCGATTCCACCAAAGGCATCGTGGACGAATACCTGCCCGAGGCGGTCTTCAAGCAGGACCAGTTGATCCTGAACGTCAACGCCAAGTTGACCCCCAATTTGAGCGTAATGGGCTTCTACAATTACACCTCCGCGCACGCCAACACGGGAACGGCGCCGGACTCCCATGACCTCAAGCAAGGCTACGGCCGCGCCAGCTTCTCTCCGAGCAATATGCTCTTCATGATGGCCAGCTACCAGGCTCCATGGGGCGTGCGCCTCAATCCATTTCTGATTGCCGAAGCGGGCAGGCCCTACAACATCGTCACCAACAACGATCTGACCGGCGACAACTTCTTCAACAGTCGGCCATCGCTGGCGGATGCGTCCCTGTGCAGCACCACCGCCGACGCAACCACAACACCGCACTACGCAATGACTTCCTTCGGCTGCCTCAACACCCAGCCCACAAGCAGCGACACCGTTCTCCCCATCAATATGGCCAACGGTCCAGCCGCTGTAACGCTGATGCTACGAGTTAGCCGCAGCTTCGGCATCGGTCCGAAGGTAGCCTCAACCAGCAGCCAGAGCGGCGGCGGGCCGGGTGGCGGACCTGGTGGCGGCGGACCACCTCCAGGCGGAGGACGTGGTGGACCTGGCGGCGGACCGGGCGGCGGTTTCGGACCGGGAGGCTTTGGCGGCAGCGGTGGACGGCCTCCGCGCGGAATGCTCGACTCACCCGCTTCGCGCAAATACAACCTGACGTTCAGCGCGCAGGCGCAGAACCTCTTCAACGACATCAACTACGGAACGCCCAGCGGAACGGTCATTCCCACGCTCACCACCGGCTCAACCGTGGTGGGTCCGGGCAGCCGCTTCGGACAATCGAACAGCCTGGCGGGAGGCCCATTCTCCTCCAACGCGGCCGCACGGCGCATCTTCTTCCAAGCAACGTTTGCGTTCTAGAGCAAAACCAGGGAACTTGTAGCCTGATTTGCTTCGTTGAAGGTCGCCGCTCCCTGTTGGTCGCGTCGACTTGAGTGCATGGTTCCGGGATTCACCATCCCTGGTTTTGCTGTAACGAAGATGCACAAAGAAAACGGCGGGCCGGAGCGTAATGCTCCGGCCCGCCGTTTTTTGCGCCAAGAACGCACCCGAGTCTCTGGCTGGATAGTCTCGTTTCTTCAGGTTCGTAGTGTCCCACCCATTCCGCAGAAAACGCGGAATGGATGGGGGCACTGAAGCTTATAGCAAAGGCTAAAATGCTCTAGTGTTTTGCCGCCGTCACCGTGGCGGGCCGGCCATCGGTGGCGAAGGCATCGACAAGGGAGACGACCTTCAACTGCGCCTTCAGTTCATCCAGGGAGGCCGCGCTAGTGACTTTGATCTCCACCGTCTCTCCCGGCAACACGTCAAAGTAGTTGTCAGAGAGCGCGGCGTCGAGATTGCCGAAGGAGAGATCAACACTGCGCGCCAGCACCGGGGACTGGATGCGAATCTTGTAGCTGCCCTTCGCTCCGGTGGTTTCGACCTTCAACTGAGCCGGCTTCAGATGCACTCCCTTGATAGGAGCGAGATAGGCCAGATTGCGCGAGAGCTGGACTCCGCCGCTGGTGAGTTCAGCCACGACAAAGACCTGCGAAGTGTCAGCCGCGCCCGCGTCAGTGAGTTTTTTGAGCGGCCAGTCGAGATAGACCTTGCTGGTGAGAGGCGCAACATTCACGGCGCTGGTTTCCTCCAGCAACACCTTGCCATCGAAGTTCATCAAACGCACACGCAGCGAATCGGACTCGACACTGGTTTTGTCGCTGACGATGTAGACCTTCAGCGCGCCGTCCTCGACGTGCGGCGAAACCAGGATGGGCGCATAAAAGCGGCGGGCATAGTATTGCAACGCCTTCCAGCGGCCGTAGTAATCGATGGACGACCACGAGGCCACCGGCCAGCAATCGTTCAACTGCCAAAAGATGGAACCCATGGTCTCCGGCCGCAAGCGGCGGAAGTGCTCGGCGCCAATCTTGATGCCCTCAGCCTGCAAAACCTGGCTGACATAGAGGAAGCTGGCGAAATCCCTGGGCTCCGGATAATCCTTTGCCAGGTAATCGTTGATGATCGAGTTGCCTTCATTGTTTTTCTGATGGGCCAGCATCACCGGCGTGAAGATGCTGGTGCGATCCTCAGGCTGCGTAAAGCTCTCCACTGTGCGCATTTCAGGGAAGGCCTGAAAGCCGTACTCGGTAACAAAACGCCAGTGGTGCTTCTCATACTCGCTAAAGGGCACGCGCCCATGCCAGACGCTCCAGTCATGCTGATCGCCGGATTGATAGTGCTCGCTCAGATTCTCATAATCGGCGCTGGGCGAACTGGGCCAATAGGGCGTCTCCGCGGCGAGCCGCGCCACTACCCGAGGCAGGATGCCGCTGAACTCGGTGAGGTAGTCCTGCCAGAGATAGAACTTGATATTCGCAGGCAAACTTGCTCTTTCGCCCCAGTTCAAAGCCTCTTCCGTCTCGTTGTTGCCGCACCAGATCACAATGCTGGGATGGTTGCGCAGCCGCCGCACCTGATCCTCGGCCTCGGCCTCGATATTCTGCTTGAAAGCGTAGGTTCCCGGCTGCCAGTCGTTGCCAAACATGAAGTCCTGCCAGACCATGATGCCCAGTTCGTCACAAATCGCGTAAAACTCGTCGCTCTCGTAGTAGCCCCCGCCCCAGTGACGGACCATGTTCATGTTGGCGTCGCGAGCGGATTGGAGGATGCGGCGGTAGTTGGCGGTGGTGACGCGATTGGGAAAGCTGTCGAAGGGAATCACGTCAGCGCCCTTGGCGAAGACGGGAATGCCATTGACAATGAACTCGAAGGAGCGGCCCCACTTGTCCAACTCCCGATGGAGCACGATGGAACGCAGACCGGTTTTGACTTTGCGTTCCTCGACGGACTGGCCACCCGTACCCACCTGCGCGGTGAACTCGTAGAGCGGCTGCTCGCCATAGCCGGCCGGAAACCAGAGTTTCGGCTGACGAATTTCAACGGGCAGATCGATGACATTGCGTCCGGCATGGAAGCTGACCGTCGCAATCACCTGAACCGGCCTGCCGTTCTCGGAGTAGCGCACGCTGACCTTGGCCGGACCGGCGCTGGCGGCTTCGATTTCGAATTCGGCGTCGAGGTGAGCCACTTCCCCGCTCACGTCGCGCTGGCGGATGGCAAAGTCGGCGATGCGGACCTTGTCCCAGGCCTCGATGCGCGCCGGTTTCCAGATGCCGCTGGTGACGAACCGCGGTCCCCAGTCCCAGCCATACTCATAAGCCGCCTTGCGGATGTAGGTCTTGTCCGCCGTCTTCGATTGCAGCCGGAATGGATCGCTGGCGGCCGCCTCTGCCGCCGCCGTTATAGGCGATGGAAAGACGACGCGCAACAGGTTTTTCCCGTCGTGCAAGTGGCCTTTCACGGGTACGCGCCAAACGCGAAAGCTGTTATCGGCGCTGATCAGCTTGGCGCCGTTCACTGAAACCTCGGCAGCCCCATCAAGACCGTCAAAGACGAGATCGACATGGGAGCGGGCGAGCAAGGCCGGGGTAGCCTCAAAGCTCAGCCGGTACTCCCAACTCTCTTTGTCGATCCACTGCAGCTTGGCTTCATTGTCACGAAAGAAGGGGTCGGAAATCTTCTTGTTGGCCAGCAGATCCAGGTGCACGTCGCCGGGAACGGTGGCGGGGAGCCAACCGTTTTCGCCCTGCCCGGCGCCATCCGTGATCTGCCGAAACTGCCAGCCGTGATCAAGCGCCAGCACCGCATTCTGCGTCTGCCTCGCCTGCGCCCACGCCATCCAGTTTGCCATACCAACAACCACCCCCAACAATGCACAACTCACAACACGACCGGCACTTGCTGCTCGCATCCGATCTCCTCCAAACCTTCGCTGAACTGATTTATCAGCCATGACAAGAAATTTGTCAAACCGCCGATAAAGTATCATGATGCGTTGGTGGGACCGCTGATGATCCGCGCTCGGGGGAGGCTTTGGAAGCATCCCGATTCAGGCTGATCATCGCTCGTGTAATCTTGTGTTCACAGAGAGGTGTGACCGGAGATACGGCCCTGCCCCAACGTTTGATGATCTGCTAAACTTGAAAGTGCTTTCAAGGAAGGTGAGGGGTCTCCATGGGCGTGGGCAAATGGGTGAAATCGAATGTCGATTATGGCCGGCGGCTAGTGGGCTCCGGAATCGAGGGGGCGCGTTCCGGCCAGAATGATTTCCTCAACGGGGAACCTCTTGCTCCCTATCTTGGCGAGTCGGTCAAGTGCGCGCTTCTGCCCGCCGCGATTGGCGTGTGCGTGGGCGTGGTGGCGGGCTATCCGATCTGGCGGCGGAAATCCAAGGCCGTAACATTGGCGTATGGTTTGCTGGGCGGAGCCATCGGGCTTACTACGGGCATGGCCTGGAAAAGCCGCCACCTCAGCGCCAGCGTCGCCGGCAGCGCTCTGAAAAACATTGGCAAGGTGCGCGATCAGCAGTGGCTGACCAAGCACCCCATCGACTACGCATAGAATTCGTCAGCAAAGAAATTTGGATAGAAAAACCCGTCATAAAACAACAGCGCTGTTGTTTTATGGCGGGTTTTTTGTGGTCTTAGAGTCCGGGGCCTGAGAGAGAATCACCGCTCCCCTTATCGGATGGATCGGCCTCGGTGAGTGGGGTTTTCGCTTTAGCCTCGGCTAGCGCCTCAGTGTCTAACTCATGTTCCTCGCGATAGTGCTCGACCGGCATCTTGCCGTCCCACCACGCCCAGTTCATCGGATAGACATCGGGATCGAGGAAGACCTGGTAGAAGTGCCACACCACAATCGCCAGCGTGGCTAGAATCGCCTCGTAGAAATGGATGGCGGTGGCCACATCGACCCACCAGCGCGCCAGCGTGTCTCCGACCCAGACCTTGGCCCAGATCATGATGCCGGTAAGACCCATCAGGGCCGTGCCCCAAACCAGCGCCCAATATTCAGCCTTCTCCGCATAATTGAAGCGGTCAAACTTAGGCTTTTCGCCGCCCAGGCCGAGGTAATAGCGCATGGCCGCCCAGGCATCAAAGACATCCTTCGGCCTCGGCGCAAAGTCCCAAATCAGCCGCCGCCCTTCCCGAGTCATTGCCAGGTAGAAGGCGTGATAGACGCCAGCGCCGATGAGAATCACACCCGCGATGCGGTGGATAATGCCGCGGAGATGCTCGCCCATGCCAAGCACCGCGGCAAACCACGAATCAGGGAACTTGAGGGCAAAGCCCGTGATCACAAGCACAATGAAACTACTGAGCAGAATCAGATGCTGCCAGCGCTGGTTGGTGGTCATGCGCGTCATCATGGGATTCTGCATTCTGTGCCGCGCGACGGCCTTGCTCCGCCAGATGATCGCGTTGTGCAGGAACATTGCGCCAATCACGAGCAGAATCAAGACCACATAAATCAGCCGCACCCACCGGACCACGAGCGAACCAAAGTCCCTGGGATGGGCGCCCCCCTCCAGATGCACGGGGGTGAGTGTGAACTTCCGCGTCACGCCCTTGTGGCACTTGCCGCAGGTCGCGTCGAGGTGAGCGGGATTGATGGTGGAACGCGGATCGCTGGAGGGTAGGATGTCATGAACGCCGTGGCAACTGGAGCAGTTGGCGGCCACCACCGAGCCGCCTTCAGCAGCCAGTCCGTGATAACTATCGAAATAGCTCCCGACCCGGTTCGCCGGAATACCAAACTCCTGCGATAGCCGCACCCCCTGGTGGCACCGTGCGCAAGTATCCCTGGATAGATTCTGCTCGGAGTTCGGCGAGTCGGGGTCAGTGTGCGACTTGATCGAGTGGATTCCGTGGCAGTCCGTACAGACCGGGGCCATCTCGTTGCCGCGCGCAATTGCCTGCCCGTGAATGCTCTGCACGAAGGTGTTTTTGACCGCAGTATGGCACTTGCCACAGGTCGCGGGAACATTGAGCTTGTAGATCGGCGACTGGACTTCATTGGCGGGAAGAATCGCGTGTGCGCCGTGGCAATCAGTGCAGACAGCGGCTTGCTGCGATCCCTTCTGGACGGCGCGTCCATGGACGCTTTCCTGGTAGGCGATGAAGGGCTGCGCGCTTTCACCATTCGACTCCATCAGGAACTTCTGCCCGTGGCACCGGCCGCAGGTATAAGGAATGTTGGCGTGATTGACCGGCGATTTGGCATCATCGGCGGCGAGAATCTGGTGCGCGCCTCCGTGACAATCCTCGCAACCTGCCGCCGGCGCGCCGGTCTTGCTTGCCTTGGCATGGGTGCTGTGCGAGTAAGCCTGCTGCGCATCCGCATGACACTGTGCGCAAGTGATCTTCTGTGGAGTAGCCGCATGAACCAGGCTCTTCACATCCTTGTGGCAATCCACGCAGGAAAACATGGAGCCGTGAACTGAATTCTTCAGCTTGTTTTGATCTACAAACAAGCTGACATTCTTGCCATTCACTTCCGTGGTCAAGGTTGAATCGGAGTGGCAGGTGAGGCAGTCCGCATCCTTGAGCTTATGTTCAGCGTGCGCCGCGCAGGCCCAGAGCAGGACGGACAAAGCCAGCGCTGACGAGACGAATTTTCGGCGGCTGATCATGAGGCGGTTCCGGAATCGAGGAGACTCTTTGGCAACATCCTGCTGGGAATGAAATCACCGTGCGCGGGAGAATGACCCTCTGGCGCGCTGTTATTTTTGCAGCGTGCGAACGTACGCGATTACATCCTTGATCTGCGCATCGGTCAATCTGCCGCTGTAGCCCTTCATCGTGCCCTTGCCGTTCTTCGTCGATGCGATGAATTGGGCATCGGACGCCTTCATCATCGCCGGAGCCTTGAACGACAGAACCTTCATGTTCTTTGCCATTGGCGATGTGGCCAGTCCGTCAGCGCCGTGGCACATGGCGCACTTGGCCTTGTAGGTATCCGCACCGGGCGCCTGCGCGAAGGCTGGCTCCGCAAGGGTAGCGGCCAGAAAAATCACGGCTACTGCGCTGATTCGTAATGTCATTGTCTTGCCCCCTGGCCGGAGATTGACTGCATCCCGGTCACGTAGCTGTCATACCGGCTATGTTGGGCGACCGGAAGTGACGCCGGTCACAGTTCAAAAGGCCTATTTCCGCGCCTCAGGTAAATCCCCCGCATTTTCTTCACAAATGGTTCGATGATTCTTCAGATTTCCGGCAACCCCAGCGTCTGGGGCGCCAAAGTGATTCATGTCACATCCAATGGCATGCCTGATCGGTCACAATATGACCGCTGCTTGAGGACAAAAAATATATGGGCACGGCTGCGGTATCCGAGGTACAAACCATGCTTACACTTCCTGGTGACGCGGTGCGCCAGATTCAATGGCGCTTCGCGGACCGATTCGATCTGCAGATGCTGGTACAGTCGGCCCGCGGCGTGGCGCGGGGAACCGTGGCGCAGTTGGTAGCCGCCGGGGAGCGCAACACCCACGAGTGGACCCCGGGGAAGAACGGGATGATGGAGGCCTTTGACCGCGCCGGCATTACCGCGGCTTTCATGGAACCGGAAGAGGGCGGATTCATCGTCGGGCCCAAGAATCTGGCTTTGTGTCTGGCGGCTTTCGAACTGGCCTGGGTAGACGGCGGCGCGGCCACGGCCAGCCTGGCCAGCTTCCTGGCTCTCTCGCCCATCCACGAGCGCGGCACCGCGGAACAAGTCCTCCGCTACAAAAGCCTCTCCGCGCCTCCGCAGCCGGGCGAGGACCGCAAACCCTGGCGCGGCGCCTTCGTTCTGACCGAACCCATCCCCTACGTGGGCGTCGATACCGGTATGTTGAGCGGCAAGATCCGGGTGGCCGAATGGAAAGACGGCGAAGAGCCTTGGCTGCAAGTGGATAAGCGCGGCCGCTTCATCACCAATATCGCCGTCGCCAACTTTGTCACCGCCGCGGTGAACTCCGACGATCCGCACATCAAGGGCAGTTGCTTCGTCATCCTGGAAGAGACGGATAAGGGCATCTTTGACCACGGGACTCCAACGAAAAAGCTGGTTCACCAGCTCTCCTCAACCGGCGACCCGATCTTCAACCTGAAAGTGCCCGCCAGCCGCATCGTGGGCGGATACACCATCAAGGACGGCGTCATCGTCCCCAACTACAATCACACCGAGGTTCTTGAAGCAGTCTTTCGCCGCACCCGTGTGGGCGTTGGCTTGATGACTTCAGCCAAGCTGCTTTCGTCCATCGAGCCGGTCATCCGCTATCAGCGCCAGCGCTTCCGCGGAGCCGAGGGCGCCAAACCCGGTTCGGTGCGCTACGAGCAGGGCATCCAGCAACGGGAAGACGCATTGCATCGGCTGGTCGATGTTTGGGCAACGGGCGAGGCGGCCACTTCACTGGGCTTTGCCACCGCACGCCTCTTCGACGAGCTGGACCCAATCGAGAAACAGAAGACGGCCATTCTCAAAGAGCGCGGCATCCAGGGCGGACGCGCCGAAATCAAGGCGCTCAAGGAAAGTGATCAGCGGGCCATCGAGTTGCTGTCACTCAAGGCAGACGACCCGCGACGCAAGGAACTCGAAGCCGATCCCCTGGTTCAGTACGTGCTCATGGACGCCGAAGCCAACGTCATTTGCCCGGCCACCAAGCTGTGGGACACCGGCCACGGCGCGAATATGATGCGCGAGGCCGTCAGCCTGATGGGCGGTTACGGCATCACCGAAGACTGCCCCGGCTTCCTCGCCAACAAGTGGATGGATGCCCAACTGGAAGCCACTTTCGAAGGTCCTGAAGCAGTGCAGCGCCGTCAGTTGACCATCACCATGACCTCCGAGGTCTTTCTTGCCGAGTTCAGCGCCTGGACCGCCGAAATGCGGCGCATCGCGTCAGAGAGGCCCGGCACCGGCGCCTGCACACTGGCATCGGCGATGCAGATGTGGCAGTGGACCCTGAACCACCTGCAAAAGGCAACCGACCCCAAGGGCAACAAGCTTTACCACGGACAGCGCCAGGGCGTGACCTTTGCCATGGCCGACGCGCTCTGCTGGCTGGTGGCTTCGCGCTGCCAGATTCTCGACGTACTCGAACTCATAGCGCGCGGCCCCGACGATCCAGTCGCAGCCGAGGGCCTGGAAGGCACCGTCCAGTTCCTGAGCGATCTGTGCCACACGCAGGCGGCGGCGGCAGCCGGCGAGGTCTCCCGCATCTGCGCCGAACTGGTCTTCGGCTATAACTGCCACCCCTCCTGGAACGATGACAAACACGCCAATTGCTTTCTGGCCGGCGAACTCGAAGATCTGGAGGAAACCATGCCGGGAATCTCGGCCATGGCCGTCGATGTGGTGGCCGAGGACGGCAGCCATCCGCAAAAAGCCGGCCCTTGCGCAGGCTGTGCCGGAGCGAGCGACTTTCTGCGCATGCAGAGCAAGCTGACCTGCTGCCTGAGCGGAGCCAGGCTGGCCAAAGACCGCGCAGCGGAGACCGTCAACAAGGTCATGATCCCCGAGGCGCTGGATTATCCCGCATGAGCACAAGCGCAATCGTAGAAGAACAGACAGCCCCGGAGATCGAGCGGCAATCAATGGAAGTGGACATTGCCTGCGCCGGTTTTGGTCCGGCGATGGGCGGCTTTTTGTCTACGCTCACTCGCGCCTGGACGGAGAATCCCGCCGATCCGGCCTTTGAGAGTAAGGCCGCGCCGGGAATGCCGCTGCAAGTCCTCTGCTACGAGCGCGCCGACGACATCTCCTCCGGCGTCAGCGGCGTGGTCACGCCCGGCAACGCGATCCGCTCCAGCTTTCCTGACTTCAACCCGGCTGAGATTCCCATGGCCGTCCCCGTCAAGAGCGAGCGGGTGATGTACCTGCTGGACCCCATCGGCGCCAGCCGCCGCTCCGCGCTATTGCGGCTTGGCGATTTTTTCCTTCGCCTTGGAGGAAAGCTGGTGGGCGTGCACGATCACGCCTTCACGCTGCCCTGGACGCCGGCCTTCCTCAACAAGCACGGCGGTTTGGTGATGTCGATTGGCCAGTTCAATCAGTGGGTCGGTTCGCAACTGATGGCCACAGGCCTGGTGCAGATCTGGCCAGGGACGCCGGTGAGCAAGCCGCTGATCTCAGGCAGAAGTGTCGAGGGGCTCCGCCTCGCCGATCAAGGCGTGGACAAATCCGGCGAGGCGACCGACGGCTTCATGGCCGGAATGGATGTGCGCGCGAAACTCACCGTCGTGGGCGATGGCCCGGTTGGCGCGGTTGGTCAGGCGCTCGACGAAAAACTCGGCCTGCCGCAGGGTCACGCGCACCGCGAGTGGGCTCTGGGCATGAAGTTCGTTATCGAATTGCCGGAAGACTCGCCGCTGAAGCCGGGCACCGTTTGGCACAGCTTCGGCTACCCGGAGCCGGAGATCTTCGGCTTCCTCTATGTGCATCCCGACCGGCTGGTTTCTGTTGGCATCTTCGTCCCCTCGTGGTTGAGCGACCCATCGCGCACCGCCTACCGCTATTTGCAGCATTACATTCAACACCCCGCCCTGTGGCCCTACCTGAAGGACGGAACGCTGCGCTCCTGGGGCGCGAAGTCGCTGGAAGAGTCAGGCCGCCACGGCGAACCGTATCTTGTTGGCGACGGCTATGCCCGCATCGGCGAGGGCTCAGGCTCGACCAATATGCTCACCGGCTCCGGCGTGGACGAGGCCTGGGCGACAGGCACGCAGCTCGGCGAAGCGGTGATTGAACTGCTGCGCGCTGGCAAGCCCTTCACGCAGGAAAATCTGGCCTCCACCTACGAAACCAGACGGCGCGCAAGTTGGGTCGAGCGCGGCGCGCGTGAAGCCGAGAACGCCCGCAACGGCTTCCAGGACGGATTTATCAAGGGCCTGATCGGCATGGGTCTGGCTGGATTGACGCACGGAAAGCTTTCGCTGAACGCAAAGCCCATTCCGGCGCACAAGCAGATTCGCCCCTTCCCTGCTCGCTCAGCCGATGGACTCAAACTCAAGGAAGCCGCGGCGCTGGCCGTGGCTGATGGACGCCCGCTGCACGATGCCCTGCTCTCGGCGCGCGGCTGGCCGGAGATTCCCTTCGATGGCCGCCTGCTGATCACGCAGCAGGATGCACTGCTGATCGGCGGCAAGGTCCAGGCCATGCCCGGATTCGCCGATCACGTCGTCTTCCGCAATGCGGGGCTGTGCATTGAATGCACGGAGAAGACCTGCATCGCCATGTGCTCTGGCCAAGCCATCACGCTGGGCGAGGACGGCCTGCCCGTTTTCGAGCGCGAGAAGTGCGTCCACTGCGGCGCATGCCTGTGGAACTGCGGCCAATCGCCCGACGGGATTCACTCCAACATCGAGTTCCGCGCCGGGTCGGGTGGATTGCACTCAGCGGAGAACTGAGTTTCACTGTCTCTCTCATTGAACAGTGCATTGGCTATAATCTTCAAGGAGGCTTTCGATGAGAAAGTTCGTCGCAGTGTTGTTTCTTCTGCTCTGCTCCACATTGGCGTGGTCCGCTGATAAGCCTAACCCTGCCGACTACACAATCAAGGTGCATATTTCCGCAACGCACATCCGACATAACTGCTCCGAATGGGGTTCCGATGTCCGATGCGAAGAGGGAATCTATGCAGATGCAATCCTAAACGGAAAGAAGATCGAGTTATTCGGTGGAGACGTAATTGATAAGAAAGTCGGTATGCTAATTATCCCCGGCGACTATCCTGCCCGGCTTACAAAAGACATTCATAATGCAGATAGCACCGCTATTCGTCAAGAATATGACATTCTTCTGCCGGATGGCACGGTTTGGCATTGCTCGACCTCTGGAATCTCCGAATAACGTAACAATTTGCATCAAATAAAAGGGAAATCAACAATGGCAAATGTTCTGCACATCGTGGTTTGCGCGGGGATCGTTCCTGATCCCCTGCAAACTTTGGAGCCGGTCACCGGGCCGAACGGTCCGGGGCTGAAGAATGAGATGGTCTTGCCCGCGGTGCTGGACCCCTGGGCCGCCAGCGCGCTCTATGAAGCGGCGAATCTCGTCACAAAGAATCCCGGCAGCAAACTCTGGCTGGTCAGCCTTGGCCCGAAAGCCAAGCTGCAACAGGTGATGATGACTATCGCCCAGAAGGTCGCTTTCGAACTGGTTCCTATCGACGGGCCCATCGGCGGCTTTCCTGACGCGCACGCGACCGCGGTCGTGCTTGCTGAGACCATCGAAGCAATCCCAGGATTCGACCGCGCGAAGCTGCTTTTGTTCGGCGGGTGGGAGTCAGCCACGAGGGGTGCGGGAGTGACCCTGCAACTCGTCGGCGAACGGCTCGGCATCACGGACCAGTTCCAGGGCGTTGATCAGATTGACCTACGCGACGACGGCAGCTTTGAGGTGCTGGAGCGCGTGGAAGGCGGCAAACATCAAGTTTCAGTCTGCGCTGGAACTCCCGCTGTTATGGGCTGGGCCACGGGCAATCTGGCCGAGCCGAGAAACAATCCGCAGGTCGGCATGGCGAATATGCGCACCATTATGCCCGCGCTTGCAAAGGCCAAGAAAGCATCGCTGGAGGCAAACGGCCTGCGCTACGTCTCCGTCAGCCTGCCCAAGCAGCAGCGGACCACGCGCGTCGAAAAGAACATGACCCCCGACGCGATTGCGGCTGAACTGGTCGAATGGATTGGAGCCGAATAATGGAAACGATACTGGTACTGACTCATACTGATGAAAGTGGCTCCGCACTCACCAAGGCTTCACTCGAAGCCGTAACCGCAGGCCTGGAGTTGGCGGCTCAGATCAAAGCTGCGCTGGCCATCGGCATTGTTGGCGCTGACGCCAAAGCCGCAGCCGGCATTTTGGCTTCAACCGGAGCACGCTTGCTGGCCGTCACCGGCGAGGCCTTTGCCCAGGCGCGCTATGCGACGGACGCTGCCGCTTGCGAGGCTCTGTGCCGCGCGGCAAACGCCACCATTGTTCTCGCCCCTGGAACTTCACGCTTCACGCGGGTTGCGGCAGGTGTGGCGCACCGGCTGGGCGGATTTATCGACACGCACATTACGGCCCTCGGCGGCGCTGAGACCATCGAAGCCTCACGCTGGTTCTATCGCCAACGCGTCGAAGCCGTCCTCAGCCGCGATGCACGGCCCTGGTTCCTGCTGCTCGACGCCGGAACCCACGCGGCCTTTGCCAGCGAACCGGCAACCGCCGCAGTTGAAGAAATTGCCGTTCAACTTCCGGCGTTGCGCACCACGGTCAGCGGCTTCCGCGCTCCAGCGCAGGACGCGCAGACCATCCGCCCCGACGCGAAGCTGCTCTTCGTTGCCGGCGCGGGCTGGACCAAGAAGCAGTCCGACGGCCAGGTTCATGCCGACGAGGCGGGCAAGCTGATTCTCGGCTTCCTGCACGCCACCAGCGCATCACTGGGGAGCAGCAAATCGCTGGTGGACCAGGGCGGCGAGGGGAACTCCGTTCTTCCTTTCCTGACGCATATGAACCAGATCGGCCAGACCGGCGCGACGCCACGTCATCCGAAGGGTCTTTCCACCTGCTGTCACGGCGAGGAACCGCACGTGGTGGGCTGGCGCTTCATTGGCGATCGGCGCGCCATCAGCCTGGACCCCAACTGCGGCTGGACTCGCGGCAAAGCCGACGTCGTCTATGTGGCCGACGCCTTCCCGGTGATGGCTAAGGTCAACGCGCTGCTGGAAGCAAAGAAAGCCTGAGCAAGCCAGAATCATGCGAGGTTTCCCAGGTCTCAAAATCGAGACCTGGGGCACCCTGAGAAGTCGTGCGGAATTTCCTTAAATCTTGAGCACTGCCGGCAGCGAGAGAGTCTCCATGATTTGCTGCATGGCTCCTTCGTCGTTCCCAATCGCCGCAAGCAGCCTTTGCTTGAGCTCATCGCGTTTGGCATAGAGGCGCAGCGGCTCTGGTGGGTTATGCAGCAGATCCTTGCCGACAAGCGCGCGAACGATGAAAGGCATATAGGAGGAGTAATCGCCCTGCATACTGACTGTCTGCGTCGTATAAGTTTCAGGATTGACCTTGCCCCAGGAAACCGCTTCGGCCGGCGCGCAGGAGGAGAGGCTGCCATCCGTCACGGGCGCTGAGACAATCTGCGCATCAAAATCATAACCGCGAATATTTTCGAGAAAGAAGATTTGCGAGAGCGTCGGTTCGGGTTGCAAGGAATAATTCTTGGGAACGCCGCCGCCCAAAATCAGAATGGCCATGGTTTTCGGTTCGGAGTCGAACAATCCCCAGTGATGGTAAGCGCAGGACTCGAAGACGTCTTCGTGAAGATCGTAATCAAAACCATATTTGATCTTCCCAAGCCGCGCAAGCGTCCAGAGCTTGAGGGAATTCAGGAAGACGCTGCCATCCGCAGGCGCTCCGATGAAAACCGGCAATTCAAGATCGGCGCAGGTGCTGAGAAGACCCGGAGCGATACCAAGCGCTTTTTCCCGTTCGGCAAATTGCTTGCCGAGCAGATAGTTGCGTTCGGTGGTCGTCATTTTCTTCTGGAACTCGGGGCGTTGGAGGATTCCAGTCACTACGGCGTCCTGGTCGAAGAGCACTTGCTCGTCAAAACCGGTATCGGTCACGCGAATCACGCCGTTCTCGCGCAGTTCGGCATCATCGCCGAAGAGATCCACTTCGCGGATCGGACGCTCAACCGTCTTACGGAGGCAGTCATGCCCGTCGTGGTAGCAGATCGCATCAGTGACCGTGATGTACGCAGTGTTCGCCGCCCGGAGGAGCGGAATGAGCCACGCGCGGTGCTGATCGGAAACCGTGATCGGCCCGGCGCAAGTGACGACCAGCGGAATCCGCTTCTCGATCACCTGCCTCAGAACTTCATAGACCCGCCGTAGGTATGCGCCGCCAAAAGCCGGCAGAGAGGCGGAAAATACTTCGTTCAGGTCCTGGCATTGCGTGACCGGTTTTCCGGTCACCGCACGGCCCATCAGTCCGCTCTTCATGGAACATTTGCTCATAGCAATCCCATCATATCAATTGAACTTCTGTTGCCGGCTTCCCACTGCGCCTCATCCGCGATGAGGATTCTGATGCAGGCTCGGCCTCGGTGGAATCCTCGACTGCCCGACATTCACAGCACTTTGGCTAGCCACTTTCCGGTGTAGGAGAGCAGATTGGCCGCGATCTCTTCGGGGGGGCCTTCCGCCACGATGTGGCCGCCGGCCTCGCCGCCCTCGGGGCCGAGGTCGATGACCCAATCAGCGGATTTGATCACGTCCAGATTGTGCTCGATGACGATCAGCGAGCCGCCGCCATCGATGAGCTTGCGGAAGGCCGTCAGCAGCTTGGAGACATCGTCGAAGTGCAAGCCCGTTGTGGGCTCGTCGAGGATGTAGAGGATGCGGCTGGCCTCGGAGGGTTTGGCGTTGGCGGCGCGGACCTGAGAGAGGTGGGCGGCCAGCTTGACGCGCTGCGCTTCGCCGCCGGAAAGCGTCGTAGCCGACTGACCGAGGCGCAGGTAACCGAGGCCAATTTCGTCAAGCACGGCGAGCTTTTCCAGCAAGCGCGTCTGTCCTGAAAAGAAGCGCAGCGCTTCCTTGACGGTCATCTGCAAAACCTGATGGATGTTCTTGCCCTTGTACTCGACGCCGAGAACCTTGGCCTGATAGCGCGTGCCGTTGCAGTCCTCGCAGGGCAACTCGACATCGGCCAGGAACTGCATTTCGACGGTGACAGTGCCGTCGCCGTCGCAGGTATTGCAGCGGCCGCCGGGCACGTTGAAGGAAAAATGACCGGGGGTGAGCGAGAGCCGCTTGGCCTCGGGCTGCGCTGCAAAAAGCTCGCGGACCAGGTCGAAGCCTTTGATGTAGGTGATGGGGTTGGAGCGCGGCGTGCGGCCGATGGGGGTCTGATCCACCAGCACCACGTCGTTGAGCCGCTCGACGCCGGTGAGGGATTTGAAGACGCTGGAGGGGTCGCCGCCATCGCCCTGGCCAAGCGCCCGCGCCACCGCGCGATAGAGCACCTGATGCACCAGCGTGGACTTGCCCGAGCCAGAGACGCCGGTGATGGCCACCAGCATTCCCAGCGGAATTTCAACATCGAGGCCATGCAGGTTGTTGGCCGTGGCTCCGTGCAAGACCAGGCGCTCACGGCCCGGAACGCGGCGGCGCGTGGGAATGGGGATGGAGAGTTGGCCGGAGAGATAGCGGCCGGTGAGCGAGTTGGGATTGGCCTCAATCTCCGCCACTACGCCCTCGGCCAGCAGCTTGCCGCCGAACTCGCCCGCGCCGGGGCCCAGGTCGAGCAGATAATCGGCCGCGCGCAGCACGTCGGAGTCATGCTCAACAACGACGATAGTATTGCCCAAATCGCGCAGCTTTTCCAGAATCCGAATCAGCCGCACCGTATCGCGGGAGTGCAGGCCGATGGTCGGCTCGTCGAGCACATAGAGCGTGCCTACCAACTGCGAGCCCAGCGAGGTAGCCAATTGAATGCGTTGCGCCTCGCCGCCGGAAAGCGTGGAGGCAAGGCGGTCGAGGGTGAGGTATTCCAGACCGACCGCATCAAGAAAACTCAGCCGCTGGCGAACTTCTTCAAGGATGGGACCGGCAATCTCCTCCTGCATGGGCGAGAGCCGTAGCGCACCGAAGAAGGCCTTGGCCTCGGCGATGGTGAGCGCGGTGGCCTGGCAAATATTCAAGCCATTGATGCGCACGCTGCGGGCCTCAGCGCGCAGGCGCTGACCGCGGCAGTCGGGGCACTCGGCGTAACCGCGATACTTGCTGAGCATGACGCGCACGTGGAGCTTGTACTTCTTGCGCTCCATCTGCGCAAAGAAGCCGTATACGCCGGAAAAACCGCCTTTGCCGCGCAGAACCGTTTCACGCGCTTCTTCGGGCAGTTCGCGCCAAGGCACGTCCATCGGAATGCCCAACTCGGCGGCTTGCTTACGCAACTCGGTGAACCAAGGGCGGCACTTGGGGCGATTCCAGGGGTCGATGGCGCCTTCGTTGAGACTGAGCCCCTTGTCGGGAATAACCAGATTCAGGTCGAAGTCCACCGTATTGCCGAAGCCCTGGCAGCGGGGACAGGCGCCGAAGGGATTGTTGAAGCTGAAGAGGCGCGGCTCCGGCTCGCTGCCGGGACGATGGCAGCTTCTGCACTCAAAGGCTCCGGAGAAGCGATGACGCGGGCGCGGGGCCGCCTCGTCGCGCGGGAGTTCCTCGAAGATGACTTCGCCAGACTCGCGGTAGGCGATTTCAGCGGCATCGACGATGCGGGCGCGGTTGTCGGCGCTGACGACAATTCGATCCAGAAGAATGAAGACTGGAAGCGTGAAGTCAAGGTCGAGGAGCGACTCGGGGGTGGAGAACTCGAAGATGCGGCCCCGCTGATAGAGGCGGTTGAAGCCGGAGGCACGCAATTCAACCAGCCGCGCTTTCAGGGCTTCAGTCAGCGGCGACTCAACCGCTGTCTTGGCCGAAGCTTTGGCGGCGGATTTGCCTGGTGGTTTGCTTGCGGGCGTTGGAACGTGACGGACCGGCTTGGTTCCCAGAAGCGGCGCGGACTCCGCGTGGCGCACTGGGAAAAGCACATTGAGCCGTGTTCCCTCCCTCAGCGCCAGCGTGGCCGCGGCAACTTCGTCGATTGAGTCGCGCTGGACCAGGCCGTCGCAGTAGACGCAGTGGACCGTGCCGCAGCGGGCGTAAAGCAGGCGCAGGTAGTCGTAAACCTCAGTGGCTGTGGCGACGGTGGAGCGGGGGTTGCGCGTCGAGTTCTTCTGCTTGATGGCGATGGCCGGCGCCAAGCCGTCGATCTCGTCCACGTCCGGCTTCTCGATGCGCTCCAAAAACTGCCGGGCGTAGGCGGAAAGCGACTCGACATAGCGCCGCTGCCCCTCGGCGTAGATCGTATCAAAGGCCAGCGAAGACTTGCCCGAG
>Ga0224531_1000114_pt1 | contig 50115 bp, 38 predicted proteins | sample CBST100metaG_FD_179876 | JGI IMG/M metagenome (GOLD analysis project Ga0224531, IMG submission 179876) | Peat soil microbial communities from Stordalen Mire, Sweden - C.B.S.T100 | ecosystem: Environmental > Terrestrial > Soil > Wetlands > Peat | place: Sweden: Norrbotten County, Stordalen Mire...
GTTGGCGGTGGGTCAAAAGCTGCTGGTCAAGTTCGTTCTGGCCGGTAACTTCGTGCGCTCTGAAACGGGATTCGACCTGAACTGGCAACTGCTCGACGTCTCTTCGCAGAGCGTGCGCACCGGCGGCTCAATTCGCGTCGCCTCGCTCGATCTGATCGCCGTGCAGACTGAAATCTCGAATGAAGTTTTCGCCACGCTGCAAGGCTCGGGCTCAACCGACCATGGTGAACCCGCCCACGCCGGACAGAAGAACAGCGCCGTGCCGCACGAAGAATCGTTGCCCGAATCGGTGAGCGAAAAATACTTGCAGGCCCGTGCGCTGCTCAGTTCGTTCATGGTGCGCACCGGCTCGCGCGCTGACCTGGATCGCGCGCACTCGCTCTTCACCGGCGTCGCGGCGGCCGATCCCAAGTTCGCGCCCGGCTGGAGCGGGCTGGGCATCGCCGAGCTGCAATACGCGCGCCACGGTTTCGGCGGGCAGATCCATTTAATGCGCGCCCGCCGCGCCTTTGAAGAAGCGCTCAAGCTCGATCCCGGCTCGACCGAGGCCGATCTCTATCGCGTCTACATGCTGCTTTCGCGCGGCGAAAAAGAGTCGGCGCGTCACGGCATCGCCGGGCTGCTGACCCGCGCCGCCAACGACTGGAACGTGCGCATGGTCGCCGGCCTGGCCCTGCGCGCCGACGGCATGTACGACGAGGCCCTCGACGAGTTCAGCCGCGCCCTCAAGCTCAATCCGGCCAACGCCGCGATTCTTTACAACCACCGCGCCCGCGTCTACCACTATCAAAATCAATTGGAGCTGGCCGGCGACGAGCTGGACAAAGGCCTGGCGCTCGAGCCGCGCCATCCGCTGCTGCGCACCTCGGCCGGCTATCAGCAGATGCGTCTGGGCCACCTGGACGCGGCCATCGAGATGCTCGAAAAGGTCATCGCCGACGACGCTTCCATGCGCATCGCCGTGCCCACGCTGGCCATCTGCTACGTGCAGGCCGGCAATCGCGAGCGCGCCGCCGAATTGCTTGAAGACGACACCCTGGCCGCCGCCGAGGCCGACAGCGAAATGGCCTACCGGCTGGCCACCTACTTCGCCGTCGAGGGCGACTCGAGCGAGGCTTTGCACTGGCTGCGCCGCGCCATCTATCTCGGCAACGAAAACTATCCCTGGTTCCAGAAAAATCCGGCCTGGAACAATCTGCACACCAACGCCGATTTTTTGCGCATTCTCGAAGACCTGAAAAAGAGCTTCCGCAAAAATCAAAAAACCTGGAGAAGGCTGATCGAGCAGTTGCCGGCGGCGGAGTAAAGCCAAATGGAAATATGCGGGCCCCACCTTCACCGTCCGCCGCAGCGGAGGGCTAAGGTGGGTTGGAAAAAACTTCACACTTTACAGCTCTAGCCTTCGGCCTCTTCCAAAATCAAAAGCAGATTACGGCTGCCATGTATGACCCGTTCAATTCGAACCGCATTCTGGCGGATACGGAAAAGAATCACGTAATTGCCCACAGTGGCCAGCCGCGCTTCCGCGCCGAGTTCTGGCCGTAGCCGATAGATCTCCGGTTGTTTGGCGATTGCCTTCATTCGCGCACGAAGCAAGCGAAGCATTTGCACGGCGTGGCGCGGACTGTCTTGCGCAATGTATTCGGCTATCGCTTCAAGATCGTCCGGCACGCAGGGCGATAAGCGCAGCCGCATTACCGTCCCGTCGCTTTGGCCAGGCCGTTGTATTTGCTCTCAAGCCGCTCGAAGACCGGCTCTGGATCGAGCCCTTCCGAATCGTCGGCGACGGCTTCTTGCCATTGCTTGCGAAGCCCCGAAAGGCTTTGCTCGCGCAGGTTGCGCTTGTGCGTCCAGTCGCGAAGAGCGTCACGCACCACCTCGCTGTTGGAGGAATACTCTCCCGCATCAACGGCGTGGCGAACCAGCGCCGCCATCTCGGCGGGCAGCGCGATGCTCAGTTTTTCGATAGTAGGCATAAGGAGCGCCTCAGTAGTAATAAATACTACCACGGTTCCAGAAAATTACTACGCCCGCGTCGCGAGCGAGCATTTTTCGTGCGCGGTCAGCTTTCAGGCGCGATGATTTTTGTTGTCTCCAGCCAGGCGTCGAAGGCCGCCAGCGAGCGTTCGCACTGAATGCGATGGCGCTCTTTTTTGTCGCGGATTTTTTTGCGCAGTTCTTCTTCGAGCGGCTCCAGCAGGTCGAAGGTGATGTTGGCGGGCTGAAAGTGTTTTACCTCGGCATGAGTGATGTAGTGGATGAGCGAGCCGAGAGCCGAGGCGCGAGGAATCGGCGCAGGCTGGCTGCCGCGCGCCAGAACCGATGCGTAGATGCCGGCCAGCAGCCCGGTGGCGATCGATTCGGTATAGCCCTCGATGCCGCAGATCTGGCCGGCGAAAAGAATCGCCGGCCGCGCCTTCAATCGCAGCAGTTCGTCGAGCAGAACCGGCGCGCAAAGATAAGTGTTGCGATGGATCTGGCCATAGCGCAGAAAGCGGGCATCTTCTAGGCCGGGAATCAGACGCAGAACTCGCGCCTGCTCGCCGAATTTGAGGTGGTTCTGAAAACCGACGAGATTGTAGCTATCGGCGCGGAGATTTTCTTTGCGCAACTGCACCACGGCCCAGGGAGTTTTGCCGGTGCGGGGATCGCGCAAGCCGACGGGCTTCATCGGGCCGAAGCGCAGCGTGTCGCGACCGCGGCTGGCCAGCACCTCGATGGGCAGGCAGCCTTCAAAGTAGGAGCAGTTTTCCCAGTCGCGCGTTTCGGCAGACTCGGCGGCGAGCAGCGCGTCGTAAAAACGGTCGTACTCGGCGCGATCCATGGGGCAGTTGATGTAGTCGGCTGTGCCCTTGTCCCAACGTGCGGCAAAGTAAACGCTCTCCATGTTGATGGAGCCGGCATCGACGATCGGCGAAATGGAATCGTAAAAAGCCAGATGTTCCGCGCCGGTCAGTCGCGCGATTTCGCGGCTCAAGGTTTCGGAGGTAAGCGGACCGGAGGCGACGATGGTCAGCGCGGTTTCGTCGTCGGGCACCTCGAGGCTCGTGACCTCTTCGCGGAAGACGCGAATCTGCGGCTGGATGGCGATGGCCTCGGTGATGCGGCGCGAAAACTCGACGCGATCGACGGCCAAGGCGTGGCCGGCCGGCACCGCCGTCTCATCGGCAATGCGTAAAAGAGCGGAGCCACCGTGGCGCATTTCCTGCTTGAGCAGCCAGGGCGCGGTATTCGGCGACTCGCTTTTAAGCGAGTTGGAGCAGACCAGCTCGCCGAAATCTGTGCTCTGGTGGGCGGGAGTGAGACGCGGCTGGCCGTCGACCAAAGCGCGCATTTCGTAAAGGTCAACCTGGCAGCCGAGCCGCGCGGCGGTCAGCGCCGCCTCGGAGCCGGCCAGTCCGCCGCCGATCACGCGAATCTTCACTGTGCGACCTCCGTTTGGGCCAGCCGGGCAATGGCCTCGCCGCTGACGCGCACGTTGCGCCACTCGTCGAGAAACTCGCCGCCCATGGCGCGATAAAAGTCGATCGCCGGAGTGTTCCAGTCGAGAACCTGCCACTGGAGGCGCTGGCAGCCCTGCTCAAGGGCGACAGCCGCTACCCGTTGCAGCAGAGCCTTGCCGATGCCCTTGCCGCGCAGCTCGGGCAACACGAAGAGATCTTCGAGATAGATGCCGGGCCGTCCTCTCCAGGTGGAGTAGTTGTAAAAAAATAGAGCGAAACCGGCGGGACGGCCGTCATGCTCGGCGATCAGGCAATCGAAGAAAGGGCGGGGACCAAAGCCATCGCGCAGCAGATCCTCTTCGGTGGCAACGGCAGCCTCGGGGGCGCGCTCGTAAGCCGCCAAAGCACGGATAAAGGCAAGAATTTGCGGGGCGTCGGCGGGTGTAGCGCGGCGGATCAGGGTTCCCATAGTTTTATTTTAGTGTGTGACGCAGGCCACACCTGCGCTTTATCGGGCACACTACGATAAGGATTCGAACGGCAAATAGCTTTGCGATTCAGCAGGCAATTTCTCTTCCGACCGCTTCGTCCTGAAAAATGGGACGATAGTTGAGGTTGTGCCTGGCGATAACTGCGCAAAAGACAACTTAAAGACAACTTGTATTGCGCAGTGGATTGGATTTAACGTGGTTTTGAGGTAAATGCGCTCTGTGGAATGGGCTCCGGTCTATACGCGGGGCTGTGTCAGCGTGTGGGCTGACAAGAAAACCACGTCGCCGATGCCTGTAGGTCAAAGCTTCGCCACGCATAGTCTTTACGCCTATCTGCGGCCGGCCGAGAGAATTTGAATTTTTGAGCCCGCGGGCAAGATGCTTCCCGCCGCTCCCAAGGAGACTCTAGATGAAACGCACTTTTTCACTATGGCTGGGCCTCGCCGCCGCGGTGGGCCTGCTGGCATGCTCGATGACACCGATGCAAGCGCTTGCGCAAGCCACCAACACAGGCAAGATTCACGGCCGCGTCATCAACCCCACCGGTCAGGCGCAAAGCAATGGCACGGTGAGCCTTTCTACTGACGGCGGAGCCACGCTGAAGTTTCCCTTCCCGGTGAACGCCAACGGCGAGTACGCCGGCGAAGCGCCGCAGGGAACCTACATGGTGGTCTACCGCGCGCCGGACACGCCGGTGGGCAAGATGGTCGACTCGATCCGCGGCGTCAAGGTAGTCGCCGGCCAGGATTTGGAGCAGAATCTCGATATGTCGCGCGCCGATTATATCGAGAAGATGTCGCCCGAAGAGAAAAAGCAGTTGGAAGAGCTGAAAAAGATCAACGCCGAAGCGTTGAAGGCCAATTCGGTCATCAACAACCTTAACGCCGATCTGAAGGCCGTTACCGCGGACAAGAAGGACATCGACAGCGCGAACTCGACCGCCATCCAGGCGCTGGGCGGAAAGGCGACCAAGGCGGAAATTTTCGCCAAGGCAGCCGAGATCAAGGCCGCGAAGTACACCGACGTCGAAAACCTGATGCAGAAAGATATTGCGGTCAAGCCCGATGAAGCGCTGCTGTGGTCGAACCTGGGCTTTGGCCAGGGTGGCTTGAAGCAGTACGATGACGCGATTACCTCGTACAAAAAAGCCATCGATCTGGAGACCGCCGCCAAAAAGCCGCGGCCGCAGGTAGTCGGTTTGGCCAATGCCGGATTGGGCGAAGTCTATGCGCGTACGGGCAAGGTTCCCGAGGCCAGCGCGGCCTTCGACGCCGCCGCCAAGGCCGATCCGAGCAATGCGGGGCTGCACCTGCGCAACGAAGCCATTATCTTCTTCCAGGAAAATAATGGCCCCGCCCAGGTGGCCGCGGCCGACGAGGCGATCAAGATCGATCCCACCAATGCGATTCTCTACTACATCAAGGGACAGGGTTTGGTGCAGAACGCGACGGTCGAGCCCAAGACCAACCGCATCGTGCTGCCGGCCGAGTGCACTGCCGCCTACCAGAAGTACCTGGAGCTCTCTCCGAACGGTCCCTATGCCGCCGAGGTCGCCGGCATCCTGCAGCAGGCGGCGGGAGTCAAGGCAAACAAAAAGTAGTTTACTGATTGCTGAACAAGAAAAGGGCCTCCGCCACGGCGGAGGCCCTTTCTGTTGGTTACGAAGATTGCATCGCGCGGCGATTTGCCGCTAGACTGAAAACAAGCCAGAACGCCTCGGCGTTCCGGCGCAAGTGCGGGAGTGGTGAAATGGCAAACACACTAGCCTTAGGAGCTAGCGCCCAAAAGGCTTGCGGGTTCAAGTCCCGCCTTCCGCACCAAATCTTTCAACAATAATCCGCCAGCGACGCTACTTGAGCCGCGCGCCCAGCGGAACCTCTTCCAGAAATCCGGCCAGCGCCGGCGAGCCGCCCTCAAGCGAGGCCGCCAGCAGCATTCCATTCGATTCAAAACCACGCATCTTGCGCGGCGCCAAGTTGGCGACGATTACGATCTTGCGCCCGATCAGCTTTTCCGGTTCGTAATACTGCGCGATGCCGGCCAGAATCTGCCGTTTTTCGTAGCCCAGATCGACCTCCAGACGCAGCAGCTTGTCGGCCTTCGGAATGCGCTCGGCAACCAGAATTTGCGCCACGCGCAGATCGACCTTGGCGAAGTCGTCAATGGTAATCGTCGGCGATGAGGCGGTCTTTGGCTGCTCCGCCACGACGGCTGCGGCGGGCTTTTCAGGTTGCGCCGCGGCAGGTGTTGCGCTCGCGGCGGACTGCTTGGCCGCGGCTTCGATGGCTGATTTGCTGTTCTCTTCTTCGATCTTCTGCATACGCTCGGCTGTGTCCTTTTCCGCGCGGGGAAAAAGCGGCGCGGGCTCGCCAAATTTGGTGCCCGCCTTCAACCCGCCCCACGCGAGGTTACTTAAAAATCCCAGTTTTGCCGCTTCGGCAATCTCGCCCTGCCCCAGTTGCCGCCAAACCTTGGCGGCAGCCTCGGGCACAATGGGATAAGCCAATGCGGTGACGATGCGAATGGCCTCGGCGGCCGTAGCCAGCACGCGGGCCTGCAACTTCGTTTGCTCGGCCTCGCTGCGTTCGGCGGGCTTTTTCCACGGCGCGTTGGCGGTCAAATAACCATCGGCCTCGGCCACCAGGCTCCAGACGGACTTCAGCGCTTCGGAGAAGTTCAGCTCGTCGAAGGCCGGGCCGAAGTCGGCGATGGCCTTTTCGGCGCTGGCGCGCAGAGCCGTCTCTGCCGGCGTTTCCGCGCCCGCTTCTGGCATCGCACCGCCAAAGTATTTGTGCACCATGTTGACCACGCGGCTAACCAGATTGCCGTAGCCGTTGGCCAGGTCCGCGTTGTAGCGCTGCACCAATGCGTCAAAAGAAAAGTTGCCGTCCTGGCCGAAGGGGATTTCGCGCAGCAGAAAGTACCGCAGCGCATCAGAACCTAAAACCGTGTGAACCGTTTCAGCGCGGACGATGTTGCCGCGCGACTTGGACATTTTTCCCTGGTCAAAGAGCAGCCAGCCATTGGCGCGCACGCGGCGCGGCAGCGGCAGGCCGGCGGCCATCAAAAAGGCCGGCCAGTAGACGCAATGGAAGCGGCTGATCTCTTTGCCGATCAGGTGCAGGTCGGCGGGCCAGAATTTTTCAAAGCGGGCCTGGTCTTCAGGGTCGTCGGAGCCGTAGCCGAGCGCGGTCATGTAATTGGCCAGCGCGTCGAGCCAGACGTAGATCACGTGCTTTTCGTCACCGGGAACGGGAACGCCCCAGGAGAAGCTGGTGCGGCTGACCGACAGATCCTTCAGGCCGCCGCGGACAAAGGAAATCACCTCGCGGCGCGTCGATTCCGGCCCCATAAAGTCGGGATGGGCCTCGTAGAACTCCAGCAGCTTGCGCTCGAAGGCCGAGAGCTTGAAGAAGTAATTTTCTTCGCTGACGGTTTCGGTCACGCGGCCGCAGTCGGGGCAGATCGCTCCCGGCGCGCCGTCGACATAGAGCTCGTCGGAGACGCAGTACTGGCCGGTGTAATAGCCCTTGTAGATGTAGCCGCGATCGCGCAGCGCGACGAAGAGTTTTTGCAGGCCGCGCTTGTGCCGCTCCTCGGTGGTGCGGATGTAGTCGTCGTTGGAGATGCCCAACTGCCGCCACAAGCCGCGAAACTCGGCACTGAGGGCGTCGGCGAAATCTTGCGGCTGGCAGCCAGCCTTTTCCGCCGAGCGCTCGATCTTTTGGCCGTGCTCGTCGGTGCCGGTAAGGAACCATGTGTCGATGCCGAGAGCGCGTTTGCGCAGCGCAATGGCGTCGCAGACGATCGTCGAATAGGCGTGGCCCAGATGCGGCCGCGCATTGACGTAGTAGATCGGCGTAGTCAGAAAAAAACGATTTGGATGGGAACTTGTCGTCATGAAAGAGGCATTTTCACGCTTCCGCTTTCTTGAGCAACTGGGCGGAAACAGCGATTTTCATCTATTTTACGGTATTTGCGCGGTCGCCGCGCAGCGCGTCAGTCGTCAGTTGTCAGTTATCAGCTTCGATTCCGGGGAGCCAAAACGAAAGTTAGGAAAATAACTGATAGCTGACAACTGATAACTGACAGCTCTCAGCCTTCAGCTTTCAGCCTCGATTCCCGGGAACCAAGACGAAAGTTGGGAAAATAACTGACAACTGACGACTGATAACTGTTAACTGAAAACTGACAACTGCATTTAGAATGCTTGTGAGCATCGGTCGGGAGGCGGAGTGGCGGTTCTGGCGGTGCAGCAGATCCGGCGCATGCGGGGCGGAGCGCAAGGCCAGTTGATGCTGGGCGCCGACGGCCAGATCTACGTCGTCAAATTTCAGAACAATCCGCAACACACGCGGGTGCTGGCCAACGAGCTGCTGGCCTCGCGGCTGGCCACGGCCGCCGGGCTCTCGGTGCCGGATACCGATCTGGTCGAGGTTTCGCCCTGGCTGGTGGAAAATACCCCGGAGCTGGAGATCGACTGGGGCCAGCGGCGGGAGCGCTGCCGTCCGGGCCTGCAATTCGGATCGCGCTTTGCCGGCGGACTGATGCCGGGCCAGGTGGTGGATTACCTGCCCGAAGAGCAGATGGCCGAGGTGAAAAATCTCACCGAGTTCGCCGGCATTCTGGCGCTCGATAAGTGGACGGCCAACGCCAACGGCCGGCAGGCGGTCTTTGTCCGGCGGCAGCGGGAGCGGCGCTACAAGGCGGTCTTCATTGACTTCGGCTACTGCTTTCATGCCGGGGAGTGGCGCTTTGAGGATTCACCTCTGCGCGGCGTTTATTACCGCAACGATGTTTACCAGGGAATAAGCGAGTGGAACTCTTTTGAGCCGTGGCTGACGCGGCTCGAGAAGATGCCGGCCGAGACGGTCTGGGCGGCGGCCGGCGAAGTTCCGCCGGAGTGGTACGGTGGCGACCAGAGCGAGATGGAGGCTTTGGTGGAGCGATTGCTGCGGCGGCAGAGCCGGATCCGGGAGCTGATCGAGAGCTTTCGGGATTCCGACCGGCGCCCCTTTCCGAAATGGGGGATAGCCGCCGAAGCGGCGGAAAAGGCTGCCTGGAAGGCGAGTTCCTGAGATACGATGGCGGAGAAGCAGCTGTCAGCCGTCAGCCGTCAGCTGTCAGCCGTCAGCTTCGATTCCGGGGAACTCGAACGGGAGTCAGGAAAAAGAGCTGAAAGCTGATAACTGACAACTGAGAACTGACACCTGAGAACTAAAAGCGATGTCGAGCGAAAATCAAAGACGGGCCTGCGAATTTCAACTGCTCCGGTATGTGCCCGACGCGGTGCGCAACGAGTATGTGCATATCGGCGTAATTTTGCGCGAGCAGGGCGCGCCGCATGTCGAGGTGCGTTTTACGCGCGACTGGCGGCGGGTACGCTGTCTTGACCCGGATGCCGATACGACGATGCTCGAGGGGATGGAGAGCGAGCTGCGCCAGCGGATCGAGCAGGACCGTGAGGGCAAGTTCAGAAAGATTCTCGACGAAGGGCTCTCGCTGAACGTGCAGATGACCGCGCCCAAGGCCTACCTGGCCGAGAGCCTGCCGGCGGGGATGGAAGAGCTGATGCGGCTCTACGTGGAGCCGCCGCCCAGGGAACGCACAACGCGGCTCGGCGGCCGGGCGGCGATTCAGACGCGGATGCGGGCCGAGTTCGAGCGCGTCGGAGTCTGGGATCTGCTACGGAAGCGAATTGCGGCCTCGGCCTATACGCGGCCGGGCGATCCGTTGCGCATCGACGTGGGCTACCGGCCCAACGGCGTGGTGAAGATGTTCCAGGCCGTGAGCCTGGAGCCGGGGCTGGATGCGGCCAAGGCTCTGGCTTTTTCGGCCTCGGCGCTGCGGATCGGCGTCGAGCGGGTAGAAAAAGCCGGGCTGGAGCTGACGGCGATCATCGAGCCGGCGGCCAAGCTGGGCGCGAGCGACGAAGAGCCCGAGCGGCTCGAGCAGTACCGCTTCGGCGTCGAGACGATGGAGGAGCGCGAGATTCGCGTGCTGACCACATCGGATCTGGAGCGGGTGGCCGAAACGGCTCGGCGCGAGCTGCGGGTTTAGAGCATTTTTCATCGATATAGTGAGTGTGCTGGAAATTCGGGGCCTCCCATTCCAGCCGCGTCCTTCTTCTTTGCGGCCAGGGTAAAGCAGCGATCGTTTCACTTCTGGTTCTTCTCCTTGCGCCCCAGACTCCCGGCCTTTCTTTTTCCGCGTCAAAATAGAAGAGAACGGCGTCGCCTGATCGCGGCGGAATGGGAGATTATGCGCATCGGCCATTGGAGCAAGACGTTTATTCTGGCGTGTTTCTTTTCCGGCCTGGCGGCCAGCGCCCAAACGGGCGCCCAAACCGACGCGGCCGCCAGCCTGATGGGCGTATTCAGTGGCGCCAGCCGGGGCAACGGCGTGGTGCAAAGCCCCTCGGACGCGGCCGGCCTGCTGCTCGAGCTGCGGCACATCTCCTCTCCGCTGAGCGGCTACGAGCTCTCCTACGCCTACAACCGCGCCAATCAGACCTACAAACAGGACTGCGCCACCGTTTCCAACTGCACCTCATCTTCGCCGGCCGCGGTCTCGGCCAACGCGCACCAGATCTCCGGCGCCTGGCTGGCCTCGGTGCACATCGTCAACATCCGGCCCTTCGTACTGGCCGGCTTAGGCCTGCAATTCAACAACCCCGCCGCGGGCCAAAGCAAAACCGCCGGCGCCAGCAAGCCGGTTGTCTTCTACGGCCTCGGCGGCGATTGGGGACTCGGCCGGCGCGCCGGGCTGCGCTTCCAGTACCGCAAAAACGTCTACAAAGCGCCGGGACTCACCTCGCTGTACTCTTCGACCGGCTCGTTTACGAGCACGACCGAGATTGCCGCCGGCTACTATTTCCGCTTCTGAGTCTGGCGCCGGCGGCCGTCTTCGCCAAGGGCTCTTTGCGCCGCCCGTTGTGTTACCGTTTCAACTAGTGTCCCTGCGTCGCGCCGGGGCTTTGGCGACCGTTGCCGAAGCGGGCGTTGGCGGCTTCTGGAAGATCGGGCAAAATCGGTCAACATCAGTCAAGGCGGGCATAAACGAATCCAATGCGTCAGATGACGGAATCGACATTCTATGCGCTCTCGGCGGCTCCGGCAGCCTTTTCCGGCCTCAAGCCGGAGGCTGACCCGGCCTCGCGCACTGCGCCCGAGCCGCCCTCCCGCATTCCCCGCTGGCTGGAGCGGCTGGAATTGTTTTTGCGCGTGCTGCTGCGCATGTACGTCGGTCTGGCCCTCTTCTACGCTCCCTGGTCGCGCAGCTTTTGGGACCAGAACCCGCTCTTTCTGCACTATCCCGTCCTGGCGGCCATCGCCACTCACGGCGCGATCCGCGGCATGGTCTCGGGGCTGGGGCTGTTGAATCTCTGGATCGCCCTTAAAGACGCTATTCGCCGTCGGAATCGCTAAGTCATGAAAGACAATCACTCGAAATCAGCCTCGCCGGCCACAGCCAAAGATCGCTCCAAGCTCCAATCCGCGGCCCATCAACTCTCAGGCCCTCAGCCGTCAAGCTCTCAGCCGTCAGGGCAGGAAAAGCCGGTGGCGCAAGAGGCCGCTTCTCCCATCGCGCCTCCGCCGCCGCTCGATTCGGCGCCGCTGGCCTACGAGAACTCCGCCTTCCTGAACAGCCCCAACGGCCGGCTGATCCGCATTGTTTCCGAGTTTCTCGAGCCGCTGGCCCGCTTCCGCCGCGAGCAGATTCAAGACACGGTCGTCTTTTTCGGCTCGGCTCGCTTCCGCGGCCGCGAAGAGGCCGACCACGCTCTCGAACTGCTTGAAAACACCGGCTCCACGCGTCCCGCTCCGATTGAGGAACAGCCCGCCAAGGCGCGGGAGATCGCCTCGGGCAGCGCCTCGGTTCTCCAGCTCAAACGCGCCGTCGCCGCCGTTGAAATGGCTCGCTTCTACGAAGACGCCCGACGCCTCTCCCAGATGCTCACCCGATGGGCTAAAACCATCCCTTCGCGCAAGCACCGCTTCGTCGTCACCTCCGGCGGTGGCCCCGGCATTATGGAAGCCGCCAACCGCGGAGCCTACGAGGCCGGCGGCAAAACCATCGGCATGAACATCTTGCTGCCCTTTGAGCAGCGTCCCAACCCCTACATCACGCCCTCGCTCAACTTCGAGTTCCACTACTTTTTCATGCGCAAGCTCTGGTTTGCCTATCTGGCCAAGGCTCTGGTGGTTTTTCCCGGAGGCTTCGGCACCCTCGACGAGATGTTCGAGATCCTTACCCTGGCGCAAACCCGCAAGCTCGGCAAAAAAATCACCGTCATCATCTACGGCTCCGATTACTGGAAGAAGGTCTTCAACCTGGAGACCCTGGTCGATACCGGAGCCATCTCGCCCAAAGACATCGAACTCTTTCAGTTTGCCGACACGCCCGAGCAGGCCTTCGATTTGCTGCGCAAGGGGTTGACCGAGAACTACTTAGCCGCCGAGGCCGCCTCGGCCAAGCTCTCGAAAAACGCGCCTCCCTCCAAAACCATCCAGGCCGAAGACCTGATGGCTGGCTGGAGCCTGGACGATTTCATGGCTCCCGAGTTCAACCAGGGGCACAAGCCGTAGAACGGCGGCGATCGATTCCATCCGGGCGGCGAATCTCTGCGCGCTTTGCCGGGATGGCTCTCCGGTTCCCTGTAAAATTGCGGCTCGATTCCTGCTATTCTGGTGCTGATCCTGGTTTTTCCGGTGACTTTCCTGGTTCCGTTCCGGGGATATACGGGCGTAATTGAAGTGTATTTAGCACGACCTTAACCGGATATTTACGCCCCGGACCGAATACTAAAGGTGGAAATCCGGAAGCTCCAAGGAGCGGTGATGCCCATCTCCTCGATTTCGTACCTCTGGCGCGACGCACTTGCCCCGCGCGGCTTTCGTACTGGCGTATCCCTGCACAGCCACACCAGCCAGTCCCGCGAAACGCTGGACTTTCTGGCCAACTTCGGCAATCAGTACCCATTTATGCGCCCCCTGCTCTCGCGGCTGGAGCGTGGCGCGGAAAATCACGGCATCCGCATCAACTACGCCGAAAGCTACTGGGTTCCCCCGATGACGCCCAAGCTGGCCTTCGACCTTGAATCCCGCCAGATTGAATCGCTCAATTTGGCTGCGATGGTTTCACTCACCGATCACGACACCATCAAGGCGCCGATGCTGCTGCGCACCGTGCCCAGCGCCCGCCGCATCCCCGTCTCGGTCGAGTGGAGCGCCCCCTACGCCAACTTCCAGTCCTTCCACCTGGGCATACACAACCTGCCCAGCGCCCGCGCCACCGAATGGATGGCCGCCCTCGACGATCTGACCACCCATCCCAACGACGCCCGCCTCACCGAGCTTCTGGCCGCGCTGCACCATGAGCCCAACGTGCTGGTGGTCTTCAACCATCCAATGTGGGATCTCTACCTGATCGGCAAAGAGAAGCACGGCTTTTTGGTCAACGAGTTTCTGCAGAAAAACGGCGCTTTTATCCACGCGCTGGAGCTGAACGGTCTGCGCCACTGGAGCGAGAATCGCGAGGTTCGCCAACTGGCCGAAAAGTGGAATATGCCGCTGGTCTCGGGCGGCGATCGTCACGGCGTCGAGGCCAACGCCAACATCAACCTCACCAACGCGACCAGCTTTACCGAATTCGTGCACGAGATTCGCCGCGAAAAGCGCAGCCAGGTGCTCTTCATGCCGCAGTATGCCGAACCCTGGAAGCATCGCATCTTGCAATCGGCCATCGACGCCGTCCGCACCTATCCGGAATTTCCGCAGGGCTCGCGCGTTTGGGACGAGCGCGTCTACCATCCCGACGCGAATGGCATCAATCGCCCCTTGCGCGAGCTATGGCCTAGCGGCTCGGCGCCGCGCGCTCTAACCGTCGCCATCGCCTTTGTGCAGCTTCTCGGCCGCGGTTTGGTTTCAGGCGGTCTGCGCCTGGCCTGGAGCGACTCGCACCAGTTGCACCTCGCCCTGGGCGAGCACGACAGCTAGCGTATTTTCACTGTTGATGTAGAGCGGCTTTGAAAGAGTCCAGCTTTACAGACTGCGGCAAGCGGAAAGACGCCGCCGGAGCAGCAAGAAGTGTCAGGGCACGGCTTCAGCCGTGCCGTAAACCAAATCAAATCAACGTGGCCTTTAGGCCCCGAGGGACGTTTTTCTTCCCCGGGCCCAAAATCCAGAGTTTTTCCGCAGCCTGTTTAGCCCCTGAGGGATGATTTCCCCCTCTATACCGTCAGGCGATTTGCTCTAAGGTGAGTTGGAAAAGACTTCGCACTTTACAGCGACTGTGAAAAGGCTCAAAGACCGACGCCGCTTCCCTTCCCTCCTTCCCTCCTTCCCTCCTTCCCTCCTTCCCTTAGACAAACAGATGCTCGGCCGGCAACCCGGCCTGCGCGCGCGCGTGCATTGCGCTATAAAGCGATTCCAGATTCCGCGTAAAACGCCGCATCTCGTAAAGCGGCGATGCGCTCCTGCTCTGCCGCAGCCGCGCTTTCAGCTCCGCGATGCGCTGGGGCGCATGTCCGAGCGCGACGGCCCGCTCCACATACTGCTCGGCGGAACCTGCGATCAGCTCCGGTATCTTGAGCGCATGCAGCAGGCTCATGCCCATGCGGCTGGCAAAAACCTCGCCGCCGCGCGTCAGCACCGGCAGCCCGGCCCACAACGCAGAGTTCGCCGTCGCTCCGGCATTAAAAGGATAGGTGTCGAGAAACAGATCGGCGAGCCGCTGCCGCGACAAGTGTTCTGCCGCCGACACGCGCCGGCAAAAGACGAGCCGCTCCGCGCTGAGGCCGCGCGCAACAGCCTCGCGGCGCAGATTGTTTCGCGCCCGCTCGTTCTCCTCGGCCAGCCAGAGCACGCTGCCTTCGACGCCGAGCAAAATCTCCATCCACAGGTCGAAGACCTCCGGCTGAATTTTGCAACCGTTGTTGAAGCAGCAGTAGACAAAGCCCGACTCGGGCAGTCCCTCGTCGGCGCGCGTCGTTTCCGTCGCCGCAACCAGTTGCCGCGTGTCGGTAGGCTGAAAACAATCCGGCAGGTAAGCGATTTTTTCCGTATAAAACTCTCGCTGCGCGGCAGGAATCAGTCTCTCGTCGGCGAGCAAATAATCGATATATGGCGCGCCGCTCGTGCCCGGATGCCCCAGATAGCTGACCTGCACGGGCGCGGCCCCGTAGGCGAAGATCTTCGGCCGGCCGCCGAAGGTGTGCCCGGCCAGATCGATGGCCACATCGATTTCGAACTCGCGGCCGAGGCTGGCGATCTGTTCGTCGGAGCGGGAACCCACTTCCAGAAACTGATCCATCGCCGCGGCAATCCGTCGCTCGACCGCGTCGCCGGTTTGCGGACCGTAGGAAAATCCGTAGATCTCAAAGCGGTCGCGGTCGTGCCGCTCGAAGATTTCCGCCGTAAGATAGCCGATGGCGTGCGCGCGAAAGTCCGGCGAAAAATAGCCGATGCGGATTTTTTCGCGCGGCGCGTGCTGGGCAAATCGCATTCGCTCTTCCGGCGCGGGGCACTCGTTTTCAACGTAAATTTCGGCCGCGCGTTTTTGCATCGCGGCCTCACCGCTCAGCGCCAGCAAAAAAAATGGACCGATCGCCTTGCGCCCTTGCGCAATCTGCTCTTCGAGCCGGCGTCGGCGCGCAGCAAAATCGCTCCAGTCAAAAATGCTCGCCTGCGCGAAGAGCCGCTGGCCCTCCAGATAATCGTGGCCGCCCTGCAACTGCTCCACGCGCTCGTAATCCGCCAGCGCGCAGTCAAAGCGCTTGATCTGCATGTAGAGATTGGCGCGGTTGTAATAGGCGTCGGCGTAGCGGGCGTCGAGCGCGACGGCGCGGTCAAAGCTCTCAATGGCCCGCGCGTACTGGCGCAGAGCCTTCAGCGCCACACCCCGGCTGCAATAAAGAATCGCCCAGCCCGGCGCAGTCTTGATCGCCCGCTCGAAGAATCCGAGCGCGGCCTCGTGCTTGCCGATCTGGCAAGCCATCACGCCCAGCAGATGCAAGGCGTCGGTATTCTCCGGCGCATCGCGCAAAATCGCCTGGTAGAGCGCCTCGGCGTGGCGCAACTCGCCTCGCCGGTGGCAGGCCAATGCCTCCTCCAGCAATGGTTGCGGCGTCGCGGCCGCCAATGTATTTTGCGCATGATTCATCTTCGACGAATTCAGCCTACGATTCATGAACCTTGCAATAGCCCCTCCCTCATCCTGCACGCAAGATTGATAGATGCTCAATTGACGGATCTTCGCGCGGCTCTTTCGGCGCGGCGCGGCCGGCGAATGCAATTGAGAATTGGAAAAATCTTATCTTCGCCGCCGCCCGTTAACAGAAAATTCTTCTCTTCGCGCAACAATAGTGGCAACGCCAAGCCATAACCGGCGCGATGTACGGGCCACGGGCCCCTGGAGAGCATGGGTGAAGCTGCAAACGACCAGACCGGCAGGGTGGCCGCAATGAAACTTTCCGCTCCGCGCGTCGCCTACTTTCCCGACTCTTTTCACGAGGTAAACGGGGTCGCCCACACCAGCCGCCACTTTGAAGCCTTTGCCCGGCGGCGCGAGCTCCCCTTCTTCTGCGTCCACGCCAGCTCGGGTGCGCGGACCTTTGCCGAAGAAGGCCCGGTCTCGACGCTCGATCTTCCGCGTGGATTCTGCTCCTTTGCTCTGGAAAAAGATCTGCGCTTCGATCCCCTCTTCATGCGACACCTGGGGTCGGCACGCGCGGCGCTCAAGCAATTTCATCCCGACCTGATCCACATTACAGGCCCCAGCGACGTGGGTCTTCTGGGCGCGCTGCTGGCCCACCAGCTTCATCTGCCGCTGGCCGCCAGTTGGCACACCAATGTGCACGAGTACGCCGCGCGCCGCGCCGGCTGGCTGCTGCGTCCGCTGCCCGCGCGGCAATCGGCCGCCGCCGCTCGCAAAATAGAAGAGCTGGCCATGGCCGCCGCCGCGCGCTTTTACGCCATCGCCCGCGTGCTCTACGCGCCTAATCCAGAACTTTGCGCGCAGCTCAAGCAGCTCACCGGCCGCGCCTGTTATTTAATGCCGCGCGGCGTCGACGCTCAGCTCTTTTCGCCCGTGCGCCGCGATCGTGCGCCTGACGATCGTACGCGCATTCTCGGCTTCGTCGGCCGGCTCTCGGTGGAAAAAAACATCGGCCTGCTAATTAAAATCGAGCGCGAGCTCGAACGGCGCGGCGTTGAAAATTTCCGCTTCATGATCGTCGGCCACGGCGGCGACGAAGCCTGGTTGCGCGAGCGATTGCAGCGGGCCGAGTTTACCGGCGTGCTGCGCGGCGAACCGTTGGCCCGCGCCTACGCCAACATGGATCTCTTCATCTTCCCCTCGCACACCGACACCTTCGGCAACGTGGTGCTCGAGGCGCTGGCCTCGGGCGTGCCGGCCATCGTAACGCCCGACGGCGGACCGAAATCGATTGTGCGCGAGCGCGCGACCGGCCGCGTGGTAGACGACGACGCCTTTGCCGCGACCATCGCCAAGTTGCTCGCCGATCCCGCGAAGATGGCGCGCATGAGCCAGGCCGCGCGCGCCTACGCACTCACCGCCAGTTGGGACTCGGTCTTCGAAGGCGTCTATGCGGGATACGAGGAGATCGCCTTCGCGGGCCAACAAAGCGCCGCCGCCGATTGAGAGCGCGGTTAAACATTCAGCTAAATAGGCTGCGGAAAAACTCCGTCGCAGTCGTGTTTTTGAAGGGGCACGGCTTCAGCCGTGCCGTAAACTAAATCAAATCAACGTGGCCTTTAGGCCCTGAGGGATGTTTTTCACGGCTTCCGGCACTGGACTGGCCTTTTTCCGCAACCTCTATAACTCCCCAAAACTTTCTCGGATAAACGAAGCGGGCAGCTCGCAAGAGCTGCCCGCTGTTTTTGCCTTTGACGGCGAAAGTTTACGGCAAGTAGTAGCGGAAAGAGATGAAGAGCATATTGTCTTCACCGTTAGCGCCATTGCCTGGGTTGGTTGTGCCGCCGTTGCCCGACCATATGTCGCGGCGAGCGTTGCTGTATTGAATACCCTGGCGGAAGCGTCCCTTCGGACCGTTGTACAAGTTTAACCAGTAGCCGGCGACGAAGGCCTGCGTGTCCTTGATGCTGCCGGTGCAATTGCTCGGCGTCACCGACAGGGAGCTGTTGTAAGAAGTGCTTGAAGAGGTATTGTTTTCCGTGTTGCAACCGGTCATCACGGCGGTGTTGATGCCGTAGCCGACCTTCGTGGTGCCGCTCAGTACGTAGTCGCGGCCAATGTAGTCGCCGCCGTAGTTGAAGTAAATATTCAGCTTCGACGTGGGGTTGATGTCAACCGAGCTGAGGGCCGAGAAGCCATGCAGCGGCGAGAGCGTCTCGTTGGGGCGAAGCGTAACGTCGGCGATGGTCGAGTCGCCGTAGCGGCCCACGCCCTGGCCGTAGAGGCCTTTGAGGCCGAGAACCAGCTTCTTCTGGAAGAGCGGTCCGCGGAAGCTGCCGCCTAAGCCGGCGCCCATCACCATGTCGCTGTTGTAGGGCGTGGCCGTCGTCGGCACCGTGCAGCTTGCGGAGATGGTCGAGCAAGGATAGATGCGGTCGCGGTAGAAGCGGCCGATGCCGAACAGTTCCCAGTGACCCCAGCCGGGCTCGACCGCGATTTTGGCGATGACGTCGGGCGCGAGGTTGAAGGAGTAGTCGTTGCCGGAGTTGTACAGGCCGCTCGTGTTGCCGGCGACGCTGACCAGAGCGTTGGTGGCGCAGGCCGAGCCCGTGCCGGAGAGGCAGGAAGGATCGAGCGTTTCCGGATTCTCAATCGAGAGGCCGGCGAAAAGGCGCTTGCCGAAGTTCTTGGTAACGCGAGCGCTGTACTGCCGGGTCCAGACGAAGCCCGGAGTGTAAGCCGCGTCAATAGTGCCGGGCAGAATCTCCGAGCCGCGGCTCAGTCCCTGCGTGGTCTCCGTCGCCAGCGACCAGCCCTGGCCGGCGCTGAAATCCCAACCGTTGTTGAACTTTGCTTCGGCCCACAACTGCCGCTGACGCATCGTGTAGCTATTCGACTGGTTGCCGTTGGAGGTGGCGCCGGCGCTCAGCCAGTCCGCCTCGTAGTAGCCGGTCAGCGTCACGCTGTTCAGCTTGCCGGTAGCCTTCAATGCAATGCGCGATTGACGGCCGCTGCCGCTGAATTCGGTGACTTGCGCCGCCTCGGAGTGTGCCAGCGGAATTTTGGTGAACGGGGTGTTTATGTCGCTGGCCAGTGCGCCGCTGCGCCACGTCGTTTCCGCCGCGACAAAGCTGCCGGCGGGCGAAATCGTGATGCCCTTGTAGTGAATGGTGTCAGGCTCGGCGACGCTCTTTTTCAGTGCGGTGGTTTCGTCAGAAACCGTAGTAGCCAGTGAAACCTGATTGGTTTTCAAGTCGCTGACCGTGCTCTGCAGCGTCGAAACAGCCGCGGCGTTTTCCGTGCCCGACTGCTGCTGCGCGGTGGCGTCGGCTTCCGCCTTGGCCGCGGCCTGCTGCGCATCCGCCGCGCTCTGCTGCGCCTGCTTTAACTGCGCGTCCTTGGTCGCCAGATCGCTTTTCAGCTCGTTAATCTGGCTCTGCAACTCGTTGCGAAGCGCCTTGATCTGCTCTTCGACAGCGGGCGCCTCTGTTTTGACCTTCTTGGTCGCCACATGCTTCTTAGCCTTGGGCGCTGATCCGCCGGCTTGCGCATTGGCAAAAACGACACTGGCCGCCAGAATTGCTACGGCGGCCGTACGCATCTTGAATTTCATCGGGCCTCTCTTTTCTCTCATGGTTTCGCGTTGAAATCGTGACTGTATCCGCTTGCGCTTTCCATGCGCTGGTTTCCGCATGCGGAAGCAAAAAACAGGGTCAATGTACGGTCCATTCACCAGCGCACGAACACACTGCGCGCGAGCGGCCAAGGCAAATTCGCCTTACCACTCCTGATTCAGCCTCGCAAAAAAATATTAAGATTTGACGAATTTACATAAATTTCACACTTCGCGCAGCGTGTGTCGCAGAGCGCGAAATTTTCATCTTCTATTTACAAATGTGCGCGCGTGCCGTGATTGCTCTACTTAAGCGGCGCGGCTGTCGACGATGCGCTGAGCAGGTTGGCCAGCAATCTATATGCGCCCGGAACCAGCTCGGGCAACTGGCGGTGGAGCGCGAAGGCAACGTAGATGTAGCTCCCTTTGCCGCGATGCGCAACCAGCAGCCCGCCGCGCTGCGGATCTTGTCCGGGGTCGGCGGTTTCGGTCAACGCTTCATAGTTGGAATCCCAGCGATCGGGAAATCCGTGACCGCGCTCCTCAAACCAGCCGCTGAAATCCAGCGCAGAAATTTTGTTCGGCCAGTTAAAGAGCGGATGCGCGGGCGCAAGCAACTTCACCGGCGCTTGCTCGTCGACAACGCGTTCGGGGATGCGGTTGAACGTAATCGGCAACGGCGAGGGAAAACCTTCGCTCTGGTATTGCACGATGAGCGTGCCGCCATGCTCGACAAATTCATCAAGCCGGGCCTGGGCAGCCGCCAGCTCAGGTCGCGCGGAGTAGGCGCGAATGCCAATGACGAGCGTATTCCACTGCGATAAATTGCCCGCGTGAATTTCGGCGGCGGAAAGCAGATGCGGCTCGACGCCCAGCGCGGCAATCGCCGCGGGAACCGTGTCGCCTGTGCCCATCACATAGCCCACGCGCAGGCCCGGCGCGAGTTTCGCGTCCACCTTGCGCGTGCGCAGTTCGGCGGGCTGGTACTGGTTGTAGGGGCGCAGGCCGGGGTAGCCGATGCTGCGCCAGCCAGTCTCATACGTGCGCCCATCGCAGTGCGCCACGGCTTTGATGACGTAGGCGCTGGCGGCAAGGTCCGCGGCCGGCGTTACTGAAAAGACAATAGGCTCCGCATCGCCCGCGCTCTTTAAATGAAATGCTTCTGTGGCCGGCTCAACGCGCCAGCCCTCGGGCAATTTCAGCTCCACCGTTCCCTCTGCCGCCTGCTCGGCGTGAACCGTGACGCGCACCGGCAGCGGCGCGCCGTCGAGCGGCAGAATGCGCGCTTCGGGCTCGATGCGCACTCCGACATCCGGCGTAACAACCAGCGGCGCGTAAAGGCCGCCGAGGCCGTGCACGCGCGCAAGCGTTTGCACTACTTGGCCGAACCGTATGGGCAGGCCGTCGAATTCGAATTCAACCCAAGCCGCCAGCGGATAGGGCGCAAACGAGCGCTCGCGCCAGTTTTCATGCGCAATGTTGTAGAAGGGTTGCTCGGTGGTGGGGCGCGTGAAGTAAGGTTCGGTCGGCTGCGCATTTTTCGCAACCGATACGGCGAAGATGCGGTCGACCACCGGCCGGCTCGCGGTAGCGGCGTCCATCGCATCGCCCGCGTCGTGCATCGTTTGCATTGCGCCGTCGCTACTTTCAAGCCAGATTTTGTTAAGGCGGCTTTCGTTCGATGCCTGCGCCGCATGCACGCGCACCACGAACTCCTCGCCCGGCAAAACGCTCGGCGGCATCTCATCGGCCGAGCCGCCCTGCGGGCCGTTTCCCCCGGTCATGCCCCTGGCCGTGAAGGCCGTCAGGTCCAGTCCGAGAAGATTTTTGAAGGCGATTTGGAATTGCTCGATCTTTTCGCCGAGCTCAAATTCCAAACTGTTTTTTGCTTCCGCGCTTAACGCGCTCGAATTCACGCGCGCGTAAAGATCGAGCGTCTCACGATAGATCGGCGCGAGTTTGTGCGCGCTTTCGTTACCGTTCAAATTTTTGCCGTCGCCCGCAAAGGCATTCAGCTCGTTCGTAATTTTGCGCAGCGCGTCAACAAGCCATGCGGGAAGCGCGTTGCCCGTCAGCCGCGTCAGGCCCGTAACTTCTGTGTCGATATTGACGCGCGAATTTTTGAAGAGGCTCGCGCTGTTCGCATCGCCATGGGCCGCCGCGGCGGGCGCGACAGCCCAGAGATGGTAGTTGGAACTCTGCGCTCCGCTCAGCGCCGGATTCGCACCACCGTACTGCGACTTCTGCTCGCCCCAACCCTCGCGCGCAATCTGCACATAGCTGCGCCCCAGCGTCCCGTCCCACGCACCCACCGGAATCGTCACGTCGGCCGAGAGCGCGCCTGCTGTCCACTCGCCGGTAATGTAGTTGCGGAAGCCGGCCGGAGCCCATTTGCCGGTCGCGTAGTCGAAGATCTGGCCACCGTGCATCGGCGCGAAGGGCGCGCGCGAGTAGACGGCCAGCGCTTGCCAGGGGGCGATTCCATTCTTTAACTGCTCGGGAAAAACCTTCGGATCGCCGGCAGCCTTGAATGCCTCTTGCGCGATTTCGCCGGCAACCTGATGGTGGCCGTGACCGTCGGAGACGCCGCCAACAAAGGTGGAAACGATAATCTGCGGCCGCGTTTTGCGCACGGCTAACACCGCGTCGTAGAGCACGCGTTCATGACTCCACTTAGCGAAAGATTCTTCTTGAGTTTTGGAAAATCCGAAGTCCGCCTCGGTGCCCCAAAGCTGTCGCGCGCCATAATACTCGTCGGCGCGGAGCAGTTCGTTGGTGCGGATCAGCCCCAGCGCATCGTAGCTTTCGGCCGACATTGCATTCTGTCCGCCTTCGCCGCGCGTCAGCGTCAGCAGCGTGGCGCGCACGCCCAGCCCGCGCGTCAGGTAAGTCAGCAGCGCGCCGTCCTCGTCGTCGGGATGGGCCACGATCATCAACACGCTGGCCGTGGAGCGTAACCGCTTGAGCGTTTGCTCAAACTCAGCCGCGCCGCGATCCTCGGGCAACGCCAGTGCATTGGCGGCAGGCTCGGGCAGCGGAAGCAACGCCAGTTCGCCGGCGGGCGATGACGTCTGCGCCGAGGCTTGCGCGCAAAAAAGCGCGGGAGATACTGCCAACACAACGCCGAATGCCGCTCCAAGCAATTTTCCGCGAAAGATCTTCATCACACGTCAGTGTACAAGGCGATGGCGCGAATGATGCGCGACGAAGGCGCTAAAGCACTTTCACTGATGGTGTAGTGAAAATCCGGGTGCCCCATTCTAGCCGCGTTCTTGTTTCTTGCGGCTAGGGTGGGGTGCAAATCGATCCATATTCATTGTAAAAATGACCTAGCGCCAGTCGTCGCTCGTTGCGGCCAGGCTCTCATTGATTACCGCATCAAAGTTAGTGTGCTTCTTGATGAAAATCTCGCTGAAGCTGCGGTCCTGGCGAAGCAGAATCGCCTGCAAGCGCACCAGTTCGAGCAGCGCCAAAAACATCGCGATCAGCGCGTGCTCAGAGCGTGTGTGGCTAAGCAAGCGACGCAGCGAAACCGGGCGATCTTCCATCGTGAGCCGCCGCGACAAAAACTGAATCATCTGGCCCACGGTCACCGAATCCTCTTCAAGATTGATGACCGGCCGGTTGCGCGCGCGGTCGAGAACCTCGCGGAAGATGCGCACCAAGTCGGTGGTATCGGCGGCAATCTCCGGCTCGGCCTCGGCCTCTTCGCGGAACTCGCGCACTCCGGGATTGGTCCACGAAGCGGCTTCGAGCATCTGCTTTTCCTGTAGCATCTGCGCGGCGTTTTTAAAACGCTCGTGCTCGATCAGCCGCTCAACCAGTTCGCGGCGCGGATCTTCAGCCTCTTCTTCGGGGCCTGCTGGTTCGCGCGGCAAAAGCAGCTTGCTCTTGATGTGGATCAGCATCGCCGCCATGTAGATGAACTCGCCGGCCACGTCCATGTCGCCCGACCGTAGCTGCTCGACGTAGGCCAAAAATTGCGCCGTGATTTTGGCGATGGGAATGTCGTAAATATCGATGTCCTGCTTGCGGATCAGATCGAGCAGCAGATCGAGCGGGCCGTCGTAAACCTGGCCAACCATCACCGAGAAAGGCGTCTGCTCGGGATCTTCGCCGCGCGCTTTGAGCGCCGCCGCGACTTTTTCGGCAGTGGTGCGTTCGAGCGGCTTCGTTTCGAAGAGTAGCGCCGGCGCGGCTTCAGGCGCAGGCGTAGTCGCCTGCTCGGCGGAGGGATTGGCCTCGGCGGGCGCGATCGCTTCCGCCGCGGGCTCTTCTGCCTGCGTGGCAACGGCTTCGGCGGGCGCAGCAACGGTCTCAGCGGGCGTGGCAACGGCTTCTGTCGGCGCTGCATTGGCAGCCGACTCGGCAACGGCTTCGGCGGGCTCGGCCTTCGCGGCCGGCTCTTCGGCGGCTTCAACCGGGGCCTCTGCCGGCGCGGCTTCCGCGGTTTCTACTGCCGCAATCGTCTCTTCCGGCTGCTCTGTTTGCTCGCTTTCCACTACGGCTGCTTCCTCCGATTCTTCTACTATCGCAGGTTTTTCTTCTTCCGTGGCAGCCTGCTCCACGGGCGATTGAACGGGCTCTTCGACGATCTCGCCGGCGTTTTCAGTTTCTGCAATCGGCGACTCTTCGGCTTGCGTTGCAGTCTCTGCGGCCGGCGTGATTGCCGCCGCCTCTTCGGGGGTAGGGGAGGTTTGTGTCAAAACAACTCTTTCTTCTGGAATCTCGTCGAGCGGCAAAACCGCTTCGTCGATTGCAACCTCGGCCGGCGCTTCAGCCTCCGGTTGCCGTTGAGCTATTGCGTTTCGTAATTCTGCGTCTCGTGATTCAACGATGGCGGCGGCCGCTTCCGGCCGCGGCGCGGCCTCCGCTTCGGTTTCGTCGTCGCCATTCCGGCGGAAGAGCCCGAAACCCGTGCGGATTTCCTGCCATGCGAATGCAATCGCTTTGCGCCACCACGGGAGCGTCTTTGCCATCGTCTGCGCTTTCCTGGCCCTTCAAAAAAAACGCGCCGCGCTTCTCCAGGCCGCCTGCGTCTATTCGTGCGCGCCTCTTACGCGCCGGAGTTGGTGGTCAAGGTCATCTGCATGGCCTGGCGCACTTCGACCATCGTCTGTTCGGCGCGCGCCTCGGCCCGCTTGGAGCCCGCGAACAAAATCTCTTTGGCCTGGTCTTCGGTAAACGAGGCCCGCCGTTGCTGAACCGGCTCGAGCACTTGCACCAACGCGTCGGCGGCCCAACCCTTGCACTCGATGCAGCCGATCGAGGCCGTGCGGCAGCCGTCGCAAACCTTGGCCATCGTCTCCGGCGTCGAAAAAACTTTGTGCAGGTCGCCCACCGGGCACTTGTCCGGGTCGCCTTTATCTGTGCGGCGAATGCGCGCCGGGTCGGTGACCATCGTCTTCAACTTTTTGCGCACTTCGGGCTCCGGGTCGCTCAACAGAATCGTGTTCCCGTAGCTCTTCGACATTTTGCGGCCGTCGGTGCCGGGCAGCTTGGGTGAAGGCGTCAGCAGCACTTTAGGTTCGGGCAGTACCTCGCGCTCACCCAGCTTGTAGAACTGATTGAAGCGTCGCGCGATTTCGCGCGTCAGCTCGACGTGCGCCGTCTGATCCTGCCCCACGGGCACGTAATCCGGCTGATAGAGCAGAATATCGGCGGCCATCAGCAGTGGATAGCCCAAAAATCCGTAAGTGCTCAGATCTTTGCCCGTCAGGTTTTCCTGCTGCTCTTTGTAGGTGGGCACGCGCTCCAGCCAGCCCAGCGGCGTAATCATGCCCAGCAGGAGCGCAAGCTCGGCGTGCTGGCGAATGCGGCTCTGCAAAAAGAAGACACTCTTTTCCGGATCGAGGCCCGCGCCCAGATAGTCCAGCAGCACTTCCATGATGTTCGTCGTTACGCGCGAAGTGTCGGCGTAGTCGGTCGTCAGCGCGTGCCAGTCGGCGATAAAAAAGTAGCACTCGTACTTGTCTTGCAGCTTGACCCAATTGGCCAGCGCGCCCATGTAGTTGCCCAGGTGCAGTTTTCCCGTGGAACGCATGCCGCTAAGCACGCGCGGACGGGCGGATGAATTTGCATTTTCAGACATCGGTCCTATCGATTCCGCGGCAGCCCAAAATGGCCGCGCTTTTTGGTGAAAGATCTATGAAAAATCCTTCTTCCATTGTAGCGGGATCGCGGGCGGCTTGGCGCTTCCGCGTTACAGGCGCGAAAGCACTGAGAAAACCAGAATCAGCGCCGGCGTCAGCAGCAGCCGCATCACAAAGCCGCCAACAACGATCATCAGCAGGTAGCTCACCCAGCCGCCGATGCGGTCGTAGGCCTGCATGGCGTTGTAAGGCAGCAGGTTGCGCACCACCCGGCTGCCGTCCAGCGGCGGAATCGGCAGCAGATTGAAGAAGAATAGCGAAAGGTTGATCAGGATGCAGAGGCTCAGCAGCAGCGCCAGCGGCTGCACCGCGCCCATATCGGCATAGCCCAGCGCGGAAGCAAATGAGGCCCGCACCGTTTCTCCGCCGCCGGGTTGCGTAAAAGCCATCGCGATCAGCCCGACCAACGCCAGCACCACCAGAATCAGATTCGAGACCGGCCCGGCCATCGTGGTCAGGTTGTCGTCGCGGACAATTTTGCGAAAGTTACGCGTGATCACCGGCGTCGGCTTGGCCCAGCCGATCAACATGAAAGGCATGTGGAAGCCCATCAGCGGCCCGAAGATCAAAAGCGCCGGAAACAGCAGCGTCCCGATCGGATCGATGTGGTACATCGGGTTCAGCGTCACGCGCCCTTGCAGCCGCGCCGTCTGGTCGCCTAGCCGCGAGGCCATCCAGGCATGCGCGCACTCATGAAAACTGAGCGAAAAAAGCAGCAGAACGAACTCGAAAACGGCGATCAGAAAGGCAACGGATTGCAACTATATTCTCCGATCCGGGAACGGGCATTTCTATGCGCCAGGCGTGGTTCAGGCGCCACGAGGCGGCGGAACTCAAAGATTTAGCGTAGCACGCGGGGTATTAGACGCACCTCTGGGCCTTCAGTTTTCCAGGTACTCCCAAAAGGAGTCGGCCAGCACGGCTCCGAGCTCAGTCGTCATGCGCTGCGCTGCGCGCTCAACTTCTTCCATCAACCCGTGCAGATAATCCCGCGAGCGCGAGATCGCCGCCACTCCCAGCGTGGCCGACTGCCAGGTCACGGCCTCGTCCATCTCCGCCACCGAGACGTTAAAGCCCTGCCGCAGTTGATCTTTGAGCGAACGAACCACCTGCCGCCTGTCCTTGAGCGACTGGGCGTGCTCGATGCGAATCTCCAAAGTCAGTTGCGCGACGGCCATAAGACTTTCGCTTTCATTTCAGGAATAGCCGAAAAATCGATATTTTTTGCGCAAGTTTCTTTGTGCCAGATGATTTGCTCGACAGTACACTGGATAAGTAGAAACATGAGATTTTCAGTCCCTCATCCGATTCCGTACCAGGGGAGCAAACGCAGGCTTGCAAAGGCAATCCTGAGTCACGTCCCTGAATCTTCATTCACACGACTTGTCGAGCCATTTGCTGGCTCTGCGGCCGTAACGCTGGCTGCTGCCGCCCAAGGGCGATTCCCCTCTTATCTGATTGGGGACGCATTGGAGCCTCTAATGGGGCTTTGGAATGCAATCCTCACAGCCCCCGAAGAGATTGCAAGACAATACGGCATCCTTTGGCATAGCGAAAGGGCACAGCCTGTTGACGCGTTTTACAAAATTCGCGCTCAGTTTAACACGGATCGTGCTCCGGCGAAACTGCTTTATTTGTTGGCGAGATGCGTAAAAAATTCCGTACGATTCAACCCGGCAGGAGAATTCAATCAATCGCCGGACAAACGGAGGAAAGGAACTCATCCGGATACGATGCGGGAAGAGATTCTGGCCGCGCACCATCTCCTCGCCGGGAAATGTCGTGCCGTTCATGGCGACTTTTTGCAATTGATTCGAAAGGCGCGTGGCGGCGATCTTTTTTATCTTGATCCTCCCTATCAAGGAACAAGTGACGGCCGCGATCAGCGATATATTGCCGGCCTTTCGCGGGCCCGCATTATTGAGGGGTTGGAATTGCTGAACGAGAAAAGTATTCCATTTATTTTGAGCTACGACGGCTCCTGCGGGAAGAAATCATACGGCACTCCTCTGCCAGATCATATTGGCAAGCGCCTCCTTCTTGATGTCGGCCGGTCGAGCCAAGCTACATTGAACGGCCGCCGCGACGTCACAGTAGAATCGCTATATGTTTCACATCTGCTTCCTGTGACTGACCAAAGGTCTGTGTTATCTCTCAACGATTTCGCGGAACAAGCTGCTCTTTTTGTCTAGCTGCTTCGTAGCATCCGCTTAATGTATTCGGGAATAGCTTCTGCAGTACGCCGTACTTTCTTTCGGAGTTTCTCGTAATCCGCAACTTCATCTTGCCGCCAAACAAGATCAACTCTGCGCTGTTGCTCCATGGCGATATGTTCATAGGCATCTGCCCCCGACCAATAACAGGAAACACATATATTTGGATTTCTGTCCTTGGACCAGTTTGGACAATGTTCGCAGCTCCATGATTTCTTGCGGTTGCATGATCCACAAAGTACCTGAAAAACGCTCCCATCGTCCGTTACGGGGTCGCCTCCTATTTCGAAGGGGACGCAATGGTCGACTTGTGGGTTCTCAACCGTGCCGCAAATCCGGCATTTCGACCCATAAGCCTCAATAATTGCGTCTCGTTCTTTTTTCAGCAGGATTCGTCTTCCTCTCCTGTCGTAACCAAACCTTGCGTTTTCTAGAAAAACATATGCCGCAATTGAACGCCCATTCGAGCTTTTCACCTTTGTTGTGAATATTGGAAAGCCCAATTCGCGTGCATCTCGAACAGCGCGGGGTGGATGCTCATACCCAGCCTGATTGATCTCTTCTGTCGTTACTATTCCCCTCTTTACAATTGCATCCAAAACAAAGCGCGCTCGCTTGTTTTTCACGGCAGCAATATGCTGGGTCATATCGGCTGAAATTTGGCTTGCTTTGGTCATAGCTTTCTAGACCTATTCCAATCAAAATGCGTGTTAACAACTATTGTCACTCGCCCATCTGCGCCAACTGCGCTGTCCGTGGCCGGGGCGTGATGGCGCTAACGGCTACCAGCGCGATCAGCGCGGCGATCAGCGCCGGAAAGATCGCGTCGCGCTGAGCCAGAACGGCCGGAAAAATTCCCCGCACCGCCGGCGCGTCCCAGGCCAGCGTCACAACGGTGCCCGTCGCAATGGCCGCCACCGCGCCCCAAGCCGTGGCGCGCTTGGAGTAAAACGCCGCCAGCACCACCGGCGTCAGCGCCGCCGAATAAATCGTGTAGGCGTAAAGCATTTTCTCTAGAATGCTTTCGGCGTAGACCGCCTGATAGAGCGCCCAGCAGCCCAGCAGCGCCACCGCCAGCCGCGAGACGACAAGTACCTGCCGATTGGTCGCTTCCGGCTTCAGATAGCGCACGAAAACGTCGTTGACCAGATTCGTCGCCGGCGAAAACAGATAGTTCGAGGCGGTAGAGATCACCTTGGCGAAGACCGCGCCCAGCAGCAGCGCGCCCATCACAGCCGGCAGCCCGTGCCGCGCCGTGTAAGGAATAATCTCGCGCGGATGCAGCGCCGCCTCGCCCGTCGGATACATCGCCGAACCAATCACGGCAATAGCCACGATCAGCGTCTCCAGCACGATGGTTCCCACCGTCCAGCCGATGACCGAAATCCGCGCGTCGCGCTCGCTGCGCGCGGAAAAAAACTTCTGGTACATCACCTGGTTGCCCAGCATTAAAAGCATCGTCGGCACCAGAAACTCCATCGCATGCACAAAACCCAGATTGCCCAGCGGCGCAAAGTGCGAGGCCGGCAGCGCCGCGTGCAGTCCCGACCAGCCGCCGGCCTTCACCAGCAGCATCGGCGCGGCCACAATGCAGATCACCGTCACCATCGTGCCGATTGCCGCGTCCATATACGCCACGCTCGACATACCAGCCAGCGCCGTCGTCACCACCACGAAGGCGGCGATGATGAAGGTTCCCTGGTTGGCCGTCACCGTGTCGGGAAAAATCAGGTGCAGCACGTCGCCGCCGCCCTTGAACTGGTAGCTGGCGATGCCCACGTAGGCAAACAAAATCGCGATCGTGCCCAGCACCCGCGCCGTCTGGTTATAGCGAACCTCGAGCAGGTCGGGCAGCGTGAACTGCGCGAACTTGCGCGCCCGCGGCGCGATGAAATAGATCAGCACCAGACCCAGCCAGCCGCCCGCCGGCTGCCACAGCGCGGCAAAACCGTTCTTGTAGGCGTTTTCCGCCCCGGCAAAAAGCGATCCGGCCCCAATCCACGAGGTCAACAGCGTCATCACCAGCACCGCGGCCGGCAGCGAGCGGCCCGCCACCAGATAATCGGCCTTGGTTTTTACCCGCAGAGACTGGAAGATGGCCACCGCCAGCAGCAACCCGGCGATCAGCACCAGCACAACAATATAAAGAAGTGACATTCCCCGTGATCCCACCTGACTTTTTACAGCAGTGTAACGGAACGGGCTGCTTCTCGTCCGCCGTACTCCCATTCTCGCCCGCCTGCTCAGCCCCGGTAACTCGCAAGGCAACCGTCGGCGACAAAAAATAACATGGCCGCGGTTGACTCGCCGCCCCTCGCGCGCTACTCTCGCACCATAGATTTGGTGAGCTATCCCAACTCGCCTTGCCGCCTGGCCGCCCGGAAACGGAAGCCGCTCCGGGCTGTGCTTCGTCGCTCTCCCTTATCATCCATCCCCTGCCGCTTCTGCCGCGCCGCGCGGTCACGCATCTCCGTATGCCGCCGCCAGCGCGCCTCAACCCCTTGTCCTGGAGGACGGAGAAGCCTTTGAAGATCGCTCTGGAGATTACGCCCAACCTCGAGCCGCTCTTTGGAACTCGCGATGAAAACCTTCACCTGATGGAAGATTCGCTCGGCGTGCGCATCGATTTGCGCTCCGACGCCGTGCACGTTGACGGCCCGGCCTCGGGCGTCGCCCGCGTGCAGGCCATCTTTCAGGATTTCGAGGCGCTGCGTCGTCAGGGAATCCATCCCCACAACGGCGAGCTGAACGGCATGTTGAAGCTGGTCGTCGCCGATCCGGCCGCCACGCTCCGCGCGGTCGCCGAGTCCGGCAAGCAGCGCTCGGTCGGCGTCAAGCGCGTCGTGCAGCCGCGTTCGGTCAACCAGAGCCGCTATGTCGAGGCCATCGAGCAAAACGATATGGTCTTCGGCGTCGGCCCGGCAGGCACCGGCAAAACCTACCTGGCCGTGGCCATGGCCGTGGCCGCCTACAACGCCAAAAAAATCAGCCGCATCGTGCTCGTCCGCCCCGCGGTCGAAGCCGGCGAGCGGCTCGGCTACCTGCCCGGAACTCTGCAGGAAAAAGTCGACCCCTACTTGCGCCCGCTCTACGACGCACTTTACGATCTGCTCGATCCCGAGCGCGTCGACAAAATGCTCGAGCGCAACTCCATTGAAGTGGCCCCGCTGGCCTTCATGCGCGGCCGCACCCTCAACGACGCTTTCATCATCATGGACGAGGCCCAGAACACCACCGTCGAGCAGATGAAGATGTTTTTAACGCGCATGGGCAACAATTCCAGGGCCGTCATCACCGGCGACATTACGCAGATCGATCTGCCCAACCCGCGCCGCTCCGGCCTGGTTGACGCCATCAATGTGCTCGACGGCGTCGATGGCATCGCCTTCTGCCAATTTGAAGAAGCCGACGTCGTGCGCCACCCGCTGGTGCAGCGCATCGTGCGCGCCTACGAGAGCGCCCGGCCGCAGCAGCAGGATCTGCCCCTCGCCCTCGACGAACCGCTAGAGGTCGGCGTCAATCCGCGCCCAACTCGCGCCGCGGCCAAGCCCACCCCAACCGGAAAACCACAGTAGTATTTTTCTAGATAAGCAGAAAAGGCCGCCGCCTTTGGCAACAGAATCTCGCTGGCATTACCACTATCGCGCTGACAACTGACTACGGATAACTGACAACTGTCTTTACATCGCCTCCGGGCTTTCGATCCCCAGCAGCGCCAGCGCCCGCACCAGCTCGCGCAGCGTTACGGCCGCCGTCGCCAGCAAAAACCTCTTCCGCGCCGCATCCTCTTCGGTGAGGATGTGGTGGTCGTGATAGAAGCTGGCGAACTCCTGCGCCAACTGGAATGCGTGCTTGGCCACGTGCTCCGGCTCCGAGTCGGCGATCGCCTGATCCAGCACCAGCGAAAAACGCCCGGCGCGCAGCCACAGCGCCCAGATGTCTTCATTCTCTTTGCCGGCAAGATACTTTCCTGGCTCCGCTAACTTCGCCAACTCCGCCAGCGCCGCTTCCGGCGTCCTTCCGCCCTTGCGGAAAATATTGCGAATGCGCACCACGGCGTATTGAATATACGGCCCGGTCTCGCCCTCGAAGCTCAGCGCGTCTTTAAAGTCGAATGCGATCACCGAATTCCGCGTGACCTTGAGCATAAAGTAGCGCAACGCGCCGATGGCGATCTGCGCGGCAATCCGTTTGCGCTCGGCCTCGTCGTGGCCGGTCTGCCGCTTGCTTACCTCTTCGTAGGTCGCGGCAATCAGCTTGTCAATCAGGTCGTCGGCCTTCACGCCGAAGCCCTTCCGCCCGCTCACTTCGATGTACGGCCGGTTCAAGTCTTCGGCCGGAACGTTGTAGCCAAGCTCGACGGCGCAGCGCGGCGTCAGCGCCACCATCTCGTAGCTGAAGTGCGTGTAGTGGTCGGCCGCATCGGTGTGCCCCATGCCGCGCAGCGCCTGTACTACATTCGCTTGCGGGTCGGCCTGTCGCGAGTCGATCACGTTATAAATCGCGTTCGCCCCGCCGAAGCTCGGATGTTCGCTCTCGCCCTTCTCGGCCGAAATCCAGCACTCGTGACTCGGATAGGAGAAAAACTTTTTGTACCCGAAGTCCTTGCCCAGCAGCCCGAACTTCCACATGTGGTAGGCGATGTCTTTGCCCACGTAAGTCACCGTGCCATTCGAGCGCACAATCACCTTCGCGTCTTCGTTCGTTTCGCCCTCGACCACATCGGCCCCCGGCCGCGTCATCACCCAGCAGCCTTTGTTCTTGCCCTTCTCCTCGAAGTAAAGCACGCCCGAAGCCTTCAGCTTTTCGAAGGCCGACTCCCAGAACTTCAGGTGCAGAATCTCGCTCTCGCGCGGCAAAAAATCGTACTCGATCCCCAGCCGCTCCATCGTTTCCAAATGCCGCTTCAGCACTGCCGTCGAAATCAGCTCGGCAATCTCGGCCGTCTCGTTCGCGCCCTGCTCAATTTCATGCAGCGTGTCGAGGCGCAGCTTTTTCTTCGCGGCCTTCTCTTCGTCGCTGCCCTCGTCGTACCAGCGCGAGGTGTGCGCATACAGATCCCAGCAGAAATAATCGATGCCCGCGGCGTGGTTGCCCTTGCCCGCCGAGCGCTTTTCGCAATCGGCCACGATCTGCCGCACCTCGGCCAGCGTTTTCTTTTCCAGATGCAGAAATCCCACCACCACATCGGCCACCTGCACGCCGGTGTTGTCGATGTAATTCTGCACATCGACTTTGTAGCCGGCCGCGCGCAACAGCCGCACAAAGGTGTCGCCCAAAATCGCGTTGCGCAAATGCCCAATGTGCGCCGCCTTGTTGGGATTGATCGATGTATGCTCGACCAGCGCGTGCCCTTTCGCTGCCGGCGAGCCGCCTTCGGCCTTAACCATTCGCTGTACGGCATACGCCCGGTCGATTCGCGCGTTAATGTACCCCGCGCCTGCGACCTCGAATCCGGCAAAGCCTTCGACCGCGCCCAGCCCGGCCACAATCTCCTGCGCGATGATCCGCGGCGCCTTGTGCAGCGTGCGCGCCAGTTGCAGCGCGAGGGGCGTGGCCACTTCGCCGAAACGCAAATCCGGTGGCGTCTCCAGCGGAATCGCTTCCAGCTTCAGGCTGTACTTCTGTTGCAGAACGGCGGCCAGCGCCTCTTCGAGCTTTTTCTGGAGTTCTAAAACCACGCGAAATGCCTCAAAATCCTTGATTTTCAAGCTAATTTTATCACCCGCGGTACGGCGGACCCGCGCGCTTCAGCGCGCCGAAACTGTGGCTGCGGAGCCGGGTTCGCGCCGCCGTCACGGCAAAGAAAATTCCCTAAACCAGTTGCGGCACGGCCGAAGCCGTGCCGCAATAGGGCTTGAATCAGTTGCGCTCTACGAAATCCGCTCGTAGGGCACGTACTCCGGCTCCCAAACGTAGTTGCGAACCGTTTCGGCAAAGTTCGCGTCGTTGTCGGCAACGCCTTCGGCCATGGCCTGTTTGCCCACGGCTTCGGCCACCACCAGGCTGACCTTGCGGCAGTCGGCGAGCGGCGGCAGCAGCGGCGCGTTCTTGTCGTTGCGTGCCGGTGACAGTCCAGCCAGCGCCTTGGCCGAGGCCATAATCATTCCGTCGGTAACGCGGCGCGAACGCGAGGCCAGAATGCCCAGCGCCAGGCCCGGGAAGATGTAGGAGTTGTTGACCTGCGAGATGGGGATCAACTTGCCGTTGACTTCGACCGGAGCAAAGGGGCTGCCCGTGCCGACGATCGCGCGACCCTCGGTCCACTTGAGGATGTCGGCCGGAATGGCTTCTGCCTGCGAAGTGGGATTGGAGAGCGGGAAGATAACCGGCCGCGGCGTGTGCCGTGCCATTTCGCGTACGATCTCCTCGGTAAAGCTGCGGGGCTGGGCGCTGACGCCAACCAGCACCGTAACGCCTGCATTGCGCACCGTGTCGGCCAGTGAAATGGGTTCGGTGCTGGGAGCAGACAGCTTCCAGTTGGCCACGTCTTCGCGCTTGTGCACCAGCTTTTTCTGGATGGCGCGAATGCCCTTGCCGCCTTCGACCAGCAGGCCGTGGCGATTGAAGCCGTAAATGCGCTTGCGCGCCTGCTCTTCGCTCAAGCCCTCTTCCACCATGGCGGCGACCAGCAAGTCAGAAATGCCTACGCCCGCCGAGCCGGAGCCGAACATGACGATGGTCTGCTCGCGCATCGGAATGCCGGTGGCGTGAACGGCGGCCAGCAGAGTGGCCGTGGTGACGGCCGCCGTGCCTTGAATGTCGTCGTTAAAGGTGCAGAGCTGGTCGCGATAGCGCTCCAGAAAACAGGTCGCGTTATCGCCGGAAAAATCTTCCCACTGCAAAAGGATGTGCGGCCAGCGGCGCTTGACGGCGGCGACGAAGGTTTCGATGAAGTCTTCGTACTCCTGGCCGCGAACGCGCTTGTGCTTCCAGCCCACATAAATCGGATCGTCGAGCCGCGCCTGAGTGTCGGTGCCGGTATCGAGCAGAATCGGCAGGCAATCTTCCGGCGGAACGCCGCCCAATGCGGTGTAGAGCGCCATTTTGCCGATGGGAATGCCCATGCCGCCCGCGCCCTGGTCGCCCAGGCCGAGAATGCGCTCGCCGTCGCTGACCACGATGCAACGCACTCCGTCGTAAGCCGGGTTGGCGAGAATCTTGTCGATGTTCTTTTTGTCGGGATAGCTGATGAAAAGACCGCGCGGCTTGCGCCAAATCTCGCTGAAGCGCTGGCAGCCTTCGCCGACCGCGGGAGTGTAAACGTACGGCAGCAGCTCGTCTACATTGTGTGTGACCAGCGAGTAAAAGAGCGTCTCGTTACTGTCTTGCAGGTCGCGCAGGTAGGCGTATTTGCCAAAAGCGGTGGGCCGGTCGTCGAGAGCGCGCTTGCGGCGGGCGCACTGGTCTTCCAGCGTTCCCACGTGCGGCGGCAACAGACCACGCAGCGCGAAAGCGTCGCGCTCGGCTTCGGTGAAAGCTGTGCCCTTGTTCAGGCGAGGATTCACAAGTAAATCGCGTCCGAAAAGACGCGTGCGAAAAGTGGATTTGCCGGTATGGCCCGGTGCGGGAAATTCTGAACTCAAGATGCTTTTCTCCTCGATAGCTATTAATAGGGCGCATCTCCATCATAGCGAATCCATGGCTGTCCGCGCGTGATCGCCGTCCTATTATGCGCACCAGCAGGGAGCAGCAAAGCGCCTGTGTATTGAGAACGAAAGAGATAGCCTGCTCTACTCGAAGGTAAGCAGCACCATCTCCGGCGGCGCGCCCAGGCGCATCGGCGGTCCCCAACTGCCCGCGCCCACCGAGGTGAAAACCTCAAGCGCGCCAAAGCGGTTGAGGCCGCGCGTAAAGCGGCCATAAATGCGGCGCGTCATCCAGGTAAAGGGAAAGAACTGGCCGCCGTGCGTGTGCCCGGAAAGTTGCAATCCGAAGCCGGCTTCTTCCACAAGGGGCAGGCGGACGGGCGCGTGGTTAAGCAGAATTGCGGGCTGGGCAGCAGCCAGATGTAGTCCGTCGAGCGCGGCCTTCATATGTAGCGGCGATGAGGTATCGCCGCAGAGAACGCCTGCAATAGCGACGCCGTCAACAACCACGAGTGAGTTGGCGAGCACGTGAATGCCGGCGCGGGCAATGGCTTCGAGGTAGTGCGTCGGGTCGGTGAACTCCTCGTGATTGCCGGTAGAAAAGTACGTGCCGAGCGGCGGAGTCATCTGCCGCAGCGGCGCCAGCAGCCGGTCCAGATCGGCATGCGCGCCGTCGAAAAGATCGCCGGGAATAAAAACAATTGCCGGGTCGAGTTGGTTAACGCGCGCGGCAATCCGGCGCGCGAAGCGCGGCCCGTTGATCGCGCCCAGATGCAGATCGCTGAGCAGAACGGCGCGGCGGCCGCGCCAGCTCTCGGGCAAATTCGGCAGCCGGACGGTGTAGCGACGCGTGCGAATCATGCGCGCGTTAATGAGCGCGTAAATTCCGGCCAGCAGCGCGGGAATGTAAAAGAGCGCCGCCAGCAGCGGTTTAAGCGCGCTCGGATCGGCCGTCAGGCGCGTGAGCCGCAGCGCGAACCACGCCAGCCAGATCAGCAGCGATGCCCAGAAAAAGAAGCTCAAAAATCCCAGCCAGATTGAAGCAATCCAATAAAAGAGGCGGACGGCTGGATTGGCGAAGCGGAAAGAAAGCAGCGCGGCGGTGATGAAGCTGAAGGCGAGAGCGAAGAAGGCGATGCGCAGATCGGCCGCGGCCGCGGGCGCCAATTGGGGCGCAAAGGCCATCCAGGTGAAATAAACGAAGAGGTGCCCGGCCAAAAGAGCGGCTTGAATGAGCACGACAGCGAGTGCGGGCCAGGCTTTCAAGCGGATCTCCTTGCCTTCATGATTGCACGCTCGGCAAAAATGGATGCGCAAATTTGATCGCGCGAGGTGAAACAATCGCTTCATGAGCGGCGAGCCGGACAACGCGCTGGGCATCTACATTTCGGTTCCCTTTTGCCGGGCAAAGTGCACATACTGCAACTTCGCCTCGGGCGTCTATCCGGCGGCCGACCAGGCGCGCTACGTGGAGCGCGTAATCGCCGATTTGCGCGGCGCGCGCGATTGGGCCGCAAGCGAAAAAGCCGAATTGCCGCGGCGCGTCGATACGGTATACGTGGGCGGCGGCACGCCGACGCTGCTCGGCCCCGAACAACTTGCGCGAATCTTCGCGGCCTTGCGCGCCGCATTCGACGTGGACGCGAATGCCGAAATCACCGTCGAGTGCGCGCCGGGGCAGTTCGGCGAGGCGACCATCGAAGCGCTGGCCGCGGCCGGCGTCAATCGCGCCAGCCTGGGCGTGCAGTCCTTTGTTGAGGCTGAAGCGCGCGCGGCCGGGCGGCGGCATAATCGCGCCGTGGTCGAGGCCGAAATCGCGCGGCTGCGCGCGGCCGGAATCGCGAACCTGAGTATCGATTTAATCGCGGGGCTGCCCGGCCAAACGCTCACTTCATGGGAGGAATCGCTCGCGGCGCTGATCGGCTGCGGCGCGCCGCACGCCAGCGTCTACATGCTCGAAGTGGACGAGGATTCGCGGCTGGGTCGCGAGCTTCTCACAGGCGGCGAGCGCTACGGCGCCTCGCGCGTGCCCGACGACGACGCCATCGCGCGCATGTACGAGCGTGCAATCGAACGGCTCGCCGGGTCGGGCATCGCGCAATACGAAATTTCGAATTTCGCTCAGCCGGGCTTTGCCTCGCGGCACAATCTGCGCTACTGGCTGCGGCGGCCGTATCTTGGCGTGGGTTTGGATGCCTCGTCCATGTTGCGCGCGGCCGATTCTGAAACAAACGCGGCAGAGCAAGCCGAGCCCCGTCCGGTGTTGCGCGCAACAACAAGCTGCGAGCTGCCGGCGTATCTGGCCGGGCCGTGCATCGTTGAAAGCGAGTGGCTGCCAGCCACGCGGCAGCACGAGGAGGCCTGGTTTCTCGGTCTGCGGATGAACGCGGGTGTCGAGCCTGCGGCAATCGAGCGGGAGTTCGGCGCGGCGCTGGCCGGGCTGGCGATGGAAAAGCTGGCGCGGCTGGTTGAAGACGGTTTGCTTGTTCGCATCGGCAAAGTCGTGCGGCTTACCGCGCGCGGACGGCTGTTGGCCAACGAAGTTTTTCAGGAGTTTATTGCGCTCGATGCCGCAAAGACGCGAATAAGAAGCCGCGAATAAAATGTCCACGCTCTTCGTTCGTGGCCCTGGACAGCGAACGAAGAGCGTGGCCGCGGAAAAGTGGCCTCGGAGAAGCTGAAAAAATCACCAGGCGAGCAGTTCGTCGCCCGAGGTGGCGGAAAGAAATGTGACCGGCGACGGGTCGGGGTGCGCCTGTCCGCCGTAGCACTGAATGGATTCCGGACCCGCCGCCTTGGCCCATTCCAGCGCCCTTTCGGCCTCGCGCAAAACCACCACCGGCGAGCGGCCGCGGCTGGCGGCAACGCCGAAGCAGGCCGACAGGCGGATGGACTCGCCGGAAACCCGGAAGGGTACGGCGAAAACCTCGGTGCGCAGCCGCTCGGTCAGTGTTAGGGCATTAGCCGTGCTGCACGAGGGCAGCCCAATCAGAAACTCGTCCAGGCCGGGGCGGCCAAGCAGATCGTAGCTGCGCAGCAGCGTGCCGGTGCGGCTGGCCACCTGGCAAAGAAGCTCGTCGCAGGCATCCACGCCCAGCCGCGAGTTCCAGTGGCCGAAGTCGTCAATGTCGAGCAGAACCATCGACAGGGAGTTGTTGGTGCGCTGCACGCGATCGGTTTCGCGAAAGAGCATGGCGAGCATGGTTTCGCGGTTATAAACGCCGGTAAGCCGGTCGAGTTGGGCATTGCGCAGCGCGGCGTCGCGCAGCGCTTCCACTTCCTGCGCCTGGCTCTGGTTGCGCAGCAGCATATCGAGCCGGAGCTTCCAATAAGGCAGTTCGGCGGTGCGCGGAATAAGGTCTTCGGCGACGCCTTCCGAGAGCCGGTCTGCCCATTCCTGGGCCACCGCGTCGGCAACAAGAATAATCGGAAAACGCGGCGCTTCGGCCTTGGCGCGGATCGCGGCCAGCAATTGGCTGATCGGCATGCCGGGCAGCGTCACGTCGAGCAGCGCCATATTCGGCGGCGTGCTCAACGGCGTGCTGCTGGCAATGGCGGCAAGCGCATCTTCGGCCGAGAGAACAACATTCACGCGCGCTCCCGAGGCCAAAAGGAATGGCTCGACGGCGGAAAGCAGCGCGGGGTCGGGCGAGGCAAGCAAAATCGTTGGTCGAGTAAGAGGCGACATCTGACGCAATCTCCCATGTACAAAGACTGCATCGGCGCGAATTAGAAAAAATTTAGGTCAACAACGCAGATTCTTAGCCTTCGCTAAGGTTCCCGATGGAAGTTCCCGAAGTAATGCCCCTGGAGCCGGCAAAAGGGAAAGCCATGAAAATAATAGATTTGATCTTTATAAGTGGAAACATGGGTGCCCCATTCTAGCCGCGTTCTTGTTCCTTGCGGCTAGGGTGGGGTAAAAGTCAATCAATACTCCGATATACCTACCATGAAAACACTTTAGTCGACGAAGTCCACCTGCGGGGCGACGGAGATAACGCCGCGCTCGTGGCCCATCTCAAGCAGCTTGCGGATGGCTTCGCGGCCGTCTTGGCCGTAGTCGAGCGTGCGCTCGTTCACGTACATGCCCACAAAGCGGCTGGCCGTGCGCACGTCCAGGTCGCGGGCGAATTGCATGGCGTATTCCAGGGCCTGCTCGCGATGTTCCAGGCCGTGGCGGATCGAGTCGCGCAGCGCCTTCGAGATGATCTTGTGGCGCTCGGCGCCCAGCGACCGGCGAATCGCGTTGCCGCCCAGCGGCAGCACCAGGCCAGTGGTTTCGCGCCACCAGACCCCCAGGTCGATCACCTTGCTCAGGCCGCAGGAAGCGTAGGTGAGCTGGCCCTCGTGAATAATCAGCCCGGCGTCGAAGTTGCCGGCTTGAATCTCGGGAATAATGTGGTCGAAGGGCACAACGGTGGTTTGCAGCGCAGGATTGAAGATCTTCAGCGCCAGGTAGGCCGTCGTCATCGTGCCGGGAACGGCGATCTTGATGCGGCTGAGATCTTCGACCGCGAGCCGATGGCTAGAGACGATCATCGGACCATAGCCCTCGCCCACGCTGCCGCCGCAGCCCATCAGCGTGTAGCTTTGCTGCAGGTAAGGATAGGCGTGAAAGCTGATGGCGGTGACGTCGAAGAAGGCTTCCTTTTGCGCGCGCTGATTCAGGGTTTCAATGTCGCACAATGTATGGGTAAATTTATATCCCGGCACGCGCACCTTGTTGGTCGCCAGCCCGTAGAACATAAAGGCGTCATCGGAGTCGGGGCTGTGGGCGATCGAAATTTCAAGCGGCGCGTCAACGTTAGCGGCTTGAGGAGCGGTTTGTGGCTGTTGCGTACTCACAGTTGGGGAGATCCTTTCGGCAAATAAAGCGGCAATCGTTTTCACTGGAGCAGCGACGCTCTGGGGGGTAGGCGTCGTCGTCTATTCCTGCGTTTCCCATAGAGGTTAAAGCCTCTTTAGTGCATCGCTCCCCGGTCAGGCCCCTTGGTCGGTTCCGGTGCGGCCGAGGGCTCGCCTCGTGGCCGAAGGTGCTGCCGCCGAACATGGCGCGCTACGCCCGCCGCCGCTAACAGCAGCGCTCCGAGCGAGACGAGAAGAACGATTAGAAGCCAGCGCATGAAACAAACTTTTTCAAGGATACCAGAGCGCGCGGCCGACAGGTGCGAAGCTGCCGCGTCTCCATTTTAGGAGCAATCGCATAAACATAGAAATCGGTCTTTAAAAACACAACTTTAATTGTGCGCTTTTCTAAACGATTTCCGTGAGCGGAATCGCCGTTACCGCACTTTCACTGTTGATGTAGCATGGCTTTGAAAGACCACGGCTTTACTCGCCGCGACGAGCGGAAAAACACCTATTCCGGAAAAGCCTTGAAGGGGCACGGCTTCAGCCGTGCCGCTAAAACGCCCATCAATCGCGGGCTTTACAGGCTGCGGAAAAACTCGCAGAATGTCTTTCAACGAGCGGTTTTGTAACAGGGCACGACTTCAGCCGTGCCGCTAAAACGCCCATAAATCGCGGGCTTTACAGGCTGCGGAAAAACTCGCAGAATGTCTTTCAACGAGTGGTTTTGTAACAGGGCACGACTTTAGTCGTGCCGCAAACGCAATCAAATCAATGTGGCCTTTAGGCCCTGCTAACCTTCGATCTTCCACAACCATGTTTTTCCGCAGCCTGTTTAGCCCCTGAGGGGCGGCCCTAACGTTCCGCCGCAAGGCTGGCCAGCAGCCACTCCAGATAATCCTGGCTGCCGGCGGCCGCCTTCAGCACAACAAATTCCGGGGTCTGATAGCTGTGCAGCTCTTTGATCCGGGCTTCGAGCGCGGCCAGCTTCTCCTCGGCGGTTTTGAGCAAAAGCAGCGTCTCCTCGGCCGACTCGATCCGGCCCTGCCAGCGGTAGATGGAGCGCGCGGCGGGCAAAAAACTCACGCAGGCCGCCAGCCGCTCCTCGACCAGCGCGCGGGCCAGTCGCTCGGCCTCTTCCGGATTGGCGACGGTGGTCAAAACAATGCGAAGCTGCGGCGTGGCGGCGAGCATGGGGCTTCTCCGGTTACGGTTTCGGCAGTGGCTCAAGATAAAGGGCTTGCCTGCAAACTCTCCAGAACAATCAGGCGCAGCCCTGCCGGTGCTCGCAAACCTGTGTCGTTGGTAAGAAATGAGCTTGCATCTCCCGCGCGGGCCGTCGCGAGTTGAATTGCGTCAGGGGTCTTCAAGCCTTCTATGGCGCGGAGCCGGGCGGCTTCCTCGGCTATCTCCCAAGAAACAGGAAGCATTTGTAAATTGGGCGCTTGGCGCAAAATTCGGGAATATTTTCGCGCCAGCGTTTTGTCGCCGCGCCGTAGAGGATGAACAAGGACTTCGGTCAAGGTCAGGGCCGAAGTGACAACTTGAAACTCACCACGTTCCATGGCTTCAAAAAAAGGCCGGACTAGAGGAGCATATTTGGGATGATTTTCAATGAAGTAAATCAGCGGCGCCGTGTCCAGGCCGACGATTGTTCCGCGAAGTTTCTTCAGCCATTCCATGAAGAACGCTCGTTGCGAACATATTCCTGCGCATCAACCCCGTCCCATATTTCCTTACCGAGACCACACAATTCCAGAATGCTGTGTGGCGGCGCTGGAGATGGTTTCCGGTCCGCGCTCACGGCTAATTCCTGAATCAGGCGCAATCTTTCTCGCGTGCTGAGAGAAACAGCCATCTTCAAGGCGGTTTTGTAAGAAGCGGTGGCCATCAACCTTCTCCAAAGTCAATGATAGCTTACTTTAAAATGCGCTGGCGACGGTGGTCAAAACAATGCGAAGCTGCGTCGCGGCGGCGAGCATGATTTTTCTTCCAGTAGAGAACGCGTTGCTGCAAACACTCTACGCCCAGATGCGGCCGGAAGAAGAGTCTTTCCGGGCGAAAGACGAAAGCTCTTCGCCCGGGAAGGCGGTTTTAGCGGACAAGCTCGGCGGCGATCTCGATCTGCTGGCGGTGCGTAGCCTCGGGCAGGTCAAGCGAGCCGAGCACAAGCGATTTGCCCGGCGTCAATTCCGCTGATTCTTCCAGCGCGGTCTGGTGAAACGTTGGATCCTGCGTGCCGGGAGCGGGTTTTTCCTCGGACGGGCTCGATTGCTCAATTTTGGTGAACAAGCGGAGCTCCTCCGGCGAGCCGCTCACTGTAGCCTCAATGCTCAGCCCCACATCCACATACTGCATCTGGGTGCTCAAGTCGGATTTGCTGGCGGCATAGGCTCCGGTAACGACGGGCAAGCGGCTGCCCTGCTTGAAGACCGTGCGCTTGCCGGCGACCGCAAGAAGAACGAATTTTCGTTCCCCCGTGCGTTTATTGCCCTCGAAGTCGGCGATGGTGTAGGTGAGCCGGTAGAGTTTGCGTGGACGGTCGAGTGCGGCGACCAGTTGGCGCGCGGCTTCGATCTCTTCGGCTGTCGCCCGCAGCGTAATGGCGTCTTGCGACGCACTGCCGTAGATCCTCGCTTCGGGAAGCGTATTGCGCAGAGCCGTTTGGATGTCGTTCAGGTCGTTTTGTTCGACGGCGTTGGCAAGAAAGATTGTTTGTATGGTTGTTGGCGCGCGGTGCGTTGCGGCAATGGGTTTGGCGTCGCCGGATTCCGCCGGTTTTTGCGCGCCGGCGATGGAAACAAAAAGCGCCAGAGCAAGTGCGCTGGTCGCGAAGGTACGAACTACGTGTGTCATTGTTTTACGAACTCCCTTCATTGCGATTCCACGGATTGCCGCGCTGCTGTCCGTGGCGACGGCGGCGCGGCTTAATGCGCGCAGGGGGCGGGTGATCCTACCGAGAAAGACGAAGACGGGATGATTCCGCTCGAAAATCTCCGGCCGCGGTACATTTTGGTCCCTTGGCGATTCAGGAATGGAATGCGCCGGAAATTTTATGACGTATGGCCGCTTGCCCCGGCCGCCCCGGTGTTGCAGTATGGTCTTTAAGGCAGTTGCAGCAATCAGGAAAGGAACGAAACATGACGGCAGCGATTAAGTTTGGCACTTCGGGTTGGCGGGCGATTGTGGCCGATGAATTCACATTGGCCAATATTCGATTGGCGACGGCGGGCATTGCCGCCTTCGTGAAAACGCTTCCAGCTCCCCATCGCGTTCTGGTCGGCCGCGATCCCCGCTTTTTGGGCGAAATCTTCGTCGCCGAGGCCGCCCGCGTGCTGGCCGGCGCAGGCGTTACGCCGATTGTGATTCCCGACCCCGCGCCTACCCCGGCCATCGCCTATGCCGTGCGCACCATGAAGACTTCCGGCGCCATCAACTTCACCGCCTCGCACAATCCCCCCGAGTACAACGGCATCAAGTATTCAACCCCCGATGGCGGCCCGGCGCTGCCCGAGGTCACCAAACAGATTGAAGCCGCCGTCGAGCGCATCGCCAGCTCTGGCGCCGAAATTCCCCTCGCCGAGCCTCCCGCCGGCGGATTTGAAAGCGCCGACGTCAAGCCAGCCTTCCTCAAGCGCATCGCCGAGTTGGTTGATCTGAATGTGATCGCCAAATCGGGCATCAAAATTGTTTACGATCCCTTCTGGGGCGCGGGCCGCGGCTATCCCACCGATCTGCTGCGCCAGGCTGGCGTCGAGGCTGTTTCGGTGCACGACTATCGCGACGTGCTCTTCGGCGGACACGCCCCCGAGCCGGCCGACCATCTGCTCGGCGATGCCAAGGCCAAGATGAAAGAGATTGGCGCATCGCTGGCCATCGCCACCGATGGCGACGCCGACCGCTTCGGCATTGTCGATCGCGACGGAACCTTCATTCAGCCCAATTACGTTATCGCGCTGCTCTTCGACTACCTGGTTGAAACGCGCGGCTGGCGCAACGGCGTGGCCAAAAGCGTGGCCACCACCAACCTCATCAATGCGCTGGCCGAGTTCCACAAGGTGCAGCTTTACGAAACCCCTGTTGGCTTTAAATATATTGGCGCGCTCATCGGCGAAGACAAAATCGCCATCGGCGGCGAAGAGTCGGCGGGATTAACCATTCGCGGCCACGTGCCGGAAAAAGACGGCGTGCTCGCCGGATTGCTGGTGGCCGAGATGGTGGCGCGGCGCGGCGCAAGTTTAGGCGAACAATTGAAGAAACTCTTTGCCAAGGTTGGTTCCTTCTATCCCGTTCGCGAAAACTTCCGCTTGACCGCGGAGCGCAAGGCCGCGTTCACTGAGAAGTTGAAGGCCGATCCCGCCGCGTTAGGCGGGCGCAAGGTCGTCAGCGTCGTACGCACCGACGGGCTCAAGCTGATTCTCGACGACGGCTCGTGGGTTTGCTACCGGCTTTCGGGCACCGAGCCGGTGGTCCGCGCCTACGTTGAAACGCGCAACCAGCAGGATTTGGACGCGCTGCGCAAGGCGGCTGAAAATTTTGTGCAGGGCTAAGGGCTGGGCGGGTGCGCGGTTTTTGAAAGGGAACGGCTTTACTCGCGTGGCGAACTGAAAAACGCGTTGGGCATGCAACAAGTGTCAGGGCACGACTTCAGTCGTGCCGTAAGCACAATCAAATCGACGCGGGCTTTAGAGCAAATCTCTTGTAGGCGTAGAGTGGCTTTGAAGGGGCACGGCTTTAGCCGTGCCGTAAAAATGCCCATAAATCGTGGGCTTTACAGGCTGCGGAAAAACTCGCAGAATGTCTTTCAACGAGTGGTTTTGTAACAGGGCACGACTTTAGTCGTGCCGTAAGCACAATCAAATCGACGCGGGCTTTAGCCCCTGAGGGCAATCTAAAATTTCTGTCTGGAATAGACGAAAACCATGCCGGAAGAAAATCAACAACTCGAGCCGATTCCGCTGCATGAGTGGGCGATGGGCTGGGCGCAGCGGTTGTGGCGTCCGGCCGGCACCGTCGTCGTCGTGGCCCTCACGCTGCTGCTCACCTGGCATGTGATCTACGGCAAGCACGGCGTCTCGGTCTGGTGGCAGATGCGCGCCCAAGACCGCGCCTTGCAGCAGGAGATCAACACGCTGCAGCAGGAAAACGCCGTCATGCGCCGCCAGGTGGATCGGCTGCAATCGAATCCGGACGAGATTGAGCGCGTCGCGCATGAAGAGTTGCACTACGCCAAGCCCGGCGAGGTGATCTACACCCTGCAGGAAGCGCCGCAGAACCAGCAGCAGCAGACGCAGAACAACCAGTAACTCCCGCCTCACTTGCTAACGGGCCGTGAGCGCTGGTCTGCCCACTAGCTCCGCCTACATCAAACTACGAATTTGTATAAACTAGAGATAATCATTTCAGCTTCTGTTGAGGCTAAGATCTTAAGCCGATCGTGTTGCTGAACGCGCCCACCGCGGTTTCATTTCATTGCTACGAGTTTTTTTGATATGAGACTTCGCCCATTACTGCGCGGCGGACCGGGCAATGAAAGGGATATATGGCCCATCTTTTTTATGGGATATGGAACGGGGAAGTCTTGGAGAATCAAAGCAATGCATCCGAGGCCGATCCCGCTTTTGCCGACTTTGAGAGTTTTGGCGACTTCGACGAGGGCAATCCGGTTCGCGCCTTTTTCGGCGATCGCGGCTTTCTGATCTTCGATGAAAACGTCAGTCTGATCGACGCCTTTTGGCGTTATATGGCGAAGGCGGCCGAGCAATCCTGCGGCCGATGCACGCCGTGCCGCATTGGAACCGCCCTGGTGCGCGATTCCCTTGACAGCCTGCGAAAAGGGCAATCGCCTCAGTTGGACTTTGACAGCATCTATATTTTGGCCACCCAAATGGCCGAGACTTCTCTATGCGGACTTGGCCAAACCTGCGCCAAGGCGCTGCTCGGTGCGCTCGAACACTTCCGCGACCGGCTTGAAGCGGAGGCCAAGCGCTGCCCCGTCCCCGAGCAAAACGGCATGACCTATATGACGGCGCCCTGCATCGAAGCCTGTCCCTCCAAGGTCAACGTGCCGCGTTATATTGACTACATCCGCGACGGCAAGCCGGAACATTCCCTCGGTGTGATTTTGCAAAAATACCCCATGGCCGCCACCTGCGGCCGTGTCTGTGTGCGCTTTTGCGAAATTGCCTGTCGCCGCAATCTGGTCGATCAGCCCGTCGGCATCAAGATGCTCAAGCGCTATGTCGCCGATTACCAGCAAAGCGATCGTGCCCTCCTGTTTACGCGGAGCATGATCGCCAATCCCTTGCCCGATGACATGCGGGTCGCTGTAATCGGAGCCGGACCTGCCGGAGTTTCTTGCGCCTATCACCTGCTATTGCGCGGCTACCATGTGGACATTCTTGAAGCCACCAAAAATAGTGGCGGCATGGCGGCCATCGGCATTCCCGCTTACCGCTTGCCCAAAGATGTTTTGAAGTCGGAGACCGACATTATTGCCGCGTTGGGCGGACGGATCTTGTTCAATCAAGCGCTGGGGCGGGACTTCTCCGTCGATGGACTTTTCCAAAAAGGTTATAAGTCGGTCTTTCTCGCGCTGGGTTGCCAACAAGGAACCCGCCTGGGGGTCAAGGATGAAGACCCAACAATGGCCGGCTATGAAAGCGGCATCGGTTTCCTGCTCAAGGTTCACGACCACATCGCCGGCATCCACAAAACGGAGCTTTCCGGAGATATCGTCATCGTCGGCGGCGGCAACGTGGCCATGGATTGCGCCCGTTCGGCTCTGCGCATGGGCCCCAAAAAAGTTCATGTGATTTATCGCCGCACGCGCCAGGATATGCCGGCCGATGCCGATGAAATCAAGGCCGCCGAAAGCGAAGGCGTGATCTTTCACTTTCTCACCACGCCCTCCGGCGTCGTATCGGAAAACGGCCGCGTGGTCGGTCTGAATGTTGTAAAGCTGCACTGCGCCGGGGTTGACGCCCGTGGGCGCAACGTCGTCGAGGTCACGCCCGGCACCGAACAGCTCATGGGTTGCACGGTGCTGATCGCCGCCATTGGCCAGCAGGTACAGCCAGACATTCTTAAGCCCGAAGATGGGGTGAAGATGAACCGCTGGAAGTGCGTCGAAGTCGATCAGCACACCTTGATGACCTCCCGCGCCGGCGTCTTTGCCGGAGGCGACTGCATGACGGGCCCCTCGGCCCTGGTCAATGCCATGGCCAGCGGCCTGCAGGCCGCGCGTGGTATCGACGACTGGATTCAACTGGGCTACGTGCGCTTTTCTCCGCGCTCCCGCATGCGCGAAATTTTGAACGCGCACAAGATGCTCAGCTCCGATTGCATCGACGTGCCCGTCAAAATGCAATATCGCGTGCATAACCCCGAGCTCGATCCAGAAATCCGCAAATACATGTTCGGAGAAGTTGAGGGCGCTATCAGTCAAGAGGATGCCTATCGCGAGGCCCGCCGCTGCATGCGCTGCTACCGCATCTATTCGGTCATTACCCATAAGCCCATTCCGGAAGGAGCAGCATAATGCCGACCATTCTCAGCGTCGAACCGGCCACCGCGGTCAACATCTGTATCAATGGCAAGCCGTTGGTTGCCGAGGCCAGTGAATCCATTCTCAATTGCGCGCGCCGCTATGGGATGAACATTCCCACCCTCTGCGAATTGAATGACATCGACCACGCTCCCGGCACCTGCCGCGTCTGCCTGGTTGAAATGCGCATGCCGGGCCACGACAAATTCCAGGCCGTTACCGCTTGCGATACTCCGGTTCGCGAAGGGATGGAGATTCTCACCAACACTTCCAAGGTGCGCGAGATGCGCCGCCTGCAAGTGGAATTGCTCCTCGCCGATCACCTTCAGGATTGCGCAACCTGCACGCGCCACGGCAACTGCGAATTGCAGGATGTCGCCCAATACGTGGGCTTGCAGACAAACCGTTTCTTCAATCCCGACCGTGTCGCCAGCCGCGAGGTGGACCGTTCCTCGCCCGCCATGGTTCGCGACTTGACCAAATGCATTCGCTGCCAGCGCTGCGTAGCCATCTGCCGCAAATTCCAGACCGTCGACGCCCTGGTCATCAACGGCAGCGGACAGAGCACCGCGGTCGAAACCCACTACGGCACTTCGCAAAAGGATTCCACCTGTGTTACCTGCGGGCAGTGCGTTCTCGTCTGCCCCACCGGCGCTTTGGGCGCCCACGACGAAACCGATGCCGTTCTGGACATGCTCTACGATCCGGAGATCATCACCGTCTTTCAATTCGCTCCCGCCGTGCGTGTCAGCTTCGGCGAAGAATTCGGCATGCCCCCAGGGACCAATGTCGAAGGCAAGATCATCAGCGCCTTGCGCAAAATCGGTGCCGACATCGTGCTTGACACCAACTTTGCCGCCGACGTCGTCATCATGGAAGAAGGCACCGAGCTTCTGCGCCGGCTCAAGGAAAAGCGCCGTCCCACCTTCACCTCCTGCTGTCCGGCATGGCTCAACTTCGCCGAGCGGCATTATCCCGATATTCTCCCCTTGCTTTCCTCCACCAAGTCGCCGCAGCAATGCCTCGGCGCGATCGCCAAAACCTATCTGCCGGAGCGCATGGGCCTTGATCCCGCGCGCATTCGCGTAATTTCCATCATGCCCTGCATCGCCAAAAAAGACGAGCGCACGCGCCTGCAGCTTAACAGCAACGGAGTTGCCGAAATTGATGTTGTTCTTACCACGCGCGAGTTTGCGCGCCTGCTCAAGCGCCTCAGCATTAACCTCTCCGTGCTCGAGCCTTCCACTTTCGATAATCCGTATATGAGCGCTTACTCCGGCGCGGGCGCAATCTTCGGCACCACCGGCGGAGTGATGGAAGCCGCTCTGCGCACCATGTACAAGATCGTTACCGGCAGCGAGCTCAAGACGGTGGAGCTGACTCAGTTGAGAGGCTTCGAAGGCCGTCGCGCGGCCACTGTGGATTTTGGCCCTCATCTGGGCCTCGTCAAGGTGGCGATGTGCCACGGTCTCAAGGCCACCCGCGAGATTGTCGAAGAGGTTCGCGCCGGTACGGCCGATTTCGACTTTATCGAGATCATGGCCTGCCCCGGCGGTTGCGTCGATGGCGGCGGCACTCTGCGCTCCAAAAAAGCCTATATGCCCAACGCGCAAAAGCGGCGCGAAACCATGTTCGCCATCGATAAAAAGGCGACGGTCCGTCAATCGCACAACAATCCCCAGGTCAAGGCACTCTATGCCGATTTTCTCGAGAAGCCCTGTTCAGAGAAGGCGCATGATCTGCTGCATACCTACTACACCGATCGCCATATCGACATGGTCAGAACCGTCAAGGAAATCTGGGACGAGATCACGATGAGTACCGTGGTCTACTAAAGCAAATAACCCGTAGGTGTAGAGCGGATTTGAAGGGGCACGGCTTTAGCCGTGCCGCTAAGTGCCCATAAATCGCGGGCTTTACAGGCTGCGGAAAAACTCGCAGAATGTCTTTCAACGAGTGGTTTTGTAACAGGGCACGACTTAAGTTGTTCAGTTCCATGACATCCTTTACACATTGTCTCCACACATCCTTTACAGTTTTTTGCTATGAGGGGGGTGTGGCATA
>Ga0224531_1000116_pt1 | contig 49931 bp, 41 predicted proteins | sample CBST100metaG_FD_179876 | JGI IMG/M metagenome (GOLD analysis project Ga0224531, IMG submission 179876) | Peat soil microbial communities from Stordalen Mire, Sweden - C.B.S.T100 | ecosystem: Environmental > Terrestrial > Soil > Wetlands > Peat | place: Sweden: Norrbotten County, Stordalen Mire...
GTGGCTTGCTCCAGTTGGGATTGGAGCCTCACCATGGTCAGCAGGCTGGCGCGCGGCGCCGGGTCCACCAGCAGGTCCAGGTCGCTGTTTTCGCTATCCTCGCCGTGTAGGACGCTGCCGAAGACGCGCGGGTTTGCCAAGCCGGCTTCGAGCACAAGCTGGCGGATCGCGTCCCGATGCAGCGGCAATACTTCGGACGGTCGCATGGCGGCTTCTCCCTTTGAATCCCAGTTTACCCCGCGCTCAGTGTGAATTTTGCCAATTCTAGGCCCGCAATGAAAAGATTCTCCGGGAAGTATTTCCGGTTTTTGCAAGAGGGATTGGTATGGAATCAGTTGAATTGCAGGCGGCGGAGGGCATTCGCACCTTCGCGGAATTACGGAAACGGGCGTGTGAAGCCGGCCCCAAGCGCGTCGGGGTTGTTCTGGCCGACGATGAAGTGGCATTGACCGCCGCAGCGGATGCTTTGCGCGCCGAGATCGCGTTTCCCGTGCTGATTGGCGACGCAAAGCGGATTCGCGCCCACGCTGAAGCGCTCGGCTTATCGGAACTGGCGGCGAAGGCCGAGTTTGTCCCCGCCGCTGAAAACGCCGCGGAGATTGCGGTGAAAATGGCGCGCGAGGGCAGCATCGACATTTTGATGAAAGGCCATTTGCGCACCGATCAGTTGCTGCATCCGGTGCTGGACAAGGAAAAGGGCCTTCGCACCGGACGCCTGCTCTGCGACGTTGCATTTTTTGAGCGTGGAGGCGCGGATGGTCCCCGGCTTGTGGGGATCTCGGATGGCGGACTGAATCCCGCTCCGACGCTCGCGCAGAAGAAACAGATCGTGCTGAACGCCATTGAAATGCTGCACTGCCTGGGAATGCGGCGCCCGAAGATCGCCATCATGAGCGCGATTGAGGTGCCCACCGAAGCCATGCCCTCGACGTTGGATGCCAAGGCGCTTACTGAAATGGGCGCGGCGGGCGACTTTGGCGAGGCCGACGTCTTCGGTCCGCTGGCGCTGGACAATGCGCTGCTGGAATGGGCCGCCAAGGCCAAGGGCATCAGCAATCCAGTCGCGGGGCACGCCGATTGCCTCATCGTTCCCAACATCGAGGCGGGTAATCTGCTGGCCAAGTCGATTATCTTCCTGGCCGGTTGGGAGTTCGGTCATGTGGTGGTCGGCGCAAAGGTTCCCATCCTGATTCCGTCACGGGTTGAAAGCGCCCAAAACAAGGTCAACGGAATCGCCGTGGGGGTACTCTATGCCGGCAGGTGAATTCAGGGTTCTGGCCATCAATCCCGGCTCCACTTCGACCAAGATTGCCGTCTTTGCCGATGACCGCCCTGGAATAGTGCGCAACTTGAACCACACGGACGCTGAGATGGAAGCATTTCGCGGGCGTCCCATCCTCGATCAACTGGAGTTTCGTCAGTCGCGCATCGAGCGGGAGTTTACCGATGCGGGCTTCCCGCTGGAGCGGTTGCAGGCCGTGGTTGGACGCGGCGGCTTGATGCGTCCTCTGGCCAGCGGCACGTACCGGGTCAACGAGGCCATGCTCGAGGATTTGCGCTCCACACGTTATGGGGAACACGCCTCCAATCTGGGCGCGTACCTGGCGTTGGCCATCGCCTCTAAGGCGGGCGCTGAAGCCTTCATCGTCGATCCCGTCAGCGTGGATGAGTTTACTGAGCCGGCGCGGATCTCCGGCTCGGCGCTGGTGGGCCGCCAGTGCTTCTCGCACGCCCTGAACACCAAGGCCATGGCCAGGCGATATGCGCGCGAGCAGCAGCGGCCCTATTCGGAGTTGCGGCTGATTGTGGCGCACCTGGGCAGCGGCATCTCCGTCTCCGCGCACGAGAACGGCCAGATGATCGATGTCAACGTTGCCGGCCAGGAAGGAACCTTTGCCATGGATCGCTCGGGCGGCTTGCAGATCCAGAAGGTCATCCGGCTATGTTTCAGCGGCCAGTACACCGAGCCGCGCTTGTGGAACGTGCTCAACCGCGAGGGAGGAGTCTACTCCTATCTTGGCACCAAGGATTTGCGCGAAGTGGAGCGGAGAATCGCGGCGGGAGACAGCCAGGCCGCGTTGATCTTCGATGCCATGGTGTACCAGACAGCCAAAGACATCGGGGCCATGGCGACGGTGCTCAATGGCCGCGTGGACGCTGTGTTGCTCACCGGAGGAATGGCTTACTCCCAGAAGCTGGTCCAGCAGTTATGCGCGGCGATTCAATGGATCGCGCCCGTGACCGTCTATCCCGGAGAAGATGAGTTGCAGGCGCTGGCGGAGGGTGCGCTGCGTGTGCTGCGCCACGAGGAGAAGGCGCTGGAGTTGCAAGACGAAGCGCAATCCTGAAGTGGCTCACTCCATGCCGATTAGTTTGGCGCGTTGACTCCGGTCTTGCCTCAATACCTCTGCTGGAAGTCCGTGTCGACCGGGTTCTCGAAGAGCGAGACCTCGCGGGTGACGATGGTCAGCCCCGACGGCGTGACAAAGTAGCGGCGCTTGTCCTCCGCCGGGTCGTAACCGATCACCGTGCCCTCGGGGATATGCACATGGCGGTCGATGATGGCGCGGCGGATGCGGCAATGCCGTCCGATGTTCACGTGCGAAAAAACGATGCTGGCCTCCACGTTCGAGTAGGAGTTCACGCGCACATCCGACGAGACCACGGAGTTCGACACCGTGGCGCCTGAGATGATGGTGCCGGAGGCGATGACTGAATTGATCGCCACGCCCGTGCGGCCTGTCTCGCCGAAGACGAATTTGGCGGGCGGATATTGGCGCACCCGGGTGCGGATCGGCCAGCTCTTGTCGTACAGGTTAAAGACCGGCGATACCGCGCACAGGTCCATGTTGGCGTCGTAATAAGCGTCCAGCGTGCCCACATCGCGCCAGTAGAGCGCCTGCTGCTTGTTCTCATCCACGAAGCTGTAGGCCATCATCTTCTTCTTGCCCAGCATATTGGGCAGAATGTCGTGGCCAAAGTCGTGCTTCGAGTTGGGGTCCTCGGCGTCGGCAATCAGCGCCTTCAGTAACACCTCGGTGTTGAAGATGTAAATGCCCATCGACGCATCCACGGCATTGGGGTTGAACGGCGACCGGAAGCTCGTCGAGGCGGGCTTCTCCTGGAAGCCCAGCACTTCGCCAGTCTTGGCCACCTCCACCACGCCAAACTGCTTCACCTGGTCGGGCGGAATCGGCAGCGCGGCCAGCGTCACATCTGCTTGAGTTTCTTTGTGGTACTCCAGCATACGGCTGTAGTTCATCTTGTAGATGTGGTCGCCGGAGAGGATGATCATGTACTTCGGCTGCTCACTGCCGATCGAGTAAATGTTCTGGTACACCGCATCCGCCGTTCCCATGTACCAATTCGAGCCGGTGCGCTGCATCGGCGGCATCATCTCGAAGAATTCGCCCAGCTCCTGGGCCACAATGCCTGTCCACCCTTCGCGGATGTGCCGGTTCAGTGACAGCGCCTTGTATTGCGTCAAAATAAAGACTTTGCGCAGGCCGGAGTTGATGCAGTTGGAAAGGGTGATGTCGATGATGCGGTAGTGCCCGCCAAAGGGCACGGCCGGTTTGGCGCGATCCCGGGTGAGAGGGAAGAGCCGTTCTCCCGCTCCACCCGCCAGCAATACTCCAAGTGTGTCTTTCATAGCCGTTGAGCCCCGCCTTCACGCGGATTCCTGCCCGGAAATTTCTCGCCTGGAGCAGGAACTGCGCCATCCACTACAGCATATCTTCCCGGGACATTTTTTCCACGGGCACTGCCGAACGAAGGAGAATACCACATACAGCTAAATCTGGCAGCCCATCCTGCTTTACTGAAGATGGCCGCCCCCAAATACAAAACCGGAGCCGCCGCCGACATTCCTTCGTCGCTGGGGCTCCGGTTTGCTATGGATTACCGCTTGGGTGCGGTGGTTGCCAGTCTTCTAGAGCGGTTCTCCAATTCCTGTGGCGTTTCCGGTGTAGTGCAATGTGGCTTTTTCTTAAGGGAAAAGCCACTCAACGATTGTGCTTCCCCTCTACACCAATTGGAGAACCGCTCTACCGCTTCTTCTGGAACTTGTACTGGATACCCACCGAGATAGAAAAATTGACATCGTACTGTGAGATCTTGTTCTCGTAGTTCGTGCCGTAGTGAGTCATCACCGCATCTGGCGTGATGCGGAAGACCCAGCGCGCAGAGCGGTTCAGATCCATGTGTCCGCCGATGATCGCCGCCGGGGCCACCTGGTTATTGTAGAAATTAACCCCTTGCGCATCGAGTGGATATTCATGCGAGATAAAGTGCGCCCCGCCAAACATCGCGTGGGCAATCAGTGCACCATGCTTGTTGTGCGGACCCAGCCACTCGGGACCGGCAACAAAGACCTGCTCGCTGACGAACGGTCCCACCACGTTCGCGGTGTTGGGCTGGCCGACGCCGCTGCTGCCCAGGTAGTAGCGGCCAGAGCCCTCGACAGCCCAGTGCTTGGCGAACCAATAGGAACCAGAGAGGTCCAGTCCGCCCAAATTGGCTCCCTCCAGTACATTGGGCCCAGCCTTGATGTGCCGATAGGCCATTCCCAGCGAAAGATCGTAGCGGTTGTCGTAGTGCACATTGGCCAGCGGATCGCTGGCAATGTAGGTGCCATTGCCAGCCGTCGGCGAGGCGGTGCTTTGCGCCTGGGCGCGGAGTCCACAAGACAGAGCCAGAACGGCTATGGCGGCAAGAGAAACGAAGAATCTAACTGAAAGACGCATGGGATTCCAGCTTACAGGACTAGACCGACCTCGGACAACGTAAACCGAATGGCATTTCTGCGTGTCAAGGTTCGCAGTGCTCAATCCAGCGTGTCCAGATCAGGTAGCGGACGGTCTTTAAGTCTTCGACGAATGCTGCCGCCTCGGCGTAACCCGCCTGCTCCTGTTGCAGCCGGGGAGCCGCGTGGGCGCGCCACTCCAGCGGCAGCCTGTTGAAAATGATCCCGGCGCGAGGCAGGTGGCTGGCGCTTGAAACCACCTCTGCCGACCGCCAGCCATGTGCCTTCATAATCCGTTCCGAGTAGCATGCGTTCTCGATCGTGTCCCTGGCCTCCGGTTCCATAAAAATTGCCAGCTCCGGAATTCCCTGCGCGTGCGCGGTTTTCGCCATCACCTGCGCTTCCGTGAATCGATTGTGCGCAGCTCCTCCGGTCAGAATCAGCCGTGGCGCCACGCCGCGCTCATATTCACGCACTCCCTCGGTCACGCGGGTTAGCAGTTCCGGTGTGGGGTTGCCGTCGCGGTCGACCGCGGTACCCAGCACGATGATGGCGTCGTAGCGGGTAAGCGAGGTGTTCGAGGTCGGGGCCAGCATCCGCGCCACTGCCCCGCAGCCTAACAAACCAGCAATCAATAAGATAGAGGACAAAATCAGCCGCCCCCGCCTGCCCATCCGCCGCAATGGGGGGCGTCGATGGCTGTTCCTGCGGACAGGGGTCTTGCGAGTTGGGCGCGTGTTGGTCAAAAAACTCCTCTGCCTCCACTCTAGAGCAAAACCAGAGTGAATATGCCCTACTTGAGAGTTTGCGAGGTGGCTTATACTTCCACCCCAACGAGCAAAAATCGCTCGTTGGGAACCCCGGAGAGAAAAAAGCCACTTGAGGATGTTGCCTCAGGATACAGCAACTCTGGTTTTGCTCTAACGCGCAGCCGGGGCTGGGTTCATCATCCTGTTGTCATCTTGAGAATCATGATGTGCTGCCGCGAGGTTTGGACAATAACGAACAGCAGGAAGAGACAAAGGTACGTTGCAGATACGCTAACTCGCTAACCTGCTATTCTCGCGAAGCGAGAGCTAACTTGCCGCTTTTGTCAGAAAAATTTCCCTCACCGCGACCTCACTGTTCATGAAGAGCTGGTGCGCGGAGACGAAGGGAGACTGCGTCTCAAATGTTTCGGCGCAAGGGCGGAACCCTCAAACCTCAATCGGACCAGAAACCTCAAAGCCGTTGGCCTCAGCTCAAATCCAACGGTTCGCCCCATGCCGATAACACAAACTCACTCAAGGGCTTACGCTCGCGGGGCGCGGTTTCCAGGGCAATCAGTTGTTCGTGGCCCAAGGAGGAGGGTTCCCCCTGGTAGCCGAGAGCGATCACGGCCCCGAGGGCGTAACTCTCTGAAATTCCAAACTCGCGGCGAGCAGCGATCTGATCATAGCCGGCCATCGAGTGGGTCTTCAGCCCAAGCGATGCGGCTTGCAGGGTGAGCGCTGCCGAGGCAGCGCCTAGATCATAGAGCGCGTGGTAGTTGGCGGTTCCGTTGTGGGAGAATTTGGTGCTCGTCACACCCAGAATCAACACCGACGCCGCGCCTGCCCAACTCTGGTTGAAACCGATGAGGGTCGAGAAGATCTTCTTATGCGTCAACGAGTCGCGGACCCCGACCAGAAAGCGCCAGGGCTGCTCGTTGTAGGCTGAGGCAGACCAGCGGGCGGCTTCAAACACTTTCCGCAGGTCGGCCATGCTCACGTCGCGGGCTGAAAAGGAGCGCGGGCTCCAGCGCCCCAGCACCGCTGGCAACACGCCCTCGGCTGCGGGAGCTTGCTTCAAGCGATTGACTTCAAGAGCGGATAAGGTCATGGGGAACACTCCTTGAATATAGCGGTTCCAGGGTTGCAGTATTCCGGAGCCGTGCTAGAATTTCTAGCACCTACTTGGATTCGCGCTCCCCGCCGGAAGATTCCTGCTTGGCGTATAAACTTGTTGGAACGTCTATTACGCCATTCTTCTCTGCAACCACGCCTGGAGCACAAAGTACGTCACGATCGAGGCCGACAGATCTGCCGCTGGCCCGGCCAGCCACGCGCCATCCAGATTCCAGAAAAGCGGCAGAACGATCAGGTACGGAATCAGAAACAGAACCTGCCGCGAAAGCGAAAGCAGAATGGAGATTTTCGCCTTGCCAATCGATTGAAAGAAGCTGGCGGTCACCATCTGGAAGCCGACCACCGGAAACATCATGAAAGCGATGCGCATTCCCCTCACGGCCTGGCCGATCAGCTCCGCGTCCGTGGTAAACGCGCTGGCCACTACTCGGGGGAAGAGTTCTCCCAGAAGAAATCCGCAAGTGGTAACACACATGGCGGCACCCACGGCGATCCGGCGAGTACGAATCGCTCGGCCGAAGTTCCCGGCGCCGTAGTTGTATCCAACGATGGGCTGCATACCCTGGTTCACGCCCACGACGACCATTACAAAAAGATTGCCCAGCGCATTGATGATTCCATACGCGCCAATCGCATAATCGCTTCCGTAGCGTGTCAGCTGCAGGTTCATCAGCACGACCACGAAGCAGGAGCAGAACAGCATCATGAAGTTGGGCAGGCCGATTGCCAGAATTTCCAGGATGGTTTTCCCGTTCGGTTTGAAGCAGCCCCGCTGGAAATGCACGGCGTGTTTTTTCCGCAGAAAGTGCTGAAACGCCCATGCGGTGCCAACGAACTGGGCGCATACGGTGGCCAGCGCCGCCCCGCGGATTCCCCAGTGGAAAGCGAAGATGAACAGCGGCGCCAGCACGAGGTTTATGCCCACGGTCACCAAGGTCGTGACCATCGCTTTGGCCGGATAGCCCGACGCGCGCATCACGCTATTCAGGCCCAGATAGACGTGCGTGAACACATTGCCCAGCAGAATGATCTGCATGAACTGCCTGGCGTAGGGGAGGGTCTGCGGGCTGGCGCCCATGCCCAGCAGCATCTTGTCCAGGAAGAGGAAGCACAGAATCGTGTAGCTGGTGCTGAGTGCAAGATTCAGAATCAGTTGATTTCCCAGAATCGATGCGGCTTCCTTCTGCCGTTGCTGTCCCAGCCGGATCGACACCAGGGCGGCCGCGCCCACGCCCACCATGGAACCGAAAGCGCCGGCCAGGTTCATCATCGGCATGGTCACGGCCAGTCCCGAGATAGCCATGGCCCCCACGCCATGACCGATGAAGACGCGGTCGATGACGTTGTAGATTGATTGCGCCGCAGTCCCGATGATGGCGGGAAGCGAATACTGCAAGAGGAGCTGCCCGATGTGGCCCGTACCCAGCTCATTCGGCCCGTCCTCGAGTTGTTCAGGATCTTTCAGCGGATGCACCCCGGAAAGGCAGTTTGTTTCCGTGCGCCAAGCAGCCGTTTTACATTGATTTTTCGGAAAAATCTCCGACTCTTTCCGGTTGTTTCGCACCGGTTACGCCGCTTGTAACCCTGCATTTTTTGAGCCGCAACTTCTGTCCTTGAATTTCAGCGCCTGGAAGGAAACAAAAGGATATTTTTCGGCTGCTTGCAAGCCTGGAGCAGCGCCGGGATACAACAACTCTGGAACCGCTATACCCGCGGCGTTTCTACTCCCTATTCCCTCTTCCCTGTTTTACGGGTAGATGCGGTGCAGCGTCCGGGCGAAGGGGATGGTTTCCCTCACATGATCCAGGCCGCAGATCCAGGCCACTGCGCGTTCGATTCCCATGCCGAAACCCGAGTGCGGAACGCTGCCGTAGCGGCGCAGGTCCAGGTACCACTGGAAGGATTCCTTGGGCAGGTTATGCTGCTCGATGCGGGCGTTGAGCAGCTCATAACTGGAGACGCGCTGCGAACCGCCGATAATTTCGCCGTAGCCTTCGGGCGCCAGAACGTCGGAGCAGAGAGCGAAGCGCGGATCGTCGGGGTCGGGCTCCATATAGAAGGCTTTCACGTCGGCGGGGTAGCGATGAACCATGACCGGCTTGTCGAACTGGTTGCTGAGCCAGGTTTCGTCGGGTGAGCCGAAGTCGTTCCCGTACTCGAAGGGCGCTTCGAGCTGGCCGTCCTTGTAAGCCTGATTGAGCATCTCGGCAGCCGCATCGTAGCGCAGGCGCGGGAAGGGCGGGCAGATGTTCTGGAGCTTGGCAGGGTCGCGGCCGATCACCGCTAACTCAAGCGCGCGGTTCTTGAGGACGGATTGGACGATGTGGGAGAGGAAGTTTTCGGCTAACCCAAGCAGGCCGTCCAGGTCCATGAAGGCGACTTCCGGCTCGATCATCCAGAACTCCGTCAGGTGACGGCGGGTCTTGGATTTTTCCGCGCGGAAGGTGGGGCCGAAGCTGTAGACCTTGCCAAGCGCGAGGGCGGTGGCCTCGATGTAAAGCTGGCCGGATTGGGTAAGGTAGGCTGGGTCGCCGAAGTAATCCACGGGGAAGAGCGTCGAGGTGCCTTCGCACGCCGCAGGCGTCAGAATCGGCGGATCGGTGCGGATAAAGCCGTTGGTATCAAAATATTCCGCGGCAGAACGCATGATTTCGGCGCGAATGCGCAGAATGGCGGACTGGCGCGGGGAGCGAAGCCAGAGATGCCGGTGCTCCATCAGGAAATCGACGCCATGCTCCTTGAGGGTGATGGGGTAGGGATCAGACTCGGGGACGCGCTGGACGACATGGAGGTCTTCGACATCCAGTTCGAAGCCGCCCGGCGCCCGCTTGTCGGCGCGGACCTTGCCGGTAACGATGACGCTGGACTCCTGGGTCAGCCCCTTCAGAGCCTCAAAAACGGCGGGCGAGACGCTCTTGACGTGGGCCACGCCTTGGATGGTGCCGGTGCCGTCGCGAAAGATGGGGAAGAGGAGCTTCCCGCTTTCGCGGAGGTTATAAAGCCATCCGTGCAGGGTGACGGACTGGCCTTCGTGCTGGCCAAGAGTGGCGATGGTGGCAATGGGTGCGGAAATAACGGCGGGGGTGGTTTCTTCGGGCATAGGGTTCCTTGGTGGGCCAGAAAGGTGCTTGGGCGGCCGGACTCTTTAGGATAGCGCGTGCTGGTGTGGCTGGATTCCCACCTTCTCCGCTAAAAACGCGAAAGCACCAAGGCCCAGATGATTTCTCTTGCCAGCGCCGGAGATCAATACCGATTGCGGAGGGAATGATGCTTTAGTAGGATGAGAATTGTTTTTGATGCGCACAACATTCCCCTGGTGTATCTCGGATGCTTGGGTTGACTGGAGGGTCTATGAACGAGTCGACGGTGGTCAAGAGCGAAGAAACACAAATGTCGCAGGTGGATACCGAGACCGCATCGCGAGTCATTACAGAGAAGCATATCGGCGACCGGATCAGGCGGCTGCGGCTGAAGAAGTCGATGGGGCTGGTGGAGTTGGGGAAGCAGACAGGGCTTTCGGCGAGCTTTTTGTCGCAGTTGGAGACTGGGCGGGTGGTGCCGACGCTGCGGAATCTGGCGCGAATTGCGTTAGTGTTTTCCAAAGATTTGTCCTATTTCTTTGAGAGCGATCCGCACCCGGTATTCCAGATTCACCGGCGCAAGGACCGGTTGCGGCTGCCGCAGAGTGGGGTAGAGACGCCAACTTACTTTTTTCAGAGCCTGGGTTACATGGTGCCGGATCGGGAGATGGACCCCTACTTTGCCGAGTTTGTGCCGCTGGCCAAAGCGATCGAGCCCAAAGCGCATATGCACTCGGGCTTCGAGTTTCTATATCTTCTGGAGGGGGATCTGGAACTCCGCCACGGGGAGCAGGGGTGCATACTCGGAGCGGGCGATGCGGTGTACTTCGACTCCAGCACACCGCACGCTTACCAGTGCGCGGGCAAGAAGCCGGCTGCGGCGATCATCGTGACCATGTATCAGGCGCCAGCGGGGCGGTCGGTTCCACTGCGGGCGGTGAGCGCGGCAAAGACGGTGCCGGACAAACCGAATTCAGCATAACCGGGCGGCGTCAAAGGGTATAGCAAAACCAGAGTTGCTATATCCAGCGGCAAGTCGCTCAAAATAGAACCTAGCCGGCCCCCATACGGGCCATGAAGGAGGCAATCCATGCCATGCGATCCCGATGAGTTACGACACGTTCCTCTTTTCGAGTTACTGGATGACGATGAAGCGCGTGTTCTGGCGGCGCAGGTGGAAATCAAACATTTTTTGCCGCGCCAGCGCATCTTCAAGGCCGGCGATCCTGCGGAGCATGGCTATGTGGTGATGTCGGGCAAGGCGCGTGTGGTCACAACGGACGATGAGCAGCAGGAAGTAGTGGTGGACGAGCCGACGCACGGGGTCTTTTTCGGCTTTGCGTCCATGCTGCAGCAGACGGAGCACCAGACGACCGCGATGGCGATGGAAGAGACGGTTTGCCTCGAGGTAGGACGCGACGACATTGCTGAACTACTGAGGCGCAGGCCGGATGCGGGTATGGATATGCTGACCGTGCAGGCGCGGCAGTTCCACGCCTCGCAGAAGCTGGTGCAGACCCGGGTGAGCCGCAATGCCAACGAGGTGATCGAAGGGCGGTTGACCTTTGGCGAGCGCCTAGCGGATTCTGTAGCGCGCTTCGGAGGCTCGTGGTCGTTCATCATCCTTTTTGCGATTGTGCTGGTGGTGTATTCGTCGGTGAACACTGCGCTGCACAGCCGGGCGTGGGATCCGTATCCCTTCATTCTGCTGAACCTGTTCCTGTCGATGCTGGCCGCGATTCAGGCTCCGGTGATCATGATGAGCCAGAACCGTCAGGATGTGAAAGACCGCCTGCGCAGTGAGTTGGATTTCGATGTGAACCGCCGTGCTGAAACAGAAATTCAGTCGCTGTCGAACCGGCTCAGCCTGCTGCTGGACAAGTTGGAGGATGTAGAAGGCATCGTGCGGAAGGCGGTGAATCCGGGAGCAGGAACAGAACGTCACAATGTCGCGAGCGAAGCAAAGCTCTGATGGATAGGGGCGGATCCAAACAACCCTTCCATGGCAGACGCATTCACCCTATCCCGGTCCGCGGTCGCCACGGAGAGCAGGAGTGCATACTGGGAGTTCGGTAAAGATGGGTGAGGGCGACCGAAAAAGCGAGCCGCAGCCTGACTTCTCCAGGAGCGGTTAACATTGTGAATTTCTGGATTGCTATCAGACCCCCTCCGCATTTTCATATTTTGTAGTATTCTTCGTCATCTGAGCCGTTTGAATAAGTCATTTACTTTCAACAATAGTTATGTATTTTTCTTTATATATGGGAAATGGCAACCGTCGTGCAAACTCATCGCCTTATATCATGCCTTGCTTTCTGTTTCGAGTTTCGTTTACGAGATTCGAAGGTAAAGGCAGATAGATCCCCCATCGATTGCTCCATTTTCTCTGCCTATCAACTGCATCTTGCCTGTCAACCGCAAATTGGGATCCACCCAATCCACGTGTTGCAGCACCAGAGCCAGATCAGGAAGTTCCCGTGGCAAAACTTCCGGAGCTTCCGCAGTTTTTGGAGGAAATCAATGCGCAGCAATTTCTTGAGATATCTCATATGTGCCCTGATCGCACTCTTCCTATGCGGAGTAGGCCTCATGGCGCAAGTCGAATCCGGGAAGATCTCCGGAACGGTTTTGGACCAGTCTGGTGCGGTCATTACCGGCGCCAGCGTCACGGTCAGAAACCTTGACACAAATGCTGAACGCAGGTCAGTGTCAAGCTCAACCGGCGCATTCAATGTACCCGGCTTGCCGCCTGGGCATTACACAATTTCAGTGACTTCACGCAACTTCAAGCCATTCAGCGCCAAGGCGGAAGTGACCGTGGGCGGGGCCGTTACGCTCGACATCAAGCTCTCCGTTAGCGCCAGCGTCACTGAGGTGAAGGTGATCGCCGAGGGCGGCGTTGAAGTGAACACGCAGACACAGGAGCTTTCGCAGGTCATCGATACGCAACAGATGGCGCAACTGCCCAGCTTGACGCGCAACCCGTACGATTTTGTCTCCCTTTCCGGAAACGTCAGCAGTGGTGACAACACGACCACAAGCGGCGGCAGCGGCCAGAACCTGACCAGCCGCGGTATCGGCTATGCCATCAACGGACAGCGCGAGTCCGGCACTGAGATCCTGCTGGATGGCGTCGAAAATATCGCCGTCTTCGGTGAGGGCGTCGGCGAAGACATCCCCGTCGATGCAGTGCAGGAGTACAGCGTCATCACCAACAACTACGCGGCCGAGTTCGGGCGCGCTTCCGGTGGTGTGGTGAACGTGACCACAAAGACTGGCACCAACAAATATCACGGGTCAGTCTGGGAGTTCAACCGTCTCTCCGCCTATACGGCCAACACCTACGCGAACGACGCGGCAAACTGGGCCTCTCTGCAGCAGGGTGGGACGGCTTCCCCGAAAGGGACCTACACCCGCAACCAGTATGGCTTCCAATTAGGCGGTCCCATCATCAAGGACAAGCTTTTCTTCTCCGAGACCACCGAATATACAAAGGTACGCAGCGCAGCCGTGGAGTCGGAGGAAATCTTCGATCCGAGCTTCATCGCCATGCTGCCGGCCAACGCGAAGGCCTACTTTGGCACTTATGGTACCGGCGCCGTGGCTTCTTCAGGTACAGCCGCCACAGCTGGTCAGATCGCCAACGCTGGCTGTTTCTTTGGGGTCCAGGATGATGGCGTGACATGCGTCCCATTCCCTGCGATCAACGGCGCCACGCAAGTTCCGGATAACACTCCAGTCTTCGACAAGGTCGTTTTCCATGCGCCCTACGATGCGGGCGGCGGCATTCCCCAGAATCAGTACACCCTGGTCGGACGCGCCGACTACAACCCGACCGATAAGACGCAAATGTTCTTCCGCATGGCCCGGGAGAGCGAAGATCAGTTTGTGGGTTCCGCAAACTACAGCGCATATCCGCAATACGATGTTGGAACCTCCTACCTGAACCAGAGCTACCTCTACTCACTTTCACACACCTTCAGCCAGAACGTGTTTTTCAGCTTGAAGTCCAGCTTCACGCGCTACAACACTGCCAATTCCTTCGATACGTCGTTAACCTACACGCCCAACGTGATGTTTGTAGCGCCGACTGACCCCTATAGCGGCGGCCTCATCCAAATGCCGGGATTGCAAAACTTGTCGGAACCGGGCTATGGTGGCCTGCCCTACGGCGGCCCGCAGAACACCGTCCAGATTGAGCCGGATATCTCCTGGACCAAGGGTGCGCACTCCATGCGGTTTGGTGGTTTGTATACCTACATTCAGATGAATGCAGCCTACGGCGCATACGCGCAGGCCGTAGAAGAGCTCGGGGCAAACGCGCTGGACAGCATGAACGACCTGATCAATGCCAACGGAAATCCCATCGGAAGTCAGTTGATTTCATTCCAGTCTAGGGTCGATCCGCAAGGCAAGTATCCCTGCGTTGCCAACCCAAGCTATTGGACGACAAACGATAACGCCGACCTGAATCTGACCACAGCTTGCGAGGTGACCCCGCCGTTGAGCGCGGCCAGCTACGCGCGTAGCTATCGCTACAAGGATTGGGCAATTTACGGCCAGGATAATTACCGGATGACACCGAAACTTACTCTCAACTACGGATTGCGCTGGGAGCATTACGGTGTCCAGCACAACAACAAATCAGATCTGGATTCCAACTTCTACTTCGGCTCTGGCACCAGCATGGAGGAACAGGTCAGAAACGGACAAATGTACATTGCCAGTAAGAGTCCTGCCAAGGGATTCTGGAAGCCAAGGTGGGGCACAATCGCGCCTCGCGTCGGTTTTGCCTACGATGTTTCCGGCAACGGCAGAACCAGTATTCGCGGTGGCTACGGCATGAGCTACGAGCGCAACTTTGGCAATGTAACCTTTAACGCCAGCTTCAATCCGCCGGCCAGCTCCGTGCTGAATTCGACTTGCCAGGCCCAAGCCCTCACCTGCACTGTGGGGATTACCAATAACGACCTTGGCCCGCTTGGCATCCCCGGAGCTCCCGCTCCGCTGCCTCCGGCTGATCTGCGCATGCCCAATCCAGATATCGAAGTTGCGCAAACACAGTTCTGGAGCTTTGCTCTACAACATCAATTCGGCAGGACGGTGGTGCAAGCGACCTATAGCGGCGCCCACAGCATTCACCTCTATGACATCGAGAACATCAACCTGGTCGGTGCAGGGCAGGCCTATCTGGGAGATCCGCTGACTTTTCCATCAGATGTCGATTGCCCCAGTCCTTGCTTCAACCGGCCAAACGATCAGTACTCAAACATCAATATGCGCGGCAGCATGGGGTCAGGAACCTATGAATCCCTGAACCTCGGGCTGCAGTCTGAGAACATTCGCAATTCTGGCCTTGACCTGGTTGCGAACTACACCTGGGGACACTCGATGGACGACCTGAGTTCGACCTTCGGCGACAGCTTGCAGGGCGGCTCGGGCTATGTCGGTTCCCTGGGTTACACTGACCTGCTTCATCCGAAACTTGACTGGGGCAGTTCCGATTACGACATCCGGCAGCGCCTCACCGTTTCGCCCATATGGACGACTCCGTGGTTCAAAACCGGATCGGTGTTTGAACGCGAAGCATTGGGTGGTTGGCTGGTATCGGCCATTGCTACCTTCCGTACCGGCACCCCCTTCTCTGTCTTTGACTACACCAACGACTACAACTACTACACCTTTCCTCGTTTGACGCCGGCTACGCCGATTACCAACTGGAAGGTAGGCACGCCACAGGCAGCCGACCCGGTGAACAAGCCCAACCAATACAATGCACTGACCATTCCAGTGCCGGCCAGCTTTGCACCGCTCAACTCGACTCTGGGTATTTCGGACTTCGGTCCGTACCCAACCAACATGAGCCGCCGCAACGCTTTCCGTGGTCCTGGAGCGTGGAACGCTGACTTCGCGCTCGACAAGAAATTCCCAGTGACCGCACATACTGAGCTGGAATTCCGCGCCGAGGGATTCGACATCTTCAACCATCACAATTACTACGTGAACACTACGACCCTTGCTTACAACGGGGAAACCACCACGCCGCTGCAAGTCCAGGAAGAAAAGGGCGGACTTGGTTCGCTCGCTACCGGCGGCAACCACGACGAACGCCGCTTCGGGCAGTTTGCTCTGAGGCTCAACTTCTAACTCCACACTACGAACAACAACAAAGGGCGTCCTTCGGGGCGTCCTTTGTTGTTGGTTGCTGCAAGAACAGGTAGCGCCGGCCTCTTGGCCGGCTGTTGCGTGGACCTCCCAGTCCACGCCGTACTCTACGCCAATAGGAGAAACACTCTAGCCGGGCTGCGTAGTAAAATACGCGGCCACTTCTTCCCAGTTATCGACACGGAGAAAGCCGGTGGCGGCCAGGTTATGCGGGGCGGAGTAGAGCAGCCCCTGGCCCTGGAAGCGAAGGATGTTTTTAGGCAGGTCGTCGATGAGGTAGTCGGCCCGGAGGATGGACTTGTCGCCGCAGAAGACGTAGTTCGTGGGCGGGATGAAGGGAAAGTGGCGCTGGAGCCAGCGATACTTGGAGCCGAGGGAGTTGGGAACGGACATGGCTTGGGTGGCGATGAAGATGTCAAAGCGTGCGGAGAGCTGTTGCAGCACGTCTTGAGCGCCGGGCATGAGGGCCAGGTCTTCGAAGAAGTCTTCCGCGTCAAGGAAAGCGCGGAGCTGCTTCTGGCGATCGAGTGGAGTGATCTCCCACAGTCTCTTGCCCGCTAAGTCACTGGGGGTGACGTCTTCGTCGAAGGTCTGGTTGTAGCGGCGGAGATGCTCGGCGAGAGTGTCTGCCATGACCTCGTCCATGTCCACACAGATGCGCTGCACGGGTTGCTCCTCAGCGATAGAAATTTCAGGTTGGACGAATAAGAGTCGATGAACTCAAATGGCTTTTTCTTCAAGAAAAAGCCATCTTCTGGAATCTTGCTACGCCATATTAACCCGGAAATTGCTCAGGGAACGCTCAAGAAAAGAGTAGCAGGGATGGAGTGCGGACTCTACTCCTCGGGCGCGGGTTTAGACTTTTTGCGTTTGTGCTTTGCGCTATTCGGAGGAGCTTCCGGGGCGGGCTCCATCGTTGGGTCCCAATAGAGCAGGCGGTTGCAACTGTCGCAGACGAGCAGTTCGCCTTCGCGAAGCTGGTTCCAGACTTGGGGGCGGACGCCCATGCGGCAGCCGGTGCACTGCTGGTTTTCAACGCGGGCCAGGCCCGTGCCGCGTGAGCCGCAGAGCCTGTCGAAGCGCGTGAGCCACTGAGGTTCGATGAGCGGACGGAGTGCTGCGCGCTGGACGTTGAGGGCGGCCAGTTCGCGGTCGAACTCAGCTTGGTGCAGGGCGATACGCTCGCGGGTCTTCTCCAGAGCCGCGGCCAGCGACTCGACGCGGGCGCGGGCAGCAGTGAGGGCGGATTCCTGGGCTTCCGTGCGTTCCAGGCTCGTAAACTCCTCGTTATCCAGGCGCTCAACCTCAGCCTCGGCAAAGTGAAGCTCGTGCTCGACGGCGTGTGCCTGGGCAGGAGTGGTAAGGGAGTCCTGCTGGGCGCGGTAGCGTGCGACCTTCTGGCGGAGTGCTGTGATCTCGCGATCGAGGCGGGTACGGAGGGCGTCCTCGCGGCTGAGCGCGGCCGAGGCTTCGGTCGCCTCGCCTTCGGCGGCAGCCAGCGTGGCCTGAGCCTGGGCGATTTCAGCAGGTAGGGCACGTGCAGCCAAGTTGAGGCGGGCGCGTTCCAGTTCCACCGCTTGCAGCTTTACGAGGTTTTCAATCTGTGCTTGCATCTGTTGATTGAAGTCTACGACATCGACCGCATATTCAGAAAATAAGGGCGCTGAATCCTGCGACAATGAAAGCCAACCGGGAGGCAGGCGTGGCAAAGCTTCGGAAACCGGTCTGGCGCAGGCATAAGTGGGTCAAGTGGGTTGTTGGCGGGTTGCTGGTGGCGCTGGCTGCGGCGGCTGTGGTTGTAGGCGTGGCTCTGCACAAGGCGGAGCCGTTCTTGCGCGCGCGCATTGTGGAGGGGCTCGCGGATCGCTTCCACGCACGGGTCGAGTTGGACAGCTTTCATCTGTCGTTGGTGAATGGGCTGTGGGCTGAAGGCAAGGGGCTGCGCATCTGGCCACCTGCGCGGGTGGAGGGCGTAGCGGTTCCGGCTGGGCCAGACGGAGCCAAACAGGTTGAGCCGCTGATCCGGCTTGCCGAGTTTCGCTTTCATGCGCCGTTCGTCTATGCGCCGGGCAAGCCGATTCACATTTCCGTGGTGGAACTTAAGGGGTTGAGCGTCCATCTGCCGCCGAAGTCGCACTTTGAGCACCTCGCTGCGAGCAACGCGGACAGAGCCGAATCCGCCGTCAAGCCCAGGGGCGCGCTAGCGTCGCTGGTGCGTTTTGAAGTGGACACAATGGAGTGCACCGGCGCCGAACTGGAAATGGAAACCAGCAAGCCGGGCAAGCTGCCGCTGAAGTTTGCGATTGCGCATCTCAAGCTAACCCATATTGCTTCGGGCGGGGCGATGGGGTTTGACGCAGAGCTGACCAACCCGCGGCCGGTGGGAGCGATTCATGCGACGGGGAGCTTTGGTCCCTGGCAGACAGCCGATCCGGGCGAGAGTCCGCTGAAAGGGGATTACCGCTTTGAACACGCGGACCTGGGCGGATTCAAGGGGATTGCGGGGATTCTCAGTTCGACCGGGCACTACGAGGGCACGCTGCGCGACTTGGTGGTGGATGGGCAGACGGAGACGCCGGATTTCCGGCTTACGCACTTTGGCAATTCGATGCGGTTGACGACGCGCTTCCACGCGCGGGTGGATGGGACCAACGGGGATACCTGGCTGGAGCCGGTGGATGCGACACTGGGCCACTCGCACTTTACCGCGCAGGGAGAGATCGTGCGCGTGCGGGGGGCGGTGGTGGGGGGTGCGCAGCAGTACGTCGGCCACGACATTGCGCTCACGGTCAACGTGGATAAGGCGCGGATCGAGGATTTTCTGCATCTGGCAGGCCGCTCAGACAAAGTATTCCTGACTGGCGATGTGACCATGAAGACCACATTGCACATTCCACCGGGGCCAGTGCCCGTGCATGAGCGGCTGAAACTGAACGGCTGGTTCGTACTGGACAAGGCGCGGTTTGCGAGCGAAAAAATTCAAGGGCGCATCACGGAGCTGAGCCTGCGCGGGCAGGGGCGGCCGGGAGATGTGAAGGCCACCGATCCGGCGAGCATTCTGTCGCAGATGCGCGGCAGCTTCCAGTTGGCGGGTGGGGTGGTCACGCTGCCGGCGCTGGACTACACCGTGCCCGGGGCGAAGATCCAACTCAAGGGCACCTATGGCCTGGTGGGCGGCGCGCTGGACTTTGCCGGCACGGCGAAGATGGAAGCCTCGGTCTCGAAGATCGTGGGCGGCTGGAAGGGATTGCTGCTGTCGCCGGCCGACCGCTACTTCAAAAAAGACGGAGCAGGCACCGAGGTCCCCATCCACATCAATGGAACGCGGGAGGCGCCGAAGTTTGGGATCGATTTCGCGCGCATGAGGGGAAAGTCGGCGCAGGCGCCGCGAGAGAAGCACTAGGAAAAACGGTTAGCGGCATTTCACGCAGAGCTGTCTCTTTTTGTTGGCCTTGGGGCTCACGGAACCCCGCGTTTGACCATTCTTTTGGAATGCAATATATCCTTAGTCAGAACTCAAGCGATAGCTTCACTTCCGACAGCGTTGTCGAAACCGTGAGCAGCGCCGGTACTCCAAGGAGTCCGCAATGTACTGGACAAAAACCATCATCCGCTTCGGTATGGCCCTGTTTCTGGGGGCTTTGACTCTCACGGCCGGCGCTCAAACCGCATCCGTCCAACCCGCTTCACCTCCCGCCAGCGAACGCGACTGGTGGAAGAACGCCGTCATCTACGAGATTTACCCGCGCAGTTTCCAGGACTCCAACGGAAACGGCATCGGTGACCTGAACGGCATCACACAACGGCTGGACTACCTCCAGAAGCTGGGCGTGGATGCCATCTGGCTGACTCCCTGCTACCCGTCGCCGCAGGCGGATTTCGGCTATGACGTTTCGGATTACAAGAGTATCGATCCGCAATACGGCACAATGGCTGACTTTGACCGCCTGGTGGCCGAGGCCGCCAAGCGGCATATTCGCGTCCTCATGGATATGGTGATGAACCACACCTCTGACCAGCACAAGTGGTTTCTTGAGTCGCGCTCATCGCGCGCCAATCCCTATCGCGACTGGTATATGTGGCGCGACGGCAAGGGCCAGACGGCAATCGACAAAGGTGCGCCGCCCAACAACTGGCAGTCGGAGTTCGGCCACACGGCGTGGCAATGGGACGAGAAGACGCGGCAGTACTACTACCACAAGTTCTACATTCAGCAGCCGGACCTCAACTGGGACAACCCCAAGGTGCATGAGGCTTTCAAAGACATCATCGGCTTCTGGTTGAAGCGCGGCGTGGCTGGCTTCCGTTTCGATGCCATCACCACCCTCTTCGAAGACCCTGGCCTGGCCGACGAAAACATCGTCAGGGATAAGGACGGCAACCCGCTGATCAACGCTTTCGGTGAGCCTGAGGTGGATGGACTGAAGACCGAATTCCTGCCCGGCGTACATCCGGTGATGCAGGAGATGCGCGCGTATGCTGACACTTTCAACGCGGCGTCGTTTCCCAGCACGCGGGTGCTGATCGGCGAAACCTACCTGCCCAACATCGCCGCGCTGGCCACAGAGTATGGAACGGCGGAGAAGCCGGAGTTTCATCTTCCCATGGACACGCAGCTCGGCTTCATCAACAAACTCGATGTGGCCCAGTTCCGCGCCAAGCTGACGGATATGGAGACCGGGATCGGCGGCAATATCCCGTTGGCGGTCTTCGGCAACCACGACAATCCGCGCGTTGTATCCCGTTACGGCGATGGCGTTCACGACACCGGCATCCAGCGAGTGATTTCGACGGTGCTGTTTTTGAATCGTGGCGCGGCGCTCTTCTACTATGGCGACGAGATTGGCATGAAGACCACCCCGCCGGCCCGCAAGGAAGACGTGAAGGATCCGGTGGGTGTTACCGGCTGGCCAAAGGAGAAGGGCCGCGACGGCGAGCGTACGCCAATGCAGTGGAATGCGAGCGCTAACGCTGGATTCACCACAACCAGCGCCACGCCCTGGCTTCCCGTGCCGCCCAGCACCGCGGCGATCAACGTCGAAACCGAGAGTAGCGATCCCAACTCGCTGCTTGCGTGGTACCAGAGCGTCATACGCCTCAAGAAGACGAACCCGGCCATGGTGCGCGGCGATAACACCATGCTGGATACTGATAACACCAAAGTCCTGAGCTGGCTGCGGCAGGCGCCGGACTCGCGGCCGGTGGTGGTCTCGGTGAACTTCACCGCCGAGCCGCAAACGGTGAGTCTCAGCGTTCCCGGCTTTGGCGGCAAGGTCAGAACCCTGCTCAAGACTCCCGGCGCGGCCGATCCCGTCTCTCTCGGACAAATCCAATTGGATCCGTTCGGGGTATACATCGGAGAAGTACAGTAACAAACCAAATGTTACTTGCTTGAAACAACGTCGGCGGTTTCTGTTGACAAGGAAACCGCCGCTCGTGTCAGCAGTCACGCTCTTCCCCGTCTTACTCTGTAGCTATCCCGCTCTTGTATAATTCTCCGTTGCTTCAAGATGAAGCGGCGGAGGAACCGAATGGACGTCATCTATCTGATTCCGCTGGGGGCACTGGCTCTCATTGTTCTTACCCTGATTCTGGGCAGCTTTTTCACCGTGAACACGGCTCAAGTGGCCGTTATCACGCGCTTTGGCAAGTTTCTTCGGGTCGCCGATCCGGGCTTGAACTGGAAGGTTCCCTACTTTGATTCCGTCGCGGGCGTGGTGAGTCTGCGCGTGAATCAAATCACGCTGACCATGGAGACGAAAACCAAGGACAATGTTTTTGTCACCATTCCGATTTCGGTGCAGAATCGTGTTCGTCCGGAGAAGGTCTATGACGCTTACTACAAGTTGTCCGACCCGGTGGCGCAGATCAAGAGTTATGTGGAGCAGGTGATTCTGGGCCATGTCCCCGGCATGACGCTGGATGAGGTTTTTGCCTCGCAATCGTCGATTGCCGCGGCGGTCAAACAGGAATTGGATGCTGACATGGCCACCTTCGGCTACGAGATTGTGAATGTGCTCGTGACCGACATCGTTCCCGATGCCAAGGTGAAGTCGGCCATGAACGACATCAACGCCGCGCAGCGCGAACAGGTGGCTGCCAACGCGCGGGGCGAAGCGGAAAAGATTCTCGTGGTCAAAAAGGCCGAGGCCGAGGCGGAGAGCAAGGCTCTGCAAGGCCAGGGCATCGCCAATCAGCGCAAGGCCATCATCGAGGGCTTGCAGGTCTCCATCGAGCAGTTCCAGAAGGTGGTGGACGGCACGTCGTCGAAAGAGGTGATGCAGTTGGTGTTGGTCACGCAATACTTTGACACGCTCAAGTCGATTGGCGAGAGCGACAAGACCAACACGCTATTTCTGGCGCACACGCCCGGCGCTGTGAAGGATGTCTCGGAGCAGATTCTACAGTCGATGCTGGTCGCGGAGCGGGCGAAGGAGTAACGCAAGAATTCAGGTTCCCGTCTTTTAGCCGGTTTTCCTCGAAAGACCGGCGAAAAGAATGGGAGCTTGCCCGTGGTCCAATTCCATTCGGTTCTGATAAAGGCGGTTGGATCAGTTGACTTGCTTTTGCGCAGCGCGTCTCGACTCCGCTGCTGAGCGCAGAGTCCGCGTCAGAATGATCCAGAGCGGCAAGCCTATATTAGGAAGCTGTTTTGGCTGATGCTGCTTTGAGCAGTTCCTTTTCCGCTCGCAACCAGTCCTGCTCCGCGTCCCCATCCTTGCCGCCGCGTGCAGCCCAATAGCTTTTCGCAAGCCGCTCGATCTCCTCGCGAGTCGGCTTTGCTACTTGAACGGCCTTCTCGTTCTGGGTTGCAGTTTTGGTTGTGGTCTTGCTTGATTTAGCGGTTGTCTTCTTCTTTTTCTTTGTATCTGCCATTCGAATTCCCTCCAGTGGATTCGCCGCAAACGTACGAGGCATCCTCTTTAGGATACAAAATCTCTCCTTTGAACGCGAGTAAATTCGTTTCAGCGTGCTCTATTTGTTCCATAATCTGAGCCCAGGAGGAATAGCGAAGCAGATTCTGTAGACCGTAATGGCGGCAGAGCGCGAACAAAAGGTTATGAATAATTCCTGTCCGAATGCGGACCCGAATGGTACGGTGTGAAGTCTATCTGTGTCCTTGCCCGCACACGGTCCCGCGTGTTTGACTATCTCCCGAAGGGTAAACGACAGACAATGGCTTACATACTTGCACTGGACCAGGGGACGACCAGTTCCCGCGCAATCCTTTTTGACGAGGCGGGAACCATTGCCGCCGTGGCGCAGCACGAGTTCGAGCAATTCTTCCCGCAGGCTGGCTGGGTGGAACATGACCCGATGGAGATTTTGACCAGCCAGTTGAGCTGTGCTGTCGAAGTGTTGGGCAAGGTGAGCGCGCGGCCCAGGGACGTGGCGGCCATTGGCATCACCAACCAGCGCGAGACGGTCATTGTGTGGGACCGCGCGACCGGCAAGCCAATTCATCCGGCCATCGTCTGGCAGGATCGGCGCACAGCCGCTCGGTGCTCGGAATTGAAGGAGAGCGGGGTTGAGGATGCAGTCTCCAACAAAACCGGGCTGGTTCTGGACCCCTACTTTTCCGCTACCAAGGTGGGCTGGATTCTTGACAACGTGCCGGGCGCGCGGGCACGGGCTGAACGCGGCGAACTGGCCTTCGGGACCGTGGACTGTTGGCTGATCTGGCACCTGACCAGCGGACAGCGCCACGTGACGGACGTGACCAATGCATCGCGCACTCTGCTCTTCAACATTGTGAAAGGCGAGTGGGACGAGGAGTTGCTGCGCATCTTCAGGATTCCCGCGAGTATGTTGCCCGAGGTGGTGTGGTCAAGCGAAAGGGTGGGCGATGTGACCACGACCCTCGGCCTCGGCGGCGTGCCGATTGCTGGCATTGCCGGCGATCAGCAGGCGGCTCTCTTCGGCCAGTTGTGCTGGCGTGCGGGCGAGGCCAAAAATACCTATGGGACGGGTTGCTTCCTCTTGCAGAACATCGGCACCGGGCGCGACGGCAACGGCACGGGATTCATCCGCTCCAAGCACCGGTTGATTACCACGCTGGCTGCCAGCGCGCAACATCGCCTGGAGTATGCGTTGGAAGGAAGCATCTTCATCGGCGGGGCGGTTGTTCAGTGGCTGCGCGATAACCTGAAACTGATCGGCTCGTCGGCCGAGGTGGAGGCGCTCGCCGCCGGCGTGCCAGACACGGGCGGTGTCGTGCTGGTTCCCGCGTTTGTGGGCCTGGGCGCACCGCACTGGGACCCGCACGCTTCCGGATTGCTGATCGGCCTTGGCCGCGGCACCACGGCGGGCCACATTGCGCGCGCGGCGCTGGAGAGCATCGCTTTTCAGGTGGCTGACGTGCTGGAGGCTGTTGAGAGCGAAACGACGCCTCTGGCGGCGCTCAGGGTCGATGGCGGCGCGGCAGTGAACAACCTCTTGTTGCAGTTCCAGGCTGACATCCTGGGCGTGCCGGTGGTGCGTCCGCGGGTGACGGAGACGACCGCGCTGGGCGCAGCCTACCTGGCCGGGCTGGCCACGGGCTTCTGGGCCAACCCTGAGGATTTGCGCGCCAAGCGGTACGGCGATGTGTACTTTGAGCCGAAGATGGATGCCAACGAACGCGCCGAGCGGCGAGGTCGCTGGTCGCGGGCCGTCGAGCGCGCCAAGGGCTGGAACGCGTAAAAGGGAGTCAACGCTGGAGGGTGGGGTTCGTGGTACCTCGCCCTTTTCGCGATAAGACTGGGAAAAGGAAAAGGCTCCCGCGTGTTGGCTGGGAATCTGCGCGGAATATGGCCTCTCAGCCAAAAAGCTCGCTGTGGGAGCCGAGACGAGCCAAACGCAAGATCTCTGCGTCTGACTTCTTGTAGATCAGCAGCAGGTCCGGCCTGACGTGGCACTCGCGATAGCCCGCCCAATCGCCGCTCAGGTCATGGTCGCGGTGCCGAGGCTCCAAGGGCTCGTCGTTTGCCAGGGCTACAAGAACGGGCACTAGATCCGTGTCGAGAGTTGTGCCGTGCTTGCCCTTGGCCTCACGCTTGTAGTCACGCTTGAATGCCGATGAGCGCTCAATCGTCCGCATGCAAATCCGCCATCAGCGCGTCGATGCTGGCAAAGCGCTTGCCTTTTCCGGCCTCAAGTTCGGCAATTGCCTTGCGGGTGGTCGCGTTGGGCGCCTTGACCTCGAAGGGCAGGCGGCGCTCATCCGCAATGCGCAGCATCAGCAGGCGAATAGCGTCGGAGATGGACAGACCCATCGCCTCCAGCGCGTCGGCTGCACGATCTTTGGTCTTCGTGTCGATGCGTGCGCGAACGTAAGTGTCGGCAGTGATCATGGGGACTCTCCTCGAATACCAGTGACACAATATAATTGTAGTCACATTGATACCACAGAGCAAGAGCGAGATGTAGGGCGCAGCTATAGCGGTTCTCCAATTGCTGTACACCGAAGCCACTGCGGCTGAGTGGCCTCAAAAGGGCACGTCTATTGGAGAACAGCTCTACTACGCTAACTCCACCTCAATCTTCTTGGCTTCCGCATCCAGCTTCGTGATCTTGAAGCTGCGGATCTGGCCTGCGCTCAGCGGTTCTGGCTTTGCTTGCGCGGCGGCAGTGTTCCCCTTCCAGCGGTTCTTCAACTGCGAGGAAAGCGCCGATAGATCGAGCTTGCCGGCGGTCTTGGTTTCAGGAGATACGGCTGGCGCAATGGTGTGCGCCGAAGGTGTTCCGCCTGCACGGCAAGTGGCGTGGATGCCGTCGCCCAGTTCTACCTGAACAAAGGATTCAGACGCTTCGACGACGCGGCCTGAGACGGTGTCCCCAACCTTGTGCTCGGCGATGTACTCGTCAATGTCGGTGGGAATGAGCTGCTTCATGCTGAGTTTGATCTGACGCTTTTCCGTGTCGATGGCCAGGACCTGCGCTTTGACAATCTGCCCGGTGCGCAGCACGTCTGAGGGATTGTTGATGCGCTTCTCGGCGGAGATTTCGCTCACGTGAACCAGCCCTTCGACGCCGTCGGCAAGTTCGACGAAGGCCCCAAAGTTCATCAGTTTCGTGACGGGCCCCTGAATCTGCGAGCCGACGGGGAAGTTGCGCTCGACATCGATCCACGGGTCGGCCAGAGTCTGCTTCAGTCCGAGCGAGATGCGGTGCTCCTCGGGTTTGATGGCCAGCACGACAGCATCGACGCGGTCGCCCTGCTTGAGCATCTCGCTGGGGTGATGCAGCTTCTTGCCATAGGACATTTCAGAAATATGAATCAGGCCTTCGATGCCGGGCTCAATCTCGACAAACGCGCCAAAGTCTGCCAGCCGTGTGACCGTGCCCGTGATGCGCTGGCCGACGGTAATGTGGAGTGTTTCCCATGGTTCCGGCAGAAGCTGCTTGAGGCCGAGGGAAATCTTCTTGGTCTCAGGATCGATCTTCAGGATCTTGACTTGAAGTTCCTGGCCCACGGTGAGCACGTCTTCGGGCTTGGCAACGCGGGTGTGGGCCATGTCGGAGATGTGGAGCAAGCCGTCGACGCCGCCCAGGTCGATAAAAGCGCCGTAGGGCATCAGGGTGCGAACCGTGCCGGTCACGGTCGAGCCTTCTTCCATGGCTTCGCGGCGGGCTTCGAGTACGCCGCGCGCCTGCTCTTCCAGAACCACGCGCCGATCGACAACTACGTCTTCATCGGTGACGTCGAGCTTGGTGATGCGGCAGGTAATCTCCGTGCCCACCAGCTTTTCCAGCTCGGCTGCGTCCTTGGTGCCGCTGCGGCTGGCCGGCATAAAGGCGCGGACGCCCACATCCACTGAGAGGCCGCCCTTGATGACTTCAGTGACGGTGCCCACGATGGCCAGCTTCTCGGCGAAGGCGGCTTCCAGGGCTGACCAGTCGCGGGGCTGGGCCACTTTGAAGCGCGAGAGTTCGTAGTAGTGCTCCGTGTTGCGGCCGGTAACGGAGACCGGGAAGCTGTCGCCGGGCTTGACGGCGTCGGCGTTGTTCTCAAAGGCCGAGCGGGGCAGAACGCCTTCCGTCTTGTAGCCGATGTCGAGGAAAACCTGGTCGGCGGAGAGTGAAACGACGACGCCCTGGAGCTGCCTCTGGCCGGGCTCGGATTTGTGCGAGTGGCTGTGCTCGAAGGCGCTGAGCAAGTCGCCAAAGGACTCCTGAGGCTCTTCGATGGGCGGCTCTACAGCCTGCGCCACTGGCTCCGGAGTGCTGGCCGTCGCGACGGCAGTCTCGCTGATAGGCTCCGCTACGGCATCCGGGGCTGGTTGAGGCGTAATTTCAGGGGTGGGCAGGGACTCTTCTAAGTTTTCGTTTGTCATGACGGTTTACTCCTTTATTCTCCCATGATTGAGCGGGGAGGGTGGGTTAGATCGGGGTCTTAGTCTCAAGGTTTCTTGTCTTTATGCCATAAAAAACTCTCACGGAACCCTCGGTTGCCGCTTGAAAACCGCACACTCTGGCCGCGGATCCTTCACTTGCAGCGTGTTTTCTTTGGGGCGCGGCCCGCATTGGATACACTGGTTACGTTATGGAAATCCGCTCTGGGAACGAGATTCGCGAAGTTTTTCTGCGCTTTTTTGAGTCGAAGGGGCACCGCCGTGTGCACTCTTCCTCGCTGGTGCCTGCCAATGACCCCACGCTGCTGTTTACTAATGCGGGGATGAACCAGTTCAAGGATTTGTTCCTGGGGGCCGAGCGGCGGGAGTACTCGCGGGCCACCACCTCGCAGAAGTGCGTCCGCGCGGGCGGCAAGCACAACGACCTGGAAAACGTGGGCTTTACGCGCCGCCACCACACCTTCTTCGAGATGCTGGGCAACTTCAGCTTTGGCGACTACTTCAAGCGCGAGGCCATCGCCTTTGCCTGGGAGCTGGTCACCAGCCCGGAGTGGTTTGGCATTCCCAAGGAGCGCCTTTACGTCACTGTTTTCGAGGGCGCGGATGGTGTGCCCCGCGACGACGAGGCCGAGGGTTACTGGATTGAGGCTGGCGTCCCCAAGGAGCGCATCAAGGAGTACGGCCTCAAGGACAACTTCTGGCAGATGGGCGAGACGGGGCCGTGCGGGCCATGCTCTGAGATTTTTTACGATTTGGGCCTGAAAGCGGCCGAGACACCGGGAGTGGATAAGCCCTTCGGCGAGGATGACGCCCGCTACGTCGAAATCTGGAACCTGGTCTTCATGCAGTTTGACCGTTCGGCCATCGTGGACGCCGCCGGCAAGACCAGCTACAAGCTCTCCCCGCTCCCCAAGCCGTCCATTGACACCGGCATGGGCTTGGAGCGGTTGGCCACCGTGCTGCAAGGCAAAATCTCCAACTTCGAGACCGACCTCTTCACGCCGCTGATTCAGCGCGCCGCTCAATATACAGGGGTCAAGAACGACATCGGCAACGCCAGTCTGCGCATCATCGCCGACCACGCCCGCGCAGCCACTTTCCTCATCAACGACGGGGTTCTGCCGTCGAATGAAGGCCGTGGCTACGTGCTGCGCAAAATCCTCCGCCGCGGAATCCGCCACGGGCGTTTGCTAGGTCAGCAGCAGCCCTTCCTCTTTGAGATGGTCTACGCCGTTCGCGATCTGATGCAGGGCGCATACCCTGAACTTGCCAACTCCGCCAGCCGCATCGCCAAAGTCGTCGAAGCGGAAGAGAAGCAGTTCGATCGCGTGATCGAGGTCGGTTCAGGCAAGCTGGACGAGATTATTTCCGATATTCATTCAAAGGACCCACTGCGCAATGAGTTTTACCTCCACTATTTTGTCCTAAATGGACAGCCGGACGTAGAAACGGCGGAAAAGACCTTCGCTATTGCTGCGCCGCTCCTAACCAGTGCAGGATTTGTCGGAGCTAATGCGAAAGACAGGCATGAACTGCTTCAAAATGCCTTCAAAGGAACGGGTCTGGGGGGAAATGTAGTAGAGCCGCTCATCCTCGAATGCTTTGAGGACAGATCGTCGACGCAAGTCATACACGGCGACAAGTCTTTCTACCTTTATGAGACATTCGGCCTGCCTAAGGATTTCATCCAGGATGCCTGCCATGATGCCGGTATCGGCTTCGACGACGCCGGTTTTGAAGCCGCCCGCGCTGAGGAGCAGGCCCGCGCCCGCGCATCATGGAAGGGCGGCAGCCAGAAGACCGCCAACCCCGCTTATCGCGAGTTGCCCAAAACGGATTTCCTGGGTTACAAGCAGCTCACCGCCTCCGGCGCTGAGGTGCTAGCCATTGTCAAGAAGGGCAAGGGCGTACCTGCCGCCTCCGCTGGCGATTTGGTTGAGGTTGTGCTCGACCAGACCAGCTTCTACGGCGACTCCGGCGGCCAGACGGGCGATACGGGCTGGTTTACCTCGGCGGACGGGAATACAGTCGTGGCTGAAATTCAGGGCTGCGTGCTGCCGGTGCAGGGCGTCCGCGCCCACAAGGCTCTCTTGAAGCAGGATCTCGCCGTCGGCGACGCTGTCCGCACCGTGGTGGATGGAGAGCGCCGCGACGCAATCCGCCGCAACCACACCGGAACTCATCTGCTGCACGCGGCCTTGCGGCAGGTTCTTGGCACGCACGTGAAGCAGGCCGGATCTTCGGTCGATCCCGCGCGTCTGCGCTTTGATTTTTCTCACTTTGCCCAAGTGGCTGATGAAGAGTTGGAGCAGGTTGAGAGCATCGTCAACCGCGAAGTGCTGGCCGACGCGCGCGTCGAGACCATCGAGGACGTGCCCATTGACGTGGCCGTGAATGAGTACCACGCCATGGCACTCTTCGGCGAGAAGTATGGCGACAAGGTGCGCGTTGTGAAGCTTTCTGACGGCTTCTCGACCGAGCTTTGCGGCGGTACGCACACGCGGGCCACGGGTGAAATTGGACTCGTGAAGATTGTGAGCGAGGGGTCGGTCTCTTCGGGCGTGCGCCGTCTTGAGGCGATCACCGGCCTGGGTGCGCTCGACGCCTTCCGCCAGGATTTTGCCGTTTCTCAAATCGCGGCTCAACTTGCTCCCGCTCCTGCGGGAAGCACTCCCTCGGAGGCGTTTCGCGCCAAGCTGGCCGCGCAGGAAGATGAGCTGAAGCGGTTGCGCCGGGAATTGGACGAGGCGCGGATGAAGTCGGCTGCCGGAGCGTTGGACGAGGCGCTCGGCCGGACCGTCGAAGTCAAAGGCGTGCGGTTGGTGACGCTCCGCGCAGACGGCCTGGAACGCGGCCAGTTGCGCACGCTGGTGGACAACCTGAAGCAGAAGCTGGGCGAGGGGGTCGTGGTGCTGGCTTCCGCGCAGCCTGAGGGCAAAGTCGCCCTCATCGCCGGCGTGACGCCCGGGCTGACCAAGCGCATCCAGGCAGGCAAGCTGGTCGGCGCCGTCGCGAAGCTCGTCGGTGGATCAGGCGGCGGAAAGCCCGAGATCGCCGAAGCCGGCGGCAAGGATCAGGCGCAAATTGATGCGGCGTTGCAGGCTTCGCCAAAGATCGTCGGCGAGTTGCTGGGATAAGCGGCAACGCCGGAGAGTTCATTCGGGCGGTGAATGCGGGGCTTTGAAAGAGCGCGGCTTCAACCCCGCCGCTCATCTCACACTGTTGCTCTGTGGGCATCCAGGGGATCCGCAACATTTTCAAACTGCTCTATCTGTACTACTCCTTCTGGAAACACCGCCTGGATCTGGAGCTGTCCTCCCATTGCCTGGATGAAACTACGCATAGTGGAAACGTACATATCAGTGCGCTTCTCCATTTTTGAGACTGCGCCTTGATTGATTCTTAGAGCCTTTGCCAGGGTGACCTGGGTGAAGCTGCGTGCCTCTCGAAGCTGGTGAAGGGTCATGACCCCAGCGGCCTCCTTCACTTTCTGGAGAATTTCCGCTTCCTCTTCAGGGGAGTGCTTCCGGCGAATATCGCTCCACTTCTTAGCCATTTTTCTGTCCTCCAATCTCCATGAGGTGTTGGGTATATAGCTTATCTGCTTGGGGAACTGCCCATTCATACCAGTCATTTTTCCCGGTCTTGTCGCCTCCCAAAATCAGGTAAGCGTTTCGGCGCGGGTCGAACGCAAAGAGAATGCGGTAGGGCCTCCCCTGATGCTGAACTCGCAACTCCTTCATATTTTGGTATTTGGATTCCGAAAGCGTGTCCGCATACGGCCTTCCAAGCGAGGGACCGTACTCTGCCAGCATATCGGCGGCGGTGTCAACACTCTTTCCCTCATCGTCGTCCAGCGCGTTGTACCAATCCACGAACTCGTCGCTGGCTTCCACGTCCCACTTCATTGCTTGAGTATACCTTCAAGGTGATATTCCTTCAAGGTTATATTGTCAACTTTTTCGTTCAATAATTTTAGATTTGCCAGTGACTTTGTGTGCTCTGGGAGAGCACACAACCTCATTCCTTCTGGAAGCCATCGGAACGAAAATGTCTTGGACGTGAATTATCAAAGCTGTGAATTATACCGGCGGCTTGTTGAGCTTGTCGCCGCTTCTACTTGTTCTCGTTGCCGATCAGGCGGAAGGTGATGGTGCCCCAAAAGAGGCGGGCGCGCATCTGAACGGGCAAATGGCGCTCGTCGTCGGTGTACCAGATCCAGATGTTTCCGCGATTCTTCACCACACCGGCGGCGGCGGAGGGCTGCACGCGCAGTGTTTTGAAGGTGCCCAGGGGCGTCTTGATCTCCTCGCGGCCTTCCACCTTCATGGTCACGGGCACAATGTGCATGGCGTCCACCACCGGAATCACGAAGCTGTGTCCCAACTCGATGGGCTGCGACGAGGCGTAGAAAACGCCGGTGAGCAGGTCAGTGACACAGCCGGGTGCGGTCGATTCGGAGCGCTTCGTTTGTTTGGTGACCAGGTTCTTTTCGGTCAGGATGGAGCGGTTCTGGCCGTAGTCCAGGTGGAGAGTCGAGGAGACTTGGCGGCGGCCTTCGACGGTCTGCTTGTTGAAGTCGTTGGTGCAGCCCCTCGTCCGGTCAAAGCTGGACTGAAAACGGTCGCTGACGTGGAAGAGCAGGTTGATGGCGCCGCTGGTGTCGGCGCTTGCTGTCAGGTTCTCGCGGTCGCCCGCCGCCTCAAAGCGCAGTACGGCCGTCCCGGCGGGAAAGACCCGCCAGTCCACCGAGTAGGTGAGAGTCTGCTTTTGCGGAAAGCTGAAGCCTGCGCGTGGTGGCGCGAGCGAGGGTGCCTGCTGCCCATGAGCCACGGCGGCCAGGGCGAGAACGCAAAGAAGAACGGTCAGGGTTGTGTGCGTTTTCACCGGTGGATATGGCTCCTTGAGAAATTGGACTGCCGAATGGACGGTTGGGTCGTCTGAGCCGCTTATTGCGGCAAATTCACAAATGCGGCAAGCAGTGGCCGCAACAGAAGCAGGCTCAGGTAGAGCAGTGCCGCCCCTATCCCTGCATTGTACTCGCGATGCTGAATGTAGAGCGAGAAGGAAAAGGCGCCGGTTCCCTGCTTCGAGTCTTTGCCGTCAGGCTGTCTCGCCGGGCTGAGCCGGGGAATCAGCCGCGGCACGCGCTGGCAATAATCGTCAAAGCCGCTGAAGGTGGCGCGCAAAAACCGTTCCTCCGAGGCGATCACCGGCACGTAAATCGCCGTGAAGCCCAAGGCCAGCACCAGCGCCACCGGCCAACTGAGCAGTGCTACGGCAAAGCCTGCGGCTATCAGCATGGAGCCCAGGTAGAGCGGGTTGCGCGTATGGGCGTAAGGGCCAGTCATCGTCAGTTCACGATTCTTTTTCACGTAGCCGGAGGCGTAGGCGCGCAGCCAAAGGCCAGGCACAACCAGCACCAGGCTCCAGGCTACGGCAGCCGGGTGAGCGGGGTGCCGGACCAGTTCGAAAAGATAGAGCGCGGCGGTAAGAAAGCCCAACGGCACACGGATGCGCCGGGCAATGCGCTGCCAGCGGGCGATCCAGTCCTCTTGCGGAAAAGCTAAGTTCGGCGGGTTGGCGGACTGAATCATAGGGTGGCTTCAGGATAAAGCAGTTCGTAGACGGCGTGCAGCACGTCGTCGGGCTGGATGGTCAGCAGGCCCGCCTCGGGTGCTTCGTAGCGGGAGTGGTCGCGGCGGCTCTGGGGGCTGCGCAGCACTTTGAAACTTGCCCCAAACGGCCCGTTGCGGCTTGGGTCGGTGGGGCCATAGATGCCCACAACCGGCCGGCTGAGAGCGCAGGCCAGGTGCAGCGGGCCGGTGTCTCCGGCAACAACCAGGCCAATGCGGCGGGTGATGGCAATGAGTTGGGCCAGCGTGCAGGCCAGCGGAGTGGCCTCGCCGCCGGTTTTGCGGAAGATAGCCTCGGCCAGCGGCTCCTCGCCGGGGCCAGCGTTGACCAGCAAGCGGCAGCCGTGTTCGATGAGCGCCTGCGCCACGGCGGCGTAGCGCTCCACAGGCCAGCGTTTGGCGCCCCAGCCCGCGCCGGGGTTGATGAGTATGGCGGTCTTGTGGGTAATGGGAGGCAGGATTTCGTCAGCCCACGCCTCGGCGGCCGGGTCCACGGGCAGCCAGGGCTCAACAGGCATGAGTAAATCGCCAGCGATGGCCGAGGCCAGTTCCACATCCTGCTCAATGACGTGCGCGCCGTGCGTGGCCACGCGCTCCTTGAACAGCCAGCGCGCCGCCCGTTCCCGCGGTTCCGCCTCGCCGATCACACGCCGGCAGCCAGCCAGCCGCGCCACCAACGCCGAGCGGATCGCCCCTTGCAGGTCAATCACGGCGTCGTATTTGCCTGCCCTGAGCGCCGAGCGCAGCGCCATGAATTCATGGAAAGTTTGGCGGCTGAATGGAGCTTTGCGCCAGGTCTTGGTGGAGGCAAGATGAACGTGGTCAACCAAAGGCTGCGCGGCGCTTCGAGAATCGTCGCGGCCAGCGTCGCTTTCCGCGGCCAGCAGCTCCCGCCAGCGCGGTTCGACCACCCAGTCGATCACCCACTCCGGATGGGCCAGCCGCAGTGCCGTCACCGCCGGCAAGGCGTGCAGGATGTCACCCATGGCGCCAAGCCGAACCACAAGCAAGCGAAAGTTGGGCTGTGTCTGCAAACTCTGATTTTCTCACAAAGAGGGATGGGGCGAACTGGGTCCTATCCGTTCGATCAGCCAGTCGATGGCAGCGGCCTGGTTCTCAATCTCGACGCGCAGGCGGGCGGTCAGCAGTGGCATGGACTCCGGGAAGACGGAAGCGAGTTCTCCCAGGCGGACCCGATCTTTTTCAGTGGTGACAAGCGCCGTGGCCCCAGCGGCGCGGGCTTTGCTCAGCAATTCTTCCAAAATGGCGCGGGTATAAGTGAAGTGGTCGGGGAAGGCGAATCGGGCAGCCGTGAGAAGGCCGGCGACATCGAGACTCTGAAAGAACTGCTCCGGCCGGGCAATGCCGCAAAAAACGGCTGTAGGGCCGCTGACGGTGGGGATTCCCGTGGAGCGGCGCAGCCGCCAGACCGGTCCCTGCCAACCCCACGTCCGCAGTTCGGCCTCCAGTTCCGGCTCGTCTGCGGGAATGGCGATCACCGTTGCGCGGCGGGCTGCATGGAACGGCTCGCGCAGATTGCCTGCCGGCAGCAGCCAGTCGTGCCAATCGTGCTGATTGACGAGCAGAATATCCACCGTGCGAGTGAGCTGGCGATGCTGAAAACCGTCGTCCAGCAGATGAATCTCTGGCGGCTGACCATCCTGGCCAGATGGCGATGCATCCGCTTCGGCCAGCACTCCGGCGTCGTAGCGTTGGGGAGCCACGTAGACCGGAACCCTCGCCTCGCGCGCAATCAGCAGCGGTTCGTCGCCGAACTCCTCGGCGGTTCCCTCCGGGTTGACGCGGGTGGCGAGCTGACTCCGGCGGCCGTAGCCTCTTGAGAGCACGTCCACGCGCAGGCCGCGTTGTTGGAGCGCCTTGGCTAGCGTGATGGTCAGAGGCGTCTTGCCCGCGCCGCCGGTGGAGAGGTTGCCGATGCTAACCACGGGCCGTCGCAGGCGGCGGATCGGCTCCAGCCCCGTGCGCAGCCGCATTGCGCGGAAGGCGAGCGCCAGCCGGTAAAGCGGAATCAGCGGAAAGAATAGCCGGCGTGCGGAAAAGGACCGATTCATGCTGCGCGCTCCGTTCGGTAATGCGTCGAAAGTAGTTTCTTTAGCGTCTCCACGCAGCGGCCCGTTGCTCCAGCCTGTTGGTCAAAGACCTGCCTGGCGCGGTTGCCCATCGCCTCCGCTGCCTGTGAGTCTTCGAGCAAGCCGATCAAGGTCGCTGCCAGCTCTTCTTTGGTGGAGATGCAAAGGGCTTGGTGGGCCAGCAATTCCTCAGTAATGGCGCGGAAGTTGGCAAAATGCGGGCCCATCACGATGGGAACGCCAAATTGCGCCGGTTCCAGCGGGTTGTGACCGCCGGCCGGAATCAGGCTGCCGCCCACAAAGGCCACCGCTGCCAGCGAGTAGACTGAGGCCAATTCGCCGATCGTGTCGAGCAGCACAATCTGGCCAGGCTTCAGCGGTTGCAGTGTTCCGGCAGGCTTGGAGCGCCAATCAGAGCGCTTGACCCAGGCGAGACCGGAGTTTTCCAGCAACGCGGCCACCGTGCCAAAGCGTTCCGGATGGCGGGGCGCGAGGACCATCGCCAGTTGCGGATCGGCTTCCAGCAGTTGCGGCCATGCATCCAGCAGCGCGGCCTCCTCGCCTTCCAACGTGCTGCCCGCCACAAACAGCCGCAGTCCGTGCGCCAAAGCCTTCAACTGGAGCGTAGCATCGGCTTCCTCGGCGGCGTGCACGTCGAATTTAAGGTTGCCGGCGACGGTCACAGCCTGCGGGCAGCAGCCGATGCCCTTGAACCGGTCGGCGTCCGTCTGACTCTGCGCCAGGACGCGGTTTAGCGGCTGAAGAAAGGGCCGCCACAACCCGCGCAGCCGCCGGTAGCGCGGCCAGGAGCGGTCACTGATGCGGGCATTCACCACGGCGACGGGGATTTTGCGGCGAGAACAGCCGCTCAGCAGGTTGGGCCAGAACTCGGTCTCGGCCAGCACCAGCAATCGCGGCTTGAGCGCCTTCAGATACGCCCGCACCGCCCAGGGCAGGTCCAGCGGGCAATAGAAAACACGGTTTGCTCCAAAGCGTTCGCGGGCCAGCGCCTGGCCGGTGCGTGTAGTGGTGGAAACGACAATATAATAATCAGGCAGCGCGGCGTCCAGCGTCTTCACCAGGCGGCTGACGGCCAGCACTTCGCCCACTGAAACAGCATGAACCCAGATAACCGGGCGCTCGTGGCTCTCCTCAACCTGCGGCTTGCGGAGGCGGACTGGAACGCGCCCCAGCCGTTCCTGCAGCCCCTCGCGGTACTTTTGCGTGGTGGCCATGCGGAAAAGCCACCAGGGCGCGCCCGCGATCAGCACCGCCAGCAAAGCCAGATTGTAAAAAAGCAGAATCATGCGCGGTCTGGAATTTCCCAGTTTCCACTTCCCGGTTCAATAATCAAATGATAATGATACAGTCGAGCGCGATGAGAACTCTGCGAGTCATTCCGCCAACGCTGTTTTGGCTGGCGCTGCCGCTCCTGGCTAGCAATCGTACACCGCCTCCCGTGCAGCCTGCCACGTCGTTTGCCGCGGTCGAGGCGCATGAGGACGAGAAGGTGGTCATCGCCGCCGAACCTTACGACACGCGCGAGAAGCAGGCCATCTTCCGCGTCGATTATCTCAGCCACGGCGTCCTGCCCATTCGGCTCATCGTCACCAATAATGGCAACCGGCCCATCAGCCTGGTTGAAGCGCGAATTCTCTTCCTCACCGCTGACGGTGACACCATTCAGACCGCCGAGCCGCGGGATGTGGAGCGGCTGATGACCCGCAAGGAGCGCGAGGGCGGCAAGATTCCGCTGCCCGGCCCGCTACCCGGCATCAAGCTCAAGCCCAGGGCCAGCAACAAGCAGATCGAGCGGGACTTTGACACCTTCGAGTACCGGGCCGTGGTGGTCGAGCCGCACACTACCCGCGCCGGCTTCCTCTTCTACGACGTCTCCGGGCTCGACCACCCGCTCCAGGGCGCCAGACTGCACCTGCGTCGTTTGCGCGACGACGGCGGCAAAGAGCTATTTTATTTTGAGATTCCCTTCGACAAGTACCTCAAGTCGAAGTCCAGCCAGATGAATTGATCAGTGGCAGGCCAGTCGCCCCCGCTCCGCCTACTCGTAGTAAGTGGCCGTGCAGGTATCCGTCTCCCAGAGCGTCGCTTCCTTCACCCGCACACGGCCTTGGGTCAGGGCGGCGAGTTGCTGGTTGGTCTGGTCGTAGAAATATTTGGCAATATTCTCGGCCGAGGGGTTCAGCACGGTGAACGGCTCCAGGTCGTTGAGCATCCGGTGGTCGATGCGGTCGATTACCGGGCGCAGCACCTGCTTGAGCAGCTTGAAGTCCAGCAGCAGGCCGGCGGGGTCCAGCTCCGCTCCGGCCAGGGTCAGGCGAACCTTGTAGTTGTGGCCGTGCGGGTTCTCGCACTTGCCCTTGTAGTTGCGCAGGTAGTGGCCGGAGGAGAAACCGGCCTCCACGGTGACTTCATACATTGGTGTCTGCTCGATTCTTTGCGGGGAAACGCCCCTACTTCTATTTTAGGGTCTGCCGTTGGATTCTAGCGGTTCTGTCCGCCGTGCCGCTTGCGCCGCGCCTCTTCGCTGCGCCGGTCCACCTGCTCGAAAAGATGGCTCAGCACGCCCACCAGCGCCGCGGCCAGCCCCGCCAGCAGCAGAATCAACGCCGCCGTCCGCCACAGCGACCCATTGGCTGGCAGACCGGGCTGAAAGCTCGAGGGCAGCAGCGCCATCCCCGCCGAAAGCTGCGCGAAGAGGATCAGCGTGGCAGCCAGGATGTAGAAGTTGCGGGACATAAGCAAAACAGCGGAGAACAATCGCCGCCCTGCTGCAATTCTACGCGGCGCGGTTTCAGGCCAGCAGTTCAGCCGAGTTCGTTAGCGTCACGCCAGCCTGGGTCATTTCGGCTTCCATTGTTGCCGCCGAGCCGTTCAAGTCGATGGCGCGGCAGGCATCGCGAATCACCACGGCCTGCACTCCCAGCCGCCGCGCATCCAGCGCCGAGTAGCCGACGCAAAAGTCATAGGCAAGTCCAGCCAGGAAGACGCGGTTCAGGTTGCGTTCGCGCAGATAACCGCCGAGCCCCGTGGGCGTGACGTGGTCGTTCTCAAAGAACGCCGAGTAGGAATCGATCCGCTGCCGGAATCCCTTGCGCAGAATCATCTCTGCCTGAATCAGATGCAGCGCCGGATGAAACTCCGAGCCACGGGAGCCCTGGACGCAGTGATCGGGCCACAGAGTCTGCGTTCCATAACTCAACTCGATTTGCTCGAACGGCTGTTTCCCGGCATGAGCCGAGGCGAAGGAAGAGTGTCCGGCAGGATGCCAGTCCTGAGTGAGAACCATGTGCTCGAACTTCGGCGCAACCCGATGGATAACTTCGATCACGGCGTCCCCATCGGCAACGGCCAGCGCGCCGCCGGGACAAAAATCGTTTTGTACGTCGATGATGACCAGAACGTCTTGCGCGGTAATCTGCATCGGTTTTTCGGAGCCTTTCCCAAGACGACCAGCATAGCAGCCAGGGTGAAGAAATCGCGGGACATGATGTGTGAAGCGGCGGCCGCCGTCAATTCTGTTTTGACTCTAACTGTCTTTGCCAGCTACGGCGTGTTCTATCGAATATCGAATGCCGTAAACCTTCGCCTTGCGCCGTATCGAATGTGAAGCACGTCGACACGCTTCTCACGCTCCAATATGCGATAGATCACACGACAGATGTGTGGCTTCCGGCCGTAGAGGAGGCGCCTAAGTTGGGGGTTTTCGCGTGTTTTCGGGCAGCGGCCGGGTAATTTTTCAAGGCTGAGAATAGCCTCCTTGAGCCCCTTGTACCACTTGAGCGCCGCACCGGAGTCCCCGGCGTGGATCTCGTCATATAGGCTGGCAAAATCGCGCTCTGCGCGCGTTGTGACGTTAACGAGGTAGGCCATGGGAGGCTTCAAACTCGGTAAAGAATTGCCTGGCTGGGCGAAGCTTTCCTTTTCTTGCGTCCTCCAGGCCTTGGCGAATACCCTCTCCGGCGTCGGTGCGCGCTGCAATATCCAGCAGGCGCTGATAGGCTTCGGCGTCCTGCACGACAGCCGCCGCCTTCCCGTTCACCGTGAGCACAATGGGACGCTTGCTCTTCCTGAGCTGCTTCATGAAGTCGCCGGAGGAGCGGCGAAAGGTTGTCAACGATTGAATGTCCTTCGCGATATTGAGCATACGCATCTCCGGTTTAAGCACCTTATTAGGTGCTCTCATCATACGGCTTCGCCGTGAATTTGAACAGTCTCCGCCAGCAGAGCAATCGCGCAACAAAACTGGCCCTCATTTTTCGGAAAAGAACTCATCCACGTCCGTGATCGTCTGCGTCATGCGGTAGGGCGGCAAGCTGGCAAGGAAGGTTTGTCCGTAGCGTTGTCTCCGGATGCGGGGGTCCAGCAGAACCAGCACGCCGCGGTCTTCCAGCGAGCGGATCAGGCGGCCGAAGCCCTGTTTGAGGGTGAGCACTGCCGTGGGAACCTGGTAGTCGAAGAAGGGCTTGCCGCCGGCCTCTTCGATGGCTTTCATCCGCGCTGAGACCACCGGGTCGCTGGGCACAGAGAAGGGCAGGCGATCAATGATCACGCAGCTCAAGGCTTCGCCTTGCACGTCCACGCCCTGCCAGAAGCTCGAAGTGCCGAAGAGAACCGCGTTGGGCGTCTTGCGGAACTGCTCCAAAAGGGTTTTGCGAGGCGCCGTGCCGTGCAGCAGGATGGGAAAATCCAGCACTGGAAGCAAGCGCTCGTAGAGGTCGCGCATCTGGGCGTAACTGGTGAAGAGGCAAAAGGCGCGGCCGTGCGTGATTTCCAGCACGCGCTGGATGCAGCGTGCGGCGGCCTCGGGAAATTCCGGATCGCGCGGGTCGGGCATCTCCGGCGGCAGATAGAGCAGCGCCTGTTCGCCATACTTGAAATGAGAGGGCACCACTAACTCGCGCGCCTCGCTCAACCCCAGGCGCTTGCGAATGTGCTCAAAGCCGCCCTGCACGGTGAGCGTGGCCGAAGTAAGTATGACAGTTGGAATCTGCTCGAAGACTAACTCGGATAGAAGCTCGGAGACATCGATAGGCGTGGCTTGCAGGAAGGTGGTGCGCGACGCGCTGCGTCCTGCGGACCGATGGAGCGATGCTGAGGCCAGGGAGATACGGCGCTCCATCCAATAGACCATGTTGTTGGCGTTCGATTCGAGCAGAAATTCAAATTCCGAGCGAAGGCGTGCGATGCGCTTCTTCAGTCCCGCCGCTTCCTCAACGGCTTTCAAGCCCTCCATCTCCGATTCGAGGCGCTGGAGCGTGGTGCGGACGGCCATATAAAGGTCGCCGTCGCTTTCCAGAAACTCTTCGCGGTTGGTGAAGGGTTGGCGGCCGTCGCCATTCATCGGCAGGCTGGCGAAGAACATACGGGCGCGGTCGCGGAGTTGCTGAGTTTGGGCGGGGATGTTATCCGCGCCTTGCTTGCCGCGTAGCAGAATATCGATGTCGCGGGCCAGCTCTTCAAAGCGAATATTGCTGACCGAAAGACCAAAGTAACTTGAAGCCACGTCTTCCAGTTCGTGCGCTTCGTCGAAGACAACGGCGGCTGCTTCGGGAAGAATTCCGGCATCGGGCGCGCCCTCGGCCTCGCGCTTGACTGAGAGGTCGGCGAAAAACAGGTGGTGGTTGACGATGATGATGTCGGATTCGAGGGCCTTGCGCCGCATCTCGGTGATGAAGCAGCGATGGTAGTCGGGGCAGGTTGAGCCCAGGCAGGCTTCGGTGCGCGCATCCAGCTTTTGCCACAGGGCGCTCGACTCGGGCAGCCCGGCTATCTCGGAGCGATCGCCGGTTTCGGTGGTCTGTTCCCACTCGGCGATTTGGCGGTACTGATCGATCTCTTCCAGGCCAGACAGGATGGGCTCATTGCGCAAGGCGACCAGTTTGTGGCGGCACAGGTAGTTGGCGCGGCCCTTCATGTAACAGACGCGCAACTCGCCGACCAGGGTTTCAAGGAAGGGAACGTCGCGGAAGTAGAGCTGGTCCTGGAGTGCCTTGGTGCCGGTGGAGACGATGACGCGCTGCCCGGTGCGCAGGGCGGGCAGCAGGTAGGCAAGGGTTTTTCCGGTTCCGGTGCCAGCCTCGACAATCAGGTGGCGATGCTCTTCCAGCGCGCGCTCGACGGCCTTGGCCATCTGAAGTTGGCCGGGACGGTATTCATAAGGCAGCGCGGAGCTCGCCAGAATGCCGCCAGGCGCGAAGAACTCGTGCAGCGTGGGCAGGGCGCGGGTTGGGTTGTCGCTGGTTGACATCGGGAGCGGGCGCTCTTTCCATCATAATGATGCGGCCCGGCCCGGCCGGCTGGCCCGAGGCGGTGACTGGCCTGTAAATTGGCGATTGCCAAGGCCGGTCATTGCCACCCGCCTCCCAACGCATTGTAGATTTGGACCAGTGTAAGCACTTCGCTGAAACGCGCCTGAGACAGGCTCAACTCGGCGTTGTAGTAGTTTGTCTCATTGGTTAGAACTTCCAGATAGGAGGTGGAACCCGCATCATAGCGAAGATGCGAAAGCCGGGCCGCATCCTTCGCCGCTTCTGTGAGGAGCTGTTGCTGTTCACGCGCTTCCCGCGATTTCCGGTATGCGATGAGAGAATCGGAAACATCACGGAATGCGCCTTGCGTTGTTTGTTGATAGACCAGCAAGGCCTGGCGTTGCTGCGATTCTGTCAAACGCACATTGTTGCGAATCCGGCCGCCTTCGAAGATAGGCTGCGCTGCCGAGACACCCGCATCCCATAAGCCGGCGGGACCGCTGAACAGGCTGGTGAGCGCGGTGCTTTGATAGCCGGCTGCGCCGGTCAGCGAAATCGAAGGAAAATACGCGGCCTTCGCAATACCGATGCGTGCATTGGCCGCAATCAACTGTTCTTCCGCTTGGCGAATATCCGGCCGCCGCTCGATCAACTCGGACGGAAGTCCAGCCGGAATGGAGGGAAGAAGCGGCTGTTCGGTCAGCTTCAAGCCGCGCGCAATCGCCCCCGGATTCTGCCCCAGGAGAATGGATAGATAGTTTTCCTGCTGCTCAATTTGCTTTTCGAGCGCAGGAATCTCTGTGGAGGCTGAGTAGACGAGTTGCTCGGATTGCCGTACGTCCATCAATGGAACGGAGCCGCCGTCGGAGAGCGCCTTGGTGAGCCGCAGAGATTCCTGGCGGGATTTCAGCGTTTCCTGCGTAATCTCCAGTTCGAGATCCAGCGTGCGCAGTTGGAAGTATGCGCTGGCAACATTGGAAACCAGCGTGCTGATGACAGCTTTTTGTCCCCATTCAGTGGCCGCCAGATCCGCGCGCGCAGCTTCAGTCGCGCTCCGGTATTTGCCCCAGAAGTCCAGTTCCCATGCGGCGCTCAAGGCCAGTTGGCCTGATTCGGCGCGATAGACCGGAGACATGGAGGTCTTTTCCTGGCGTACCGATGTAAGTGCGCCGGAGGCCCCCAGCGAAGGCAATTGGTCGGCGTGGGTGATGCCGAGTTGAGCCTTGGCCGCAACCACGCGCTCAGCCGCGATGCGCACATCGTAGTTGTTCTTCAGCGCGGTTCGAATTAACGTTTGCAGTTGTTCATCCTGGAAAACCGTCCACCATTTCTCCTCGCCCAGGCTATTCGCCGCAGCCGGTGAGCTTGGACTGGCAGCGTCCGTCTTCTTCAGTTCAGGAGCCTGTCCGCGGAAACTTCCCGGAGCATCGACGCTAGGGCGCGCATACTTTGGTCCTAGTCTGCATCCGGCGAGGACGAACAACAGCAAAAAACAAGATGATATTTTCAGCATTTTCATTAGAACTGTTCTCCCTTCTGTTCAGCCTCTTCCGGGAGAGTTTTATGCTTACTCCTGAAGTGCAGCGAGAACCGTTCGAAGATCGTAAACGTTACCGGTATCAGGAAAATAGCAATACTGGTTGCTGCCAGCATTCCTCCGATGACCGTAGTGCCCAACATACGGCGTCCTTGAGCCCCCGCGCCTTTGGCGATCCAGAGTGGCACGCAGGCCAGAAGAAAAGCAAAGGAAGTCATGATGATAGGCCGCAAACGCAGCCGGGCTCCAGCCAGTGCGGCGTCCACTACGTTCTTTCCGCGGTCATGTTCCAGCTTGGCGTACTCGACGATCAAGATGGCGTTCTTGGCAGCCAGCCCAATCAGCATCACCATGCCGATCTGGGCATAGACGTTGTTTTCCAAGCTACGGCAAGTCAGCGCAAGATAGCCGCCAAACATCGCAACCGGCGTGGTCAACAGAACGCTGAAGGGCAAACTCCAGCTTTCATAGAGCGCGGTGAGGATGAGGAAGACGAACAGCAGCGAAAGGCCGAAGATTTGGGTGGCAGAGATGCCCTTTGCGGCTTTCTGCTCCTGATAACTCAGGCCCATGTAGTCGAATCCCATCTCCGAAGGCTGGGTCTGGGCAAATACTTCTTCCAGAGCCTTCATGGCTTGGCCGGAACTGTAGCCCGGAGCGGCCGTGGCCAAGACCTGCGCCGCAGGATATTCGTTGAAGTGCATGGTGAATTCCGGACCCGTAATCGGCTTTACACTCGATACGGCATCCAGGGGAACCATGTTTCCGCTCTGATTGGTCACGTAGAATTGCTTGATGTTGTTGGGGTCTGTGCGCGATTTGCCCTCCGCCTCGACATAGACCTGCCACTGCCGGCCAAAGCGGTTGAAGTAGTTCACCATGTAGCCGCCCATGAAGGTTTGCATGGTTGTATACACGTCACTGATGCTGACATGCTGGCGCAGAACTTTCTCCTTGTCGACATCCGCGTAGAGTTGCGGAACGTGCGGAACGAACGGAGAAAATACGGTTGCGATTTCCGGACGCTTGCGCACCGCGGCGAGGAACGTATCCAGATTGCTGGCAAGGAAGTCGGTACCCTTTCCGGAGCGATCTTCCAGAACGAAGGTCACGCCGCCGGAAGAACCGATGCCCGGGATAGCAGGCGGGGCAATGGCAATGGCTTGGCCGTCTGGAATCGCAGAGAGCTTCTGATTCAACTCGCGCTGAATGGCGGATGCCTGCAAATTTGCGGCGTGACGCTTGTCCCAGCTATCCAGGTTGACGAAGAAAAAAGCCGTGTAGGTGTTTTGCGTGCCACTGATCATGTCTACGCCGCTGATGCCAGCGGTGGCGTTTACGCCCGGCGTGTGGAGAATGATATCTTCCGCTTTTTTCACAGCGCCCAAGGTGCGTTCGAGTGAAGCAGCTTGTGGCAGTTGCAGCCGGACCATGATGCTTCCCTGGTCTTCCTCCGGCACAAAGGAGGTTGGCAGTCTGCCGACGAGGAGGAATGCCGCCCCCGCCATCAGAGCAAGAAAAATCATGCTGAACGTGCTCTTGCGGATCATCCAACCGGAATACTTGACGTAGCCATTCTGTGCACGGGTAAAAGTTTTGTTGAACCATTCAAAGAATGGGGCGAAAGGTCCATGCACTTTTCCCGGCTTCAGCAGAAGGACGCAGAGTGCCGGACTCAAAGTAAGGGCGTTGAACGCGGAGAAGATTACGGAGACCGCGATGGTGACCGCAAACTGCTGATACAACCTTCCCGTGATGCCGGGGATAAAGGCCGAAGGAATGAATACGGCCGCGAGAATGAGGGCGATGGCAATGACCGGGCCGGAGACTTCCTCCATGGCTTTCACCGTGGCGTCGTGCGGCGACAAGCCCTCTTCCATGTGGTGTTCCACTGCTTCGACGACAACAATGGCGTCGTCGACCACTAGTCCGATGGCGAGAATCAAGCCGAACAGCGAAAGCGTATTGATGGAAAAACCCAGCATCGGGAAAACGATGAAGGTGCCGATCAACGAAACCGGCACCGCCGCCAGCGGAATCAAGGCCGGCCGCCATCCTTGCAGAAAGATGTAGACCACCAGGACGACGAGAAGCAGAGACTCAAAGAGAGTGACGACGATCTCGTGCATGCTGGCGGTAACCGCCAGGGTGGAGTCATAAGGAACGACGAACTTCATGTCCTTGGGAAAGCGTTGGGAAAGCTCGGCCATTTTGGCGCGCACTCTCACAGCCGTTTCCACGGCGTTCGATCCCGGCAACTGATAGACGGTCATGCCGCCGGCGGGAGCGCCATTGTGATCGGCGCTGACGTTGTAGGATTGCGCGCCCAACTCGACGTGCGCAACATCTTTGAGGTGGAGGATGGACCCGTCCGGATTGGCGCGAATCACGATATTGCCGAATTCTTCCGGCGATGAGAGCCGGCCCTGGGAACGAACCGTGTAAGTGAACTCCTGGCCTGTCGGTACAGGCTCTCCGCCGATCTGTCCGGAAGGATTGACTTTGTTCTGCGCCTGAATGGCCGCGACGACCTCGGGAACCGTCACCGCGAGCTTGGCCAGCTTCTGCGGCTCAACCCAGACGCGCATCGAGTAGTCGCCGCCCAGCATCTCAACGCGGCCTACGCCTGGAATACGCGCAATTTCATCTTTCAGGTTGATGATGCCGTAATTGACAAGGAAGTTACGGTTATACGTGCCCTGCGGCGAAATGAGGTTGAACAGCATCAGGGGCGTAGACATGGACTTCATGACCTGCACGCCCTGCATGGAGACTTCGGCCGGCATTTGAGCGGCGGCCTGGTTGACGCGAAGCTGCGTAAGGATCTGATCGATGTTTGGATCCGTCTTGACATCGAAATCCGTATGCAGTGTTGTCCAGCCATTGCTGGCGTTGGTGGAATACATGTAACTCATGTTGTCCACGCCGCTCATCTGGCTTTCGATCGGGGTTGCGACGGATTGCTCGGCCGTTAGTGCGTCGGCTCCCGGAAATATGCCGATGGTCAGAATTTCAGGAGGCACAATCTCGGGATACTGCGCCACCGGCAGACTGACCATCGAGACGGTGCCGACGATAACCATCACGATGGAAATGACGATTGCGATGATGGGGTGCTTAATAAAGAATTTAGAGATCATTAGCGGCCTTCCGTCTTCGCTATGGTGGGATTGACGGTCATTCCATCCCGCACCTTGGCGTTACCCTCTGAAATGACCTGTTCACCCGCGTTCACGCCGGACTCGATGATCTGCATGGGACCAACACGCTCGCCCAGTTTCACGGTGCGTACAGAAACCTTGTTGCCCGCGCCTACAACGGCAACCTGATAGGTTCCCTGCAACTCCGTAACGCAGCGCTGTGGAACCAGAATTGCTGAATGGTTGATGGCCGTGGCCGCGTGAACCCGTCCGAACTGGCCCGGACGAAGGATATTTCCAGGGTTCGCAAATGCGGCAACCAGCTTGATGGTGCCTGTCTGTGTGTCGATTTGACGGTCCGTAAAGATGACTTTGCCCTTATGCGGGTAAATCGTGCCGTCGGCAAGCTCCAGTTGCAACTCCAGATCCTTGCTGCGCTTCTGCCCGGTGTTTTTCGATGCCTTTTCCGGTCCGCCGCTGAAGCGCATATACTCCTGCTCGCTAATGGAGAAATACACCTTGATGGGGTCCACCTTGGATACGGAGGTCAACGCCGTGCCGGGAGCAACCAGGTTTCCCACCTGCGTAGTAGCCATGCCGGCAATGCCGTCAGTGAGGGAGCGGACATGAGTGAAGTTCAGGCTGATCTGCGCCTGTCTCACCGTTGCTTCCGACGCTTGCACGGTGGCCTCGTCTTGCCGCTGTCCGGCGACTTCCGAATCAAGCTGACTTTGTGCGATGGCATGTTGCTGGGCGAGGGGAGTATCGCGCTTCACATTGATGACGTCGAGCGCGAGCTTTGCCTTGGCCTGTGCCAACTGCGCCTTGGCCAGATCCAGATTGGCCTCGAAAGTTTGCGGGTCGATCTGGAACAAGACCTGTCCCTTATGGACGTAAGAGCCTTCGTGGTAAAGCTGCTGCACAAGATAGCCGGTAACTTGTGGCTGAATTTGTGCATTCACGTACCCATCCAGCGTGGCGATCCAATCGCCATTGACGGACACGTCTTGCTGCTGCGCTGTTACGACCTGTACGGCTGTTGGCGGCATTGGCGCGGGCTTTACCTTTCCGTGGCAGCCGGAAGCCATCACAGCGAAAAGGCTCACGGCAATACATAATGCCGCCACAGACCAGCAAGAGGTCGAATTCCGGGAGTTCTTCCCGGCCAGGGATATTTTCCAGAGGGAGGCTGAACCCCAATCCCCCGCATACGTTGAGTCATTGTGCCTATTCATTATGAAAACCTTCCTATTGCTTTGTGATTCGTGCGATTGGGAATCAAGATTGGGAGCAATTCACGGCTTGGAAAAGGCAGAAGAAGTATTGGGTGGTGCTTTCCCGGTTTTCTGCTTGGGCTGATTCGTTGCTTTGTCCTTGGTCGTACGGCGCAGGTGCAAACGCTTGCAGAGATCCCTGCCATAAACGTTCTCGGCGATGAACGCAGCTCCAAGCCGATTCAGCCAGAGCAGTGTATCCTCGCCGAGCGAATCGACGTAGATGACATTCTCGATGTCGAAAACTGCTGTTGTCCCAGGACCAAGCTGGTTGGTAACGCGAATGAGCTCCGTCACCCACAATCCCGCTAGCCTGCCTTCCAGAAAGAAGATGGGCACTTCATAGGTTGGCAGTGTGATGCGCAGCATACCTATGCTGTACGCACGAGGATGGCCATTCTCAAAAGCTGTTTTACTCGCTGATATATAAGGAGATAATCATTTATTGGGGGTGTGCTGCCACCACTGCCGCCGTGGTGGCAGTGGTGGTGGCAGTGGCAGTGGCAGCAAAAATATGGGCAAAAGAAGGTTGGCGGCAACGGAATTTGGTTGCGATAATATGTCCTCCAAAGCGGACTTTGCTCTCAGGAATATTCCAGCCTCGATATATCCAGCCGGGCCATTCTCTTTTGCAATGTCGTGCGTTTCAATCCTAGCTGTTCGGCGGCTCCTCCTGCCCCGGAGATTCGTCCATGTGCTGCGCGCAATGCCTGTACAATCGCCTCGCGGTCAGTTGCCTGCAATTTGACGCCCGAGGAACTTTTGGGCAAAGCCTTCCGTTTCAACTCGGAGATGGGCGCGGCCAGCGTTTCACCGTGCGAGAGGATGACGGAACGCTCCACGAAGTTCTGCAACTCGCGTACATTGCCAGGCCAGGGCCAATCCATCATGGCTTCCATCACGCCACGCGGGATGTTGCGAATGGATTTCCGCATCTTGCGCGATAACTGTGAGACAAAATAATGAACCAGCAAGGGAATATCTTCCCTTCTCTCGCGCAGAGGCGGAACGCGAACCGGAAACACGTTAAGCCGGTAGTAAAGGTCTTCGCGGAACTCTCCTTTGCGCACCATGGCAGGCAGATTCCGGTTGGTGGCCGCAATCAGCCGCACGTCCACCTTGATGGTCCGGTTGCTGCCCAGCCTTTCAAATTCTCTTTCCTGCAGGAGGCGCAGCAGCTTGGGTTGGAGTTCGAGATCGATGTCGCCAATCTCATCCAGGAACAGCGTGCCCTCATCGGCCAGTTCAACCCGTCCGCGCTTTTGCGCCAGGGCTCCAGTGAAAGCGCCCTTTTCGTATCCGAACAATTCGCTTTCCAGCAAGCCTGACGGAATGGCCGCGCAGTTCAACCGCACGAATGTCCTGTCGTGCCGGGTGCTGAGATTGTGGATGGCGCGTGCGATCAGTTCCTTCCCGGTGCCGGTCTCGCCAACCAGCATCACCGTGGAATCCGTGGGTGCAACAATGGACACCTGATCGAGCGCCTGGCGCAGTGCGGGGCTGCTGCCAACAATATCTTTAAAGTTGTACTCCGACTGAATTTCCGACTCCAGATAGTGCCGCTCGTCTTCCAGCCGGTTGCGCGAGACATTCAATCTTCCATAAGCGAGAGCATTTTCGATTGCCAGCGAAATCTGATTGCCCACCTGTGTGAGCAGATCGAGGTCGGGCTGGCTGAACGCATCTTCACTCCTGCTGCCCAGCGAGATGATTCCCAGCGGATTCGCCGAGCCTGTCAGCGGGACGCTTGCAATGCAGACGATCGATTCCGAACGGAGAGGCTCCGAAACGAAATTCGGCAGCGCTTCGATTTTCCGATGATTCAATAACATAGGCCCTTGCAGGCGCATGCTTTCAATATCCGTATCGGTCAGCTTGGGCGCGGGCATATTTTCCACAAAGCCGCGGCTTCCTGGGAAATCGAAGGTTGTGCATTGAAGCTGGTGGGATGCTTCATCGAAGAGCCAGAATCCCGTAAAAGCGTTCTTAAAGTACTCGCGAATCGATATCGATGCCGCCCGGAAGAGTTCAATCACATCAAGATGCGTGATGATGTGATTGTTGATTTCGAGCAGCAGTTTCAGCCTGTCCCGCTCGCGTTCCAGTTCCTGGCGATACGTTTCAGCCGCATCGAGAGCCAAGGCGCCTTCCAGCGCTATCGAAACGTGCGCCGCTACCGAATTCATCAACTCAACATCCGCGCTGCTGTATTGCTCGCGGTCCATAGCGCCAAAAATCAGGACTCCTATTTTTTTCCGGGAGCTGGAGATGGGGAAGATATAGGAACTGAGAACGCCGTCGACCGGCAGTGAATTAAACGGTTTGAACTGCGCAAATTGAGCATTTCTTTGCCACTCTTTTCGTATATCAGAAACAAAGACTGGCTTCTGCTGCTCCAGAACGGTTGCCACGGCTGTATCTTTGAATGGCAACTCGGTGCCGACCTCGAAGCCGGGGTTAAAGGTGCCTGCTTCCAGCGCATAGAGCAGCGCGGTTTCATTCTGCTGGTTCAGAAGTAGCAGGGCAATGGAATCGAAGTGAACGACTTTCGACAGCAGCGCGGAGATGCTGTGAAGGACTTCCTGCACATCGGGTTGCGCGGCAATGGCCGTCGAGAGACCGAGCAACGCCCTGTATCTGCGCCCATCCCTTGAATCCAGATTGTCTCTTCCCATCCCCTGCACCCTCAGAGCGGCACGCTGTTTACGCTGGAGCGATACGCAACTTTGATTTTAGTTCGGCCAACCTGATTATTGGCATCTTCCTGCTGCCCACTC
>Ga0224531_1000121_pt1 | contig 48241 bp, 49 predicted proteins | sample CBST100metaG_FD_179876 | JGI IMG/M metagenome (GOLD analysis project Ga0224531, IMG submission 179876) | Peat soil microbial communities from Stordalen Mire, Sweden - C.B.S.T100 | ecosystem: Environmental > Terrestrial > Soil > Wetlands > Peat | place: Sweden: Norrbotten County, Stordalen Mire...
AATTGTATCTCAATGAGTTTTGCTACAAATTCAATCGAAGGTATTTTGGCGAGAACTGTTTTGACAGATTGTTGATAGCCTGTCTGAAGACCAATACAGACTTTAGGCGATTAAACGGATAATCATATAGTAAATTATTTCGACCTCATCGGATATTGAAATCAAGTAAATGCTGTTTGAATTGACCAATTTCCAAAGAAACGCTCCCCAACATTTTATTTGAAATATTTTGAGCGATTTCGTTTTGCAGATACACCTATTCTTAAAAAACTTATGCTTACATATTTTCACAAAACGGGTGTTTTATTTGCACAAAAAAAATCGTATCATTGCATAATGATCTTTAGTGATGCTATGAAATGCACATTTATTGATAGAAATCCATACATCGCATAAAATCAATCATTCATGAAATCAATTGTTGTCCCTTATATACCTGATTTGAATGGGAATACAGCAGAATTGGCCGCTAACTTTTTAGAAGAGGTTGGAGAAGAAGGAAATATCGGATGTGTAAATTGGGCAACCCTTTTTCCCTACAAACCAATTACTTTTTTTTGGATAGGACGTTCGCAATCTCATCTTTTTATTAAATATTTTGTAAACGGGAATGTGTTACGTGCAATTTATACCCATGATCAAGAGTCTGTCTGGAAAGATAGTTGTGTGGAATTCTTTTGTCAACTTCCCGGACACCAAGAGTATACGAATTTTGAGTTCAATTGCATCGGTACTTGTTATTCTGCAGTTAACAAAAAACCACGTGACGGCAAATTGCGCCCTGTTTCCGAGATGCAACAGATTGATCGTTATCCATCTATGGAACGAAAAGCCTTTAATGAAATGGAGGGAGATTTCAAATGGGAACTGACCGTTGCCATTCCCTTTGCATTGATGGGTATCGACTCAAATCATCTGCCGGATAAAATCATGGGAAACTTCTACAAATGTGGTGACGATACAAGCATGAAACATTATGTGAGCTGGAATCCGATCCTGACAGAGACTCCTGATTTTCATCGTCCCGATTTCTTTGGCGAATTGCTTTTCAAGTAAGATTCTCGTGCTGATCGAGTGTTGTGCGTTATGGACAAAATGCGTTATCTTTGCGCCTTAAATTTCAAATAAAACGTCAATTATGAAGAAAGCATTTGTATTCCCCGGGCAAGGCGCTCAATTTGTAGGTATGGGCAAAGAGTTATATGACACTAACGATCAGGCGAAAGCACTCTTTGAACAAGCTAACGAAATACTTGGTTTTAGGATTACGGATTTGATGTTTGCCGGCACCGATGAGGATTTACGCCAAACAAAGGTGACTCAACCGGCTATTTTTCTCCATTCAGTGATTTTAGCAAAGACTTTGGGCGACGAATTTAATCCCGATATGGTAGCAGGACATTCGTTAGGTGAGTTTTCAGCGTTGGTAGCATCCAATGCACTTTCATTTGAAGATGGGTTACGCCTGGTTTCAGCTCGTGCTTTGGCCATGCAAAAAGCCTGTGAAGCGCAACCATCAACCATGGCCGCCGTGTTAGGTTTAGCTGACGACGTAGTGGAATCGGTTTGTCGCTCCGTTGAAGGAATCGTTGTTCCTGCCAATTTCAATTGTCCGGGTCAATTAGTGATCTCGGGCGAAGTGGAAGCGGTACAAAAAGCATGCGATCTGTTAAAGGAAGCCGGTGCTAAACGTGCCCTGATGTTGTCTGTTGGTGGTGCATTTCATTCTCCGTTGATGGAGCCGGCACGTGCCGAATTAGAGAAAGCAATTCATGCCACTACATTCCATCAACCTGTTTGCCCTGTCTATCAAAATGTGGATGCGTTACCGCAAACTGATCCTGAAAAGATCAAACAAAACCTGGTAGCTCAGCTTACTTCTCCGGTACGGTGGACACAAACCGTACAAAATATGATTACTGATGGTGCCGGTTGGTTCCGCGAATTAGGTCCGGGGAAAGTGCTGCAAGGCTTGATTAATAAAATCAACAAAGAAGCAGAAACCTGCTAAACGGTAAGGCAGAAGTTTGGTTACATACATTGCGTTGAACAAAAAAGAAGATCTCTTTTTTGTTCAACGTTTTTTTTTCAAAGAGAAAATATGATGCTGTTTCCGTAAATGGGTTATTCCTTTACAATGGCAGATTCACCGTTGAATGATGTATTGAAATGCAGAAACGGGTAATACTGTTGTAACTCTGCGATTCGTTGTGCGGTTTGATTGTGAAATCTTAGGTCGGCTTCCGAGCCCGGATGGAGCGAACGGTGTTGTAACGCTTTATTGAGTTGCTCCACTTCTTTCAGCGTTTTCTGAGCATCCCGATTGAGATAATTGAGTAGTAACTTCTCCCATATAAACCCGATAGCAGTTGCATTCGGATGAATCATATCTTCAGCATAAAACCGATAGTCGCGCAACTCATCCATCATCAGTTCATAAGAAGGAAAATAATGCACAAAAGAGAATCGTTGTTGAATTTGTTCAATAGCCAACAGCAATGATGCCTTGCTCAATTGATTTTCGTGAGCGCCATCTTTCCAATGACGAATAGGACTGACTGTCATTAAAATCCGCAAAGCGGGATTCAGTATGTGAAGTCGTTCTATGAGCGGAGTAAATACCTCCACAATCTCTTCCTCACTCATCCGGTGACGAATAAATCGATTTTCCGGAAGTTTATGACAATTGGCTACCACGGCTCCCGAATCAGCAAGTTTATACACCCACGCTGTTCCTAAAGTAATCATCAACCAACGAGCCGATTGCATTCTCATGGCTCCCGACGCCAATTGTTCGTTTATGTTACGAAGCGTCTCCTCTCGCGAAGGATAAGAAAAACGACTATGATAAGCAAAACTATTCCAAACACCTTGATACGAAAACAGATCAGCGGTTTCAAATGGAATAGGATTCAGCAATCTTTCAATGGATTGCACCAACGAGTGCGGATTGTAAAGTATTCCGAAAGGATTGATTGTTGTTTGAAATCCTCCATCCTGAAATTTTTTACCTATGGTTTCGACAAAACAAGAACCTATCAACATGAGTTGATCTTCATAAGAGATGGTTTCTGTCGGCTTATGAATCAATATTTCGGTACGAAAGGTCATGAGATGGAATCTTCAACGTGAATAGGTTCCGAGTGTCCCTCAGGTTCAATATGAATAGTAACATGCGTCGCGAAACGGATACTTTCACTAATCTGTTTTTCAATTCGACTGGCAATGTCATGTGCATTTTGAATCGATTGATCAGGTGCAACATGAATACATACCACCACAAAGATATCGCCGCCAGACGACCGCACTTTCAGATCGTGATAACCTGCTATTTCATGGTTTTGTTTCAATACATCTTTAATTTGTTGTTCAACCTCTTTCGGAGATTTATCCAACAAAGAATCTACGGCTTTTTTTGCTAACCGAAAAGAGATAAAAATAACAATGATGGCAACAAAAAGGCCTGCAATGGAGTCCGTAGCAAGCAATCCCATTTGTACTCCGATCAATCCTAAGAAGACAACTATTGAACTTAATATATCAGATGAAAAATGAATTGCATCAGCTTCCAATGCTTGACTATTGTATTTTTTTGCAACACGACGCAACGAGATAGACCGTGTGATATCAATACCTATTGCCAGCAAGACAACCGTGTAACTCCAAACGGTAACTGCAACATGTATGTAGGGATGTGTAAGCCGGTGAATGGCTTCGTAGATAATCCAACTACAAGTGAGTAACAACAACACAGCCTCAAGAAGTGCTGAAAAATTCTCCACTTTTCCATGTCCGAATTGATGCTCCTGATCAGCCGGTTTATCCGACATGTGTACAGCAGCCAACGTGATGACAGCAGCTACTAAATCCAAACCCGAATGCAACGCTTCGGAAAGGATCCCCAAACTGTTGGTCGAGTAACCGACAACCAATTTGATTATAGCTAAGAAAAGTGCCGCCGCTACCGAAAGGAGCGAAATGGTAATTTTTTCAGAAGGCATACCCTCATCTTTTTAATCGTTGAATACCCATAAAAAAAACCTCAACGACTTTACAATAAAAGCCGTTGAGGAAGCTTTCGATCGTTTATTATATTGCTTTTAAAACCTCTGTCAGGAGAGTCCAAAAACGTTGTGTGGCTACAATGTCTAATCTTTCAGAAGGTGAATGCGCACCACGAATGGTTGGTCCGAAAGAGACCATGTCCCAATGTGGATACTTTTCCAGGAAGAGGCCACATTCCAATCCTGCATGAATAGCTCTTACATGCGGCTTCTGCTGAAATAATTTTTCATATGTTGAAGCCGTCAACGCTACAATGGGTGACTTTGGATTCGGTTGCCATCCCGGATATCCTTCACCATGCTTCACGGTAGCTCCGGCTAATGTAAAGACACTGTTTACCATTGCTGCCACGTCGTGTTTGGCTGAATCGATGGAGCTGCGTTGACTGGTTGTGATTACGATAGCGTCTGATGTTGTTTTTACCGAGGCTAAATTAGTGGATGTCTCCACCAATCCGGGCATCATGTCACTCATGCGTATCACCCCGTGCGGACAAGCATAAAGGGCATCAAACAATTTATTACTCGTTTTTTGATCAATGACTGTTTCAGGAGCCGTTTCTGAACTTAATTCAAGTTTCATGGCAGGCTCTTTTTGTGCAAACTCATGCCCGATATCGGCTGTGAAGATGTTGAAATCAACACGCAACTCTTCCTTTCCGGCATAAGGAATACCAATCAATGCATGAGCCTCGCGCGCAATAGCATTGCGTAAATTTCCACCATCAAAGATCGCCAAACGTAATGATGTTTTACGGGCTTGTTGCCACAAAAAGCGGTTGAGAATTTTATTGGCATTGCCCAATCCCTTCTCAATATCGTCACCGGAATGTCCTCCGGTTAAGCCTTTCACTTCAATCAACGCCCAGAAATAATGATCAGGGGCTTTCTCAGGTTGAAAAGGCAGTGTGGCAACGGTGTCAATGCCACCTGCACATCCGATAAATATCTCACCATCATCTTCAGAGTCGAGATTCAACAAAATCTTACCTTTTAAGAAATCGGATTGCAAAGCGGCAGCACCCGTTAAGCCGGTTTCTTCATCGACAGTAAAAAGACATTCTATAGGTCCGTGTTCTAACTTATCCGAAGCCAACACGGCTAAAGCAGCAGCCATGCCAATGCCGTTGTCTGCTCCCAAAGTAGTGCCTTTAGCTTTTACCCAATTGCCTTCCACGTATACTTCTATCGGGTCATTCAAAAAGTCGTGTGTTACGTCGTTGTTCTTTTCGCACACCATATCAATATGCGCTTGTAAAATAACGGTTGGTTTATGTTCTTTGCCAGGCGTGGCAGCTTTACGAATAACAACATTTCCTGCTGCATCGGTCGTAGTATCTAATCCTAACTTATCGCCGGTTTGCTGAAGATAAGCAATGATTTTTGCCTCCTTTTTTGAGGGACGGGGAACTTGACGAATTTCATCAAAATAATGCCACAACAACGTGGGTTGTAATTGATCTAAAGGTGACATGAGATACGTTTTTAGTAAGTTTAGAAGTAATTGGTTGAAAAGCAAGATATGCAACAACTTATCAAATGATGATTACCATTCACAAGTGTACATCTTCCTTGTTTTTTTATTCAACAAATATACAACCTACAAGCGAAAGAACCTATTCTTTGCTGACACTGTTTCAGAAATGTTGATTTACGGATCCCTCTTTCTGATTATTTCCAATGATAAATGGTTTTCTTTCTAAACAAATAAACGTACAAATTCACTAATGGGAGGAAAAGATCAAAAAACAGAATTAACAAATAGAATCTTCGTTCGTTCCATTGTTTGGCAACTTTATTGATTGTCCTCAATTGCACACCATAACGAAGTACGAAAAGTACCATAACCGCTATTTTCAACGGTAACGGACTAAATATCAAGATTGCGACAACAAGAAGATAAAACATTGCGCGCGAAAACAATTCCATGCCAATCAACATTAAACTGCTTAGTGTATAATATTTTGCTGTCGAAAGGTGCCGTTCCTTTTGACGGAACCACGCGTTGAAACTATCTTTAGGTAGTGACCAGGTTACACTTTCAGACGAAATCTCCACCCGGGTATTGTATTCATTAGCTATGCCGTTAACAAAAAGATCATCGTCACCTGATTGCAGATTTAGCGATTTAGAAAAACCTTTTTCACGGATAAATGTCTCCTTCCTATAAGCCATGTTACGTCCTACCCCCATGAATGGTCTACCGGTTAACGCAAAACCTAAAGATTGTAATCCGATGAAAAGCGTGTCATACGAGATAAGTCTACTCATCAGACCTTTCGCTTTTTTGTACCCTCCATATCCAATCACAAACTCTGTGCCATGTGTAAAGTTTCGTGCCATGTGGTTGATCCATTCTTTATAGGCAGGTTTACAATCAGCGTCAGTAAAGAGCAACAGATCGTATTTGGCTGCTTTTATGCCAATGGTGAGTCCCAGTTTCTTTGTACTACGGACATTGGCCGAAGCAGGAACAAAAGAGCAATAAAGATTAGGATATTGTTTTGAAAGTTCATGGAGTAAATCTTCGGTTGCATCGGTAGAGCCGTCGTTGATAACGATAACTTCATATTGAGGATAATCCTGCGTCAAAATTGATGGCAGAAATCGCTGCAGATGCCTATATTCGTTACGGGCACAGATAATGACAGAAACAGGTGGTTGTGTCTCCAAAAAAGGAACAATTCCTTTGTCTTGTTTACGACGATATCGCAAAATTGCGTTGAAATAATACAGATAATAGTAAAGTTGTATTCCAAATACGACAACGACAGCAGCCATCAAAATTTGATCTGCTAAACTCCACTGTTCAAAGATGTTTATATCCATTTCCTTACGCCTTTCAAAAAATGTTATTCCGAGTAACAGACACCGGGAAGTTTACGCAGGTTATACTGTGAAGCCATAACCTCACCATAAGCTCCGGCTGAGCGCAAGGCGACATAATCACCTCTCTTGGTTTCATTAAGCATCCTATTTGTACCAAACGTGTCTGATGATTCACATATCGGGCCTACCACATCGTATTGTTTTAATGGCCCATCCGACGAAATATTTTCAATATGATGATATGCCTGATAGAGTGCAGGCCGGATAAGGTCGGTCATTCCTGCATCCACAATCACGAATTGCTTAGTGACTCCTTCCTTCACATAAAGGGTTTTGGTGATCAAACTGCCACAAGGGGCAACAATAGCGCGTCCCAACTCAAAATGCAACGTCTGATAATCCCTTAATTGTAAATGCTGATGGAACACTTTGAAATAAGATTCAAAATCAACAATTGGAATATGATTTGGATGTTCATAATTGATGCCTAACCCTCCACCTACATTAATGTGATCCAACCGAACACCCCGTTCCTCAAAGAAATCCTGAATTTCATTCACACGTACACAGAGGTTCTGAAAAGGCACCATGTCAGTAATTTGAGAGCCTATATGAAAATGAATGCCGATAAGTTGAATATGTTGAAGTGCCGGAAGAAGCTTGATCACTTTCTCCATGTCTTCCATGTTGAATCCGAACTTATTCTCATTCAATCCGGTAGTGATATATTGATGCGTATGCGCATCCACGTTTGGATTTATGCGAAGGGCAACAGAAGCTGTAACACCTTTTTCTGCGGCAAATTGATTGATGACCTCCAACTCAGGAATCGATTCCGCGTTAAAGCTGAATATGTGGTTATCAAGCCCTGTCATAATTTCCCAATCCGCTTTCCCAACTCCTGCAAAAACAATGTTTTCAGAGGCAAAACCTGCTTCGATAGCAGCACTTATTTCTCCACCGCTTACACAATCGGCTCCAAAACCTGCTTCAGAGATCATGGCTAATAATCGTTTGTTGGCATTTGCTTTTACAGCATAATGTACGTGATAGCCAAAGTTGCCTGCCACTGATTTTACCGATGTAAGCGTCTTTCTAAGTAATTCTAAATCGTAGTAATAGAAAGGAGTATCGACTGTTTTAAATGTATCTAACGGGAATTTACCTTTAATCATGATAATGGTCAAAATCAAATAAACAACTTCTAAACGAAAATAGTTTGTAATGCTTGCAGGGCTCTTTGTTTGTCTTCTTTCTTGATTAAAAAAGAAATGTTGTAATTACTTCCACCATAACTAACCATACGAATAGGTACATCTTTCAAAGCATTCACGACCAGAGCCTGCAATCCGGTATATTCGTGATAAAGATCACCGACGACACAAATAATCACCATGTCATAATCGATGGTCACTGTACCTAATTTCTTCAAATCGTTCACAATCTCTTCCAAATGTTTCACTTTGTCAATGGTGACAGAAACACCTACTTCAGAAGTAGTCACGAGATCTATAGATGTTTGATAACTTTCAAAGATCTCAAATACTTTACGCATAAAACCATAAGCCAGCAACATGCGTCCCGACTTTATTTTAATGGCGGTAATGCCATCCTTTGCAGCCACAGCTTTCACTTTACCATGCTCGGTTTCGTTTGAAATCAAGGTACCGAGCGCTGATGGATCCATCGTGTTAAGCAGACGAACAGGAATATTACCCAGTTTTGCCGGTACCACACATGTCGGGTGAAGAATTTTCGCACCAAAATAAGCCAATTCGGCAGCTTCTTCAAAATGGAGGTTGCGCACAGGATAGGTGTTACTTACAAACCGCGGATCATTATTGTGCATTCCGTCAATATCAGTCCAGATTTGCACCTCTTCAGCTTCTAAAGCAGCACCTAATAACGAAGCAGTGTAATCACTCCCGCCTCTTTGCAAATTATCTATCTCGCCATAAAAATTACGACATATATAACCTTGCGTGATATAAATTTCCGCATCAGGATATTGCTGGAGTTGTTTGAGAAGATTCTCACGTATAAAAGAGTTATCCGGTTCACCATTCTTATCGGTCTTTACGAATTCAAGAGCATTGAGTAAGGCCGACTTCACCCCGATTTCTTTCAAATAGAGGTTCATCATCATGGTAGAAAGCATTTCACCCTGTGCTAAAATGATCTTTTCTTCAAACAGTGTAAAAATACTTTTCGAAAAAGTCCGGATATAATTGAAGTGCTTTTTTAATTCAGTCTCAGCCTCTTTGCATATCTCAGGTTGGCTATAAAGCTCGCCAATAGTATACATGTATTTTTTTTCCAGGGCATTAATCACCTCCAATGCACCCACCGGATTCTTTTTGTAAAAATAATCGGCAATTTCTACCAACGTGTTGGTTGTTCCCGACATGGCCGAAAGAACAACGACGTTTTGTTTTCCGTCACAAATGAGTTTTGCTACGTCCTTCATCCGTTGTGCTGAACCAACTGACGTACCTCCAAATTTTAATACCTTCATTTTCTGAAAAATAGGGTTTTTGAATCAACTTATTTATCAAATGCAAATATAACCTTTTTCGTTGATTTTCCGGCTAATAAATAAAAAAACAGAACATTATATCCCAAATTAGTGCACGCTCAAAGCCGCTCTTTTCCTCATTCCGGATGTGATCCAATGCACAGAGAGAAGATGGATGACTGTTAAAGATGCCTGACTGCATATGAAATGCGATTTAACGCCTCAAGCACCATCGATCGGGGGGCACCGATATTCATGCGTTGATGTCCTTCGCCACCGGGTCCGAACGAGATTCCTTCGTTTAATCCGACCTTAGCTTTCTCCACCAAAAGCTTCTTTAAATCATGATCGGTTAATTTCAAATTTGAAAAGTCGAGCCAGACTAAAAAAGAAGACTCAGGCATCATGGCGTAAACTTCAGGCAACTCTTTTTCGAGATAAGTAACCACAGTTTGTGCATTCGTTTCCACATACGACAGCATTTGACGAAACCATTCTTCTCCTCGTTCATAAGCTGCTTGCATGGCTTCATAAGCAAAAAGATTTCCATGCAAATCCAATTGAAGCAGCATATTATGAAAACGATGATAAATAGTGGGATTAGATGCTATAGCAAACGAGCCAATGATACCGGGTATATTAAACGTTTTGCTGGACGACATGAACACGAGGCTGTTACGTGCCGCCTCCTCAGAGACTGAGGCAAAAGGTGTATGCCGATGAGCAGAAAAAGTCATATCGGCATGTATCTCATCAGAGATCACCAAAACCCCTTTTCGGTAACATATCGAAGCCAATCGTTCTAAGGTTGGGCGATTCCACACGCGTCCTCCAGGGTTATGAGGATTAGAAAGAATAAGCATCGTGGTACGATCGTCAATCTGTCGTTCAAGCGCATCCAAATCCATCTCAAAGCACCCATTGACTTCCTTCAGTTGATTCCAGATCACATGTCGTCCGTTAAGTTGTGGAGCATGATAAAAAGGGGGATACACTGGTGGTTGAACAATAATTTTATCGCCGGGCTTAGTATATGCCTGAATGGCTAAATTTATTCCTGTTACAATGCCTGGCACAAAGTCCGTCCATGCAGCAGCAATTGTCCATGCATGACGCTTTTCTACCCATTGACAAAATGCTTCGGTCAATGCTTTTGGGAATAGGGTATAACCAAAAACCGGATGTTCACAACGTAGTCTGATCGCCTCAACAATAAAGTCGGGTGTGCGAAAGTCCATATCCGCTACCCACATAGGTATCACATCGTCTGTTCCAAAAACAGGTCTACACAAATCGTATTTAACACAGTTTGTTCCTTTCCGATCAACGATTTCGTCAAAGTTGTACTTCATACGTAAATATTTTTTTATAAGGACGTATGAAATGAGTCCCGATGTTCGGGACTCATTTCATAAAGTCTGTATTTAGAGTCTGTTGAAAAAAATGCTTCAGCATTAATTTTTGAAGCTGTAAAAATAGGCAAAAATCTACTGACTGAGTTCCTTTAATTGTTCTTTTTTGAATATAGAACGGATATCCATTTGTAAATGATTTTGATTTTAAAGGACAAATGGAACTCGTCCCGAACATCGGGACTCATTTCATTTCATTAAATTGCCATAATAATAATAGATTATTGCCCGTCAGGGCATCAACGATTCACAAAGCAAAGCATGTTAATTCCCTACGGGAAAAACAGACGTTGCATGATATGTCTTTCTATTGATATTGATATTGATCTCCTAACGGAGAAAATAGCTTGTAAGAAATTACTTAACCATAATAACAACAGACTTTTGCCCGTTAGAACATGAATGTCAATAGAAAAGATAAGTTACAGAGAATTCTTTAGACCTGTTTGTAATGTCGTTTCTTAACGCTATTTTTGTTCGTCAAACTTACTACACGTTCTTTTTGGCTAACACCAACAAGAAAAATAAGGAAAGAACTCCTTTAATCCGTGCTAATTATTCATAGCAATGGCAAAAACAAAATCAGTCTATGTGTGTCAGGAATGCGGAGCGGAATCAGCCAAATGGATTGGACGATGCCCGGCTTGCGGTGCCTGGAATAGCTATGTGGAAGAGATCATTCGTAAAGAGGTAGCTGCAAAATCAAGCAGTTACACTTCGCATGAATCGACACCCGTCAAACCGGTTCGTATTGAAACAGTCATCCTATCGAACGAAGAACGAATAAATACGCACTCTGAAGAGTTCAACCGTGTACTGGGTGGAGGGTTAGTGCCCGGATCATTGGTATTAATCGGAGGTGAACCCGGTATCGGCAAATCGACATTGGTGTTGCAAATAGCTTTAGCGATGGCTGACAAACGTATTTTGTATGTCTCCGGCGAAGAGAGTGTCAAACAACTTAAGATGCGTGCTGATCGGTTAGGAATGCCATTATCCGCTTGTTATGTGATCAGTGAAACCTCATTGGAGCAAATTTTTGTGCACATACAGAACGTACAACCTGAAATAGTAGTTATTGATTCTATCCAGACCGTCTCTACCGAATGGGCTGAATCATCACCCGGTAGCATCACTCAGGTAAGAGAGTGCGCTGCAGCGTTGCTGAAATTCGCCAAAGAGTCTGCCGTTCCGGTGTTATTGATTGGCCATATCACGAAAGAAGGGACAATTGCCGGCCCGAAAGTACTGGAACATATTGTCGATACGGTATTACAATTTGAAGGTGATCAACATTATATGTATCGCATTTTGCGTGCCAATAAAAACCGGTTTGGGAGCACCGCCGAGTTGGGAATCTTTGAGATGCAACACGACGGGTTACGCGAAGTGACCAATCCTTCGGAGTTGTTGTTGTCACAACATCATGAAGGATTAAGCGGAGTAGCCATTGCTGCAGCCATTGAAGGCATTCGTCCGTTCCTGATTGAAGTACAGGCACTTGTCAGTACAGCAGCATACGGCACACCGCAACGTTCTGCCACCGGTTTCGATGTCCGGCGTATGAATATGCTGCTGGCGGTTCTTGAGAAGCGAGCAGGATTTCGCTTGGCACAGAAAGACGTATTTCTCAACATAGCCGGAGGGTTGAAAGTAAACGATCCGGCCATTGACTTGGCATTCATGTCAGCTGTCCTGTCTTCGAATTTAGACATGTCCATTGCACCGGGTGTCTGCATGGCGGGAGAAGTGGGTCTATCAGGTGAAATCCGACCTGTAAACCGTTTGGATCAACGCATTATGGAAGCGGAGAAGTTAGGATTTCAACGCATGTTAATACCTGATTTTCATCCAAAACGGGGAGAGAAACGACCCACAAATATTGAAGTCATCTCCGTTCGTAAGGTAGAAGACGCCTTCCGCATCCTTTTCGGCAAATAAAAAAGCCAGGGAAATTAAGCCTTTCTGCTTAACTTCCCTAACTTCTTATATTCTTATCTTCCTGCTATTTAATGATAGATCTTCGCTGAATTTCTATATCCTGATCCTGTGTTATAGTACCAATCGGTATATGAAGCGCCACTGGCCTGAACCCATGGGGAAAACTTCAAATAAGCCTGATTAATATTAACTCCTTCAAAAGGATATGAGAACATGGTCGGCATGTTTAATGCCCACGGAGCTTCCTGAGCACCCACATAAAACGTCTTCGTGGACACATTCGTCTTGTCATCCCCTACTCCGAATAAACTGGTATTTGCCAACCCGGTAGGCATCTGTCCTGCTAAGTGTATCTCTATCCCACGGTTTTGATTGGCCACTAAAAATACATTATAGGGAGGACTTCCTAACGCAGATGGATCTACCGGAGTCTCAAAGGTTACGGTCAAGTTAATGGTAAGTGAATCTGCAGTGACTCCTCCGGAAGTGGCAGTGTTGATAAAAGGAGGTGTTCCTGATGTGTAGCCAAATAATTGCGATGCATCGGGAAATACAGGAATGACTGCATAAGTTTGTCCATTTTCATATCCGATGGAGCTAAGGCTAAAGAGTTTATTGCCTGCCATATTTACCTGACCGGATACCGACTGAACATTCCCGGCTCCTGTTCCGAACTGAATGCCAAATCCATTGCGATAGGATGCACCTACAGCTTTGACATAATAGGTTATCTTTACATCTTTCACGGCATATGCAGCATTCAGCACTAAATGATATTTATAATCTAACACCAAATCATTGAAATCATAATCTCCTATATAGGGCCATCTGTCTTCAAATGCCAGAGTACCCACACCGCTGGTTGGATAATATTGATCATACGCTCGTTGAGGATCATCTGGGTAAGCATCAATCGCATCAGGAACACCATCCCCATCTCTATCTCCTGTCGAAGGTGACTTCAACACAGGTTTATCATTTGTTATAACTGCTGTTATAGGATTTGCGGAAACATCAAAGATCACATCATTAAAATCTTTGTCACTTCTTCCTGAATTAATTGGCATATCTTCAAACGAAAGAACCACGCTATTTGTTATTTGATCAAATAACATCAAACATTGCTGGTAACCTCCCGGGTTAAAGGATGGAATAGAATACAATAGGCCATTACCACTACCAAATTGTAAATTTGCTCCTTGATTCACAATAAAACCATTTGAAATCAAAAACCAACTCACCGTGATCCCAGCCGGAAAAGTATCCGTCCATTGTTTAGTGGTTGTGTTATAATAGCCTAACCGTACCCTATCACCCTGAATCATTTCTCCTGTACCACCTATATCGTCTTTAGCAACTGAGCAATTCGGGAAAATAACGATTTGTTTTGAAATAGCCGATGCAGTGGCAGGAGATGACCCTGTAGGGTAATAAAAATAGCCCAAAGAACTCTGATATGCAGCGCCTTCCGAAATAAATGTCACCCATATCTGACATTTAGCAGTCGTCACTAAATTAGCAGCCGCCGGATTTGTAAAAAGAGAGGGGTTAACTGATGGTTCATTTTGATGCTCTGGAAGCAAAGCGGATATAGCGCTTGTTAAGGTTGAACTTATAACACTTGATGCATCCAAATAAGCTGGTAAACCTAGTTGATCAAAATTACCGAGCACCCAAAGATTAGAACTTGCATAAGGGCTTTTTGTATATTGCCAGGGAGTTTCACCTGTCACAGGAATAACATCTGATGTATTTCCGGCAAGTCCTACCAAACTTAAATTGGCAGCTACATATCTTGAGGCATTCGATGATCGGATCACACCATAACCGGAAGGAAACATTACCTGACTGGTGCTGCTTCCTTGTATCGGAACCGCAATAGGTCCGCTGAAATCTATATGGTTCAAAACCACATAAACGGTATCAATATTTGAACCTACGGTCAGTGTCCGTGAAAAAGAGCCATTGTTATCGGTTAATGCCTTTGAAAACGGAGCAATATCCGAACGCCAATTCGAAGTACCCTTTACAATCGGATTCTGATCATAAAATTGAACCTCTGTCGTTGAAATAGGGTTTCCCTGCATATCGCAGAAAGTCATGTTGATGTTAAAATCGGATTGATTTTGATAGATAAAACCCGTTCCCTGAAGTTGTGGTTTGTTCACGGTAGCATCCACTCGATCTTCTCTTGTACAAGAAATACCACCTACTACAAAAAGCAGAAGCAATAATAGCCAAGATAATTGTTCTCTACAATGTGACTCTTTGATAGAATTCATACATTCAGCATTAAATGGTTTTTTTAACTTCTACAACTTCTTATCTTCAGTTCTTCCCTCTTTTTTTGGACAATAAAACAAACCATCAAAAATTTTTAACAAAATACGCCTTTGAAAATCAAATAACCACCTGTATAATCAACGCTATAACTTAGTTTTGCAAAGGTAATCTATTTCCAAACCACTTATTCTGTAACCACCTCGTCTTTTAGATATTTAACTATTCCATCTACTATCTTATTTTTTATCCATAAAATGGCTGTTTTACCTACCTGAATAAATCCTCCGGACGCATTCATTCTACGTTTATGCATTTGTAAACAAGACCTTTCAAACATGAATCAAATTTTATTTTGTCAACTGTCAACTATGCACTATCTACTTATTTTTCCAAACTCCTCTATAACTCTTTCAATATCCTCTTCCGTAAGCCCCGGACCGGAAGGGAAGCACAACCCTTTTTCAAAAAGTCTTTCAGAAGTTCCATCCCCATAAAACGGGGCATCGGCAAATACCGGTTGCAAATGCATTGGTTTCCACAGAGGACGGGTCTCTATGTTAGCAGCCTCCATAGCTAATCGCAACGCTTCATGCGTAAAGCCGGCTTTCTCGGGCTCTATCTCAATACACGTAAGCCAGTGATTCGATTGATACGCTTCAGATGGATTATCAAACACAGAGATCCCTTCCATACCGGATAAGCGGGAACAGTATATAGTATGAATTTCTCGCCTGCGTGCAATGTGACTCTCCAATACCGTCATCTGACCACGACCAATACCCGCGCAGATATTGCTTAACCGGTAATTATACCCTATCTCTGAATGTTGGTAATGAGGAGCCTGATCACGGGCCTGAGTGGCATAAAACATCGTTTTTTGCGCTTGCTCCGGTGTTGAACAAATCAATGCACCACCTCCCGATGTGGTAATCATCTTGTTCCCATTAAACGAGAGGCAGGCAAACTCCCCGAACGTTCCACATTTTCTTCCTTTATAGGTAGACCCGATGGCTTCTGCAGCATCTTCCAACACCGGTATCTCATAACGGGTTGCTATCTCCATAATGGCTTCCATATTTGCCGGCATTCCATACAAATGAACAGGGATAATGGCTTTCGGCGTCTTTCCTGTAACACGCATACGATCTTCAATCGCTTGCTCCAAAAACAGAGGACTCATGTTCCATGTTTCCGTTTCACTATCCACAAATACAGGCATTGCTCCCACATATTTGATTGGGTTAGCGGATGCGGCAAACGTGAAGGACTGACAAATCACCTCATCACCAGACCCGACACCCAATTGAATTAAGGCTAAATGAATGGCTGCCGTACCCGATACTAAGGCGACCACCTTCTTCTCTTCACCCAGATAATTCGCCAATGTCTCTTCAAACGCATTCACATTCGGCCCTAACGGCACAACCCAGTTGGTATCAAAAGCCTCCTGGATGTATTTTTGCTCTTCTCCGCTCATATGAGCTAATGAAAGCCATATCCTTTTATTATTCATGTTGTTTAAATATGATTACTTCTATGATTATCCCCATGACCGGCATAGATCGTGATGTCATCATCCATGCACGCCAGAATCCGCTGTACCGATATTTCAGCCAGTTTTTTGTTGCTTTTCGGAAATGTTGTGACCACTTTTAATCCGGGAATATATGAATCCCCTGAAAACAAGGCATGATCCATCTTGTAGGAAAGACAACTCCAGTCATGCCCTGGAGTTTCCATCACGCTGATAAACTGACTGGCAAAAATTTCTATCCGGTCACCCTCCCGAAGTATTTCTACATCATGCTCCTGATACGTAAAACTGACATCGTGATAACGGGAAAAATTATATTTATCACCCTGTAAACCGGTTATCCCGTTTTGTGAAGTAAAAACACGCATCGTGGGATGCGATTGTTTTAATGCATTGAGTCCGTAAATATGATCATAATGCGTATGGGTAAGAAAAACACCTTTCAGCGTTTTATTATGCTGCATCAACCATGCCTCAATTTCATCAGCATCCCCACAATCTACCAACCAGCAACCTTCATTTTCAAGGAGAGTAAGAACATACGTATTTGAAGAATAAATTGAATTGATCAATTGTACAATTTCCATCCTATCTGGCAGTATATCCTCCATCAACAAACAAGTTTGTACCAGTCACCCAACTGGAGGCATCCGATAATAAATATATACATGCATTAGCAACATCTTCTGTTGTGCCTAACCCCAAAAGGTGTTGACTTTCTAAGACGGCTCTCTTTTCATGGTCGGCAATATGCGGCATATGTTCATTAATCGGAGTAATAATGACACCGGGAGAAACAGAATTTACCCGAATCTTCTTACTTGCCAATTCACAAGCCAGCGAGCGAACTCCTGACAACAAAGCGCCTTTCGTCATGCTATACAGTGATTTTCCATTTTCACCGACAGTACCCATAACAGAAGAGATAAAGACAATGCTTCCTCCTTCTTTGGCAAAATGTCCCATTTTACATACCTCTTTTGTAAGATTATATGCAGCAAAAACATTTGTTTGAAAGAATATTTCCATTTTATCAGAAGTCACTGATTTTAATGGCAAAGTTGTTGATATACCGGCACAATGAAGTACTCCCTGCAATCGCCCAACCCTGGCAACAATATCTTCAACCATTTCTCCAACTTTGACATAGTCGGTCAAATCTGCCGAATAAATAACATGTTTTGACGAAGCTTCCATCATGGAACGGGTCTCCGTCAGGCGTTCCTCGTTTCTGCCGGTTAATACCACCGTGGCACCCATAGCAGCGCAACTAATTGCACATTGTCTTCCAATGCCTGACGAGGCTCCGGTAACAAAAATATTTTTCCCTGTTAAATCAAAAGGATAACTCATATTTCCACAATATCACTGATTTTGCAATTATTGAAATTCACGACTGCAGATGCCCACGTCATTCCCACTCCAAAAGCGGATAACAAAACAACTCTATTCCCGATTAATCTTTCTTTCAGTTCGCTCACAATGGTCAATGGCACGGATACCGAAGAGGTATTACCATACTTCTCGATGGTTGAAGGAATCTTTGTCGTATCCAACTTAAGTTTCTTTGCCAAATAGTTGTTGATAAAGGTGTTTGCCTGATGAAAAATGATATAATCCAAATGATCCTTATCTGTTCCGGAATAAGCGAGAATGCGTTGAATATCTGATGGAATTTCCCGTATCACAAAATTAAACACATCACCACCCTTCATATATCCCTGCTCTTCACTACGAATATTTCCATACTCATCCACCACCTTTTCTTTCAAGGTTTCCATCGAACTGGGATTTCGATAACCGCCTGCATCTATTTTGATTAAATCTTCGCGCGATCCGTCGGAATTCAGGGAAAAATAGCTTTTCCCGAACCGTTCGTTGCGTTCGATCAATGTTGCCGAACCGGCATCACCGAATATAAAAGCGGTACGCCGGTCTTTCGGTGAATACACTTTGGAACGGGTCTCTCCGTCCAATAACAATGCTTTCCGCAATCCCTGTTGCTGCATCAGGGCATAAACAGTGCTCAACCCATACAGGAAAGCAGAACACCCTAAGTTTATATCAAAAGCCAGGGTAGTTTGCGAGAGTCTCAACCGTTCCTGCAAAAGGATCGAAGTTGCCGGCATGCGATAATCGGGAGTCTGCGAAACAAAGATCAACACGTCGATTTCCGAACGGTCAATATGATTATCAGTAAACAGTTTCTCTGCCGCTGCAAAACATAAATCCGACGAACAGGTCTTTTCATCTGCAAAACGGCGTTCAAACACCCCCACCTTATCCACCACCTCCTTCACCTGATCAGCAGGAAAGTATTTCGTGTATTCGTAATTGTTGATAATGGTATGCGGCACAGCAGCGGCCATCGCCGAAATACCAACACCGTCAAATTGTAATAGTGCCATTGCTAATTTTTATTTGCAGCAACATATAAATCACGCACTGTGATCAGTTTTTTAAAATCAGCTTCTTCTATTTGAAAATCGTACGCTTCATCCAGCATAGCAATAATAGATAAATAGGCCAAAGAGCTCCATTCGGGATATTCTCTGAATTTATCATCCATAATGAGTTCCCTGTCTTCAATTTCAAAAACCTCTTTGAGGTCTGCTAAAAATTTCTTTTCCATATTATCATTGTTATGATTTTACTCTTTTATAAGTTTACCCTTTAGTCCACCTTACCTTCTTATCTAAGCTTCATCTTCCACGTCGAGAAATAATTATATGTCTTTTATTATTTTCGCCGGATTACCAAAATAGGTCATTCCATTCTTTGTGTTTCGCATGATGATACTGCCAGTGCCGATGCGGGTGTTGTTTCCAATTTTCAAACCCTGTAACACCAATGAGCGCGCACCAAAAAAGTTGGTATCTCCAATAATGGTTTCTCCGGATATACGCACCTCCGGTTGTAACATGTTGTAATCACCCAAAGATACATCATGTCCCAACGAGACACAACCGTTTAGTAAGTTAAAATTACCAAGTGTTACATCGCAACTGATTCTTCCGCCAAAACCAATTACATTGCCTTGTCCCACTTTTATTGAACCTTTATCGAAAAACAAAACATTTGGAGCTATAATATTGGGAAAAGAGATATTAGGATTGGTAATCTTTTGTGTTAGCTTTTCTAATATGGCGGGTGATGCAATTGCCATAACCACAGACAATCCTTGCGAATAAGTATTGAGCTTGTTCATACCGCCAAGCACTTTTCCATAACGATTTCCCATGCCTTCTGCAACACCATCATCGAAATACCCGATCAGATTCAAGACAGGTGTAACTTCATTCATGGCATAAATAATGCAGGCAATTTCTCGTCCAAACCCTCCAAATCCATAGATTGCAATATCTTGCATTTCAATTTCCTTTAAATGCAGCCATAGGAATATCCCTGTCCGCATTGATTCCTTCCCGCTTCACTACTTTTTTTATGGTCATCATAAAAATCTTCATATCCAGCCCCAGTGAGAGATGATCCACATACCATAAATCATATTCAAACTTCTGCTGCCAACTAATGGTATTTCTTCCGTTTATCTGCGCCCATCCGGTAATACCAGGCCTCACTTCATGTCGTCTTGCCTGTTGTGTATTATAGAGCGGTAAATACTTTACCAATAAAGGACGCGGACCAATGAGCGACATATCGCCTTTCAACATATTTATCAACTGAGGCAACTCATCCAATGAAGTCGAGCGCACAAATTTACCAATTTTTGTCAACCTTTCCTTATCCGGCAGCAACTTCCCGTTTGCATCCCGCTCATCGGTCATGGTTTTGAATTTGATAGCCTTGAAAATTTTACCGTTCTTTCCTGGTCGATCCTGTACAAAGAAAACACCTGCTCTTTTATTAGCCACACATAAACAAAGGGCAATGATCAATAAAACAGGACAAAGAATGGCAAGTGCACAAAGTGCAATAATGAAATCAAGAATACGTTTCAGAAAATAACGATACATCGTATATGGCATTATAATGAAATAATTGGCACATTATCCCAGTCAATGAAGGTGCCGGCACACTCAATATTTATAAAATCAAATTCTTTGACAAAACGTGTTAGTTTCGTGTAAGCACTCTTTATCCCGTAGTAATTTTTAAAATAGCGCAGGTTAATTATCTGTTTCTGTTCAGCATCAAAATCCCGAATATGAAAATAACTCATTACATATTCATTTTGTTTTACCAACTTACTGATTATGGAATATGGTATTAAACGAAAATAACCACCACCTGAATAGGCAATCTCTTGTCCGAATAAGGTGGTAGTTGCAATCGGAAACTCTTTAATAACAACGTCATGATAACGGATCCGACAAGGTACTTGATATTTAAATTCGGGAAATCCTCCAAAATCCCGGTTAGCAGGAAAAATAGAACAATCATTTTCTATGCCGGCTTTTCCCAGTATTTCCAATGCCCATTTATTTTTATCTCCTATTGAGAAAGCCGGCGCCCGGTAGCTTTTAACCTTTGTTCCGGTTATATCTTGTAAAATATCTATTGCAGTTTTAGTATCCAAATAAAACTCTTCCGGAGTCAATTTTGTTATCCACGTATGTTTATCAGAATGGCATCCTATTTCATGCCCCCTGGCAGCTATTTGTCTGATCACATCCGGATATTCCCGAGCAACTTCACCTAAGCAAAAAAAAGTAGCTTTACAGTTTTGCTCGTCAAGCAAGTCAAGGAGTTTATGCAAATAACGATCAAGAATTGGTAGATAGTAATCCTTTCCTCCCTTTGAGTAAAGCTGATATACGTACCACTCTTCAAGATCAAAAGTCAGAATGTTCATAAAGTGATCATTTAACGTCTAAATTGAGTAATCCAAAATCCCAATTCTTAGCATTTTGCATATCTGAAAATTCTTCAGGATAACGAATCTTAAGTAAGTTATAGGTAAGCGGCAATTTCTTGGGTTCAAATTTCTTGGGCACTTTCAAAAGCAGCAATTGATTCATGTTCATCGTACCAACATACATCATCACATCCACCTTTTCTTTCAAAAAAATATGCCAGCTAATCCACATCAAGGAATGAGCGCTTTTTCTGTTTTTTTCTCTGAAATCCATGATATAAGCTGTTTGAATTCCATCTTCGTTGACAATTCTATACCACGCTTGTTTATCGCCTTTCTTTACAGTCTTGTATTTATCTGCCGTAAAGCGTGTTTGATAAAATGGTTCATCGTTTACGATGCGGTAAGGAGTTTGCCTCCCTTTAGAATTGCAAAGAGAAATTATCAGATAATTAACCAGAAAACTGCAAAGTACACCAAAAAGAGAAAGCCAATTTAACAGAGTTAAGTTGTCTTTTTTCACAATTTTTGCCCCACGAATCGGAAGAATGTAATAGTTTAAGGATCCAATTTCCCGACTTTTCAAAAACTTGAGGCTATATTGATACGAATTCTTATTTGACACTCCAATAAATGCTATCAAATTCTTTTTTACACAATATTCTTGAAGTGCTACGTGCATATCATGATAAATAAAGATGTCCTTTCTATATTCTTTAGCTACGAATGTAGAACAACTTAATCCCAAGATAATTTTTTGGTTATTGTGATAATAATAGTAAGGTATAATGGTATTAAATCCAATAATTCTATCTTCATCCCTACATACCGAATGATACGAGTACCCAAATGGATTCGATTGATATGCGATAAGCAGCTTTTCTTTTGTTGTTTGATGATCTTCAAACGAACGATTAAATTCAACAACAATGCTTTCCCATAAAGAATCGCATATTTCGTTGGTAGTATAAATCTGAATGTTCATGACAATTTCTGCACAAGAACCTTTTCTATTGCTGCAAGACTCTTCATTTCAGCGATCTCTTCAGGCTCAAAAGTAACATCAAAAACTGATTCCAATTCGATAATCATATTTAAATGGTGCAATGAGTCCCATTGTGTACAATTCTTTTGAGAAATGGTTTCATCAAGTTCATCAAGTTCAAAAGTCTTTTTTAGGACTTCAACTATTTCATCTTTCATCATAATAAAATTGATTTTAAAAAGGATATTTGAACGAACTTGTTGATTAACAAATCACAACCATCCTATAATTGTTTTTCAAGTTTTAGCTGACTGTTATTTTATAATATGGAGCAATTTCAACTGTTTTTCGGACAATATTGATACTATAATTTTTTTCTCCTTCAGATTCCTTTATCTTCTCAATCTGTAAAAACCCCATCTTATCATAAAAATCAGCAACCTGCACATTTTTTTGTGTTGGGATAAAGCGAGCCGATAAGCTCTCTACACCCTCAGATTTTAGAATATCCATTATTTTAGTTATAAATGCCACCTCAATTCCTTTTCCCAGAATTCTACAGCTAAGTAAAAAAGAATCAATGCTCATGTCATAATTGTTCGTTCCTCTCTTGATAATGATGCAACCTGTAATTCCGCTATCTCCAAAACGATCTTTGACGCTTAGACAATAGATTTTAGCTCCTGATTCTATCAATGCTTGAATCTCAATATCTGTATATCGCTTTGTTGTCAAATTAAATTGATTGGTTTTCTGAGTCATCTGCGCAATACGCACCACATTGAATACATTCGCTGACTCAATTGTCAATTCCATCTCTAAGCTTGTAAGATAGGCTTCAAAGCTCACAAATTGTTTTTGAGCTTCAAGACGTGATGCGTTGGCTTTATATTGAATTGTCTTCTCTTTATCTTCTGTTGTCAATGTATAAACCCTAAAGAATTGATCTGTTAATGCAACGGAAAACACGGGTAATTGATATGGCTGCTTCGGAAAATCAGGTACTTCAACCATCGGAAGCATCTGTTTTACCAACTCTCGTTCTGTCGGATTATCATCAACAAAAACCATGCTATTCAACCCAATGTTCAATTCATCAGCCAGCTCTTTTATATTATCTGCCTTGTTGTTCCAATTCAGACGATAGGCTGCAAAATGTTCTTTCAGAAGTATCAGATATGGATTTTTCTCCCATACATCCAATACATCTTGCTCATTATTTTTACTGCATAGCGTGAGGATTATTCCCGCTTTGCTTAATTCGAGCAAATACTCCTGAAACATCAAAAAAGCATTCCCCGGATAATCTCCCCCTATCTGAATACCATTTACTCCATCCTCGCCAAGAATACCTCCCCATAACGTATTATCCAAATCTAAAACAAGGCATTTTTTCCTTTTCAATTGAATCTGCTCAAGTTGCAAGTTAAACCAACTTCCAAAAGCTTTTGCCAATCGAGGATTAAGCTGCATCTTCGAAAGAAAATAATATTTCCAATCAATCCAGTGTTCTCGGTCATAGTTATGCGTAAAATCAGAAAATGGAATAATCTTTACATTGTTGTGTTGTGAAGCAAACTCAATCAGATTAGCATTAAACCGGTTGATTGCTAACTCGACTGAAAAATCGTTGGTTTGATAAGAAACCCGATAAAAGTCTTGTAATGTAAAAATCAAAAACCATTTATGGGATGGTACTTGTTGATAAACCCATTGAATCTGATTAAAATAAGCTTCTGTTTCCAAAACCAATGACAGAGTATCCGACTTTAAGGGAAGCATATAAAACCAAATGATAATATCCGCAGTTGGGTCTATAGTCGAAATATCTCCATAGCCTGAATAAGTAGTGTTTTTCGAATCAAACAAACTTTCAACCGTACTATTACGTAAAACAAAAAAAGTCATATTATTTTTCTACAAGTTCAATCAACCCAACATCTTTATGAAACAAAAAACATATCCTCCTATTCTCTAATGCCACCGCATTAACAGGAGTCATCAGAGCAACATACCTCATACTCTTTAAGCGTGAGACAGCATCCGTGATATTCTTAACTTCATAACAAAAATGATATGGTGTAACACCTGATTTTGCAATTGTTTTGAACACTGGTGACGTTTCATCAACCGGTTCCAACAATTCCAGCATTGGCATATTTTCTTTGCTAAGAAAAGATATACGAACCTTCTGATAGGGGTCTATGATAATGGTAGTCATAGCATAACCCGAATCAATATACAACTTTGAGGTATGTTCAATACTTGGTGTTGCAATACCAATATGATGAAACATAAAATCAGAAAGCATATCAATATTCTATAAGGGGTGATATTCTACAATCTTTAAATACATTATAAACGGTTCCCCAGGAAAGTCCCGCTCCAAAACCACACATAACTATTTTGTCCCCATTTTTTAATTTCTCTACCAACTCAGCAACAATGGTCAGCGGTATTGAAGCAGAACTGGTGTTGCCGAATCGATTCATACAATAAGGTACTTTGTCACTTTGAAATTTTAATCGTTTGACAAAAAAATCTGTCATAAATTGATTGGCTTGATGAAACACCAGATAATCTATTTCAGCAAGTGGAATGTTAATCTTTGATAGGACTTCCTTTATGGATTTTGGAACAACTTGAAGTGCAAAATTAAAAACATCCATTCCATCCATAAAGATTTGATGATCGGAACGTTTATTTCCTTCCTCTTTTTCTACTACCTCTAAATTTTCTTTACTCGATGGTATACGGCATTCTCCCGCAGGCAGTATGACCGTATCTTTCCCTTTCCCATCACTCATTAACTGAAAATAACTATTTTCAAAATCACCTTTTTCCACCAATGTTGCAGTTCCTGCATCTCCATACAAAGGAGCATTTACTTTGTCATAGGGAGATACTATTTTTGAAAAGGTTTCTCCAACGAGTAATAACACCCGGTTGATGCCTTCCACAGAAGCATACGCATACGCAGTCGAAAGTGCATATACATAACCTGAACAGCCCAAAGATAAATCTAAACAGGCAACAGTAGTTGGCAGCCCTAATCTTTCTTGAAGTATGGGCGATGTTGCAGGAATCTTATAATCTGGCGTTTGGCTTAAAAACAAGAGCATGTCGATGCTGTTTACATCAATTTGATTGTCTTCCATCAGCTTTTGTGCCGCTTTATAGCATAAGTCTGACGCACAAACATCTGCTTCAGCATACCTTTTTTCATGAATCCCTATTGAGTGGATGGTTTTCTCAATCTCTTCCTCAGAAATCAAATACCCCAAATCTTTGTTATACATTTTTTTGGGTGGAACACAAGCTGAAATTGCTTTGATACCCACTCCTTTATATGTTATAAATGCCATAATTATTTACAATAAAGTGCTTCCTCCATCCATTTTCAATTCAGTCCCGGTAATCCACCCGCTTGCATCACTTAGTAAAAATATTGCTGCATAAGCTATATCAGTCGGCTTCCCATATCCGAGTGGATATTTTTTTTCATCTTCTTCTAATTCTTCAGCACTAATTAATGTGATGTTTTCTACCAATTCTGTCTTTACCATCATCGGCATGATAGAATTTGCACGTATTTTTCTATATGACAGTTCAGTTGCAATCGTTCTTACCATTGAATTTAATCCTCCTTTTGATGCGGCATATATACCCAATCCGGGAGTTGTTTCAATAGCACCCAGAGAGCTAATATAAACAAGAGATGCCCCTTTATGGATCTTCTTTTTGGCTACTAAATATTTTGTTATTAACGTTGGAGCAAAAAGGTTGATATCGAAAATTTGCCGTAACTTTTTATCAGTGATAAACTTAATTGGAGTTGTATCTGTTATTCCTGCACAAAACAAAGCCCCGTCTAAATCTGGGCATGATTCGACTAAATTTTCCAACTCTTCGTTATTCGTTAAGTCTATTGCTACTTGTTGATGTGAAAGCCCTGAAAGTAAATCAAAGGTTGATTGCAACCGTTCCTTGTTCCTTCCGGTTATTATTAATTTGGCCCCCATTTTGGAACATTCAATCGCTGTTGCTTTTCCTATTCCTGAAGATGCTCCCGTAACAAGAATTGTCTTTCCTTCTAATGAAAATGGATTATACATCATGGCATTTTTAATACTCAACCAACTCAGGACAAACAATATGATCTGTCGTAAAATAAACACTCCCCCAAGAAAGGCCAACTCCAAACCCACAACCGATATGTTTTAATTCTCTTGTTGTCAACTCGTTTCTAAGTTCTGTTACCAACGTTAAGGGGATGGTTGCACAACTGGTATTCCCATAATTCTTTAATGAATAAGGAACTCTCTCCGGTTCAAGTTTCAAACGCGATCTGATTTTTTCATTCAGAAACAAGTTTGCCTGATGAAAGGTAAAGTAATCAATAGCATCTTTATCTATGCTATACTTATCTAATAAGAGTTTCACACTCTGAGGAGCTTTTGAGATTCCAAAAGAAAAGACGGTCATACCATCTAAATAGGCATCCAAATTGCTTCTTTTTATTCCTTCTTCATATTGTGTCATTCCTAAACTTTCAGCAGAAAATCGATTTCTATAACCACCATCTTTAATCATAATGGCATCAGCTCCTTCTCCGTCAACTGCTAAGTGATACTTAAATCCTTCCGCATGTTCGTCATATTCCAATGCGACAGCAGTGCCCGCATCACCAAACAAAGGCCACGAACTTTTATCTTCTCTCGATGTTGTTTTCGAAGTAGTATCGCCAACCAATAACAACGCTTTCTTTATATTTCCCGCCCCTGTAAAAAGCAAAGAGGAAATTGTACTCATGCCATACACCCACCCCGAACACCCGGAAGAGATATCCTGCGTTAAACATTCTGATTTCAATCCTAAGCGGTGTTGCAAAATACACGATGTGGCGGGAAGAATATAATCAGGCGTTTGTGTCACAAAAATCAAACAATCAATCGCTTCTTTTTCCCATTGCAATTCCTCCATCAACTTTTCTGTCGCTTTATAGCATAAATCGGAAGTACATGTTTGATCGTCTGCAATACGTTTACGTTCCACGCCTATGGAAGCCATCAACTTGACTCGATCATCAACATCCATTGGATAATCCTTATTTTCATCAATATGTTTTGGAACACACGCTGCTATTCCACGAATAGCTATATTCGGTACATGTAAGAATGCCATATTTATTGTTTCGATTTTGCTATAACAAACAAATCTTCTATCGTTACCGCTCCACGAATATCATCGCCTTTCAAACGAATATCATAAATCTCATCAACCATAGCTATCACGGAGAGTGCTGTCAAGGACGACCACTCTTCCAATTCTTTGAACTTTGTTTCTGCTTTGAATACGCTTGCATCTGTTTCTTCAAACTGTTCTGCAACTTTTCCGATAAAATCATTCAATTCCATAGTTTTATATTTTAGAGTATCTATGATTCATTACAAAATACATATGCGTTTTTTAGAGTGTGATGGAGTTGGGCTGCATTTAATGCATTCGATTCAAAATTGGATTTCAACAGGGGATTATCTTTTATCTTTCTTATAAAAGCGGCTATCTCCGATACCTGATGCTTCTCAAAACATGCTCCCACCTGATATTCATTCACTAATCGATAAAGTTCGGATCCTTCACCTGTGATACATAATAAAGGCTTCCCAAGTTGAAGTAAATTGTATGTTTTACTCGGCACACAAACCAACCCTGCTTCTTTCGCGATAGAAACCACTGCTATATCGGCGGCACTCAAGGAATGTGCTAAAAATGTCGCATTTTGAAATGGCAAGAATCGGCACATTTCATTTAAATTCAACCGGTTTACTAATTCCATCAAAGCCTGCTTTCCCCAACCCTCACCAACGAACAAAATTAGCAAATCTTTTTCATTTCGCATCTTATCTGCTACATCAATTAATGTCTCCAATTCATGCCCTTTCCCCATATTGCCGGAATACATTACAATAAATTTATTTTCCACCTGTTGTTCTTTAATAAAAAGATTCTCCTCTTTTTTTATAACCGTATCAAAAGAACTACTACTCCATATCGGAACCACTTCAATTTTAGACGGATCGCAATATTTTGCAATGGTTTTTGCCATTCCTTGAGTAATGGTAAATACTTTACGGGCTTTTTTATAAAACAGCTCCGTGCTTTTGTACCACCATCTATAAAACAAAGATTGTTCAGTGATAAAACCACCCAACACAGCGCCATCAGGAAAGACATCAAAAATCAATACGGAATAAGAATTGTTACAAAAGAAAGATAAAAAGGAGAGTGTAGGAGGATTGGAAACAATAAATAATTCGTATTTCCTGTATTTCATAAGGATTAATAAAAATACTTGCAGAGTGGCTATTCCCCAGGATGCCATTCGTTTTAATGTTGAATTGCGATTGTATTTGATGATTTTTTCGACCTTAATGCTTTCATCTAAGGGTATATTAATCGGCTTGATGCTTCCTGCAACAAGAACCACCTCATCATATTTCCCTGATTGAACAAACGCATTGGCGATATCTATCATCAAATAACCGGAACTCTGATTGACAAGAACGATTTTTCTCATTTCCCCTTTTGCATTATGAAGTCTCCCAATTCCACTGATGTCATAAATTCTATATCAGGCCATTGTTGCAGCATCCTGGATAATAGTTCTTCTAACTTTTTTAGCGAATGTTCTCTATTTTCCGGATGTAGAAATCCGATATAATTGACTCTATGGGTACTGATGGTGGCCGGTTTATGCCAACGAAAAGCAATATCCATCTCTTTCAGGCAATTTCCTACCCAATCGGTATTAACAGGATGTTCCATACTCGACGGCTCAAAGAAACAGTTTCGCGTCAGATAGCGTTGACCGTGTTGATTCTTTTGTCCCAAAAATCGAAGATGTCTTTTATAATCGCCATTGCCTAATGGTTCAATTTGAATTTTACCTGTATTGATATACTTCACTCCTTTCTCCAGCAATACCAATTCCAAACTATTATTGAAAGGGCCGTTGGTGGGTACAAAGTAGGTAGAACGGTAGCCATACAGCTTTTCAAACAAATCCAGACCACTTCTCAAAACCTCTTGCATATAGGGTAAATCGGCAGGAGTATCCAATTCGAAAGCAGCCTGAAAATCGGGAAGTTGTTCCCCATCAATACCCTGACTTATACCCGTTACTCTGTTTTCGAAGGCAAGAAAAGTAGATCGGGTTCCATTTTGCAACGATCGCATCCATCGTTGCACATTCAGATGTTCCCTACTATGAAAAACAGGGACAAATAACCGTTTTTCTATGCCTTCTTCCCATAAAGCATACACGTTATCATGTTCAGGATAACGCTTCAAAGTTTCCATATAAGGCTCATATACATATTCTGTAAATCCGTTTGCTTTTATTGCTTCAAAATCTGGATTTGCTACCACATTGACTCCCGTCATAACCGGAGGACGACCACTTTTGTCCTTAAACTTCGACAGCGTTTCAAACATCATTTCCATGTCAGCATTACTTTCCAACGCATCATAAAGATTGTAATGGCTTCGGTTGACAGGAATATTTGCTTTCAACAAATTCTTAAAGGCGTCAAGTGACGACATGCGGATACTACCCCAATCATCCGATTCAATTACCACAATTTTCCGATTGGTACTCCAACCCGGGATATTGCTTATGTTACGTAAAACAGCTCCTGTAATAGAACTTAAATTCATCTTATTGATTTAGTAAATCCTGATACAAATGAATATAATCAAAATAACGATCTTCTTTGTTGAAAAGCTTTTCAGCTCTCATTCTACAAGGAATAGTAAAACTGGGTTTCCCTAATTTCAATACATGCGTGATAGCTGCATACAATCCTTCAAAATCTCCTTTCTCAATGACTATTCCGGTATCTTTATCGATTGATTCGGGGCTTCCTCCTGTATTGTAAGTAATCACAGGCGTTCCACACGCTAAAGCTTCTATATTAGTGGTAGGAAAATTATCCACATAGGTTGGATTGACAAATACCGAGGAAGCTGAATAAAACGCTGCTAATTCATCAATACTTTCAGTGCGGTCAACCGGAATAATATTGGATGGTAACCCTGCTGACTGTTTACGGTCAATACCGACAAGTACTATTCTTTCATCAATCCCTATTAATCTGCTGAGCAGTATAAAGTCATCAAGTGCTTTACGTTTATTCCATGTACTGGCTACACCAAGTATTAGTTTGTAGTTATCGAGAGCATATTTGTTCCTGATTGCAGTATCATCCATTATTTTGAATGCATTAAGGTCAATTCCATTAAATATTTTATGGACAGGATATTCTCTCAGAAATGAATCTTTTAAATGATCTACCAACCACTGTGAAGATACCGCAATATGCATGTTTGTCAGTCCGGTAAACAGACGACGTTTCTTAATGTAATTTCTTTTCGAATTATCAATCCACCAACTTTCTGGATATCCTTTGCGATTGGGACATTCATAACATTGTGTCTTCCATTTGTAACAATTCACTCTTTCGAAATGAGAACAATGCCCTGTAAAAGACCAGCAATCATGTAACGTCCATACTACCGGAATATGAGTGCGTGAAAGATAATCAAAAAGTATTTCCACGTTCAAATAATACCCATGCACATTATGAAGATGAATAATATCGGGTTTTAATAATTCTAACTTTTGTACGAATTCTCGTGTGGCACCTATAGATGCAAACCCATGATTATCAAACAAGCGAGTTGATAAAACATGCCTTCTTACATCCCATTCATTACCTATTCTGATCAGATTTGATTGGGTATCCCGCGCCGCTCTTCCATAGGCTATATAACTTTCAAAGTTATTTGCCATTGCTGACTTACCTATATCTTCTGCAATACGCCCGGTACTGCCGGTATTCACCGATGTATTGATTTGGATTAATTTCAATGTTTATCTATGTTAAATATTTGGCATTCTCGATACTTAACCTTATTAACATGTTCTCTAATATCTCCAATTATAACTGCAGGATTTCCTGCAACTATACTATAATCCGGTATAACTCCTCGAACAACTGATCCGGCACCTATTATTACATGATTTCCAATGTTAACTCCGGGTAAAATGATTGCATTCATTCCAATAAATACATTATCCCCTATTTTAATCTCCCGTATTATACAAATATCTGTATCCGGTTTTTCACCAATAGCAATCAATGCCGTTGTATAACTATAATCATGCGTTAAAAAATGAACATTCATAGAAATCACTAAACGATCACCAAGAGTAATTAATTCAAAATCATCAAACTTTACGCTTTTCGCAATAAATCGAGGTGTTCCATTTAACTTAAAACCATAACAAACCAATAATCGAGTGAGATATTTCATATATAATCTTCCATCAAAGTAAATCAATAGGCCAATGACCTTTTTCCCAACATGAAACAGAGATTTATTGATAAAACGTTGTATATTCATCTAAATAAAAATTTATAATATTCATCTCCAATTTTTTGCAAACTAAACTCTCGGATTGATGCTTGTGCATTTTTTGCAAAGCGTTGAACTAATATCGGATTGTTCATTAATAGATTAAGATGATTTATATATGAGCTTTCATCATCCATCTCAATGATATAACCATTCTCGTTATGGCAAATTAAGTCTTCCGAACCAGCAATAAATCTAAAAGTGATTGGCGCTAATCCCGACATCATTGCTTCTCCCAAAACGTTAGGGAATCCTTCTGAATTGGATGTATAAGCAAATATTCTCGCGTTAAAATAATAGCGTTCAATATCTGTTATATTACCAGTAAAAATAACATCTTGATTAATCTCCAAACTTTTTGATAATGCAATCAAATTATCACATTCGGGACCATCACCTACAATCATTAATTTCCAATTTCTATGCTTATAGTCGGATTTACTGAATATGGAAAGGAGGAAATCAAATCTTTTTGATTTTATCATACGACCTGCCGTAAGAATAATATTCTCTCTTTCAGTAAATAAAATATTATTAAACTCTTTAATCGGATTTCCGATAACTGAAATATTTTTATTATAATGGTGTGTCAAAGCAAGCTCCTTTGCTATTCTTGTTTGAGCAATTATTCCTTCTGCAAAAGGATATAATATTCTTCTCAATTGATTTTGTAAAAATCCCCAATCTTTATCTGGTCTGCTTCTGTCAGACACAAAAATGCGATTTTTCGTAAATAATAATGCTAAAATAACAAAAGAATTATATGTTTCCCCAAAACTTAGGACTACATGAGGATTTATTGTCTTCACTGATTTTCGAACAAAGTTCTGAATTTGGATTGCATAAATTAAACGTGATTTTATTTGAAAGACTAAATCAGGTTCATAAATCTTCACTTCAACAGGCAAATTGTAGAATTTATCGTCTTTCCCCAAAATGATTAAGTAAACTTCAGCATGTTTGGTTAATGCAAAATACGTTGCTAATTCACTCATCACCCTTTCCATACCTCCTGCATGAAGCGATGGAATGACACAACAAATCCTTTTGTTAGTTTGCAAATCCTGACCTTGTTTCTTTTTGCTGTTTTTGTTCATCACCAACGTTCTCTTCCGTAACTTGCTTATAACTTTCAATAATGCATAGGGGAAATCTAACTCCTTTAACTTCATATTTTTACTATCTACTCGCTACTGACTATTTTTTATTTACGGGTTTCCCTTAACTTTCTATCTTCCAGATTCCAACTGACTACCATCTACTTTCCACCGACTACTTTCTTTAACTTACCTTTCAACCAGCGATACCGCTCCTCACCTATGAAAGGAATGAATATTTTCTTGCGAAGGTATATCCCGATTTTTTTATGTAATGACACCCATGTGGCTGCCATATAATGAATCATACACGAATTTTCTGTTAGATGTATCATTCCTGTCATATAACTTTTGACATGAAAAAAATCATCAGGGAAAATCGTAATGCCATCATTCAGTAACTGCTGTTTATTAAGTTGATTTAATCCATACTGTTCCGTTAGTATTTTTTGAAAGTAAAAATTATTAACGTCAATCATCTTATAGTTTTTCCCCAACGAAACTTGCCCTTCATTGTATTGTGCAAGCATTTGACGAATAAAATCATGTTGAGGAACAGACGCGATGAAAGAGGTTGCAATTAACCCACTATCTTGCATACATAAAACAAGTTGATGTTTTTCCAATAGGTGATGAAAAGGTTTTAAAAACATCATATCCGTATCCAAATATACACCTCCATATTCATATAAAGCAATTAATCGGACATAGTCACTCACAAATGCCCATTTTTTTTGTTTATAGGCTTCTTCGGTAAATTGGGAACTATGAATGTCAAAATTCGATTCATCCCAACATATAAACTGATAATCACGTTTTAATGACTCCCATGATGCAATGCACGATTGCATAAGCGCTGATTTTTGGCCTCGACCAAACCAACAATAATGTATTATTTTAGGTATTGTACTCATTTTATCATCTCCTCTACCATCCATCCCTGCGGATTAAATCTCTCTGTATGAAAATTTAGATCAGGGGTCCAGTAGCCATTTTCACCATCCTCCGGATCAATCGAAAAGCAGTAAGACATTTCTATTATCTGAGGAACCTTATTATTTAAAATAAAATCAAAAGCGATCGACTGAAGGTTCAACCTTTTCGATATATCAAATGCAATTTGCACCATTTCAATCGGAATAACAGAATGGTCATAATTAATCACTCCACTTCCTGAGGCTCTGAAATCTCCTTTCCTAACTTGTCTTTGACATGCATAACAATAACCGTTTATCACATTTAATCGGTAATCGACAGACAGATCAGGAATAAAATCCTGAAAATAAATATAGCCTGTCTCACGTCCTTTTACTTTTGCATAAGTTGGTGGATAAGCAAATCGAATGATTCCTTTTAATACATCTTTGACATTTGCTTTCCCGAGCCGAAACTTGTTCCAGCGCTCTTTCAGACTGTTCATGGGATCATAGACCTGAAATCCTCTTCCAAATGCTTGTTTGATAAGCCGAATAGCTTCAGACTTTGAAGATGCCAATCGAACATTTTGGGAACCTGCTCCTCCACGCAATTTAAATACTTTGGGATAGGTAGTTTGGTGCGCCCAACTCAATGCATTTTGTTTTGAATAAAAAACATGCGATGGTACAAGTGAGGCACCAATAGCCTCCAATAAATATTTCTGCCCCACCTTGTCATCGAAATGCCATGCGGTGTGGAAATCAGGAAATACTTTCTTGCCCATTGCCTCAACCGAGTATATCAGTTGCTTAGCAAATAGAAAATCCCTTGAACTGTTTTGACTAAAATGCCACATAAGTGCATCACAATCCTCTAATTGCTGAATGATATCGCTTGCATAACAATCAACAATCTTATAGTAAATACTGTTTGTCTTGCAATATTCTATCCAAAGATCACTAAAAGACCCCTTCGTATCATGAATGGCAATTTTATTCATTCTTATTTGTGTGTTTTATAATGGATGAAACATTAATTTTTTTAATTTTGTGAGTAGAAACATTACATACCATATTATCATCTATTTGAAGTGACTCAGCAAAACATCATGAAGTTCATCCTTTTATTGTAATATTAAATCTCCCAATTGATCGGAAGACATAAATTCTACATCAGGCCATTTCTTTATAATCTGTGCAAGAAGTTTTTTCAAAGCATGTAAGTTTCTATCCCTATTCTCCGGATGAATATTGCCAATGTAATTGATTCGATGAGAAGAAATGGTTGCCGGCTTTCCCCATCGAAATGCAAGAGCAATACGATTCAAACATTCATCTACAGAATCTAAGTTTGGATGCTCAACAGGCTCAAAAAAGCAGTTTCTTAACAAATATCTTTGACCATAATTATTTCTTTGTCCTAAATAGTGATATCTTTTATTTACGTTAGTTTTCATTGGAACTGACTGTATTATCATTCCCTGAATATATTTAACGCCGTTTTCTGATAAAGTTTTTTCATATTCAGGATGCCATATATAGCAGGGAGCTATAAAAGAAGACGATTTAAATCCATGCATTTGCTCAAAAAGGTGTGTTCCTTCTTGTAAGATCTGTTTTATACCTGAAAATTCATGTTCATCTTCAAACTTTAGAGCCTCCATAAATTCGTTTCCTAAGCTTGGATTTTTTTTTGGAAATATTCCCATCATGTCATAATCAAAAGCATGCAAAACATCTTTATCTCCACTCTGTAGCGCCTTCATCCACGAGGCAACATTAATATGCTCCCTGCCATGAAATTGAGGAATGAAAATTCCTTCCCGGATTCCTTCTTTCCAAAGGAAAAATGAGCCGGAATGATTCCCATACCTTTTCAAAGTGTCAGTAAATAACTCGTAATGGTACTCTTGAAAATGAGATGCCCTGATTTTGTCGAAATCAGGATTAGCAACTACTGAATTAGCTGTAATAACAGGATGATGTCCATACTTATCCCGAAATTGAGTTAACACTTCGAAAAGCATCGATAAATCTTCTTGACTGGCAAGAGAATCATATCTTTCATAAGGACGCTGATTGACCGCATACCCCTCATGCAATAATTTATCATAAACGGCTTTCGACGGCATCCGAATGCTTCCCCAATCATCTGATTCAATAACAACAATTTTCCGTTTGGTATGCCAGCCGGGAATATTGATCAGGTTATGTGTTATTCTATGCTTGAGATTCATCTTGCCTATTTGTTTAAATCATACGTAAAAAATCAACCTAATTTATGATATTGTATTGCTGTATATTTTTCATTTTCAACTGACTTTACTGCCAACAAAGAGAATTTAGATACAGTTTGCATATTCAATGTCAATCAAATAACGATTTTAAGGAATGACGCTGATAATCAGTTAATTATTTTTGTATTTAATATATATATGTCGAAATAAAAAGACATAACACGCTTTTACTCTGAAATATTATTTATATACCCATCAGTTGGGTTCTCTTTTGCTATTATCTTACCCGGATTTCCAATGACCATAGAATAACTTGGCACATCAAAATTAACAAATGATCCCGGAGCAATCAAAACATGTGAGCCTATTGTAATGTTTCCAACGATAACCGCATTTGTACCAATCCAAACGAAATCTCCTAAAGTTGGTGTACCTTTGAGTTTACCGCGATTTGCAACTCCTATCGTTACGCCATGTGTAATATTACAGTTTTCGCCTATTACAGCTTTCTCATTAATGACAATGGAACCCATATGACCAATATAGAATCCTCTCCCTATATGTGTGTTATAGGGTATTTGATAACCATATTTATAGGTATAGTGCCTCATGAGAAGTCTAAAAAATATTTTACTGAATATATTTTTAGCAGATGAAACATTTCTCAATAAAAACATATAACGAAAACCTTTATTCCTAAGACCATTCAATAATACAAAAAAAGAATATGGTTTTGGGACGATCCGATATAAATCCGCTTTGATAATATTTTGCATACACTGTTGATAATTAATCCTCTAAAGAGATATGTTATAAATTCTAATTCAAGTCATCTTAAAAAATATTTCCCCATCAAAGTTAGCTGAAAACCCGCGAATAAAATTATTCAATAAGTTAGCGAATTAACTCTAAAAATTTAGCAGCAACATTCTTAATATCATACTGATCTATGTCTTCAATCTTTAGTTGCATGGAGTAGTTCCCCTGTAAAAATTCCAATACTGTTTGCGAATCTAATGTTGTCCCGATAGATAACACCGGCCTTTTTGCAATGGCATAATCAATTAATTTACTAGGTGTCTGTACGCTGGTTCCATTCTCAAAATTAATTAAAAAATCCATTTTTCCCAATATTGGAAGCAAATCCGCTCTTGGAATATATTTTCGTAATTCTAATTTTCCTTTTAATGGCTCCACATAGGGTTTCAAAAAGTCTTGTTCGTTATACAAAATGAACTTAAAATCAATAGGAATTGTGGATAAAAATTCCAATAACGGGAGCGGGTTTCTATACTTAAGCTGAAGATTTCCTGCATAAGCAAAGGTAGGTATTGAGTTTGGAATATAATCAGGAATTGGTATTTCTGTCATATTAAAACCTTGAGGGATGACACAAAGTTTGGAACGAAACTCGGGATAATATCCTTCCATTGCTTCTTGTGTAGGTATTGTAATGTAGTCAGCTTTTCGACACCACCATTTCTCCACGTATTTGAAATAAAACAATTTCTTGAAGGTGTCTGTTCTGCATCCCATATAAGGATCCCCACAATCGGCAACCCATGTTTTACAGAGTTGTGGGTTTTTCTTTAATACATAGGCCACTCCCCAATGATTCGGAAAAGGAACTGCGATAGAAACCAATAGATCATATCCTGCTTCTTGCTTTAATGCTTTCGGCATTTTGAAAAACAGCTCGATATCCGGATATTCAATGAACAGAGATAGCGTTCGACTCAGTATTCTTCCCCAAAAGCTGGTAGAAACAATCGGCTTATAAGTGAGCGGTCCTAATGATCGCATTGTTATGCCGGTCTTTTTTTCAAAAGCACGATGCATTTCGCTGATCTGACCAGATATATAAACTGTTACCTGATGTCCTTCTCTTGCCAGCTCTTTGGCCAATTCGGTGGCTCTGAAAGCTCGGGGAGAATTTAAAGGGTAAAAACCGTATGTAACAAGAAGTATTTTTTTCATAGTTCAAATCACTTGCTTTACAAATTCCATAAAGGAAGTCGTGTCATTTATAAAAAAAGCCGAAATCGGATTTCCTATGAACAGATTAACACCAAAATACTGAGATCCTGCCCAGATTTGAAAAATAATGGCAAAGAACAAGAAAGGTGTCGCGTAGCGTAAAGTGTTGTATATTAATGGTATTTTCTTTATACTTAAGTGAATAAACAAAACAAAGAAAGCGTACATAAACATATTGGCTACGGTTACAAACCTTCCGCCTGAAGGGACTAAAGCTAAAATCTGAGCAACGCCATAACTATACAATGAATAACAAAACAATCTTTCCAGATTAACATGACGGGCAAGGAAAGGTCTTCCTTTTAGCCAAATGACAATCACCATCACATAAACAAAATAGTGTGCAATATTGTTCGCCAAATCAACGTGAAAAGCATTGCTTTGATTTGCAACATTTCTAGCTTGCAAATAGTCCGGATTGGTGTAACTATCAACTCTTGGAAGTAAAAATGCAGGCAAATGTCCGCTGACAGCATTTGTAATGGCTCCAATGTTGATTTCTTTCAGAAAGGAAGTAACAATAAAGAAAACAAAATAGGTTGTTACCCATCGTTTTGGAAGAAATTGAAAACTCAACAAAATCACTACTGGAATAAAGAACGAAAAATGAAAGAACATGGAAGCACCGCTCCAATAAAGTTTTTTGGGATTTCCATCCAGTAAAAAAGGCAACGCCCCGTAGACAAAAACATGAAGTGCCGTCCACATCCTAACCCCATTAATAAGCCAGATGGGACAAACCAAAGCATAAAGCAATATAATCGGAATTAAGTAGGTATTGATTTGTCCTTTGGTTTTATCAAATACATACCATAAATTACGCGAATAGAAAAACCCGAAAACCAAAGCGTAGCAGAGAAATAAAATATGTGGATTGCCAGTAAATCGAGAAACGACATAATTTAATAGCGGCTCATAAATGTCAACCGTTTTACCTTCATCAGAGTATAATCCTTTTATGGCATCCGAAAACGACATTGATTGCGCCTGATGCATTTGCATAAGGCCTTGTGCATATCGACTACTATCTGCACCTTGTCCATTCTGGCTTACAATAAACGTTAAGCCAACAAAAACACAAAAGAAAAAAAACAAATTCTTCGCATATGGCATACGAAACTCCCTTATGCTTATAAGCAGGGCGCTGAAAGGCCATAGTAAAGCCAGCAGCATCCTTTGTTGAATAATTGTTTTATATGTTTGCGCGGATTTCATTGGAAGTATTAAAGGCAATACTATTTTTTGTATAGGGTTAAATATTTTAGTTGGTCAAATTCCAAGATGAATTTAAAAAGATTCAAAACAGTTAAACGGTTGAAAAGAAAATCGCTCAGTGAAGTCGTCTTGACTTTTCCGATAATAGCTATTTTTGATATTTTTGAACTCATAGAAGCCATCTCTTTATAGTAAAATCATCTTTTTGTGTCCGTTTTCTTCTGAAAATGATATAAAATTAGGCTGAAAAAACATGAAAGTCAGTGGAAATTTTTCTAAAAACAAAAAGTCAAGACGACTTCAGTAAAAAGAATAAAAGCTAATCAAAAGAATACCGTTAACTTTCTTCAAAAATAGAGATGGGGATTTTATAGTGTTCCATCAAATCGTTGAATACTTTATCATTTTGCCCTTCTCCGATATTTGAATCCATTAACCGGATGTTCTTCTTGTTAATAATAGGTATAAAAAAACGCGGATATTCTCCTCCAATAGCGGCAACTTTCGTATTACTGAGTAAACTCATTGTTTTTAACCAAAGGTCGTCTGTTCGCAATGCTTTTTTTTTCAACATTACTAAATTGAATACTTCAGGATTTAAAGAATTTGGAGGGAAAAGAGTACCGCCACCTCCCATTGTAAGAAACCGCAAAGCAGGAGTTGCATTTGTTTTCACATAATCCCACTCTTTATAGGACATAAGCTTTCCGTTATGAGTTTTAACCTCTCGTGTAATAGCACAACAAATGGCATCGGGATATTCTTCGTGTGCTTTTATAAGCTTTTCCAGCAAATCAGGTGGATACAACATATCATCGTCAATGGTAATAATATTAGCATCCGGGAACTCTTTGATTGCATAAAGATATTTCTTATGAGGCATCAAATTACCGGGGCAAAATCGGATTTGTAATCCTCTGTTTTGCAATATCAATAATCTCTTTGGCAAAAAAGTTAAATCTTTAAACTCCTCTTTACTCAACCATAAGATAATGGCATCAGGTTTTCTTTTTTGTCGCAAAATCGATTCAATAGCTAACCATACGTTATTGATACGCGCGGGAAACGTTGTTAAGGAAACAATGTATTGTTTTCTTGAACTATTTAATTTGTTTTGTGGCAACCACCCTAAAAGTTTGAAATAAATTGGGATAAATAGATTTGTTAAACGAACAATGATTCTACCATACCAATCGTCAACAAATTGTGATTGAAACTTTTTAAAATATAAACAATAGAATAAAACGTACATAAAAGACAATTGTTCAGATTAGGGATATTCATTTAAAAAATCTCTCTAAAGTTCTTTTGAACCACAATAAACGAATTGGTTGCATCATGATTGAAAATGAATTTATATTTTTTGCTAGCATGCCTTGATTTCCCAATGCCTTTATAATAGTGTACATTAATTTAAACCAAATAATATTGGCTTTATTGATTAAAGAACAGCTCTGAAGTAAACAATCCCAGTTAAATTGAAGAACTGTCAGTTGAAATGGTGAAATAATTTCATGATTCCATTTGTTTTTTATTGATGAAACCGCTTTGTCGTGTCTTCGGTAGAGAATTGTAGTTGCGTTTAGGTAATGAAACTTATTGTTTGATTTAAGAATTTTCCACCACATAGGGGCATCTTCAAGCAATGGATATTTTTCGTTAAATCCATTTAATTCAAGTATTAAATCCCGGCGAAGAAATACTCCCAATGTGGAAATTATTCTTCGTGCATTAAATGCATTTGCAAATAAGAATAATTGTTCAGATGCAGTAATATCTTTTCTGTTTATAAAAGCATTACTAAAATTAAATTCGTTTATCTTTTTAGTAAAATTAGAGTTATATACCTCTACCACAGAATCAATTGCCCTTATATTTTTAGCACCAGAAACAAAATGAATCACATCTTTAATTGCGGCACGGACCAATTTGTCATCTCCCGCAATCAACTTCACCCATTCACCTTGTGCAGCCATTACTCCTCTATTGCAATTTGCAGGTATTCCTCTATTTATATCTATAGTAATCAACTTCGTTCTTACAAACCGATTCTTATTCTCATCTATCCAACTCCTGCATATTTCAACCGTATTATCTATCGAACAATCATCGCTCACAATTAACTCAATATTTTGGTAGGTTTGCGTTTTTGCGCTTTCAAGCGTTTCGAGTACATACTTTGCAGAATTATAAGTAATGACGATAATGGATACTAACGGGTTTTCTTCTTGCATATTCAATTTGTTAACTTTCCAACCTTTAACTTCTTGACCTCGTAATTGTAATTATTTCTTTCTTAATTTATTCACAATCATTCGTATATCCATCCGCTTATCCAACTCCTTTAAGGAGTACCAGCCTGAAACCACAATAAGAACACATCCAACTCCATAAGCACAATGAGTTGGCAACAATTTCACAGCTAAAAAGCAACTGACAGCTATAACGGATTGAATTGCAAAGATACGGATAAATGCTACATCAAATGAGAAATCATACTTGATCTTACTTAAAACATACACCTGCACCAGATAGATGATATACCCAACCAAAAAAGAAATACCTAAACCAGCTAATCCCATCCAATAATAACCGGCAACATTGAGTCCCAATACATACGCATTACCAATCAACTCATTCAAAAAAAATAGTTTGGAGGCACCTTTTGCCAGAAGTATAAAAGCAATGACCCAACTGGCTGCCTTAAATAGCATTCCCAAAGCTGCCCAAAGAATCATATCGTTCACTGCAATAAATTTATTGGAATAAAGAATGATAACCACCCATCGAATAAATACTAAAAACACCATGATAATAGGTGCCATGATTAATATCGCAATTTCAGCTTGTTGGTTCATCGCTTCTTTGCAAAGCGTGTTGCTATGAGATATAGCCGATAGTCGCGGATAATAATCGGTACTCATAGCCGTAAATATTAATCCCACGTAAGTATTGATCATCGCAAAACCGGCATTGTAAAGCCCCACTTGATCCAACCCACCATAGCGACTCAGATAAGTACGAAAGAGATAAGAAGTGCCTGTTGTGATTAATCCATTTAGACTTAGCATAAACCCCATTTTCAACATGCCTTTTCCTTCGGCAACAGTTCTTGCTTTTGAAACGTAAATTGGCTCTATTTTTATTTTATGGGCGTAGTGCCATGTAAGCAAGAATGAAGTAATTGAAGTAACAATAATACCCGGTACAATGCCGTTTAACCCGAAAAAATAGTATAAAGGCAAAGTTGTAAACAAACCCAAAATACTCCCAATCATTCCTGCCTGTGCCATGTCCTTTATTTTTCGCATGCCACGAAGCAAAACGCTCTGTCCGGAACTGATCTGTCCCAACAACAAAGTAATTGAAAGCCAAATAAAGGCAAACGTGTACTTCCGGTTCCCAAAAGTGAACTGACTCAACCATGGGGAAAGTATCAAAGTTACCACAGTTCCTAATATACCGGTAATCCAAATCCAACGCCGGAATACGGTGACAACCGTTGAAACCCGTTTTTCATTTCCAGTTCCGTGGGCTGCTGCAATGTCTCTTATCGCGCTGGTTCCAAGTCCAAAATCAGCAAGACCGGCAATCAAACCAATAGTAGCATTGAATAAACCTGCAATACCCATCCCTGTGGGGCCAAGCAATACAGCAATAACTTTAGTACGTATAATGGTGATTACAATACCAAATACTTGTACTCCCCCGAATAGAGAAGTAGCTTTCATTATTTGGCGATAAGAAGATTTTTCGTCGGACATTAATTGATGTGGTGATTAGATGATGTGTTGATTAGCTAATTAGCTAATAGGGTGATTAGTCAATTAGCTGATGCAGGTTTTTTGATTCTATTTTTCATAGTGGTAATGATAGAGTTCAGTAATTTTTGGATGCTGCCAATTTTCACAAGCAGATCATCAGGCGTTGGATATTTTTCTGATTTTTGACAGAGTTGAAGCCAATATTCTGTTTCGTCGGCTTCCTTTGCGGCAATTTTTAATTTATGGATAAAATCAACTTGACTTTCAGCATTTTGAGCTTCATGGATGTTAGCGCCAATAGATGTTCCAGATCGTAGTAATTGTTTTGCAATAACATATTTCTTGTCAACTTCAAGAGCTTCGCAAAAAGCAATAATCGCAAGTGCAAACTCAAAACTCAATTCCAGGACTTCATTCCTTTTTTCCATATTAAATCCTCTAATTATCACATCAGGTAATCATCTAATCCACTCATTTATAATTTTTACCACTCTTCCCACTTCTTTTTCTGTTATCACCTGACTAATTGGCAAACTCAATTCCTGTGAATGAATTAATTCAGTAACCGGGAGTGAAAGAGAGTTCCATTTAGCATAACACTGTTGTTTGTGTGGTGGTATCGGGTAATGAATCAGCGTTTGTACGCCATTTTCAGCTAAGTATTTTTGCAACGCATCTCTGCGAGGTGTTAAGATGGTGAAGACATGAAATACGTGAGCATTCCAGTCATTAACAACGGGAAGTTTAATATCCGGATGTTTGATGTTCTCTATGTAATAACGAGCCACGTTACGTCTTTTCTCATTATCTTCATCCAAATGGTTTAACTTCACACGAAGAATCGCAGCTTGAATTTCATCCATTCGGCTGTTGAGTCCTTGATAATCGTTCACATATTTCTTCTCGCTGCCATAATTGGCCAATGCACGTACAACACGTGCCAATTCATCGTCATCAGTAGTCACAGCCCCTGCATCGCCTAAAGCTCCAAGGTTTTTACCCGGATAAAAACTATGCCCTGCAGCATCTCCCAACGAACCGGTTTTAACTCCCCCTTTAGGGGGCTGGGGGGTAAATTCGCATCCATGTGCCTGCGCATTATCTTCAATTAACTTCAAATAATGCTGTTTACAAATCGCTCCGATTTTTTCTGTATAAGCACATTGTCCATAGAGATGAACAATCATGATTCCCTTCGTTTTCGGAGTAATTGCCGCTTCGATCTTCGTGTCGTCAATCTCTAACGTCACAATGGAAGGCTCCACTAAAACAGGGACTAACCGATTATCAGTAATCGCGAGAATGGAAGCGATGTATGTATTTGCCGGCACGATGATTTCGTCGCCCTCCTGCATCACGCCCATTTCGATATAAGCTTTCAGTATCAGTCGCAAAGCATCCAATCCGTTAGCTACACCAATACAATGTTTGGTGCCAATATAGTTAGCATAATCAGTTTCAAAAGTTTTAACCTCTTTGCCCAGCAAATACCAACCGGAAGTAAGCACACGGTCAATAGCTTGTTCAATTTCAGTACGATAAGAGAAATTGATTTTTTCTAAGGGCAAAAACGACACATTGTGGTTGTGCGAGGTTTTAATTTCATCAATAGCTTGCTTAGTTGTTAATGCATTGGCAAAATTCTTAAGGAACTTCTTGTCATGAGTGATTATTTTGGCGCCAATGGTTTCAGCTGAAAGTGTGATTAAATAATCTTCCAAATCTTTGCCAAATTGTTCATTGGCTTTATCAATCCGGGAAGGGGTTTGAATGAGACTAATTTTAGTCAGAAAATCGTTCCAAATCTCAGCACATTCATCTTTTGATAAACCATCCAGTTTCGATTTAGAAAAGAAAACATATTGAATAGCATTTAGTTGGGAGTTTGAAACAAATAGTTCAATATCTTTTGATTGAAAGATTTGATACAATTCGCCAATAATTGGATTTGTGTTAAATCTTTTTAATAATAGGTCAAGACAAATATTGTTGTCCCAGATATATCTATTTCCCATATCGCTCCATTAAATATTCATGATAAACATCATCGTCCGATTTTTGGTTACTAATATGAGGCTTGTAATATTTGACCATGTTTTGAAGTAAAACATCATCAGACAATTTTAACGCCAGCGCTTTCAATTCTTGAAAAGTAATGTCAGTTTGAGGCATCTTTTTTTTGCCGGGCCTGCTTTTCAAAATGTGTTTCTTTTCAATCTGTAGAAAGAATTGTTCCCCCGAATTTATTGGCGGATTCTTTATTACAAATTGATCGTTTATTTTTTTTACTTCTAGTATCATCATGTCCTATTTAAGTTGTTACATTCAAAGGTAGCTATTCGTTGATGAATATCCAAATCAAACGCTCTTTGGGTTCACGGTGTTTCTCACTGTTTTTTCACAGTTTTACGCGCTATCCAACCTACTCTTTTTCGTTCGTCAGTGTATTACGCGTTTATTTTTTGTAAGTCAAGAAATTTAATCATGAATATTGAATTTATAACGCAATTTAAGTAAGGGGAAATTTGTTTCTTCTTTCTCAAATCCATATTTCTCGTACAGTTTCAAAGCTCTCGTGTTATTGATAGAAACAGTCAACCAAACAGATTTTAATGCCATTTTTTTTGCTTCAAGTAATATAAAATCTAACATAAAAGACCCGATGCCAATCCCCCAAAAATTCTTATCCCCAATATATCCCCAATATTCACCGTCAGATAAAGTTATATTTTTAATTCCACATGCGCCTATCGGATGGGCATCACAAACAATCCCCCAAATCTTATAATCGATTTTATTTGATATATTTTCAAACCACAATTGTTGATCTTCTTTTGTAAAATCAGAAGTCATTGTTAATTCCTTTATTTCAGGATCACGTAACCACTTCCATGACAACCCAAGAAATACCTGATCATATATAACAAATGTTATCATTTAAATAATAAGGTTCACAATGTTATTTCAATACTAATCTACTAAATTCTAATACTAAAGCACAATTTGGTTTGTATTTCACATCCGATACTTTCTTTAAACTCACATAGCCCATAATTAGGCAATGAGGTTTCAGTAGAAGGGCCGATATCAACAACATCTTTATCCATAGCATGATAATACTCGAAAACTTTATATGAAAGGAAATTCATAGTCTTAAGTGTGACATATTCAGGAAGATCACCCCAATAAATAACCTGCACAATCGTAGTATTAACATGGAAGATGATAGCAGAGGCAATTGGAAAAAGCCGCTCATCGTAAACAAGGAAAAAATCAGCCCCAACAACCTGAGAAGTTTCATATACCTGATTCCAACTCATACGCAAAGGAAAACCCTTCGATTCTCTGTTGGCTTGAATAATATCATATGCTAGCTTTTTGTCTTCGTCTGATTCGCATTTTTTGAAAACTAACGAATGAGTAAAAGCAATACGCAAATTCTTACGGGCATTACGCCAGATTGTATCAGTATATGTTTCGCTAAATCTCTTCAATTCAAATGAATAATTTAGGTCAACCACATTAATTTCATAATCTTTGCGAAAAAGACAATTAACTTGTTTCGCAATAAACCTTTCATGATAAATTGTTGGAGGTAATGTGATATGAATAGAGCAAAGCTGACGTTCTTTTGCCCATCCCTCCAAAAGTACCAGTGCTTCTTCTATATATTGAATGCGAATATCTTCTGAAAGAAATGTGAATCCTCCAAATGGTGCTGAAAAAGGAGAATAAAACGAATTGTTCCTTATTCCGCCAATGATTCCCAAGCGATATTTTCCCTCTTTGAAAAGCAGATAAAACACATCCTCAGCCTTATCTTCATTGAGCTTATTAAACGATGCCAAGCCATAAACATGATAGGGCGAATGAATTATCTCCCCATATTGAGATGCACTTACTTCAACTATTTCCATCTTCTAAATTCATCATATTCTCTGATATAATCCTCTGCATCATATTCATGTGACGCTAACACTAAACAGACAGAGCCGGATGAAAACCCCTGTTCTGCTGACCAAATACCGGGTGGAATGTGTAGCCCATAAAAAGGTCGATTTAATAAAATAGTACGTTTGTTCTTACCATCATCCAAAACCACTTCAAAGCTACCACTTGCCGCTACTAAGAATTGATGGCATTGTTTATGGGCATGAGCACCTCGTGCTTCGCCTCCCGGAATATCGTATGTATAAAATATTCTTTTTATCGCGAATGGAAGATTAATACCAGTTACCGGAGTAATGTTGCCTGCAGGATTTTCTATTCTGGGCAATTCAATGATAGAGCAATCATATACTGTTTTTATCATGACTTATGTTTTAGAAACTCTTCATAGTCATAAATATAATCTTCCGCATCATAAGGTGTCGAAGCAACGATCAAAGCCAATGAATTAGTCGAGAAATTTTGCATCTGACGCCACAACCCTTTAGGAACATACAAGCCGTAATAAGAACGATTTAATGAGAATATCTTACGCTCTTTTCCATCATCCAGAATAACATCAAAACTTCCTGAGAGCGCCACGATAAATTCCTGATTTTCCTTGTAAGCATGACCACCTCGTATTTCTCCACCCGGCACATCATAGATCCAATAGGTACGTTCAATTTTGAAAGGAATATTTTTATACTCCTCAATCACCGATAGATTGCCTCGTCTGTCTAAAATCTTCGGAAGATCAATAAGCTTAGCATCATCAATTGTCATTATCCTTAACTTCAAATTAGTTGATTGGTTGATTAGCCGATTGGTAGATTCGTTAATTAGCTAATCAACAAATCCTCAAATCCTTTCATTACCACATCCACTCATCTACTAATCTTCTCATCAGTTCATTCACCCCCACAAAGATACTCAATAAAACAAAGCCAAACAACCTTAATGAAAAAATTGGCAATAGAAAAGGCAATAGGGAACCTCAGAGGCAAAGGCAGAGGCAATTGGAATCTGCTAATCTACAAATTCATTGTCAATTATCAATTACTGCTGTTGCGTTAACTTTTAACATATGCGTATATTATACTGATATACATTTAATTAAAAGAGCTCTTTGATTTTTTGATTTGAATTGACTACTCGTACTTTTGCATCAAAAACGTGAAAGTA